>Ga0111539_10010847_pt1 | contig 11469 bp, 3 predicted proteins | sample RhiMethybrSRZTD1_FD_79667 | JGI IMG/M metagenome (GOLD analysis project Ga0111539, IMG submission 79667) | Populus rhizosphere microbial communities from Tennessee, USA - Rhizosphere MetaG P. TD hybrid SRZTD1 (version 2) (version 2) | ecosystem: Host-associated > Plants > Roots > Rhizosphere >...
CGTCGCCCGCCGCGCGCTCGACGAAATCAGCCCGAACGCGATCCGCACTTACATCATCAGTATGACGCGCGAGGTCAGCGACCTGCTTGCCGTGCTCGTTCTCGCGAAAGAAGCCGGGCTGGTAGGGCGAGGAGCAGGCGACGGGGCGACGGAGCGATGGGGCGACAAGGAAGACTTGAATCTCCCCATCTCCTCGTCGCCCCGTCGCTCCGTCGCCCTGTCGCCCCCTCTCTCCGTCTCTCCGCTATTTGAAACCGTCGAAGACTTGCGCCGCGCGCCTGAAATCATGCGGCGATTGTTCGAGCATCCGTTCTATCGCCGACAACTCGCCGCGCAGGGAAATCTGCAGGAGGTAATGATCGGCTATTCGGACAGCAGCAAGGACGGCGGCATACTGACTTCGAGCTGGGAGTTATATAAGTCACAGGAGCGGTTGTGGGAAGTGGCGCGCGAACACGGCGTCGAATTGCGTCTGTTTCATGGTCGCGGTGGCACGGTCGGTCGCGGCGGAGGTCCGAGCCACGAAGCGATCCTGGCGCAACCGCCAGACACCGTGGTCGGACGCATCAAGATCACCGAGCAGGGCGAGGTCATTTCGTCGAAATACAGCCTGGCGGAGATTGCGCTGCGCAGCCTGGAGCTGACGACCTCGGCCGTCATCGCGGCGAGCCTTCCGCAACCGGCTCAAGACAAAAGAAAGTTGTCACGATGGAAAGACGTGATGGAGGGGATCTCGGCCCAGGCGTTCGCCGCCTATCGCCGCTTCGTGCGCGAGACGCCGGGTTTTTATGATTACTTCGTTCAGGCCACCCCGGTCGAAGAACTTCAACATCTGCGCATCGGGTCGCGCCCTGCGAAGCGCAAACCTGGATCGAAGAGCCTGGACGACCTGCGCGCGATCCCCTGGGTCTTCGGCTGGACGCAGAGTCGTCATCTTCTGCCCGGATGGCTGGCGGTCGGAACCGCGCTCGAAGATTTCATCAAAGCGCGCCCGCGCGAAAATCTGCGTCTGCTGCGCGAGATGTATCGTGAATGGCCGTTCTTTCACAGCACGATCTCTAACATCGAGATGACGCTGGCCAAGGCCGATTTTCAGATCGCCCGCCAATACGCCTCGCGGACGCTCGACCGTGGCCTGGGCCGGCGCATCTTCCGCATGCTTGAAGAAGAATACGAACGCGCCTGCCTCGTCACGCTCCAGATCACCGGCGAGAGACGGTTGCTCGATCAATCGCCAGTGCTCCAACGGTCGATCGCCGTGCGCAATCCATACGTCGACCCGCTCAGCTTCCTGCAGGTCGAGTTACTGGCGCGCCGCCGGGAAAAAGGTGGGAGGGCCGAACTGAGCGCAGGCGATCGGGAGAAGCTGCTTTACGCGACGCTCTTGACGATCAACGGCATCGCGGCGGGAATGCGAAACACAGGGTGATTTCTATGTAAACTGAAAGATTGGGATTGAAGATGGAGGATCGAAGATTGCCCTACGCGCGATGACGCGATCCTTGATCCTCGATCCTCGAAATCTGCGGTAAGATTGGAACAGATCGCGGCGCATTCCCTTGTAGGCTTACCCTCTAGACGGCTTTTTTGATATATGTATTAAGAGAACCGATAAGAAAGCGTATGTTGCCCCCATAAAAAAGATGACGCCTAGCCCAGTTGCGTTGAGTTCATTGCTAACCAAAATGCTGCTTAAACTCATCCCCAGCGTCCAAATCAGAAGGAATGCAAAGAGCAGCGCTATTTTCATTGGGATCATTTCCTATTTCATCTCTATAGTCCCTCCCGGCTCCGTCACCGCGCCAGCCTCCGCGCGCAGTCGTAGCGATACGCCTGCTGACGCCAGCCCGCGACTGCTGCAGCGCGGGCCTGATTTCCCGCCGGGTCATATTCGAAGCGCGGCGTGTTGATCCGGTTGTTGACCTGGTTGTTGCCGATGTTGGCCAACCAGTCGAGCTGACGCGTTAGGCGTGGAGATCGCCGATTCGTTTGAATTGCGCCATTACTTTTTGGTAAGCATCCTTATAATTGCAGCCCTGCTATTTCTAACGTATTTATTTGGACGAATATTGTTGTCCCGATTTTCTTTGATCACTCGTTCCAAAAGCGCTAAGGCCGTATCACCTTCATTGTCTCGTATGTGAGGATCGGCTCCGCTATCCAACAATGCTTTCACCACATCAGCATGGCTAAGATCCGCTGCAATCATTAAGGCAGTTCTACCTCGCCTTTGTTTAACATTTGGATTAGCCCCCTTTTCCAACAGCATTTTGACGACCACAGCGCTTCCCAAGCCCGCAGCCTCGATTAATGGAGTATCACCGCCAAAATCTTGCACATTCACATCTACTCCACTATCGATCAGCGCCTTAATATTGGCATGCGTATCATGTGGCTCCATAGCGGCTAATAATGCGGTTCTACCATTTATATCTTTTGCGTTGATGTCTACTTTATGCTTTACCAGCAGTTTTATTACCGCAGAATTATCTCTACCACTGGCCGCAGCATAGAATAAAGCTGTCCATCCGGTTTGAAATCCGTTTTTATTCTTCCCATTTACGTCAACGCCTTCTTGGATTAACCTCTCAATTTCGCGCAGATCTCCTCTGCTAGCGGCAATAAACAACGCCTCTAACCTATTCTTATCTTGCATCTCCCCCTTAGCGCCTAAGTGATTCATAACGCCTACATTAGCCGCCTCGCTTAATACCCAATGAGCTTGCAGATTATAACTACTCTGATGGGTAGTGGTTATAGAGTGCGCAATCTGCATTAGGCCGGCGAAGAAAATTGCTGAGACAATCCGTATCACATAGTCTGTCACGATATGCGGCTCCTATCCTGAGTCGTTGGAATTGCGTGAAGCTTGTGCAAACAGAAATGCAGTCAGCATAACGCAAAATTAGCGTTCTGCTAACTAAGTTATCAAACATTATTGAGATGACGAATCAGTACCGCGAGAAGTAGCGAGTGTGGCTTTGGCCAACGCCAACTCGCTACCTCTCGCGGTACTGATCCAGTCGATGCCATACAAAACAACTTAGTTAGCAGAGCAATTAGCCTGTCATTTTGTGCATCTTCTTACTACGACCTTTTCTTGGAAAAACCAGGGATTATCAGACTGGTACCACCGGCTTCCAAAATCTCCTTCTCTGATCGTTCCATCGCCAATCGTCCCAGTCACTTTACCTTCCCCTGAAACAATCGCGACGTGTCCAGTCGCCCCTTCGCTTGCTTCCGCTCTCGCAAGAACATCTCCAGGTAACCATTTTTCACCAGGAGCCAGTACTCTCCAGCCAGCTATCTTTAGCTTCGGGTTTGCCCAACTCCCAGCCTGTAATGGCCATTTACCCTTTCCAGTCGTAGGAGCTGGCGCACCAGCTTCTTTCAGAACCTCATGCACAAATAAGCTACATTTATATGTTCCTGCTCCTGCTTTCCCACGCTTGGATTTTGTTAGCCAATTTTTGCTACCCAAGTATTTTTTCGCAGTAGCAGCGATTAAATCACTAATTTTCGGCTTTGGTGGAGGTTGTTTACGTACACGCTGGAAATCGCTGACCGCCCCAATCCCTGTCCCTCCTGGGAAAGTGCCCGGCGTTTTGAACCCTCCATATCCACCCAAACCACCCACACCTGGCAAACTTATCCCTGAAAGTCCTGCCAGCACGGCGGCGGTCCATCCTAGCGCATTCAGTCCTCCGACGGCTACCGCAGCTGTACCCTCAATTGGGATTGTAACGAATAAACTCCACGCCCCAGAAGCAGCGCCCAGAGTGATGACTGTGAGCGCGACTATCACTGCAATCTTAACAATGGTATTCGAGAAGAACTTCTTGATCGCTCCAAACGCCTTCTTGAGCCAACCAAAGAACAATCCCTCTGGATCAATGTGGTTCATCGGATCGTTCCCGCAATAGCTGTACAGGTTCAGCGTCTGCGGATCGTCTAAACTAGCCGCATCCATCTCAATTGGATCGACCTGTGTGAAGCGACCCTGCTGTGCGCTATAGAACCGGTTCACAGCATAGTCCAGCCTAGTCACGACGCTCCGGTCGTAACTCGTGAACCGCTTACTAGACGGATTGCTCAATGTCGGGTTCTGGTAGGGATTCTCTCCCCCGTAGACCGACGTGAACGGCTGCATATTCCCGAACGGCATCGTAAACTGCTCGGTCACCACTGTCCCGTCGGAAGCCGTCGACAGGCGCGTTCCCAGCGGGTCAGGATGGTGGAACCTTGTCTCCGCCTCGCTTGTCCCGCTGGTCGTCGCCAGCAGCCGCCCTCCGAGATAGACATAACTCGTCTTCCAGATCAGCGCGTTCGCCCCCCACGCTTCGTACTCGGCGATAATTTGCCCTCCGGCCCAGGCGAAATACTTAGTCACCCCGCCTTCTACGCTCATCAAGCGCTGGTTGCCCGCGCCGTACGTATGTGTCGCGAGAACGTTTCCGCTCGCGTCAGACACCTGGACCAGTCTGTTCGCGCAATCATAGCGATACTGTTGCGCTGTCCCGCTGTTATCGATTACAGCCCTCGTTTGATTGCCCGCCAGGTCATACGCGAAGCCTGGCGAGATGATTCGATTGTTCACCGCGCTGTAGGTCAAGTTATCGAAGCCGTCTAGCCCCATCACTGGATTCGGCGGCCCACTTGAGGACGATACTCTCCTTCCGCTCTTATCCCACGCGGCCCTGCCCCCATATAGAGTGAACGCCATGCCGTCTACTGTCCTCCCTTCCAGACCCACGGCGGACGCAGGGACTTCCAGCTTCACCCAGCCTCCCCCGGCTGGCAATCCACCCATATATTTTCGTGATGTTGTTCCATCAACTCCCCATCCGATCCGGTTCTCACCCCAATATGCGCGATGCTCCCAGGACCCGTCATTCCATTGCAGCATTAGCTCCTTCGGCATGTTCGCCGGATCGAGCCACACCCACGTGTAGAGCAAGTCTCCTGCGTTAACCTTGAGTGTATCAGTCGCGCCGTCGAAGTAATGTTGATGCAGCATTCCACTCGACCTTGCCACTGTCCAATTCCAGCCATAACCGCCGTCGGCGCCCGCCGACGCCCCCGCGGGAATGGAATCGTCCATCATGATGTAATTCTCGTACTGCTCTTCCGTACGAGTCTCACACCTCTCAAAACACTCCCCGAACTGGCAATCCATCCAACAATCCTGCCAGGTCACATAAGTTATCCCCTCTACTCCGGCCAGGTCCCAATTCGCACGGCCACCGTGTAAGGTAAAGGCCATCGCATGTACGTCCTTCCCTTCCAAGCCCACCGCCGAAGCTGGCACTTCCAGCCTTACCCATCCGCCCGCTGCGGGCAACGGCCCCATATATCTCCTGGAATTTGTCCCGTCAGTCCCAAATCCGAGCAAATTAGCTCCCCAATAGGCGCGATGCTCCCATCCCTGGGTATCTTCTCCCCACTGCAACATTATCTGCTGAGGGGGGTTTTGAGGATCGAGATATACGTGGGCATAGAGTTTTCCACCGTATCTGACCGGGAACCTTGGCGAGGCGCCCCAGAAGTATTGTTGATGGAAGCCGGCGACTATGCCCGTTTGATGAGACAGGCTTCCCGAAAATGGGGGAGGGCTCCAATCGTCAGTGGCGGTATTTGAAATGTGCGAGACGGACCCGGATAACGGGGAAGGTCCGGAACTCACCCATTTCCAACCCTCGTCAGCGCCGGTCGGGTCATGCATGAAGAGAGTAAAGGTTTCCCAAGTCCCGACGGCAAATCGGTTGGCGTACAGTTCTCCGGCGGGCGGCGTCGCCCACGGAGGAGCGCCTCCACCTTCGGCGGATAAATAGTATCCGCCGTTTGATTGCAGTGAGATTTGAGTGTTGTTTCCAATCCGACCACTCCCGCCGTCCGTTCTCCTAATGGTGAAAGTCTCCCAGGGCCCGGCGACCGTCCGGTTGGCGTAGACGCGCCCCGTTGGTGGCGGCGTGCCTGGAGGAGCGCCTCCTCCCTCGGCGACCAGGTAATGTATCCCGTCCCAGGCCCGGAATTGGACGTTATCGCCGCTTTCCAGATCCCCGCCGTTGAGGTCGATGAGTTTGAATTGTTCATGCGCCCCGATCGCGAAGCGATTGACATGGACATCACCGCCGCCGGCGTTATCAGCAATCATGTAGAAGCCATTCCAACTCCTCAGTGAAACGTTCAGAGGGGAATTGACGCTCTGGGATGCGCCCGCAGGCACAGCGTCATCCACCCAGACCGTTTCGGCCGGCGGTTGACTGCCCGCGCCCTTGTTGCCGTAACGATCGTATAAATAGTTCTGAGACCAGGTCGGATTGCTGAACGCATTGGTTCCGCCCTTGACTTTAGTCAAGCGCCCCAGTTTGTCGTATTCATAAGCCCGGTTGCGCGCAGTGTTCTTGAGGTCGGTCAAGGTCGTGAGTTGACCGGTCTTCACCCCGTTGTTATTCGGGTCGTTGTTGAGCGTGTAGTTGTATTTGAGGTCTACGAGGATATCGGCGCCACGCTTCACCTGCTGGCCAGTCATCAGCCCGGTCTTCTGGTCGAAGCCGTAGAGCTCCTTGATCTGCGCGCCGATGTCGAGAGACGTCGTCTGGCTCGAGGCGTTGTAGACGGGGTTCGAGACGTAGGTCACGCCGCCGAACTTCAGGCTATCGAGCCGGCTTGCGATGTCGTAGACCGGTTCGACCTTCTTGCGGATTTCTCCGGCGCCGTACTGATGCGGGTAATCGCTCTGCTTGGGACGGTTGAGCGAATCCCAGAGGTAGTTGGTCAATATCGGATAACCTTCGCGCCCGGCGAAGGTCTGCCGGACCTGGGCGAGTCGCCCCTCGCTGTCATAGCTGAGCTGCTCATTGCCCATCCCGCCGCTGACGGAGACGCTCTGCGCGCGCATCCTGTCGCCACTCGTCATGTAAGCATAGTCCACCCTCGGCGCGTCCTGGATACTGGCGAGCAGGTGCGTCGGCACGCCGCCCTTGTCATATTGCACCGACAGCAGCCGGTTGAGCGGGTCGCTGAAATCATAGTGCGTCTGGACGCCCCGGGCGTCCACGCGCCGCGTGATGTTCGACCGCGTGTCGTAGAAGAAGGCGTCGCTCCACTGTCCGCCCCCGACCCACTGCCCGTCGTCGTTGAGCGTGGCCTCGCGCTCGGCCAGTTTCTGGCGCGTTAGCCGCCCGAGCGAATCGTAGCGGAAGTTCCTCACCTGATCTCCCTGGTTGACCTGGACTAGGCGGTCGAGCGCGTCATAGCTGTAGGTGGTGTACATCGCCCCGCCAGAGAGCGAGCCGTTGCCGCCGGGATTCGGTTCGGCCACTTCGACCATGCGTCCGAGCGCGTCCGATCGAGCCCACCGCTCGCGCCCCCAGGGATCGGTCACCTTGACAGTCGGCCCGGGCTGGCCCGAAAAGCCTGGCGGGTTGGGGCTCTGGTCGTAGGCCCTGGTCAAGACGCTGCCGTCGGGGCTGACGGTCTGGAGCGGGCGGTCGAGCGAGTCGTAACTCACCGCGCTCCATTGCACTGTCTCCGCAGGTGTCAATAACGAATCGCTGTTGGCGCGATAAGGCCGAGACTGTTGCGAGACTCTGCCCAGGTTGTCGAATTTTGTCTCAACTACGTCCCGCACGTAGTTTTTGCCGAACGCGACTTCCTTGACCACTCTCCCTTTGCCGTCAAGATATTTATCGGTGCGCGAGGCGAAGCGGTCCTCGGCCTCTCCGGCCTCGTAGAGGATATCGCTGACCACCAGGTTCAGGTCGTCATAGGTGTGATACAGATAGGCGTCGGTCGCCGAATTTTCGCGCACCGGGCGCAGCGTGTTGGCGTCATACTCGGTGTCTGAGATCCGTCCGTTGACGTCGGTTGAGGTCATCACTAGGCCGGTCCAGTAGTCATATGTCGCGCTCGTGGTGTTCTGCTTGTTCTGGTCGGTGGGCGAGCCCGAGGTCTGCGACTCCGGCCAGGCGTATTGTGTGTTGGTCGTATAGGCGAAAGTCGTCTTCTCGCAACAGGAGGTGGATTGCTCGCGCACGTTGCCCGCGACGTCGTAGGTCCGAGTCTCGATAACTGCCGTGCCCTGATTTAGGCCCGAGGCGTCGGCGTAGCTCTTGACCTGCGTCACGTTGCCGCGGTACCAGGTCCTCGAGTCATATCGCGGATAGTAATTGCAGACGAGGTCGGTATGACATTCTCCATCTCCGATCGGACATTCCATGGGAGGAGGCGGGCAGCCAGTGCAATCCACATCGAACGGATCCTCTACCTGCTCGCACACTTCCAGAGGCGGCGTGTGTGGATTGTAGGCGATGTTGTGCCCTATCATCCCCGGGTTATCGATCAGGCCGACGCCGTCGTACTGGTACTCGGTGCGCGAGAGCAGCGTCACATCGTCTCCGCCGTAGACTTCCGTTTCGCTGACCAGGTTGAAAATGTGCGATCCGCTCCAAATCGGCCCCGCCGACAGCACGCCCGGACCCTTCAGCCACAACGTCCCGGAATTCTGCAGCGACCCGTTGTAATTGCCGTTGTTCAGGTACTTGGTGCGCGCACGGCGCAGCAGTTCCCCGTTGTAGCCGTACATCCGAACGTCCGTCGGTGAGTTGTAGAGCGAACCGGAGGCCGGGTCATAGCTGTAGGTGGTCGCCTTCACACGATCTTGTTCCTCCCAGACTTCGGTCCGCGTCGGGCGCGGCGAATTGTACGCCCCGAACTCCCAGAATGACTTCGACCTCGAGATCGCCACACCGTCGCGGTACAGCCCGTCTTCCAGCAGCAGCCCGGAGCCGAGGTCTGAGATCTGTTTGAGCTGGGCGCCGTCCGGGCGTGTGACGGTCGTCGTCCGCTGCCCGCCGCTATCTACGACCGAAAAATTGGTCACGGGCGCCGCGGCGGTCGTTCGCCCGGCCCAGTCCTCGGTCATCTGCGTGAAGGTCGGCATGTCTCCGAATGACCCGCCTGACTGCGGGTAGTTGTAGGTCAACTCATGCGACATCACGCCGGGGCCGATGTTGCCCTGCTGATCCCACGGCGCGTTGTCGAATGTCATGCCACGACGTTCGCTCACCTTGCGGAGCATCCCGTACGGCGAATAGGAATCGTCCCCTCCGAACCAGTATCCCGTACCCGTAGCCGGATAGTAGATCGCCCTGATGACGGGAATCGTGTTCTGCCTCACCTTGGTCGTCAGCCCGCCGACGAACCCGAAATTGGCGCCCGCGTTGCTGAGCGTCAGCCACTGATATTGCAACCGCACGACCGCACGGTGGCCGCCACCCAGGTGGTTTGGAACCACTACCGAGGTCAACAACCCTGAGGTGTCGTAAAAAAAGTGGATGACGCGGCCGAGTTCGTCCGCTATCGTCTGGATATTCGGCCCCTGGTTGTTGAGGTAGGTGATGGTGATGAAATTGCCGTGCGCGTCGGTGATCCGCGTCGGGTACATCGCGTAATTTGCCTGCGCGCCGTATTCGATCCTCGTCCCGTTGGGCAACACCGCCCAGGCCGTGACCATGTTGCGCCCGTTGCTGTTGTCGAACTGCGGCTGGTAACCCTCGGCGTAGTAGTCGATGAACGTCCCGTCGGTGGTGTGCGCCTCGAAGCTCTGGAGCGCGCTGAAGGGCGCTGAAAAGTTGCGGCGCAGCGTCCCGTCATAAGAGTGGCGAGTGCCGTCGCCGTCTATGAGCATGTAGGTGTCGCCGGCCATCACGATCTTGCCGAAGCCGAAAGACCAGCCTGCGACCCAGTCGCGATCTATGTCGAAGGTCATCTCGGAGCCGACCTTGTGCCAGATGCGGGAGTTGTAATTGAAGAGCAGCGAGAGGTCGATGCCGCGACCTTCTAGCACAACTCCGGGCGTCGCGAACTGGAAGTTGGACGAGCCCGCGCCGCCGTCCACCGGGCGCCCGGGCATCTGGCCGCGCTCGGCGCCGGCGTCGTCCGCAGTGTGGCGGGTAATGTGATTCCACCCGGTGGGGTCCTCACCCGTGTCTAACAAGGCCGGACGCGCGGACATCGGCGCGGAGGCCGCGCGCAAACGCCCAGGGAGCGCCGGCCCACGCTTGCCACGGCTGGCGATCCGCTTCTGATCGCCTGAAACGGGCGCGCGCAACAAGCCGACTCTTCCCGATTCGCGCGACGATTTCGTCTCCTCTGTCCGGCTCTTGATGTTGGCCCTGCGTCGCTCCCCTGTGACCGTGACATTGACCCGCTCCTTGCGGCCCGCGATCTCGGCCGTGACGATGAACTTGCCGGGGACGCCTGAGACGAAAGTTCCGGGCGCCAAAACTGTGAGAGGATGGTTCTTCACCTCGTCGAGCGCGGCCCACTTCACGTCTAGTCCGCTCAGGATATTGTCATCGTGGTCGAAAGCGACGGCGTTGAAGATGACCTGTTCGCCGGTCTTGAGCTCGACGTCGCCAGGGAAGATCTTAATACGCGCTATCTTCCGCTCTCTGTCTTGCTGCGTCTCGATCGCCGGTGGGACAGGGCGACTGCGCCTCGGCGCGCCCTTCCCGTCCCAGCCCTTCGGTTGAGCCTGGGCGCCGATGTTGGGAAGGAACTCATTGCGTAGGCGCTCGGCCCGCGCCGCCCATCCGCTCGAATGCCACCAGAACTGCGCGTCCTGCCCGTAGCCCGCCGCTTTCGCCGAGACGGCCTGGAGCGCCGCTTGTGAAACCTCAGGCGGGAACAGCGTGAACTGGACGAACATCACCGCGATCATCAGCAGGCAGGCGAAGCGACGGAACCTGGTATAAGCATACCGCGACCGCCTGGGACGCCCGAGGGGACTGGACGCGCGACGCCGACGGGCGAGACGGGCCAGCGTCAACGTGACGAACACAGAACAATCCAAGCTGATTCCACGAACGTGGGCAGAGAGGGCGCGAAGCAGGGATGTCATGACGGGTTTCTCCTATTTGTCGGCAGAAAACAGACTGACGGGGCAAACGATAAGCGGAGATGTGCGACCCAATCACGATACAGCTGTGATTGTGAGATTTTTTCGGAAAGGGCGGGCAGAACAAGGTTTCTGACCCCGCTCAAATCTCCCTTCAACGACTAATGCAAAATTCGAAAAAGTATTTCACTGGAATGTAAGCTGAGGGCGGAATGGAAAAATCCGCGTTGGCTGGATCACTTTCTTCTGATGCTCAAATAGTAATAATCTCCGGTCTCTTCGAGTGTCCCGTCGGACGCATACCCCTTGAGTCTCAATTCATAATCGCCTGGCTCAAGAGTCCTGGCAGGCAGCCACAAATCAATGGATCGGCCTGAGCCTGTTCGTTTAGCCTGCAACATATCCTGACTCCATCTTTCAGCGCCTTCGACCGTCAACAATGTGGCATGATAAGACTTGTACTCTGCTCCCCCTTTAAGTTTGAGTTTCAGTATTAACAAGATGGCGCCCGGCGAGAGGTAAAGTTTCTTCATACCAGGCGCCTGCCCCCTGGCAATCGAAGGCGC
>Ga0111539_10010848_pt1 | contig 11468 bp, 5 predicted proteins | sample RhiMethybrSRZTD1_FD_79667 | JGI IMG/M metagenome (GOLD analysis project Ga0111539, IMG submission 79667) | Populus rhizosphere microbial communities from Tennessee, USA - Rhizosphere MetaG P. TD hybrid SRZTD1 (version 2) (version 2) | ecosystem: Host-associated > Plants > Roots > Rhizosphere >...
CCGCGATTGCTGGCGAAAACGAGTTGCTTTGAATCCGGTGACCAGTTCGGCGCATTGTCAACCGCCGCGTTCACAGTCAAACGGGTTTGATTGGAACCATCGGCATTCATTTCATAAATCTCGGAATTACCGTCGCGGTCGCTTACGAATGCGATTTTGTTTCCGTCAGGAGACCATTCCGGATCCTGATCATCGGCCTGGTTGTTTGTGAGCCTCTTAACGTTAGATCCTTCGGCATCCATCAGGTAGATCTCATACTTCCCGTCGCGGTTGGATTGAAACGCGATCCGCGATCCGCCGGGCGACGCTCGCGGGACCTCGTCGGCGGCCGTGTTGTTAGTTAGTCTTAAAAACGCCGCCTTCGGGGCGCGCGGAACGGCGGCCGCAGTCCGATGTTTCCGAAGCTTCAAGTAAGCTCCAAAGCCGATAGCCGCGGTCAATAGTAGAGCCAGAATCACCAATGCGGCCCACAGTTTTCGACCAAATCCGGGCCGTGATTCGCCTGCCAATTCGAGTGACCCAACACCCTCTGCCACCGTCAACGCCGCCGTGTTCGGCACAGGTAACAATGGAATTTCACCGGCGCCATCGCGGTATTCTTCCTGGGTGATTATGCGGGCCCTGATTCGCCGCTGTACTAAAAGATCTGAGCCTTCCTCCGAGAGTTCGATCACTGGGGCGATAAATCTATAGCCGCACTTGGGAACTGTCTCGATAAAGTGATGTTCGCCGTGGCTGTCATCGCCCAGGGCCTTACGCAACGCGTAAACGTTCCTGGCCAGATTTGCTTCCTCGACCGCAGTATCGGGCCAAACCTGCCGCATCAATTCGTCTTTATCAATCACATGGCCGCTGCTCTGCACCAGGACGAGCAAGGTCTCGAACGCCTTAGGCGTGAGTGAAATCGGCTTCCCTGCTCGCAGCAAGAGTCGCTCGCCGGTCTGCAGCTGGAACTCTCCGAATTCGTAGATGTGGTTGATTTGCTTGCTCATAAACAGCCCGAGAAGATTTGGAGATTTTTAGGAGAAATCTTCAAAGACTTTATGGCCGCTTGGCGATTAGTGTCAGCGGCGCTCGGGGTCACCGCCGAACCCGGCGGGGGAAGGTCGGGGAGGCAGTCCACATTCTAGTCATGTTGCACGGCGCGGGCAATGAAATTGCGCCGCGGTGAAAGACACAGCGAATGAAGTGGAGAAAGACCGAAATCGCGATCGAGTTTGAAGAGATGATTCGGGTGGTCAGCCACCGGCAAGCGGCCAGGGCCTGGTGCTCTGTCTGTGACAGCGAAGCCCTGATGGTCACACCGCAGCAGGCGGCGGCCATCGCGGGTTTATCAGTGCGTGCAGTTAACCGGAACGTCGAAGCCAACCGCGTGCATTTCCTCGAGACACCGGAAGGACTTTTGTTGGTGTGTGTGAATTCACTGAGTTGAAAAAGCTCGTGAAGGAACCTGGAGGTTTGAAAGTTAATGAGTAACAAACAATTGAAAATTTCTTTCCTGAGTTTGCTTGTTTCTCTTCTTTGCTGCCCGGCAGCGTTCGCCCAAACGACCGCATTCACCTATCAGGGCCGTTTGACCGATGGCGGCACACCAGCCAACGGCACTTACGACTTGCAGTTCAAGTTGTATGACGCAGTCACAGACGGCAACCTTCAGGGCTCGCCGAATACCGTAACCAAATCGGGGGTACCGGTGACCAACGGTATGTTCACGTTACAGCTTGATTTCGGCGCGGGCGCTTTTCCCGGCGCCGATCGTTTTCTGGATATAGGTGTGAAGAAGCCGACAGATTCTTCTTATTCACCACTTACTCCACGGCAACCTTTGAGCAGCACGCCCTATGCGATCAAGAGCCTGAACGCAGTGAACTCCGACACCGCGACAAACTCAACCCAGCTTAATGGAATAGCGGCGAGTCAGTACGTGGTAACCACCGATCCGCGGATGAATGACGCCCGCACACCAACCGCCAACAGCGCGGATTACATCCAGAACAACTCTTCGGCTCAACCCCAGAACTCGAGCTTCAATATCAGCGGCAATGGCGCAGTGGGCAGCACGCTTTCGGCGGCAGTCGTTTCGACACAAGTGCTAAGGAGCCCAACATCTGTGCTCACGCTCGAGGGAGGAGGCACCCTCGATTTCTTTACCATCAACCGAAGAGTCAACGCTATGCAGGAGTTCCGAGCAAACCAGGGCGTGTTGACTAACAGTGTCGATAGCGCGTCACCCGGCGGCGACCTCATCCTCGGAAATTTTGCAACCAACGTTAAGATCGGTGGAGGTTTCACACCCCTGTTCTCCGAGTCTGCAGGCCCAAAGGTCAACATCGCCGCCAAGTCAATAGACATCAACAGTGGCCCCAATCCCATTGACCAAGTACGTATCAACGGCACCAGTTTCCAGGGCAGTATCCTTTACGCACCGACAGTACGAACGAATTCACTGGATAGTTATTCTTTCATGCAGCCGCTGAACATTGGTCAATTCCAAGCCGACAGCGTGCGAATCCATAAGCCGACCACTGTTTCCGGACTGTTCACCGCCAACAACGGGATTTCCACAAACACTCAGACGATCAGCGGCGATCTGACGGTCGGTGGAACGATCAATGGAACAGTAGCCAACGCCAGCAACGCTGCAAGTCTCGGCGGAGTGGCTGCGAGTCAGTACGTGCAGACGACCGATCCGCGTATGAGCGACGCGCGTTCGCCGACGGCAGGGAGTGACAATTACATTCAAAACACCAGCAGCGAGCAGCCGGCAAATTTCAATATTAGCGGCACCGGGCGTGTTGGCGGAGGGCTCTTGGAAGTTACAAACGGCTACCCTAGACCTGCCACTGTTCGAATAAATGCCCTTGGCAGCTTTGACCCCGGGATTTCCCTCGCCCTTGACGGACAAGACAAGTGGTCGATAGCACTGAATCAACCGAGATACTTTCATATTTTCAATCATGCGCTCCTTGCACACGCTTTTTCGATCGATGGTAGCAATAACTACGTCGGCATCGGCACCGACATTCCGTACGCTCCGTTTCATGTCGCCCTCGGCACTGGCAACATCCTCTTCGGCACCGGCGGTTGCACTGCTGGATTTGCCGGACTCGGCTTTGCCGAGTCGCTAACCTGTAAAAACTATTCACTGCTGGGCGACGGAACCAATACCATCATCAACCGGTCCACTGGCGGGGCGATCGCTTTCAGAGAGAACAACCAGGATCAAATGCTCGTCCTCCCCGGCGGCGCGATCCAGATCAACACGCTCGGTGCGGCAGGCAGCGAGCAGCTCTGCCGCAATGCCTCCAAAGAAATCTCAACCTGCTCATCTTCATTACGTTACAAAACCAACATCGCGCCGTTCAGTTCAGGCCTCAACCTGATCAAGCAACTACGCCCGATCTCGTTCGATTGGAAACAGGGCGGGAGGAAGGATGTTGGTTTCGGCGCCGAAGACGTCGCCCGGATCAATCCGCTCTTCGTCAACTACAACACCGCGGGCGAGGTTGAGGGCGTCAAGTACGACCGTCTCAGCGCGGTCTTCGTCAACGCCTTCAAAGAACAGCAGGTCCAGATCGACAGCCAGCAGAAGCTGATCGAGAACCAGCAGCGTCAGATTGACGCGTTGCAAACACTAGTTTGCTCGATGAATGCCAGTGCGGACATTTGTAAGAAGAGATAATGAGAAAGATCACGACATTCAGCTTTGCATTCATGCTCATCTATGCACCGGCAAGTGTGCTCGGTGCTGATGAGGTGGTGCCGGCGCCACATCAAACCAACGTCTACACCTGGCTCGCTCCGCTGACATTGCTATTGATCGCCTCGGAACTGGTCTATCTCGGCGTTACCAGAAAGAAGCTGCTCTCATTTCAGGAAGCAATCGCCAATCTCGGCACGGCGCTCGGCAATCAGACGATGAATGTGCTGGTAGCGGCCAGTGTATACGTAATCTACGGCTATCTCTGGGAACACTTTCGTGTCTACACAATCAGTCTGAATGTCTACACCTTCGTCGTGCTGCTGCTCCTGATGGACTTTTTCTCCTACTGGGTGCATCGCTGGGGTCACGCCATCAACATCCTGTGGGCCGTGCATTCGCCGCATCATTCGGCCGAAGAGATGAACATCTTCGTCGGCCTGCGGGCCAGCGTCACGCAAAGAGTTTTCACTTTCTCGGTGCTCTGGCCGCTGACGCTGATCGGTTTCACGCCGTTCGATATCTACCTTGTCAACGGCATTCATTTATTCATCGCGCTGTTTCAGCATGTCACTTGGACGGGAAAAACCGAGCGGCTGGGGAGGATTTTCAACACGCCTTCACATCATCGCGTGCACCACGCAGTCAACCAGCAATATCTCGACAAGAACTTCAGTGACTTTCTGATCATCTGGGACAAGCTGTTCGGCACTTTCGAGCCGGAACGCGAGCAGGTCGTCTATGGAATGTACAACCCGCCGCGTTCATGGAATCCCTTGAAGATAAATTTTCATTACTTCGGCGTTATCTGGCGTGACTGCGTGGCGACCAGATCCTATCTCGACAAAGTTCGCGTCTGGTTTATGCCTTCGGGATGGCGGCCGCGCGATCTGCCGCCGTTCGATCACCAGGAAATCACCGAGCAGAATCAGGTCCGTTATCGTTCGTCGATGTTTGCGGGCGCGCGCCCGTATTTGATCCTGCAGGCAGTCACGGCAATTCCCTTCACTGTAATGATCATCAGCCAGGAATCCGCGCTATCAACTGCGGCGCGATGGATCGGCGGCGCTTTGCTCTGGATGCAGATCATCAACTGGAGCGGAATCCTGGAGAGCAGGCGATGGGCGTGGATCTCGGAGATTCTTAGATTAATTCTGACCCTTTGTTACCTGCTCTGGATCTTCTCCCCAAATCAATTGGCCATTTTCCTGGTCACAGCCTTCGCCGCCTGTAGCCTGATCTGGACGGCAATTTATTTCCGGCCTCGTTCGGGATTAGCGACGGTCAAGGCGTGAGTGTTCCGGGCAGGTTTCCCAAATGCGAAACGTTGAAACACACAGGTTGGAACAACTGACAGCGTAGGAGAGATTTCAGAGGTAAAAGCAATGCTGAGCAAGATCCAGATTCACTGGTCCCAAAGCGTAGTCGGACTTATAGCCGCAGCGCTTTGTCTGACATCAGTCATGGTGATTGCTTTCGCGGATCACGTGTCTCGACGTCTTGCCAACGTTAAAGATGCAGTGATTCAAGATGAGCACTCAAGCGAAGGTGGGCAGCCGAAGGCCGTTTCACCGGCCGCGTCATCAACAACTTCGCAGCAACCACCCTCACAACAACCAGACGCCCAGCTCGACGTTTCGCGCAGTGTGGTCGCCGGCGGCGGTGGCACCAGCGCAAACAGCAACGGAAGCCTCATAATCGACGGCACCATCGGACAACAAACAGCCGGTACAACCTCCACCTCAAGCAACGGCCAATACTCGGTTAGCGGTGGCTTCTGGGAGCCAGAGGCGACGCCGACCCCGACACCCACGCCGACGCCGACGCCGACACCGACCCCGACTCCGACTCCGACACCAACTCCAACTCCGACACCAACTCCAACCCCGACTCCGACGCCGACGCCGACGCCGACGCCGAATCCAACACCGAATGTCGTTCAGTTCAGCGCATCGAACTACGACGTGCAGGAGGACTGTACTTTTGTGACGATAACCGTGAATCGAATCGGAGATACTTCCGGCGCTGCCAGCGTTGATTACAACACTACGGACGTCACTGCCTCTGAGCGCAAGGACTACATCAAAGCCCTCGGCACTCTGCGCTTCGCCGCCGGCGAGACTTCCAAGAGCTTCGCTGTGCTGATCAACGAAGACTCATTCGTCGAAGGCAACGAAACTCTCAATATCAACTTAAGCAATCCTGTCGGCGTAACTTTGGGTGGACCGGCTGTCGCTACAGTAACCATCATTGATGATGCAAACGAGACGGCGGCAAACCCCATCGACGATCCGGAGAATCATGTCTGCCAGCACTATCACGACTTTCTCAATCGCCAGCCGGATGCTTCGGGCCTGGCTTTCTGGACCAATCAAATAACCTCCTGCAGTGCGGACGTGGGTTGCAATGAAGTAAGGCGCATCAATGTCTCAGCCTCTTTCTTCCTCTCGATCGAATTTCAGGATACCGGCTACCTGGTTGAACGGATTTACAAGACCGCGTTTGGCGACGCCAACGACAACTCAACGTTTCCCTCAGCACATCAGCTACCAGTGCCGGTGGTTCGCTTGAGTGAATTTCTCTCTGATACACAGGAGATCGGGCAGGGAGTGATCGTCGGCCAGGGCAACTGGCAACAACAGATTGAAAACAACAAGCAGGCCTTCACCGCAGCATTTGTTCAGCGCTCGCGCTTTCTTACTGCTTTTCCAACGTCGATGACGGCGGCGCAGTTTGTTGACACGCTGAATGCGAATGCCGGCAATCCGCTCTCACCATCTGAACGCGCTCAGTTGATAAATGATTTCTCAACTACCGCTAAGACCCGAGCGCAGGTGCTGCGCGCCGTGGCGGAAGATGAAGATCTGAAGAATGCGGAATTCAATCGCGCGTTCGTTTTGATGCAATACTTCGGCTACCTGCGCCGCAATCCGAACGACCCACAAGACACGGATCACACCGGCTACGACTTTTGGTTGACGAAGCTGAATCAATTCAACGGCAACTACATCAATGCCGAGATGGTCAAGGCCTTTATTACTTCGATTGAATACCGGCAGCGATTCGGGCCGTGAGACAACGAGCTTTGCCTCAGAAACCCACGCGCTTCATGATCTCCTGGAACCGGGGATCGGCGCGCAGGTTATCCCATCTTGGTTGGACTTTCAGAAAAGCCATTTTCGGATCGCGCTGTTCAATCCCGCGTTCCAGCCACTTAAAGCTTTCGTCATTCTCGCCCAGCGCGTTATAGAGCAACGCAATGTGAGTAGCCGGAACGGAAGTCTCTTTCGAAGCCGTCAGTAGTTTCTCGAGCAGTCGGCGCGTTTCATCCTTTCGTCCCATCCGGGCCAGAGCGATTCCCTCAAAAACAATCGAAGCCGTTTGGGCGCTCGAGAGCTCGCCGGCTTTCTTCGCCTCGATCACCGCCTCAGCAAACATTCCCTTTTCGATGTAGGCGCTCGACGCGAATACGTGAGGAAACCAAAAACCGGGCGCGAGCTCGAAGGTCTCGCGCAGTCTGATCAAGGCCTCGTCGGGTTTTCCAGCATGAATCAAAAACTGGCCCTCGAGTGCGTTGATAAATGGAGAGTATGGATCAAGCTCCCGGGCCCGTTTGATTTCGCTGAGAGCCTCCTGATGTCGACCAGTGTTTGACAACAGGTGGGCGTAGAACAAATGCGTATCGGCGCTGTTCGCATTAAGTTCAAGTGCTCGTTTGAATTGACTCTCAGCCGCACTCCAATTCCAGTCATACCAAAAGTTTGTTACTCCGGCGGCGGTGTGCGCTTCGGCCAGGGCATCGTCGAGTTCCAGGGCTTTTTGCGCCGCTTCTTTGGCCCTCGGCATGTATTCAGTAGGCTTCAGCTCACCGCTCAGGGTCAGCCCTCGATAAGCCTCTGAAAGCCCAACGTAGGCCAACGCATAGTTTGGATCGTGCTGAATTGCCTGTTGAAAATAAACTATGCCTTGTTGCACTTCTGGCGGGGTCAGCTTCAAGTTGTGGAAGCGCCCCCTTAAATAGAGGTCCCGCGCTTCTGAGTTAGCGGTGTAATCCTTGGTGACTTTCTGTTGCTCGGGTCCCGACAGACGGGTCCGCAACTTCTGGGAGACATCCCGGGCAATCTCGTTCTGTACCGCTGCCAGATCTGATATCGACCGACTGTAATCGGCAACCCATAGAGTCGTTTCAGTGCGAACATCAACCAGCTCGATATGTAACGCCAGGTCACTTCCCCGTTGGACCACGCGGCCATTCAGGACGGCTTGCACGTTAAGGTCTTTGCCTACCTGTTGCGGCTGAACATCCCTGTTCTTGTAGCGAAATACCGAACTATGAGCTTTGACGGCGAGATTCGGCACTTGCGAAAGACTGGTGATGAGCATGTCGGTCATGCCGTCCGAAAGATATTCGACTTCAGAATTGCCGCTCGCATTAATGATCGGCATTACCGCGATCGATTCAATTGGCGGACGCCGATTGGAGTAGAACCAGTAGGCCAGACCTGCGGCCAACAGCAAGAGGATTCCCAACGCCGTCCAAAGCAAATAGCGTTTCGCCTTTGGTTTGGCCAGAGGCGTTGGATCTGAAAGTGACCGGGTCGCGTTTGCTCCGGAATCTGCGCCCGTGTCTGCCGCCTGGGCCGCGGTCGCGGCCGGAACCCCGGCGACCAGCGTCGCAGCTTCAACCCCAGCCAGACTGAAGCGTCGGAGGAGATTCGGAAAACGAGCATCTGTCCTCAAACGGTCGTAGAAAGGATCAGCATGAATCACCAGAGGAAAGACGTTGCGCTCCTCGCAGGCCTTCTCGATCCAGTTAAACGACTGGTCCGTTTCACCGAGCCGGACGTAAAGGCGAACAAATTTTATCGCCGGGATGTACTCACCTGCTTCGGCCGCGGTCTTGAGTTGCTCGAGGCTCTTTTCTGCTAAGGTTCGCATGCCGGTCTCAAAACCAGTTTGCGCAAACGAACTTCCCAATAACGCGGCGCCCGCGGCCTCGCCGGTAAGCTCCATGGCCTTCTGCCGGTGGGCCACTGCCTCGTCAAACTCGCCTTTCTGTTCAAGCGCATCCGCGAGGCCCTCGTGAACCTGCGGGTTTCTTTCATCCAGTTCCAGAGCCTGTCTGAACTGAGCGATTGATTCATCATAACGACGAGCCAGATAGTAGGAATAAGCGAATTGATAATTTACGCGGACCGAAAGAGGATCGATCGCCACCGCCTCCCGCGCCGCGCCGATCGCGCCCTCAAACTGTCCTTTGGTGAGCAGGTAAAAGGAAAAGAGATAGTGTATCTCCTGAAACTTCGGGTTTAGTTCAAGGGCCCGGCGGGCCTCACGCTCAGTGGCCGCCGAATCGCGATAACAAACCATCGAGATACCCGCCAGGTCGTTGTGAACTTCAGCGAGGCTCTCGTCGAGTTCCATCGCTTTTCGATTCGCTTCAATTGCCTGCGGCCAGCCGAGGTCCGGCGGCACCAGACCCCAGGCGGCGCCGAACCCGTAGTAACTGCTCAAGCCACAGTATCCGAGCGTGTAAGCCGGATCGGTTTCCACGGCTCGCTGAAAGAAATCGCGGGATTTATGAAAGTCCTCGGGATTGGTCTTCCACCAATAGTACCGACCCTTGAGATACAGTTGATAAGCCTCCACGTTTTCCGTATAACGCTTCAGCACCGCCGCTTTCTCTTTCCCCAGCAATTTCACTTTCAGCACACCTACGACGGCGAGAGCGATCTCGTCCTGCACATCGAAGACGTCTTTCAATTCGCGATCATATTGCTCTGACCAGAGGTGATAGCCGTCCACCACGTTAATCAGTTGAACCGTGATCCGTAGTCGATTGGCGGATTTTCTGACGCTCCCCTCGAGCACCGAGCTGACTTTCAAGGCCTCGCCGATGTCACCGACGGTCACGGCCTTGCCTTTGAATGAAAACGAGGATGTGCGCGCTGCCACCTTGAGATCGTCGATTCGAGTCAAAGCGTTGATGAGCTCTTCAGACAGGCCGTCACAGAAATAATCGTTCTCGGGATCAGTGCTCATATTTACAAACGGCAGCACGGCAATAGAACGCTGGCTGCCTCCCGTTTCAGCGCGTTTGTGCTCTGCCGAGTTCCGCTTGGTCTCAGCGGCAAAGTCCAACCTCCTGGATAAATCCTTCAGGTCCGCGAGCATTTCGCTGGCGCTCGAGAACCTGTCGTCGCGATCCTTATGGAGGGCTTTGAAAACGATCCGCTCCAGCGATTCCGGCACGCCAGAGCCCGGCCCGGACAAGGGCGCAGGTTGCCGTTCGATCACGGCGGACATGACATCCATCGCCGTTTCACCCAGAAAAGGCCGGCGGCCGGCGAGCATTTCATAGACAACTACACCCAGACTCCAGATGTCGGATCGGACGTCGACGGGAAGCCCGCGCGCCTGCTCGGGAGACATATAGGCGGCGGTGCCCATCACGGCTCCCGGCAAAGTCTCGACCAGCGCTTTCTTACTGTCAGTGGCACTTTCCGGCTGCTCGTATTTCGCGATTCCAAAATCCAGCACTTTCACCAGGCCATCCGCCCGGACCATGACGTTGGCAGATTTGATGTCGCGGTGAATTATTCCCGCAGCGTGCGCCGCGGTAAGCGCACTGGCAATCTGCTGGGCAATGTTCAGAGTCTCATCTGTCGAGATGCGGCCTCGCTGAATACGTTCACTCAAAGTCAGGCCATCCACGAATTCCGTGGCGATAAAGTTGGTGTTCTCAGACTCTCCAATTTCGTAAATGGTGAGAATGTTTGGATGGTTGAGGGCCGAGGCCGAAAGCGCTTCCTGCCGGAAGCGGTTCATTCTTTCACCCTCAGCCGCGCGATAGTCGGAAAGAAGTTTGACCGCGACCGAGCGATTCAGTTGTTCGTCCCGGCCCAGATACACGTGGCCCATGCCTCCCGCACCGAGAGATCGAACGATCTGATACCGTCCGATCTTCTCGATCGCCACCGCGCCGGGCGCCTTCGCAAACAACTGCGTCGCTTCATCGGCAACCCCCTTTACGAAAGACTCAGGCCGATCGTGCGCCAGCAGTGATTCAACTTCATTCCGCAACTGCTCATCGCCGGCGCAGGCTTCATCAAGAAAAGCCGCGCGGCGAGTCGACTCACACTCGAGTGCGGCCGTAAGGATGCGATCAATTTCCTCCTGGCGTTGGGGGGTGTTCATTAGTCAGTTTCCCAGGGGATTCGAACCCATGCATCCTCGCTCAGAGCTCGAAGTATGGAAGGCTCAGGCATTGTAGACCCTTGACCGCGTACTGCCAATTTTAAGGCTTAGGACCGTGAGGGTCAGAGTTTGATTAACACCGCAATTAGTTCGAGTGAGGCAAATTGGCGAAGCGCCTTCAATGAGGTAACCCGACGCGGCTGATGTGCCGTGCAAACCTCGCATCTTCGCGCAAACGGTCAAGCGTGGGATCGACTTTCAAACTAACCAACTGCATGTCGTGCTGAGCAAACGCTTTTTCGAGCGCTGCGAATGCTTTGTCATGATCTCCGAGGGCAGCGTAGACACCGGCGACTGAGTAAGGCGATACCACGCCTGCGTCAACCTCATCGAGTAATCTCAGAGCCTCGTTGCCTTTTCCCCACCGGCCATACGCCTGGGCCTTCAATACCTTCACTGAATTCTCTACCGCCGGCACACATTTAAAGAGATCCAAAACCTTGTCGTATTCCGCGAGTGCTTCCCCATACATTTGCATTTGCGCATAAACGCAACCGAGGACACTGTGGGC
>Ga0111539_10010849_pt1 | contig 11468 bp, 13 predicted proteins | sample RhiMethybrSRZTD1_FD_79667 | JGI IMG/M metagenome (GOLD analysis project Ga0111539, IMG submission 79667) | Populus rhizosphere microbial communities from Tennessee, USA - Rhizosphere MetaG P. TD hybrid SRZTD1 (version 2) (version 2) | ecosystem: Host-associated > Plants > Roots > Rhizosphere >...
GAAATCTTGAACATCCTGGTCATTGCCCGCCGGCTCTAGCGGGCGCTCGCTCTCGCCTCAACCGCGCGCGGTCAGGAGCGCATCAGCAATATTCGCCGCGGCAACCCAGCACCATCCCACGCATAGCCGTCCCCTGTTCCGTCTCTCGGCGCCCGATTTGCCCGAGGCGCGGTCACCAGCGGGTTAATCGGACAGGATAAAAGTGATTGGAAAGGATACTTGACATCCTCGCGAGCGATATGTAAAGTATCCTTGTCATATAGGCAAAGAAGCTTGACTTCCATGTCCTGGAACCCTGCAATGCGCAAGCTGACCATGGGCGCAACGGTCCGCTGCTGATGGAAAACCGCCTCCGCCTCCTCCGCGCCGAGCGCAACTGGAGCCAGCAGGACCTGGCCGAACGGCTCGAGGTGTCGCGCCAGAGCGTCAATGCGATCGAGACTGGCAAATACGACCCGTCGCTGCCGCTCGCCTTCCGCATCGCCGAGCTGTTCGGCCTGGCGATCGAAGAAGTCTTCTCGTCGCCGTCGCACCGCAGCTCGAAGGCGATCTAGACCGTTTCTGCGCCCGCCAGGGCCTGGTCGAGGATCGCCTCCGCCTTCAGGAACAGCTGCGTATCCACGATCGCCCCGGAGGCGTGCGCGTTCTCGCGCACCTGCTCGGGCCGAGAGGCGCCGATGATCGCGCTGGCGACGTTAGGCTCGCGCAGCACCCAAGCGAGTGCGAACTGCGGCAGGGTCAGGCCAGCTTCCTCAGCGACCGGCTTCACCTCCTGGACCGCGCGCAGCAACTGCGGCTGAAGCAGCCGGTCCATCCACCCGCCCATTTCGTCGCTGGCAGCGCGCGAGCCGGCCGGCGGCGGCTGGTCCGGATCATATTTGCCGGTGAGCACGCCCTGGCCGAGTGGCGACCAGACGATTTGCGAAATGCCGTTGGCGGCGCTCAAGGGGATCACCTCGCGCTCGGGGTCGCGCCACACCAGCGAATATTGCGGCTGGCTCGAGACGAACTTCACGAACCCGCGCGATTGCGTGAGGTCGAGCGCGGCCTGGATCCGGTCCGCCGGCCATTCCGAAAAGCCAACGTAGCGCGCCTTGCCGCTATCGACCGCGCGGGTCAGCGCCTCCATCGTTTCCTCGAGCGGCGTATCGAAGTCGTAGCGGTGACACTGGTAGAGATCGACGTAGTCGACCTTCAGCCGCTCGAGCGAGGCGTCGAGCTGCCTTTCGACCTGGGCCCGCGACAGCCCGCGGTCGCTGTCGCTCATCGGGAAATAGAGCTTGGTGGCGAGAATATAGCTGTCGCGCGGCCGGCCGTGCAGCGCCTCGCCGAGGAAGCTTTCGGCGCGGCCGCGGCCATAGACGTTGGCGGTGTCGATGAAATTGATTCCCTGCGCGAACGCTTCGTCGAGGCAGGCGCGCGCCCGGTCCGCCTCGACCCCGACGCCGTAGGTCAGCCACGAGCCCAAGGAGATTTCGGAGACTAAGAGATCGCTGCTGCCGAGTTTGCGATATTTCATCGGTCCTTCCTCCTCCGCTAGAGCGCACGACTCATGGGCCAGGCCGAAGTTCAATATATCGACGTTGGCGGCCGTTCGATTGCCTATCGGCACCGCCCGGGCAACCCGCCGACGCTGCTGTTCCTGCCCGGCTATGCGTCCGACATGGAAGGCGCCAAGGCGCTGGCGCTCGACGCCTTCGCGGCGGCGCGCGGGCTGGCGATGCTGCGCCTCGATTATTCGGGCACGGGATCCAGCGGCGGCGAGTTCGCGGATGGGACGTTGACCCTTTGGCTCGAGGAGGTGCTCGCCGCGGTTGACCGGCTGACCCGAGGGCCGCTGGTCGTCATCGGCTCGTCGATGGGTGGCTGGCTCGCGCTTCACCTGGCGGTTCAGAGATCCGCGCGAGTGCAGGCAATGGTCGGGATTGCGTCCGCGCCGGACTTCACTGAATGGGGCGCCGAGCGCGAAGGCAACGGCCTCACGCCCGCCTTTCGCGCTTCGGGCCGGGAGCTCCAGCTGCTCGTCAAGCCGATCGCGATCGACTGCCCCGTGCGCCTGATCCATGGCGATGCCGACGCCGACGTACCGCTCGACATCGCTTTCCGGACGATGCGCGCGGTGCGTTCAGCCGATGTCCAGCTTACCGTGGTCAAGGACGGTGGCCATCGCCTGTCCGAGCCCCGCGAGATCGACGCGATCCTGCGTGTCACCGCCGGCCTGTTGGAGACCCCATGATCCTGCTCATCGCCGCCGCCGTCGCCGCCACGCCCATTGCGAGTGCCGCACCGGCCGCCTGCCCCGACCTGGTCACCGCCGAAGCCTTTGTCTGCCGAGCGCTCGATGCGCAGAAGTCGGGCGATCCGGCCGCGGCCGCCACCGCCTTCGAGCAGGCAGCGCAGGCCTCGTCCACCAAGGACCCCGTGACCGCGCGCATGTGGGCCGCCGCCGGGAACCTGTGGATCGCCGCCAACCAGCCGGGCAAGGCCGCGATCGCCCTCGACCGGGCGCTGGCGCTGCCCGGCCTCGAGGCCGAGCAGCATGGCGAAGCCCTGCTCGACCGAGCCCGTGCCGCCGAGGCGCAGAACGACCTCAAGACCGCGCGGGCCAAGCTCACCCTGGCCGCGGCGACCATTTCCGGCGATCCCTTCTACTGGTATTTCTCGGCCGCCCTCTACGTCCGCGAGGGCGATGCGGCGGGCGCGCAAATGGCGATCGGCCGAGCGCTGAGCCTCGCTCCATCCGATGCCTCGATCCTGTTCGAAGCTGGGCACGTCGCTCATTTCGCCGGCGATGAGGCCAAGGCCCGAGACTATTGGACGCGGGCGATGCAGGCCGATGCCAGCGGCCCGATCGGGCAGGCGGCACGGGATGCGCTGGCGCTGCTCCCCGTGCCGCTGACCGTCAAGAACTAGCCGAGGTCGTAATCAATCGTCGTTACGACCCGGACCTTCTGGAACGGCGTGCTGCCGCCGCCCGATCCGCAGTCCTCGCACTCGTCGCCGTCGCGCGCTCCGACCGAGAAATAGCCCTGGCTGGCCGTCTTGATGCGGCCAACCGCGACGCCGCTGTCGCGCGCGAACTGGTCGGCGCTGCGACGGGCACTGCGGGTCGCCTCGGCGATCATCTCGGGCTTCAGGCGGTTGAGCTGCGTGAAGGTGTAGTTGACGCTGTTGCCTGACAGCTCGACACCGTCGCGGAGCAATTCGGCCTGGCGGGTATAGGCTGCTCTCGCCCTCATCACATCGGTGGTCCTGAGCTGGATCGACCGGCTGACGGTCAGCCGTTCGGGCCCGGCCGGCCTGCCCTTGTCATCGCGCGGCTGGTCGCGGCTCAAGGACACGTCGGTGTCGGCGACGTCTTCCGGGCGGAACCCCGCGCGCTGAAAGAAGGCGCGGAGCGTGCGCGCCTGCTGGTCGACCGATTGCTGGACCGAACCGAGCTCCGTCCCCTGGTGCGAGAAGGAGATCGACCAGGTGGCAAGGTCGGCGGTGACGTCGCGTTCGGAAACGCCGCGCACGGTCACCGAGCGATGCTCGGCCATCTTGGAGCGCCTCAGGCCATCGCCCAGCGCATAGCCGCTCGTGGTCAGTCCAACGGCAAAAATCGCGACCGCGCCCAAAAGGACGGCGCGGCTGTCCTGCAGCTTCTCGATCATGGATGTGATACCCAAGCGTTCGTCCGCTTTACGTGCAGCCACCGGTCACGATCGCCGGTCACGGCTGCGACGAACCGTGCAATTATAGCGACGAATTGAGTGAGGTGAAATGAAATTCCTGCATTCGATGATCCGCGTGTCCGATCCCGACGCGACTGTTGCATTTTTTCAACTGCTCGGCCTCGAGGAGCGGCGGCGAATGGACAATGAAGCCGGCCGCTTCACGCTCGTCTTCCTCGGGGTCCCCGGTGACGAGGGCGGCGAGGTCGAGCTCACCTACAATTGGGACGAGAGCGGCTATTCCGGCGGCCGCAATTTCGGCCACCTAGCCTACCAGGTCGACGACATTTACGAGACTTGCAGACGCCTGATGGACGCGGGCGTGACGGTCAACCGTCCGCCGCGCGATGGCCGGATGGCGTTCGTCCGAACGCCGGACTCCATCTCGATCGAGCTGCTGCAGAAGGGCGAGGCGCTCGCGCCGGCCGAGCCATGGGCGTCGATGCCCAATAGCGGAGAATGGTGATGCTCGAAGTCGCCGCCGTCCCGGTTCTCACTGACAATTACGTATGGCTGGTCCATGACGCGGACAGCGGCGAAACCGCCGTGGTCGACCCTGGCGATCCAGCGCCGCCGCTCGCCGAGGCTGAACGGCGCGGGTGGCGCATCACCCAGGTGTGGAACACGCACCACCATTGGGACCACACGGGCGGTAACCTTGCGATCAAGGAGGCGACCGGGTGCAGCATTTCGGCGCCGGCCGCGGAGGATATCAAGGGCCGCGATGTCGCTCTCAGCGAGGGCAGCGATCTCCGCATCGGCAACCATGCCGGGCGGGCAATGGAGATCCCCGGCCATACGCTGGGCCACCTCGCTTTGGTGTTCGAAGACGACCGCGTCGCGTTTGTCGGCGACACTCTGTTCGCCATGGGCTGCGGTCGGCTGTTCGAGGGTACTCCGGAGCAGATGCACCATTCGCTTCAGCGCATCGCTGCGCTGCCGGAGGACACGGCGCTCTATTGCGGGCACGAATATACGCTCGCCAACGCGCGCTTCGCCATTCACGCCGAGCCGGACAACGCAGCGATTCGCGGCCGGCTGGAAGAGGTCGAGAAGCTGCGTAAAGCGGGTCAAATCACCCTGCCGACGTCGGTCGCTCAGGAACGCGAAACCAATCCCTTCGTTCGTGCTGGCGGTTGGGAGGAATTTGCGCGTCTCAGAGCCGACAAAGACAGGTTTCGTTCATGAAACGAAGTGTCATTAGAAGTGTCGGAGGGACTCGCAAGGAGGTCGAAATGCGCGGAATCTCTCTCCTCTTGCTGGGCGCGACCCTAGCGTCGTGCACCGCCGAGCCGCCGCAGCCGATGCGCAGCGCGCGGGCCCAGGCTCAATATAGTCAGCTGCTCGCCGGCAAGGTCGCCGGCAAGCCTGTCTCGTGCCTGCCGAGCTACAAGTCGAATGACATGGTGACGATCGACGACAACACGATCGCCTTCAAGCAGGGCACGCGGACCGTCTACGTGAACCACATGCAGGGCGGATGCACCAACCTGTCGGCGGGGCCCTATGCCCTGCTCACGCGGCAGGTCGGCGGCAGCGGCCTGTGCCGTGGCGATATCGCTCAGGTGGTCGACACGCTCAACCACATCACGGTCGGCAGCTGCGTGTTCGGGGACTTCGTCCCTTATTCGCGGCCGGGCAGCCGGGCCTACTAGGCTCTGCCTCAGCCGAGGCTTGCGCGGCCTGAATCCGCCTTCCATAAGCTCGCCCGGGGATTTCCAACCGGGGGCAATATGCGTGGGGTCCTTTTGATTGTGACTGCGTCATTGGTGGTCGGCGCAGCTGAGCCGCAGCGGACCCCTGAAGCTCAGGCGAAGCTGGATCATTGGCTGGACGGTCGCGTCGCCGGAGAAACGCGAAAGTGCGTGACAGCGAACGTTGTGACGAATGCCATCGGCATTGATGACAGAACAATGCTGTTCAGAGACGGGCCCCGGATCTGGCGCACCGAGCTTCGCGCCAGTCTGCACTGTGGCGACCTCGGCAGGCAGGCATTCATCCAGACGGAAAGCGCCGCGAACCGCATTTGCAACGGTCAGCAGTTGGAATTTTCGGATGGGGGTATCACGGGCGCGTGCGTGCTCGGCGACTTTACGCCTTACACGAAAGCCAAGTAACCACTCTTATTTCCGATAAAGCGCGTCCAAGCGCTCGCCGTAGGCTGCGCCGATCACGTGACGGCGGATCTTCATCGACGGGGTGAGCTGCTCGTTCTCGATCGTGAAGGGCTCGTCGGCGAGGATGAAGCGCCGCACGCGCTCGATCACCGAAAGGTCCGCATTGACCCGGTCGACCGCGCGCTGCAGCCGCTGGTGGACGTCGGCCGAGCCGACGATCTCGGGGTCCGGCACCAGTAAGGCAACGAGGTGCGGGCGACGGTCGCCGTAGACCATCGCCTGGCCGATTTCCGGCTGGATCGTCAGCATGCCCTCGATCCGCTGCGGCGAGACGTTGTCGCCCTTGTCGTTGACGATCAGGTCCTTCTTGCGATCCGTGATCTTGATCCGGCCAGCCTCGTCGAAATGGCCGACGTCGCCGGTTGCCAGCCAGCCGTCCTGGAGGACGCGCCGGGTCTCCTCCTCGTTGCGCCAATAGCCGTGCATCACGAGCTCGCCACGGACCATGATCTCGCCGTCCTCGGCGATCCGCACTTCGGCATTCATGACGGGCGGGCCCACCGTGTCGAGCCGGATGCCGGCACTCGGCCGGTTGCAGGCGATCACCGGCCCGGCCTCGGTCTGCCCGTAGCCTTGGAGGAAGGTGATCCCCAGCGCCTCGAAGAACAGCCCAACCTCCGGATTGAGCGGCGCGCCGCCCGACACCCACGCTTTCTGCCGCGCGCCGATCTTGGCCCGCACCTTCTTGCGCAGCGTCAGCGACAGGATGCCGTGCATCGGCAGGTCCCATGGCTTCACGCTTCCCCGCGCCTTGTCGCCGCCGATCTTCAACGCACGGTACAGCAGATACTTCGACAGGCCGCCGCCCGCCTCGATGGTCTTCATGATTCGCGCGCGGAGCATCTCAAACAGCCGCGGCACGACGACCATGATGGTCGGCTGCACCTCCTCGATGTTCGCAGCCAGCTTTTCGAGGCTCTCGGCGTAATAGACCTGCGCTCCGAGCGCGACCGGGAAGTGCTGGCCCCCGGTATGCTCGTAGGCGTGGCTGGCGGGCAAGAACGACAGGAACACTTCGTCGTCCCAGCCGAAATCGGTCGAGATGATGTCGGTCGCGCCCTCGAGGTTGGCGAGGATCGAGCCGTGATGCTGCCGAACCCCGCGCGGTGCGCCACCCGTGCCGCTGGTGTAGATCAGGCAGGCGAGATCGTCCCGACCGACGCGGGAAAGCTGCTGCTTCAGCGCGCCGATGTCGGCCTCGCCCGACGCCAGCGTCCCCCAATGGTGGCAATTCACCCAATCGGGCGTCTGGCCCGAGCGAATCGGCTCCATGCCGATGACGTGATGACATTCGTTTGAGGTCAGCACCGCTGGGATCAGGTTATTCGCCAGTTTCTGGTTGGAAACGATCACCGCCCGCGCGCCGCTGTTCTCGAGGATGTGCGAATGATCGCGGACCGTGTTGGTGGTGTAGGTGGGGACGGTGACGCAGCCTGCGGCCATGATGCCGAGATCGGACATCAGCCACTCGGGCCGATTTTCGCTGACCAGGGCGACGCGGTCGCCGGGCTCGAGCCCGATGCGCCTGAGGCTTGCGGCGAGCGCCGTGACCTGCCGGGCGGCCTCGGTCCAGCTGGTCGACTGCCACGCGCCGTCGCGCTTGGCCCAAAGAAACGGCGCGTCGCCCCTCTCCTCGGCCCGCGTCAGGAACATGGACACGAGATTGTCGAACCGCTCGAGCTGACGCGCCATTTGACCGACTCCCCGGCCGCGCTTCTTAGCGGAAACGATTGCGAGCGCCACTCGTCCTGCTAGGCGATGGGCATGTCCGTGGTTCGCAAGCTTGTCCTGGCGATCGCCTTCGTGGGCTTGGGGTCCGGCGCCACCGTCCCGGCCGCTCCGCCAATCATCCGCATCGACGCGCGCGAGCACAGCACTTCGTACGTGATCGCCGCCAACCCACTCGCCGCCCAGGCCGGGCTCAACGTCCTCAAGCGTGGCGGCAGCGCGGTCGACGCGGCGATCGCGGTCCAGGCGATGCTGTCGCTGGTTGAGCCGCAAAGCTCGGGCATCGGGGGCGGCGCCTTCATGACTTACTACGATGGGCGGACCCGCAGGATCACCATCTACGACGGGCGCGAGGTCGCCCCGGCTCAGGCGACGCCGGGCATGTTTCTCGACCCTTCGGGGAAGCCGCTGCCGTTCGACACGGCTGTGGTCAGCGGCCGCGCGACCGGCGTTCCGGGCGCGGTCAGGATGCTGGCCCTTGCCCATCGCGAGCATGGCAAGCTGCCGTGGCGCAACCTGTTCGGCGATGCGATCCGAACCGCGGACCAGGGCTTTATCGTCTCGCCGCGGCTCGCGCGGATGATCGACGCCTATCATGCGGAAAATCACCGGCCCGACGTGGTCCGATACTTCTCGAAGCCGAACGGAAACCGGCTCATCGCCGGCGACCGGCTGGTGAACAAGCCCTATGCGGCCTTCCTCCGCCGGCTCGCGGGTCAGGGCCCGAACGCGCTTTACCGCGGGTCGACCGCGGCAAAGATCGTCGCCAGAGTCCGCCAAGGTCCGCTTGCGAGCTCGATGACGTTGGCCGACCTTGCCAATTACCGGCCGGTCAAGCGCGAGCCTGTCTGCGGACCGTTCCGCGCCTTCTTGCTGTGCACGGCGCCGCCGCCCTCGAGCGGGGTCGGGCTGATCGAACTGATGATGATCCTCGATCGGACCGACATCGCGAGCCGCGGCCCGAACGACCCGCAGGCCTGGTTCCTGTTCGCCGAGGCCAGCCGGCTGATGTACGCCGACCGCGACCGCTACGTCGGTGATCCGGGCTTCGTGAGGGTGCCGGTCGCAGGACTGATCGATCCGGCCTACGTTGCCGAGCGGGCCAGACTGATCGGCACCGTTGCCGGGCCACCGCCCGTGGCGGGTGCGCCCGCCGCAGCACCGGTCAACGCCAATGACAACACGCTGGAGCCGACCGGGACGTCGCACTTCATCATCGGTGATGCCCAGGGCAATGTGGTCAGCATGACCACTACGGTTGAATCGGTCTTCGGCTCGGGCCGCATGGTCGACGGCTTCTTCCTCAACAACCAGATGACCGATTTTTCCTTCTCGCCCGTCGACGCCGAGGGCCGCCCCGCGGCCAATGCGGTCGCACCGGGCAAGCGCCCTCGCTCATCGATGGTCCCAACCCTGATCCTCGCGCCCGACGGCCGCTCTGTCGTCGGAGCGATCGGCTCGGCCGGCGGCAATGCGATCCTCGCCTACGTCGCGAAATCGCTGGTCGCGTCGATCGCCTGGGACCTGCCGATGCCGCAGGCGCTCGCCGCGCCGAACCTCGTCGCGCGTGGACCCAACTTTCAGGGCGAGGTCACCAAATTCCCGCCGCAGCTCCTGGCGGGGCTCAGGGCCCGGGGCATCGATCTCAAGCCCGGCCAGGGCGAGGATTCGGGCCTCACCGGGATGCGAATCCGCAACGGCCGGGTCGATGGCGGCGCCGATCCCCGCCGCGAGGGCGTGGTGCTGATCTGGCGGCGCTAGGCTTTACTTCCGACTAGTTCGGCGATGTTCGAAATCCCCTCGCGCTTCAGCCGTTCGGCGAAGCCATGTGCGATGCGCCGGGCGATCCCCGGCCCCTCATAGACCATCGCCGTATAGAGCTGGACCAGGCTGGCACCGGCGCGGATCCGCTCCCACGCATCGTCCGCGGTCGCGATCCCGCCCACCCCGATCAGTGGTATCTGGCCGCCGCTTGCGCTGCGGAACCGGCGCAGCGCCTCGAGCGCCAGCGGCTTCAGCGGCGCGCCCGATAGCCCACCCGTTTCGCCCGCATGCTTCGACTGGAGCGGCGGCCGCGATACGGTCGTATTGCCGACGATCAGTGCGTCGATCTTGTGATCGATCGCGGCCTTGACGATCCGCTCGGGATCGCGGGGCTCGAGATCGGGCGCGACCTTCAGGAAGATGGGCTTGCCATGGCGCGCTGCGTTCACTGCCGCGAGCAATTCCTCGAGCGCGCCGACATCCTGCAGGTCGCGCAATCCCGGCGTGTTGGGTGAGCTGATGTTGATCGTCAGGTAGCTCGCGACCTGGCTCATCGCCCCAACACCCTCGGCATAATCCGCGATGCGATCCTCGCTGTCCTTGTTGGCGCCGATATTGACTCCGATGATTCCACGCAGGTGCTGGCATTCGAGCAGCCGCTGAAAGGCCGCCGGCTGGCCGGCATTATTGAAGCCCATGCGGTTGATCACCGCGCCATCCTCGCGCAGGCGAAACAACCGCGGCCGCGGATTGCCGGCCTGCGGTTTCGGCGTCAGCGTACCGACCTCGACGAAGCCGAAGCCGAGGCCGAGCATGTGCTCGGGCACTTCGGCATCCTTGTCGAAGCCAGCGGCCAGGCCGACCGGTGATGGGAAATTGATTCCGGCGACCGTCGACTTGAGCGATTCCGGGAAACGCGGCGGATGCTGTCTCGGCGCCCTCCGCAGCACCGCAATCGTCACCTTATGCGCGCGCTCGGCGTCGAGCGCGAAAGCCAGCGGGCGAATGAGGGGGTAGAGGGACACGCATGCGCCATACCGTCATGCTGAACTTGTTTCAGCATCCATTCGGAAGAAGCACGGCGGCCGTCTAGAAAATGGACCCTGAAACGAGTTCAGGGTGACGGACTGGTTGAGTTTCCGCTCGCGAAGGCCTAAATCGGACTGGAAAGCTCCGAATTGACATGCGCCTGAGCCATCTTGCCGATTATGCGGTCGTGCTGATGACCGCCGCCGCCCGCCGCGAAAGCCTTGGTGGAGAGGGGGGCGCGCGCCTCAGCGCGACCGAGCTCGCCGCCGACACCGGGGTGCCGCTTCCGACCACGCAGAAATTGATGGGCCAGTTGGCGGCGTCGGGCCTGTTGACCAGCGCGCGCGGCGCGTCGGGCGGCTTCGCGCTGGCGCGGCCGGCGGCGGAGATCAGCCTCGCCGACATCGTCGAGGCGGTCGAAGGGCCGATCGCGCTCACCATGTGTTCGGACTCGAACAACCACGAATGCATCCTCGACGCCCACTGCCGGGTGAAGCCGCACATCGGCGTCGTCGGCAATGCCGTGCGGGGCGCTCTGGGCGCGGTCCGTCTGACGGAGCTGGCGCGATGACCGAGGACATCCGCAACCGCGAAGTCCGCGAGGTCGTCGACCGCGACTACGAATGGGGCTTCGTCTCCGACGTCGAGCAGGAGTTCGCGCCCAAGGGGCTGAGCGAAGACACGGTCCGCTTCATCTCGGCCAAGAAGGGCGAGCCCGAGTGGATGCTCGAATGGCGGCTCAAGGGCTATCGGGCCTGGCTGGAGATGGAGGAGGTCAGCTGGGCCAAGCTCGACATCCCCGAGATCGATTACCAGGACGCTTATTATTACGCCGCGCCCAAGGCGCGGCCCAAGCTCGGCAGCCTCGACGAGGTCGATCCTGAAATCCTGCGCGTCTACGAAAAGCTCGGCATCCCGATCGAGGAGCAAAAGGTGCTCGCCGGGGTCGAGGGCGCGGCCAGGGTCGCGGTCGACGCGGTGTTCGACAGCGTTTCCGTCGCCACCACCTTCCGCGAGGAATTGAAGAAGGCCGGCGTCATCTTCCTGTCGATCA
>Ga0111539_10010850_pt1 | contig 11466 bp, 6 predicted proteins | sample RhiMethybrSRZTD1_FD_79667 | JGI IMG/M metagenome (GOLD analysis project Ga0111539, IMG submission 79667) | Populus rhizosphere microbial communities from Tennessee, USA - Rhizosphere MetaG P. TD hybrid SRZTD1 (version 2) (version 2) | ecosystem: Host-associated > Plants > Roots > Rhizosphere >...
CCGACGGCGGCCACGCCGAGGAGCGCGCTCGATCGCCGGCCACGCTCCTTCACGAACACCCACGCCAGCACGACGCCGCCGACCACGAGCGCTGCGGCCACGCCAACGTCGATCAGGCGATCGGGCTCGACCCCGAAGTCCGTCCTCCAGACCCTGCGCGTGTAGAGCAGGAAGAGCCCCTCCGCCACGAGCATCGCCCCGGGCAGGATGACCGCGACGAGCGGAGGGTGCTCCCGGCGCGTTGAGATCGCCGCACCGCACGCGCCCACGACGGGTCCGGCGACGAGCGCCACGACCGTCCACACGACGTTCAGCTCGCCGACGGCGTAGTGGCGGACTCCGGCGCCGGCGTAGTACGTCGCGACGCCCACGACGAGCGCGACCGCGCCAGCGAGCGCGCCTTGCCCCGGCGACGTCGCCCGGTATCCGACGACGAAAGCCGCGAGCCCCCACGGCGCCGCGATGCTCCCCAGGAGCGTGACCAGTCGACCGGGCAGGATCCCGTCCGCGAGCAATGAGAAGACACCGAGTGCGACCCCAACGACGACCGCGACGAGGAGCACCCCTCGCCGCCTCGGGATCGGCGGGTCCTTGCGTTCCGTCGTCCCGACCGCCATCGCGCTTCCGAGCCTAGCGCCCGCTACGTGACCGGCAGAGCTCCTTCCGCCTGATGCTGCATCCCGACCAGCACCGCCCGCAGCGTCCCGTCCTTCTCGCAGTCGATGAACAAGTGACCATCGTCATCGAACACGAACGCATGCGTTCATGGGGGTACCCGACGGTTGATGCGCCGTCGAGGAAGGGTCGGTTCGTGGACCGCTTCCGGCCACACGCCAGTCCGAAACGCTCGAAACACCCAGTCACTGCCGCTAGGGGAGGCCGTCGTCGTGGCCGGTTGTTGCCACCGCTACTCGAACACACCCTCGATCGCGGGGCGGCGGCGCGTCCCATCGTCGGGATCGGTTCATCAGCATCGGGCCTAGGCGTTCTTCGGTCGTCTGCCGATCGTCCGTACCCCGACCGGCTGATGCGACAGCTCGGTCGTCCCACCTACGGTGGCCCTATGACGAACGACAGACGAGACGCACTCATCCGCCACCCCTCTGTGCCGATCGCGGCCGCCGCCGAACTCACGGACGTGGACGTCCCCACGGTACGCGCGTGGGCGCGTGCTGGTTCCCTGGTGATCGAGCAGAGGGGGGACATGGAAGTGGTCGAGCTGGCGCGGGTGACCGCCCTGGCCTCGAGGCGTCGAGCTTCCAGGAACGGTGCACTTCGTGACCGGCTGAGGCAGGACGATGGAACGGTTGCGGTGCTCGGCGAGCTCGTGAACATCGCAGATCTTCAGGACCGAGCGCGAGAACGCGAAGGCTAAGGCCTAGAAGCTCGAGCTCTGCAAGACGTACGGCGGGCTCGCCGAAGACCTCTACGTCACCGCCGACGCGGAAGCGTTCGTGAAGTGGCACGCGGGGCAGCTCTCCTGGGCGGAGGCGACCCGCGACTCGAGGATCGAGCTTCACGGCCCGTCATGGCTCGTCCGGGCCTTCCCGACGTGGAACCGCCGCAGCATGTTCGCCCACATCACACCCGACGCTGGCGCGGTCGGGTACGACCTGAGAGACCCGGCTCGCACCGCCGGCCTGAGCCCTGAGATCCGGTTCGGGCTCGGAGAGAGGAGACCCGCTTGGAGCAGTTGTTATGAGGCGTCTTCGCGGAGCGAGCTACGCCGCGCGATGAACAGCGCCACGAGCCCGGCGACCACCAGTGCGAAGATCGCCAAGGCCGCCATCGTGACGTCCGCTCCCGTGGCCGCCGTCCCTCCGACTCCGCCGGCACCCGCTGCACCGGCGACAGGGTCGACAGCTTCGATTCCGTCGCTCGGGTTGGTGGTTTGCGCCCAGACCGTCCCGGCCGTCATGAGAACGCCGACAACGCCCAAGATGATGAGGGTCGTGGCTCGTCTCATGGATGATTCCTCCTCGGCTTGACCGGAACGCGATGGTGGCCTCGGAGAACCTTCCGCGCAAGGGGTCCAACGTCTCGAATCTCTGCGCGGCCGAGGCCACGCGTGCATCGTCCGGCGAGCCCTCCCGCTGACGGCACACCGAACGCCACGTCGCCCTAGGCCTTGCGCCGTAGTGGTGCCACGACGACGAAACGGCAGTCGAACCGATGGCCCGCACCGCACCCATGACCTAGCGTCGGCGCCCCACGTGCCCCGCACGTGGGCTCTGTCGACCCTGGACTGGATGAGGTGTGGCGGACCTGAGCCCTGGGCGTGTGCCTGCGACCCCTTCGCACGAAGGGCAGCTCACCATGTCGCGAAGCGCGATCGGCTTCTTCGTCGCGGTCGGGATCATGAACGCATCCAACGTCGCGTTCCACGTGATGGCGAGCCGGTGGATGGGCCCCGGCGAGTACGGGGCGCTGTCGTCGTTGCTGGCCGTGCTGTTCGTCTTGTCCGTCCCGCTGAACACGTTGCAGACCGCCGTGGCCAAACGAACGACGGAGCTGCGGGCCGAGGGTCGCGAGCTAGAGATCGCGTCGCTGTCGTTCGCGGCCGTCCGGGTGTTGGGGCCGATGGCGGTTCTCACGTGCGTGGGGCTCGCGCTGGTTGCGCCGATCGTCGGGGCGTTCCTGCATGTGGGCCTCGGATCCGTTGCGCTCCTCGGCGTGTTCTCACTGACCTCGGTGGTCTTGGCCGCGCCGCTCGGGGCGTTGCAGGGGATGAAGAAGTTCTGGGCGATGGCCGGCGTGCTGCTAGCCGGTGTCGTCACGCGGTTGGTCGTCGGCTTCCTGCTGTTCAGGGCGGGCTGGGGGATCGAGGGCGCCCTCGCCGCGACCGCGCTGGCGCCAGCGGTTTCGCTGGTGCTAGCGCAACGGGTCCTCCGTCGGATCGGTGCCCGCCAGGGCGGTCAGCCGGAGTCCTGGAGCATCACGCTGCTGCGGGGCGAATTCCGTCAGGCGCTCTTAGGGCTCGGCGCGTTCTGGTTGATGGCCGGGATCGACGTCGTGTTGGCGCGGCATTATCTGGGACCGGAGCAGGCCGGGTTCTATGCGTCGGCGGGGATGATCGCGAAGGCGATGCTGTTCCTCCCCGGGGCGATCTCGACGATCGCGTTCCCGCGATTCGTCGAGGCGGCGCGGGACGACGGGGAGGCGGGGCGATGGCTCCGGCAGTCCGTCGGCGCCGTCGTGCTGATTTCGGTCGTCACGCTCCCGGTGTTGGTCATCTTCCGAACCGAGGCCGTGCGGCTCGCGTTCGGGCACGGGTTCGCGCCGGCTGCCGACCTCGTCCCGGTGCTCGCGGTCGCGATGAGCCTGCTGGCCATCGCGAACGTCCTCGTCTACTTCTGCATCGCGCGTGGTGTGCGGGCGCACGTGATCGTGCTTCCGGGGGTCGCCCTCGAAGTCGCGCTAGTGGCGCTGTTCCATCACGACCCGCGACAAGTGACGATCGCGATGGTCACGGTCTCGGCGGCGGTGACCGTGGGACTGTGGCTCGCAGCTCGAGCGGCGACCCGACCGATCGTCGGCGGAGCCGACGACCGGTCGGACGAGCCGCTCATCGGCGTCGCTCCGGGGCCCGCGGTCCCGCCGCGCCTCACGGTCGTCCTCCCCTGCAAAGACGGCGCCGATGCCCTCCACGACGTGCTGGCGCAAACGGTCGACGTGCTCGACCCGCTCACGACGTTCGAGGTCATCGTCGTTTCCGACGGGAGCACCGACCGTACGGAGGAGATCGCCTCCACGTACCCCGACGAGCGGGTCCGCCTCCTCGCCTATCGCCGACCGCGGGGCAAGGGCCACGCCGTCCGGGTGGGATGCGCCGCCGCGCGGGGTCGCTACGTCGCGTTCATGGATTCCGACGGCGACATCGAGCCTCAGGCGTTCGCGTCGTTCCTCCCGCTGGTCGATCTCTACGACCCGGACGCGGTAATCGGCTCGAAGCGCCATCCGCTGTCCCAGGTCGAGTACCCGTGCCTGCGCCGCGTCCTGTCCTCGACGTTCCGGATGCTCACGAACGCGCTCTTCCGGCTGCGGGTGCGAGACACCCAGACGGGGATCAAGCTCTTCCGCCGCGACGTCCTCGTCGACGTGCTCCCGCGACTCCGAGACGACGGCTACACGTTCGACCTGGAGCTGCTCGTCGTCGCCCGCCAGCTCGGGTACACGCGTGTCTTCGAGGCCCCGGTCCGGATCGGCTACCGCTCCGCGAGCACGATCGGCGTTCGGACGCCGCTCCGAATGCTGGCAGCGACCGTCGCGCTGTTCGTGCGTCGGTATGTCCTGGACGCGTATCGCGACGCCGGCGCCGGCGTGGGGTTGCCAGTCGTGGATTCGCCCGCCGCCACCTTCGGACCGAGCGCCGCGGTCGTTCCTCCGGGAGAGGACCCACTTCGGATCCTGGTCGTGAACTGGCGCGACGTCGCCAACCCAGAGGCGGGGGGGGCCGAGGCGTTCACGCACGAGGTGACCCGGCGCTGGGCCGCCTGGGGGCACGAGATCACGCTTCTCACGTCGCGCTTTCGCGGAGGTCGTCCGACGGAGACGATCGACGGCGTGCAGATACGCCGCGTCGGCGCGCTCCGGCGCGGTTCGTTCCACCTGCTCGTGCAGCGCGAGCTCTCTCGGTTGAGGGGTTACGACGTCCTGATCGACGAGATCAACACGCTCCCGTTCCTCTCGCCGCTCTGGAGCGACACGCTTCCCCCCATCGTCGGTCTGATCCACCAGCTCGCGGAAGACGTCTGGGACGCGGAGATGCCCCGGCCGGTGGCCGCGATCGGCCGGCGAGCGGAGCCTCGGATGCTCCGGATGTATCGGAACGTCCCGGTCGTGACGATCTCCGGATCGACGTCGTCCGACCTCCAGCGGCTCGGCTTCCGCGACGTCCGTCTAGTTCTGCAGGGCCGCGACGAGCCGCCCGTGATCAGCGCCGAGAAGGAACCCATCCCGACGTTCCTCTTCGTCGGTCGACTGACCGCGAACAAGCGGCCCGACCACGCGATCGAGGCGTTCCGGACGGCGCGCGGGGCGATCCCGGAGGCGCGCCTGTGGATCGTGGGGGACGGGCCGATGAGGGATGCGCTCCGCGCCCGGGTCGAGCCCGGGGTCGAGGTGCTCGGCCGCGTGCCGCGCGACGAGCTCTACGAGCGGATGGCGCGGGCCCACTGCCTATTGGTCCCGTCGGTCCGCGAGGGATGGGGGCTCGTGATCACGGAGGCGAACGCGGTTGGGACACCGGCGGTCGGCTACGCGGTAGCCGGGATCCGCGACGCGATCCGCGACACGCGGACCGGGCTCCTGGTCGCTCCGGGCGATCCGGAGGCGCTCGGCCGAGCCGCGGCCGACCTGTTGCTGGACCCGAAGCGGTATGCACAAATGCGGATCGAAGCCGAACGGTGGGGAACGTGCTTCAGCTGGGACCTCACCGCCGAGCTCTTCCTCGAGATCGTGAAGGAACGGGCGCGCGCCGGGCGCGCCGACCGGATGGAGGCCGTCGGTGCAGGGCTCGCTGCGACAGGCTGACATCTTCCTCCGACCCCGGCGCCTCCTGTCGGTCGCTGTGCCGTCGATCGGGCCGACGCTTTCTTACCTCGTGCCAGCGATCGCAGCGTTCGCTTCGGTTCAGACGTGGTTCCGGGCGGGCACGTTCGTCGCCAGCGGCGACGTACCGCCGTTCTTCCGCACGAACCTGATCGCCGAGCTGCCGTCGCTGTGGGGACACAGCCTGGTGGGGGCAGGGAGCCCGTCGTTCCAGCCGGTCGCGCGCGCGCCCGAGCTCGGACTCCTCACGTTCACGCGCGCCCTGGGCTGGAGCCCGATGGTTGCCCAGCGGCTCTTCTACTCGCTGCTCGCCGTTGGCGCGGTGCTGGCGGCCGTCTGGTTCGTCAGGACGTTCATCTCGCGACCCGTCCCGGCGATGGTCGGAGGGCTGGTCGCGTTCTTCAACCCATTCGTCCTGCAGCACCTCCCGAACCCCCTCCCCCTGTGGTCGATAGGCCTGATGGCACTGCTGGGCGGGCTGATCCTGCGCGCCGCTCGAGGGGACGATGCGCCCGGCTGGAGGTTGGGCGCGGCATCGGTGGGCGCCTGCTACCTCGCGATCAATCCGCCGCTGCTGGCCGTGTGCGCGGGCTGGGTGCTGCTGCTGACGATCGGCGCCTCGGCGGTGGTCGGGCCGCGCGGAGCAACGCGCGCTGCGCACGCGCTCCTTCGCGCGACCCCCTGGGTGCTGCTGCTGAACCTCTGGTGGCTCTTCCCGGTCGGCATCACGCTGCTCTCAGAGGGGACCTCGTACCGGGTCGGGGCGGAGACCGACGTCCTCTCGTGGTCGTGGACGCACGCGCGTCTCAGCATCCCGAACGTCCTGAGGCTCGACGGCCACTGGGCGTGGGCCCATCCCGAGTACTTCCCATTCTCCCGGGTGTTCGACGGCCTGCTCTGGGCGGCGATGCGCTTCGCGCTGCCCGTGTTGGCCTTCCTCGCGCCGGTCGTCGGACCGCGAGCGCTCCGACGCCCGGCGCTCGCGATGGCGATCGGCGCTCTGGGGGTGACGCTCTTGGCGAAGGGGCTCCATCCACCGGGTGCAGCGATCAACCTGTTCCTCTACCGGAACCTCCCAGGGATGTGGCTGCTCCGTGAGCCCATGAGCAAGCTCGGCCCGGTGCTGGTGCTCCTGTACGCGTGCCTCGCCGCGATCACGCTGGCCGGCGTCGCCGAGCTGCGACCCCGGCCGCACGACCGGATGCCGGTGGTTGCCGTCCGCGTCGGGGCCGCCATGCTGGCGACCGCCGCGATCGTCGTCAACTTCCCGCTCTTCACGGGCGCCGTGATCCCAGACGATCGCCCGATCCTGCCCCCGGCGCACGTCGCCGTGCCAGCCGGCTGGGAGCGGCTCGCGACCGCCGTCGACACGGATCGCGTGGACGGGAAGGCGCTCGTCCTTCCCCTCGACGACTTCTATCAGATGGGCTCGACGTGGGGGTACTACGGGGTCGATCGCGTCCCACAATCCCTCCTCGCGCGGCCCACGATCCAGCCGCTGCCGGGTTCGTACTACGACGATGCTCCCGCATTCGCCGAGGCCGTTCGTCGGATCGAGACCGCGCTCCTCGTCGGCGATGTCGACGGGATCGTGCCCTCGCTGCGATCGCTGGGCGTTTCCCATGTGATCGTCCGTCACGATCTGGGGCACGTGCTCCCCGGTCGCTCGCTCGCGTCCGACACCCGTCTGATGAACGGGCTCCGAGCGGTGCCGGGACTCACGTCCCCGACGTCGTTCGGGGTTGCGGACGTGTTCCGCCTGCCGACGCGGGGCGCGGCCGGCCCGCTCGTCCGCTCCGCGTCGCCCTGGGCCGCGCCCGGCGTCCCCGAGTCACTCATCGGGAACGCCGTCGCGAGCCTGCCCGCGGGCGGCGTCACGGTCGCGCCCGGTTCGCGCGCGATACCGCGGCTCGCCGCCGTCGGCCCGACCCGGCCGTGGTCCTCCTTCACCACGGGCGGTGACCCCGTCCGCATCGTGTCGAGCTTCCTCGGCCCGCGACTCGTGGAACTCTCGGCCCGGCAGGGTCCGGAAGGAAACGTTCAACTCTCGGCCGCGCCCGCCACGCGCGTGGAGATCGACGGCGAACCGATCCATCAAGCATCGGCCACAACCCTGGACCTCGGCCCGATCGACGACGTCGCGGCCGTGCGGGCGGACGAGGAGTTGATCGCCCTCGATGAGGGGCGGGCCACGATCGGGGTCGCCGGAGGCGCGGCGATAACCGCCTATGTGCGCAACGGACGGCCGCTCGCGCTCCACGGATCGCTCACGGACGTGCGTGACTGCAACGCGACGGCCGACCAGTCGCTGGACGACCTCGGGATCGTTGCGGCCCCGTTGCCGGAGGAGGGGACGCAGGCCGTCACTCTCGAGGCCCGGTCGCACTCCGCCTGCGTTCGCGTCGCGACGCGCGAGGTCCGCGCGAGCGTGCCGCTCCTGATCGAGGTCGACCATCGGACCCTCGTGGGCGCCCCCGCCCGGCTGTGCGTATGGGAGATCGGGCCGGACCGCTGCGCATCGCTGCCGATCCTCGCGCGAGCGCGTGACTGGGAGACGTACCGAGCCGTGACGATGACGTCGCCGGAGACCCGAGGGATCCGTCTGTTCCTCTACGCGGACGGCTCCCCGTACGGCGACCGGACCCGCATCGAGTACCGCCACCTCCGAGTGTCGGAGCTGAAAGCCGCGGCCACGGGGACGCTGCCGGTGCCCGACACGGCCCCCGCGACCATCCCGCTCTCCGCGGGCCGCCACACGCTGACGACCAGCGTCGACACGACCACGAGGCTGGGGCCCTGGCCGACGTCGGTCCGGGACTGCAACGCGTACGACGACAAGGCGTTCTGGGAGGCCGGGCTGCGCATGAATCGGCTCCCCGCGCTCAGGGCTCCCGCGATCCAGCTCCGAGCGTGGATCCACACGGCCTGCGTCAGCGCCCCGCTCGCAGGATCCACCCCCGGCGGGACGTACGAGCTCCGCTTCGACGTACGATCGCTCCGCGGCGAGCCCGCTCGCGTGTGCCTCTGGCAGGTGGGACCCAACGAGTGCGCGAGGCTCCCGAGGATCCAGCGGTCGAGCAGCTGGACCCCTTACCGCGCGGTCGTCACGTCGGAGCCCGGGACGGTGGGACTCCGGTTGTTCCTTTACGCGGATGGCGGGAAGGACGAAGGTGACTCGGCGGCGGCGTACTCGGGGATCAGACTGCGGCCGATCGCGCCGGTGATCGCGACGGTGCTCGACGGCGAACAGGACGTGGCCGCTCCTCCCACGATCATGGCGACGCGTACGGGGGTGAGCTCGTTCACGGCACGCGTGGGAACGGCCGAGGAGCCCTTCATACTGACGATCGGCGAGTCGGCGGCCGACGGCTGGACGCTGTCGGCGCTGCCCGAGGGTCGAACGGCCCGACCCGTCCTGGTCGACGGCTACGCGCAGGGGTGGCTGATCTCCGAGGGCGCGCCGTTCACCGCGTCGGTCACGTACACCCCCGACCGTTGGTTCCATGGGCTGGCGGTGGCCTCCGGGGGCGCCTGGCTGGCAGTGCTGATACTCGCCGTGCGGGACCGGCTTCGATCCCGGCGGCCGATGCAGTGGAGCGACACGTCGTGACGAAGCCGGCGCCTGTCGACCGCGCGATCGACCAAGTCCCCCGGGTCCTGTTCATCGGCGGGTACGCCCGGAGCGGCAGCACGGTGCTGGACATCCTGCTCGGCAAGGCCGAGGGATTCTGCTCGGTTGGCGAGCTGCGGTTCATCTGGCGGCGCGGATTCGTCGAGGACCAGCGCTGCGGGTGCGGCGAACCCTTCAGCCGCTGTCCATTCTGGACGCGGGTCGTCGACGTCGCGTTCGGCGGCGCCGCCGGGATCGCCGTCGAGGACGTGCTCCGGTGGCAGGACCGAGTGGACCGCTGGTGGCGGGCGCCTCAGCTCGCCGGGTTCGCCCGCGGTTCCATCGCCGACGACCTCGAGCGATACCTCCAGACCTTGAAGCGCCTGTACGTAGCGATCGCGCGGGTGTCGGGAGCCCGCGTGATCGTGGACTCGAGCAAGGACGCCTCGCACGGCTACCTCCTCCGCGCGATGGGCGACGCGGTAGACGTCAGCGTCGTGCACCTCGTGCGGGACAGCCGGGCGGTCGCGTATTCGCTCTGCGAGCGCCGCAAGTTCGACCCCGGCAACGGACGCGAGCTCGGCGGGCACAGCTACCTCCACGCCGTCGCCGGCTGGGGCGCTACGAACCTCCTGGTGGAGGGCCTCCGAGCGGGTCGAGCCCACTCGTATCTACGCGTGCCCTACGAGCGGTTCGCCGCCGCGCCCGAGGAGACGGTTCGCGGGATCGTGGCGTTCGCGGGAGGCGATGGCGAGACGGTCGCGCTACGGGGCGGCGAGATGGAGCTCGGCTCTGAGCACCACACGGTCGCGGGGAACCCGATGCGCTTCGAGCGCGGGACCGTCCGGATCCGAGTGGACGAGGCGTGGCGCGGGGAGATGACGCCTCGGGGCCGATGGACCATTGGCTTGCTGACGTGGCCGCTGTTGCTTCGCTATCGAACGCCCACGCGACACCCTCGCTCGAAGGCGGATCACCACCAGGCGCTCCCGACCGATTAACGGCCATCGTCTGGCGTGGTCGTCCAATGCGACGGCGAACTCATCTTGTGAATGCCACGCCTCCGCGACGACATCCTCCTCGCCACGAAGACCTTCCCCGAATCATCGACCTGGTCTAGTGAACGCGCAGGCGCGGTCGCGCGGGACGGGTCGATCCCATCATCTGCCGATGCACCCCGAGTCGCCTCAGTCCTCCGACGCGTCGAGTGGTTGATCCCGCCCCCGGCGCGAGCGCGATCGATTGGCCCTCCCGTTCCGCGTAGATGCTGGCGAGGGCGGCGGCCCTAGATCAGGACGCGCTCATGTGCCAAGCCACCCGAGCCGCCGCACCTCCACGTTCGGCTCAGTCCTCGTCCGGTCGGTCCTGCTCGATGGGATGGGGATCCTCATGATCGGTCGCTCTGGGGCGCCCGCTCGCGGACGGGTGCGCGGCGCTTCCCTCCGGAGCCCTGAACTCGTCGCGCGCGGTCAGCGTTCTCCCGTTTCGCCCCACCCGACGAGACGAGGCCATCCGACGATGGGGGCGGGCGAAGGCGCTTGGCTCCCCTAACCTGATCGGGGATCGATGAGGAGGAACCGCAGCGCGCTGCTCCGAGCGATCACGATCGCGATCGTGGCGCTCCTCGTGTTGCTGTTCGTCGCGAACCTCGCGCTCACGCGGCCCGGGTAGTCGGCGCGATCAGGAGATCCGTCGATACGTGAGATCGAAGTCCTTCTCCCACGTCGTTCCGTCGTCCGAGATCTCCCAGACACCTTCGATCGTGTCGCCCTCGTCGCTGAAGCGGCCCGTGTAGCGCTGGGAGAAGTCCAGTGGGGATAGGTCCGGCGTCGTGCGACTGAGCGTCCAGGTCCCCGCGTCGAACCCCATCTGATACACGCGGGCGACCCCTCGGGAATCGAAGTAGTGCTGCCGGTAGCCGTCCCCGCTCTCGTTCGCCCCGATGATCGCGATCCCGTCCGGGGCCTCGGGAAGCGAGACCTCCCAACGCTCGATCAGGAACCGGCCGCCCTTCATCCATTCGAAGGCGACCCGTCCCGTGACGTCGTCGGGTACGGGGAACGAGAATCGAGGATCGAGGCTCCACTCGCCGACGAGCGGCTGCAACGCCTCGAGCGTGGCTTCTCCGGGCTGCGGATCCATGTCGAGCTCCTCCTCGCGATCGGTCGTCGATGGCGCCCACCTAGGATGCCGTCCAGTGTTCACGGTTGCGCAGCGGGATGCATTCGTCGAGCAGATGCTCGAGCTGGCGAAGGCAGACGATCGCGTCGTCGCTGCGGCCGTCGTGGGCTCGCTCGCCGCCGGCA
>Ga0111539_10010852_pt1 | contig 11466 bp, 11 predicted proteins | sample RhiMethybrSRZTD1_FD_79667 | JGI IMG/M metagenome (GOLD analysis project Ga0111539, IMG submission 79667) | Populus rhizosphere microbial communities from Tennessee, USA - Rhizosphere MetaG P. TD hybrid SRZTD1 (version 2) (version 2) | ecosystem: Host-associated > Plants > Roots > Rhizosphere >...
ACATGCACGTGCAAGTGAAACACTGACTGTCCCGCCCCCGCACCGGTATTAATCACCGTCCGATAGGCCTCGTTCCCTGAATCATTCGCCACACGCGCGGCAACGTGAAGCAGATGTCCTACTAGTCCCTCATCTCTTTGAGAAACATCATCGAGTGATTCGAGGTGCTCGCGCGGAATCACGAGCACGTGTGTCGGCGCCTGCGGATTGATGTCGCGAATCACGAGGCAACGATCATCCTGATAAACAAAGTCTCCGGGAATCGTTCCCGAAATGATCTTGCAAAACAGACAATTCTCTTCAGCCACTACAGTTCCCCCTTTTTACCCTAAACCGGTTCCAGAATCTGCGCCGTCACCACCGGCGAGATGATTCGCTCTATATTGGCACCCACCGTGCGCAGCTTTGCCTCGATCTTCTCGTAACCACGATCGATATGATAAACGCGGTCGATCACGGTTTCGCCGTGTGCGATGAGACCCGCCAGTACAAGTGACGCTGAGGCGCGCAGATCCGATGCAATCACACGCGCTCCATTCAAAGCAGTTGGACCATCAACGATGGCCGAGCGCCCGTCGATGTGAATCTGAGCTCCCATGCGCTGCAGCTCCGAAGCGTGCATGAAACGGTTCTCAAACACCGTCTCGATAATCTCGGATCGTCCCTGTGCCTGCGTCATCAACACCATGTACTGCGCCTGCATGTCAGTAGCAAAACCCGGATAGGGCTCTGTGGTTACGTTCAACGCCTTCAATCCGTCGGGACACGAGACTTCGAGGGTAGTCGGATTAACTTCCTTGATTACGACGCCAACGTTCCTCAGTTGTGGGATGACGCTCTCGAGATGATCCGGACGGCAGTCTTTGATTTCGAGTTGGCCCTGCGTCAGCGCGGCCGCGACGATAAAGGTTCCCGTTTCTATCCGGTCCGGAATGATCGTGTGTTCGGCGCCGCCGAGCGATGTAACGCCCTCGATCTGTATCGTCTCTGATCCGGCACCGTTCACTCTTGCTCCCATCTTGTTTAGCAGGTCGGCTAGATCGACGATCTCCGGCTCGCACGCTGCGTTGTGAAGCGTCGTCGTACCGCGCGCGAGTGTTGCCGCCATCATCAGATTTTCAGTCCCGGTGACCGTGACTTTGCTGAAGTGAATGTCGGCGGCGTGTAAACGTCCGTCTTTCGGCGCCCGCGCAACGACATTTCCGGCTTCGAGTTTTACTTCCGCACCAAACTTCTCAAATCCCGCCAGGTGCAGATCGATAGGCCGCGTTCCAATCGCGCAGCCGCCGGGTAACGAAACTTTCGCTTTGCCGAAGCGAGCCAGCAATGGTCCAAGTGCAAGAACCGACGCACGCATCGTCTTGACGAGCTCGTAAGGCGCCTCAAAAAGTTCCACGTGTGCGGCGCTGATCTTGTGAGTGCGGAGTTCGGGCGTCAGAACAGTGGCGCCGATGTCTTCGAGCAACCGGCGCTGGGTGATGATGTCGCGCACATACGGAATGTTGTGCAGGGTAACGGTGTCGGGCGTGAGCAGCGCCGCCGCCATGCAAGGCAACGCTGAGTTTTTGGCACCGCTAATCGAAACTCTGCCGTGAAGTGGCCGGCCACCCGAGATACGAAATTTGTCCACGATGCGGGACAGAGTAAACGAAAGCCGCAAAGAAGCGCAAAGCAGATTAGCCACAAAAAGGCACAAAAAGCACAAATGATGAAGAATGGCCGAGCTTCCTCAGTCAACCTCCTTTCATTTTGTGACTTTTGTGCTTTTTGTGGCTGAACTGTCTTGTGGCAAAACCTAACCACAGATTACACGGAATAAAATCCGGATTTCGTATCCGTGTAATCTGTGGCTCGCACCGCCCTCTTGCTCGCACACCTATTCGTTGGCGGTGGCGCGTTTGAGGTGAACACCGCCGTTTGTCGTCATTGCCTTGACCATTGCTCCACCGGAGCCGAGGTTTAAGGCAATCTGTTTGTTGATTCGACCCTGCACCGTCACCGGAAAATCAACATTCACACTTCCGTTGACTGTTCCTGTCTGCAGGTTAGCCGAGTAATTCTCCGGCACCGACAGAATTATGCCGCCGTTGGTCGTGCTGACGTCGAGACTGTCGCCATCCCAACGATCTCCAGTGAGTTCAATCACGAGGCCACCATTCGTCGTCGAGCCACGCACCGTTCCGCCCACGCGTTTAAGAACCACGCCGCCATTCAGGGCGGTGAAGTCGATGCGGCCATTGACGTCGGCGATAGCGATGCCGCCGTTATGAGTTTCAAGTGAAAGATCGGCACGGCGCGGCACGAACACTTCGTAGCTTACGTTCCAGTTATAGTCCTTACGATTCTCCGGACCACTCGCAAAAATCTTTGCGCCACTGGTTTCGATCCGGATCTGTCGCGATAGCTCTTGCGCTTCCCCCGCATTCGGAGCGCCCGTCTGAACGCGCGCACGAACCAGAACCTGATTCTGATCCCAGCCTTTTACGGAAACGCCTCCATTTTGCTTACCGTCGATTGCAATCGCACCGCCACTTAACGCCAGTGTTTGCTCTCGAATTTCGCAGTTGCCGACCAACCTGTCGTTGTACCAACTGTCCTCACGACAAGTCAGTGATTTATCTTTGTCTTTCTCTTTTTGCGCCAGGACCGCGACGCCGGTGAAAGTCAGCAACGCGGCAATCAACACACTTCGGCCTACAAACCTGTACATACTTACAGTCTCCTTACAATGTCTGGGGTTGTCTAAGTTTTCTACGCTTCTATGCGGCTCTGAAGCGTAAACACCGCAAGAGTCGGGGTTGTGACACGTTTTTGCTCACAGCTTTTGCAGCACCACGATGCGGGGAATCCCCTGCAAATCGGGCCGGATTTCCCGCAGTGACCACGCGCTGTCGCTAATAAGCCTTTCGACCGCCTCGCCCTGATCGAATCCGATCTCCATCAGCAAATGGCCGTTTGGCTTGATAAAAGACGGTCCCTCGTCGATTAACCGGCGAATGACGCTGAGACCGTCTCCACCGGGAGACAAGGCCACGAGCGGTTCATGATCCCTGACTTCCCGTTGCAGCCCCCGGAGCGCCTTCTCGGCGACGTAAGGAGGATTAGAAACAATGAGGTCGAACTCGTATTCACGTGAATCAAGCGAGTCGAAACAATCGGACTCGACGAAGACCGCTCGATCGGCAACCGAAAGATTCTGCGCGTTGCGTTTTGCGATCTCCAGCGCGACCGGCGATTTGTCGATCGCCACCGCACGAGCGTTCACGATTTCACACAGCAGCGTAACGGCAATGCATCCGGATCCTGTTCCCACGTCGCAAATAAACGGCGCGGCGCCGGTTTCACCCACTACCTGCAGCGCCGCTTCAACCAGTAGTTCGGTTTCAGGCCGTGGAATCAATACATCGGACGTAACTCGAAACTCGCGACCATAAAAATCCTGCACGCCCGTGATGTACTGCAACGGCTCACCCGAAGCGCGCCGTCCGACGAATTCACGAAACCGATTCAACGAAATTTCGTCGATTTCATCCTCAGCATGACTAATCAGAAACGTCCGATCCTTACGAATAATGAATGAAAGCAACGACCCCGCCTCACGCCGCGCCTCAGGCACACCGCCACGTTCCAACTCCGCCGCCGCTTCCCTCAAAACCTCACCAATCGTTCCGCTCATTTTCCGGAACCAATCTTACCCTCCACGTGAATACTAACCGACAGCTTCAATAAAAATTCTTCTTTGTGCCTTTTGTGCCTTTTTGTGGCTGGCTTTTTTCTGCGCCTCTTTGTGGCTGGAACAAACTCGTGATTCAATCTTTTTACTAAGCATAAGAACGAGTCTCGTTCCTCCCGTGACGCAGGACCCCCGCGGCTAACCGCTTCGGGGGTTCTGTCGTAAAAAGGGTGAGGTTTAACAACGTTGGCGATGAGGGGCACCGTGGGCACACTCTCGAAGAGCTGTCTGTTATTCGTTTTGAATGCGTTGGACGCTCAGCTTACGTTGCTATGGATTCGCCTAAACGTCGCCTCCGAAGGCAATACCTTGATGGCTCGCGTGATCGAACACAGCGAGTGGACGTTTCTCGGTGCGAAGCTGGCGATCGGCGCCTTCGCTGCTTACATTCTCTACCGTTGTGCTCATCTTCCTCTCGCCCGGCATGGTCTCACTGTCGTGCTCGGTGTCTACACGGTTCTGATGTTGATCCACGTGGCGACCGGCTGCGTGGCCCTCGGCTGGCAAGGGCCTCTCATCCTTCTTGGCTACATCGAAAACCTACCGAACGCTTTTCTTGCACTCTTCGTCTAGACGAAAACGAAACTCGCTTCGACCGTCCTGCGTTGGTACAATTACCCGCAACGGCATCCGCCTTGCGAGCATCCTATGTCCGCGATCCTGGCACTGAGCCGAGATCCATAACTTAAGAGAGGGAAGAAGCTTTATGTATCGACTTTCCGCCCGCCAGATTCTTTTGATAGCCCTTATTACAGGATTATTTGCGGCAGGAGGAGTTGTCATTCTCGACCGCATCTCAAATCGTTTTCAGCCTTCGCACGCGGCGTTCACCGAAACTGCACCAGCCGGAATTAGTGACCCCGCAACCTCCACCGACGAACAGAACAACATCGAGGTTTATCGCACTCTCAGTCCGGGCGTGGTATTCATCCACTCCACTTCATATGCGCGCGACTTCTTTGGCTTTGTGGAGCCGCAGGAAGGCTCCGGCTCGGGATCGATACTGGATCAGCAAGGTAACATTCTGACGAATTATCACGTCATCGAAGGTGCCCAGAAACTTTCCGTCAGCATGGGTGGAAAGAAAGACTATCCGGCAGTTGTTGTCGGCGGCGATCCGGACACTGACCTCGCTGTGATTCGTTTGACCGAGAAACCGGCTGGTGGACTTACCGTTGTGCCGCTTGGCGATTCAGACAAACTCGTCGTGGGCCAGAAGGTGCTCGCGATTGGTAATCCGTTTGGTCTCGATCGAACACTGACAACCGGAGTCATCAGTGGATTGCAGCGACCGCTTCGCGCCCGTAACAACAGGCTGATTGAAGGCGCGATTCAAACAGATGCATCAATCAATCCGGGTAATTCCGGTGGGCCGTTGCTTGATTCGCACGGCCGCATGATCGGTATCAATTCTCAGATTCTTTCGCCGTCAGGAAGTTCTGCGGGTGTTGGTTTTGCAGTGCCGGTGAGTATTGCAAAACGGGTTGTGCCACAGTTGCTACAGAACGGTCATGTGCGTCGTCCAAAGCTTGGGATCAGCACACGTGATGTCTCATCGCTCCGGAATCAAATTGATCTACCGGTTGAAGACGGTGTTCTGATTTACCAGGTAGCGCGCGGTGGCGGCGCAGCCCAGGCCGGTTTGCGCGGGGTTCAGCAAACGGAGATGGGCGACGTTGAGCTGGGTGATATCATCGTTGGCATCGATAACGACAAGGTGGGAAATTCAGACGATCTGTTCCGAGTGCTCGATAAACATCAGATTGGCGACACGGTTCAGGTTCAAATCTGGCGCGACGGCAGGCGCATGTCTGTTCCGGTGCGACTGATGGAGTCACCTGAATCGCGGCGCTGACGTTTATGTAACTAAGCCCTATGCACCAGACGACCCACTTTTTCAATTTGGGTTATGGCTGGCTCTGTAAACACTGCAGCGCAGAGGCCGCAGAGCGTAAACATCATGGGCATCAACAACACGGCGCGCAACAACACCAGGGTCCCGCACTGGCGCGTTGGGTTGATGAACAACACTGGCGGGGGCTCGTATGCCCCCGCTGTGGCATTTCTGAGCAAATGCACAAATAAGCCACAGATGACACTGATTTAAAATCCGGATTTTTATCCGCGTTCATCCGCGTTCGAACTCTGACTCGTAATCACGCAAGCTACGCGTAATCACATCCTGCGCTTCAGCGCGATCGTAAACGTCCACGATCTCCACCTTCTTGTCCTTATCACTCGGAAGCTGCTTGTAACTCAAAAAGTAATGCTTCAGCCGATCGATTAATCCCTGCGGCACATCACGGATCTCGACGATTTTGCCGTACGCAAGATCCGACTCCAATACGGCCACGATCTTGTCGTCAGCCTCATTTCCATCAATCATGCGTAGCCCGCCAATCGGGCGCGCGTGCAGGAAGAAGCTGCCATGTGTAAACGACTTTTCCGACAAAACACAGATGTCCATGGGATCTTTGTCGCCTTCAATCCCTTGCCGGCCGGTGCGGATTGCACACAATTCAGCCACTTCGCGTCCGCAGTATGTTTGTGGGATGAAGCCGTAAAGCGTGGGTGACATCGAAGAGAAACGCTGTGGCCGATCGACTCTCAAGTGACCAGACCATTTGTCGAGTTCATATTTGACTGCGTCGGTGGGGACGATCTCGATGTAGGCGTTGACGAGTTCGGGCGTTCGCGGTCCCGGTGTGACGCCGTGCCATGGGTGTGCCTGGAATAGTTGTTTGTCCATTGGCCGATGATAAAATGCGGGGAGTCCGAAACGAAAGCTCTTTATGGCGGCCACTGCTGAAATCGTCACCAAGCCGGTAGCAAGTGCAATCTCGTTGCGTTGGATCATTAGCGGGCGCGACGACGCGATCTGGTTTATCGGTTCAGTCGTGTCGAGCTATGCCTTGCTCGTTCTCTACGTTAGCGGGCTGGTTCCGCTCGTGCCGATGGTCGCGGCCTGGGCAATACTGATTGATGCTCCACATGTCTTCGGCACCTTCTCACGTACCTATTTCGACCGCACTGAAAGAAAGAATCGCGCGCGTTTGCTTTGGGGCTCGCTGTTGTTCTTTGCGATTGGACCAGTGCTGGTGCTTGCGGGGGCGGGATTCGTGTTTTTCTTCGTGGCGGCCCTTTGGGCCTACTATCACCTCGTCAAGCAGCACTATGGTTTCATGGTGCTCTACAAAAAGAAGAACGGCGACCTGGCACGAATCGACAATGGTCTCGATCGCCTGTTCCTGCTCTTCGCTTTCAACTATCCGTTTGTGGAGTTTATCGCGAGGGATCCGGAAGCGATGGCGCGCGTGCCGGCAGTGTTGCATGCGTCAGTGAATGGTTTTTCGAAAATGTTACTCGCGGGAACGATTCTTACTTTTGTTGTCTGGGTGGGACGCCAGGTGCAGCGTGCGATAGCCGGCGAGCCATTGAACGTTCCGAAGTACCTCTTGCTTGCGGCGGCGATTCCGATGCACTGGATCGTCTTGCTCACCCCGATGCCGCACAAGCCAATCGCAATTGTTGCGATACTGACGATCTATCACAACTTCCAATATCACCGGCTGATCTGGTTTCACAATCAGAAATACGCGAATGCAGGGGAGAAATACGGCGCCGCGGAACTGATCAGTCGCCGGGTACTCTTCTACATCGCTTTCGGGATCTTATTTGGGATTATCTATCAGGGCCCGCGGCAGTTTCTCGGATATTACGGTTTGCAGAATTCGACTTTCGCTATTCAACTCGGAATTTCGTTCCTGTGGGGGTACGCGTTTATTCATTACTACCTGGATTCGAAGATTTGGCGGGTCAGAAGAGATCCTTCGGTCGGTAAAGCGCTGAATATGTAGGCCACGGATGAACGCGGATTGAAGCGCGGATTAGTCCTCCCCGTGCTCGTCGCCATTGAAGTGAAGCACAGTTGAATCGTCGTCGATGACGGTTTCGAGATGCACCGGCCGGCCCCATAGCGCGTGCACGTGCTCGAGCGCTTTGCGGGCGTAGCGCATGTCGAGCTCTGTGCCTTCGTAGCGGTGCTTCATGTAAAGTTCGCGATTGCCGTTGTAGTCGCCATCCTCGACCTGCAAATACGGGAAGCCGAAATTGGTCATGTTTGAAACTAGCTGATCGCGTACCTTCTGCCAGCGCTTCTCAGTGATGGTCCACTCCTCTTCCTCGACCAGCTCAAACACAAACAGATCCAGCTCTTCACATAACTCCTCGGTCAGATAGTTGCGCAGGAACGAGACGTCGTTGTCGAGCTCACGCACCTCGAAGATCTTTTCGCGCCCTTCGTTACCCATCCGGCCGAACTTCTCACGTTCCTCCGGCGACGGCTCATTCCAACGGCGCTCGATATCTTCATAGATCTTGTAACCAAGGTAGTACGGATTTAACTGCCCTTTTTGCGGCGAAACCACGCCCGAATGGAGATTGGCAAACTCGATGTGGTCATTGTCGCTCAGGTCCAGCTCACGCATGATTCGAGCGTGCCAGATGCTGGCCCAGCCTTCGTTCATGATCTTTGTCTGCATCTGCGGCACGAAGTACTCCATCTCTTCATGCACCATCGCAATCACGTCGCGTTGCCAGCTCGCGAGTGAAGGTGAGTTCTTCATGATGTAGAACAGCAAATCTTTTTCCGGTAGTTGTTCGCGTGGCTTCTCCTCGCCGGCGGGCGGCCGCCGTGCCTCGCGCTCGGCTTTGTCGAGCAGCCAGAGATCGTCGTATCGACCCTCCTTGGGTGATTGTTCAAGACGTCGCTTTTCTTCGGCGACGGGAACCTCACGCTTGATGAAGAAATACGGATCGATGTGCTCTTCGATCGCCAGCACCGCATCGAGAAACCGCTCTACTGTTTTGCGGCCGTGCTTGAACTCGTAGTCCATAATTCTCTGCGAATGCGTCGAGACACTCTCGACCATGCGACGATTCGTTTTCGAGAAGTAGCTGTTGTTCTTGAAAAAGTCGACGTGCCCGAGCACGTGCGCAATCACCAGCTTGTTTTGAATCGGACTATTCGTTTCCAGCAAGAAGCCGTAAGACGGATTGGTGTTGATGACGACCTCGTAGATCTTCGAGAGACCGAAGTCGTACATCGTTTTCATGCGATGGTAGGTTTTGCCGAAGGTCCAGTGTGAATAGCGGCCCGGAAGCGCATACGAACCGACTTCGTACATCACGGTGGCAGGGACGATCTCGAAGTTGGTGGGATATGGATCGAGACCAAATCGTCGAGCAATGTCCCAAATCTGCTCGACCGCTTTTTCAAGTTCTTTGATCTCCTTGTCTTCCATCAAACCATCCACAGATTACGCAGATAACTCTCTTTTGCCGAAGAACTGCTTCAGCGCCGGATACACGTCTTCCTTGTCGTCGATCCGCACACCGACAAAACGATCCTTGTTCTGCAGGCGGTCGCTGAAGATCGACAACAACGCGCCTGAAGATCGCCGGTAACTCGACGAACCTTCTTCACCAATCTCGCCATAGCCAAACAAATTGCAGGTTGCGATCAGTTCGTCGGCGAGCCGCACCGCTTCTTCGTTGTCGGAGTAGTAATTATCGCCATCCGAAAAATGAAACGGATAGATGTTCCAATCCGACGGGTGATAGCGTTGGTTGATGACATCGAGCGCCAGTTGATACGCAGATGACACAACCGTGCCGCCCGACTCTCCCTGCGTGAAGAACTGTTCCTCACTCACCTCTTTCGCTTCCGTGTGATGCGAGATGAAAACGATGTCGACGTTGTCGTACTTGGTCCGCAGGAAACGCACCATCCAAAAATAAAAACTGCGCGCGATGTACTTCTTAAACTCTCCCATCGAGCCGGAAACGTCGATCATCGCAATCACGACCGCGTTCGACTCGTAGCGCATCACCTCTTCCCACGTCTTGAAGCGCAGATCTTCTTTCTTGATATCGCCAAAGCGCGCGTTGCCTTCGCGTGCATTGCGACGAATGTTTTCGAGAATCATCCGGCGCTTGTCGAGATTTGCGATCACGCCCGTACGCCGTATCTCGTTGAACTGAGTCTTACGCGACTGCACGGCTTTCTTTGCTTTTTCCTGGAGATAAGGAAGTTGCAGATCCTCGAAGATCAGGGCCGCAAGCTCGTCGATATTTACGTCGGCTTCGTAATAATCAATGCCGGCGTCCTGTCCGCCCTGTCCGGAACCATGGCCGGTGCCCGGGCGCGACTCGCGACCAATCACGTCGCCGACGCGAGTCTTTCCGTCGCCCTGGCCCACGTGTTTGGCCTTCTGGTAGTTGAAACGAAACTTGTATTCGTCGAGTGCTCTGATTGGTACTTTGACGGTGCGCTTGCCGTCGGAAAGGATGATGGCTTCGTTGGAGACGATCGAGCCGAGGTTTTTGCGAATCGCTTCCTTTACACGATCCTTGTGGCGTTCCTGATCGATAATTCCTTTGCGCTGCAGCGACCAGTCATTTCGTTGGATTGACATAGCTTATTACTCAGCTAGCAGGAGCAGCGTACAGGAGCAGGACCAGATTACTTCCTGCTCCTGTACGCTGCTCCTCCATCCTTCCCCTTGCAGAAACCCGTCACGACGTCCACGAACTCCTCCGGATATTCTTCGTGCGGCAGGTGACCGCAATTGCAATATACGATCAACCGCGAGCCGGGAATTTCCGAGTGCAATCGTTCGCCATCCGCAAGCGGAATCTCCCGATCGTTTTCACCCCAGAGGAGCAATGTGGGCTGACTGATTAGATGCGCGTCCCTGGAGATGCGTTCAGCATCCCAGCCACGCACCGTTCGAATGATTGCGCGATGCGTTCCCGCCGCGCGCAAAGGCAGATGCCGCGCATCGACTCTTCGTTCGTCCAACACCCACGCGTGTTGATCGTAAACTTGCTTCATACGCCTTCGCAGTAACCGTCGCGAGCCAATCAGAAGCGGTGAAACAACATCGCCGAAGACCGGCGAACCAAACAGGCGCATCAGCATGAACGCAAGCGGCCGGTTGTTGTTGACTGCTCCAACCAGGATCAACTTCTCAACTCGATCCGGATAATCGAGAGCACATGTCGCCGCGACTGCGCCCCCGTAAGAACTGCCGACAATAATCGCTCGCGGTATGTTGAGAGCATCGAGCAATCCCATTACCAGCTTCGCCTGGCCGTCGATCGTGTACTCGCCGTTGCGCGGCTTCGCTGAGTAGCCGTGACCCAACATGTCGGGCGCGATAACACGGTATCCCGCATTCGCAAGGGCCAGGAACACCTTGCTCCAGACCAGCGTCGAGGACGCAAACCCGTGAATCAACACCACAGCGGGCGCGTTTCGATCGCCGGCCTCCTGGTAATGAACGCGAATGCCGTCGATATCGATAAAGCACGAGTGCTCTGAATGGAAGACGACGTCGCGACACTTCTGCCAATCGGCGTCACGTGGTCGGAGAAAAAGCTTGCCGGCAATGGCGAGCGTTGCAGCTCCTGCGATCCAGTATCGTTTCTTCATCGTAATTTAGCCGCAGATAAACGCAGATGAACGCAGATCTTATCCGCGTTAATCCGCGTAAATCTGCGGCTAAAATTCTACCGAGACAAAAGCGTTCCAACGTAAGTCAATAATTCGTTCGCACAAACCGGACAGTAATTGTGTTCTTTGACCAGCCGATCGATAACTTCGTTGATGCGCCGCAACTGATCCGGATCGGGCGTCTTCGTCGACGTTGTAATCTTCACCACGTCTTTCA
>Ga0111539_10010853_pt1 | contig 11465 bp, 10 predicted proteins | sample RhiMethybrSRZTD1_FD_79667 | JGI IMG/M metagenome (GOLD analysis project Ga0111539, IMG submission 79667) | Populus rhizosphere microbial communities from Tennessee, USA - Rhizosphere MetaG P. TD hybrid SRZTD1 (version 2) (version 2) | ecosystem: Host-associated > Plants > Roots > Rhizosphere >...
AAAAAATTGAGAGATGGATCAACACCAGTGTTTCGAGACTTCTCCTTTTAATAAAAAGCGCCGGGTTGTACGAAATCTAAATTGAACAAGCGAAAAGTTTAGAAAGCAAAATGAGTGACTACCGAGTTAGACTTTTGAAATTCAAAGACGATGGACTGATTCCAAATAACAGTTTGCCTGTTATTGTCTATACGCAGATAGCAGACACGCAAAATAAGTCCGAATGGTTTGAGCAACGATTCATTCTGAATGGATGGACAAATAACTGGCGAGATATAGTATTGTCTTATGACCATTTCCACAGTAATACCCACGAAGTATTGGGCATTGGGAAGGGACAGGTTACGCTGCAAATTGGAGGCAACAATGGAATACGATTAACAGTGCGCGCTGGAGACGCCCTCATAATTCCTGCTGGAGTCGGTCATTATTCGATACCTCAAAAGGAGAGCTACGAAGTTGTTGGAGGCTATCCCAACGGAACCTCTTGGGACATGTGTACTGGTGCTGAAGATGATAGAAATGAAATTTTACAACGGATCAGAAATATTTCCTTGCCCACTACAGATCCAATCTATGGTAAAAATGGTGAGTTATTAAAATCATGGACAGCACAGTGAAAATTGAATACTTGGCCACATTGCTCCTTCAGCTAGTAATAGCTACAGGTTCAATAGCACAAACCATAGCACAAACTACTGCCTCAAAATGGGTTGTTGACGATTACAAGAACGAGTCCACGTTGGCTAAGATAAATGTGAATGAGGGTACGTGGATGACAGTGAGCGTCAGCCCGGATGGACAGACCATAGTGTTTGATCTCCTTGGCGACATCTATATGATCCCCTCCACAGGAGGAATGGCGAAAGCCATGACCTCCGACATTGCCTGGCAGATGCAGCCCTCCTTCAGTCGCGATGGAAAGTACATAACCTTTATCTCCGATGAAGGCGGCGGTGAGAACATTTGGGTAATGGATCGAGAAGGCGGTCAAAAGCATGCGGTCTCCAACGAAACTTTTCGCATGGTGAATTCCCCTGCCTGGAGTCCGGACGGGAATCACATCGCGGTAAGAAAGCACTTTACCGGCACCCGGTCATTAGGAGCCGGTGAGATCTGGATGTATCCCGTGACTGGCGGAGAAGGTGTTCAACTTACCAAACGGCCAAATCAACAAAAGGACATGGGCGAACCGGCATTCTCACCGGATGGCAGGTATGTTTATTATTCGCAGGACGTTACGCCTGGCGATATTTTCGAGTACTCCAAGGACAGTGAGCAAGGTATTTATGTTATAAAACGGGTAGACGTAAGGTCCCGCGAAGTTGAAACAGTTGTCGGTGGTCGCGGTGGTGCCATCCGCCCTACCCCATCTCCTGATGGTTCAAGGCTGGCGTACATCTCACGTGTTGACTTTCAGAGCACCTTGTTTGTTTATGATTTTCATACTGGCAAGAGAGAGGCGCTCTACCACAATATGGATCGAGATCTGCAGGAAGCGTGGGCAATACATGGTGTGTATCCAGCCATGTGCTGGACAGCGGACAGCAAAAATGTTCTGTTCTGGGCTGGCGGAAAAATTAACAAGCTCAACGTCGCATCCAAAGATGTGCAAGTGATTCCCTTTGAAGTAACCCAGGAGAAGAGCATCAACAAGACACTACGTTTTACCAAGAACATTGACCAGGAGAAATTTGATATAAAGATGCTCCGTAACGTGGAAGTATCTCCGGATGGAAAGCAAGTTGCATACGAAGCTCTCGGATACATTTATACCAGGACTTTACCAAATGGGCAACCCAAAAGACTCACCCGGCAAACAGATCATTTTGAGTTTGATCCTGGATTTTCACATGATGGGAAAAGAATAGTTTACACAACCTGGCAGGACACAGTGCAAGGCAATGTACGCGTAATCACACTGGCAACTGGCGAGGGCGTAAATCTTCTATCAGAACCAGGCAAGTATGTAGAGCCCGCTTTCTCACCAAATGGAGAAGTAGTTGTCTTTCGGAAGTTTAAAGATGAAGCCGTCTTGGACCCAGACTACAATGTTGATCCCGGAATTTACTTCGTGTCTGCCAAAGGAGGAGAAGCTAAGTTGGTGACCAAACAAGGCCGCATGCCGCATTTTGCATCATCAAATGATCGCATCTACGTGCAGCGTGACGGAGAGATGCCCATGCTGGCACGAATTGACTTGGACGGCAGCAATGAGAAGGCACTTTATACAATCAAGTACGCGACTGAATTCAGGATGTCGCCGAATGGCAAACAACTTGGTTTTGTGGAACACTACCGTGTAAGGACCATTCCCTATGAAGAGGCAGGAGCACCGATCGCTATTGATGATGCAGCATCCGATGCGAGGGTTCGCACATGGTCTGAAAAGGCCGGTACTCATATTAGCTTTGGCAAGAACAGCGACATCATTTACTGGAGTCTCGGTCCTGATCTTTACAGCCGCGCCACCGGAGATGAGAAGAAAGGTATTGAGGCCACCTACATCAGCTTCAAGGAACCTGTAGACAAGCCAACCGGTATGACCGCCCTTGTTGGCGGCAGAGTGATAACTATGGAAAATGATGAGATTATAGAAGATGGTGTTGTACTTGTGAATGGCAATCACATCGTCGCAGTGGGAAAGAATGGAGTAGTAAAAATTCCTAAGGATGTGAAAATTATTGACGTTAAAGGAAAGACTGTTATTCCTGGAATCATCGATACGCATGCCCATCAACCACAGGGATCAAATGGTATCATTCCCCAACAGAACTGGAGCGCGTACGCTACTCTCACGTTTGGAGTTACTACCATGTTCAATCCAAATACATTCACAGCTGAGATTTTTGCTGCGAGTGAAATGCAAAAATCAGGTCACATGCTCTCTCCCAGGATTTTTTCGACAGGCATGTCTCTTTACGGCGCTTACGAACCTGGTCATACGGCTTTCGTCAACAGTGTGGATGACGCGAGGTTTCATATGGATCGTCTAAAGCGTGTGGGTGCTTTTGCAATCAAGATGCATCACGATCCTAGACGTGAGCAATACCAGCAAATTATAAAGGCCGCCGGTGAATATGAGATGATGGTCCTCTCTGAAGGTGGTGCATTGTTACAGCAGGATCTTGGAAAGATTGCCGACGGAGCCTCGTCCATTGAACATTCGTTGGCCCTCGCTAAAGTGTATGAGGACGTGTATCAGTTTTGGAGTCAGTCGAGGACCGCATCTGTCCCAACTCTGGTGGTTGCATTTGGTGGCATTTCGGGAGAAAATTATTGGTATGCCAAGACTGATGTTTGGAAACATCCGAAGTTATGCAAATATGTGCCGTCGGATATCCTTGCACCCCGGGCCATGAGACGGCCGTTGGCACCGGATCATCATTACAATCATTTCAATGTGGTCAAAACGCTAAATGAAATGAACCGCCGTGGAATAGCGATTGGAATTGGCGGTCATGGTCAGCGCGAAGGATTGGCAGCGCATTGGGAAATGTGGATGATGGTGCAAGGTGGTATGACGCCGATGGATGCTCTCCGAGCAGCGACCATCAATCCGGCAAAACACCTGGGTATTGACCAGAACATCGGCTCCTTGAAGGCCGGTAAGCTGGCCGACCTTGCGGTAATAGATGGAGATTTGCTAGTCGACATCCGCGTCTCAGATAGGATTACCCTAGTCATGCTCAATGGACGCTTGTTTGACGCAGAGTCCATGAATGAGATTGGTAATTACGACAAGAAAAGAGCGCCGTTTTATTTTGAAGTGGTCACTTCGAAAAACTGAAGTGGGCCTACGCGCTTAAATCCATTCGACTGGATGCTTCGATCATCTCTTGCTCACAGCCAAACTTTCTAAGATTAATGCACTTGAGTATAGTGCCCTGTAACAAATTTCTCGATTGTATGACAGTATTCGTCCAACTCCATCTCGTCCAAATCAATCATCACCTGGCTGTTGTTTAACATTTGCACTTGCACTTTATGAAGTACATTTGCTTCATCTTTGATCAGGATGATCTCTTGTATATCATTTACATGCAACACTCCTTCTTTTTCATTGTTTTTAAACTCAATTGTGTCGCTGGTTAGTTTCAGGAAATCGTTATAGTTCCGTACTCCTGATGCGAGCTTACCGGCCACTGGTGAAATCAGGCAGATTGCTGCCCATATAAGAAAAGGAATTGTAGCAACCTCATAATTCCAATAGATAAAACCAACAATGACAGGTATCACACAATAGATCAGTATTTGTGTCTGTAATTTGGTGGAGTGGTTTCTGAAAACAATTTCGTTTTCCGTTGGTTTAAAACGCACAGGAAACAAAAATTCCTCCCATAATATGAGCGCCATCAAAACGACAGCAAGCCCTGATAAGAGCATGCCAAAGGTTGGACTACTTCCTTCTAAAATCTCTTGCCATCTCACAGCAAAAATTTCAAAAGATAAAAAGCTTGATAGTACAAATATGAGTAATAGAATACCGATGCTGAATTCCTTGGGATAAGTTGGTCGTATGATCTTTGCCATAAAAACTTGACTGTACGATTTTTTAAAGTGCGAGTATAAATACAAAATAATTATGAAAACAGTTGATCTTTTCCTCACGGGTGGCGCATCAGTTGCCGTTCCTCAAATGGATTTTCAGTCGGTCCCCAACCTGCAGCGGGAAAGACGCTTATATTAATTAAGCGGATAAACTCGTGTCCAGATAGTAACTCAAATAGCGGATACGACCGCCAGCTACATTGCTGAATATAGAAAAATGAATCCAGTCTTTGTTTGCGGGACCTTGGTTCCTGCATTCCTTTTTAGTTGATAAAGGCCGTAAGTGTTTCCGCGAGAGCAGCCACCGACGCGGGTTGCATTATTCAAAAGAATAGCCCAGATCCGGCGCTACCAAAGAATCTGTGGCCGCGAAAATTATCTCAATTTAAACTATAAGACTAGACAGTTAATATTATGTAAATCAGATAATTAATTAATCTATAGTAAACCAGAATTTAGGTGGCGACTCCAATGAAAATTTGGCTGTGAGGTGAATTGCGGTTGACTTGAGATCCTGATGTTCACGAATCCATGGAGCCGTTGGCAAACCAGTGATGTAGAAATTGGGCTGATGGCCCACCGACAAATGGGCACACGACCCGCCAGGTAAATCCCGTGATCATTAAACTTTGTGACGAAGACCCCTATTCTAGATTCAACACAACTTTACCGGTGGTCTTGCCGCTTTTAAATAGCCCAAGCGCCTTACCCATTTCTGAGAAATTAAAACGATGACCAACCTTGGGTGGTGGTAGTTTGAGCTTTTCGATTTCTGTAAGCATCTCTTTCATCAGCGCTTTTTGTTCGTATATCCAGATGAGGTTGAAAGCCATTACGGATTTATTGGACTTGATCATGGTGAGCGGATCAACGCGGGGGCGAAAAAGGTATTTAAACAACAAGCTGATATAATTGGGCTTGTGTGATGAAGGAGTGAATTGCGCGGAGCCATACGCTACCAGCCTTCCCATCGGAGCAAGCATCTTATAGCTGTAGCGAAAATATTTTCCACCGGTAGCTTCGAGGACAAGATTGAGCGGTCGTCCTCCCAGGGCGTTTATCAGATCTTTACTAAAGTCTTTCCCTCTCACGATTGCCTTGTTAAATCCCTCCTGCTTCAGTAGCTCTAACTTGCTTTCATTGCCGACCACACCAATCGTGAAGGCATTGTTCTTTTTTGCAATGCGATTGGCCTGCAAGCCAACGCCCCCTGCTGCACTGTGAATGAGCACGGTCTGGTCGAAGGTCAAGCCGCCCAACGTATGAAGGGCGTAATATGCTGTGAATGTCTGTACCGGAAATGCAGCACCCTCTTCATATGACCAACCTTCGGGAAGAGGAAAAAGATAATGAGGGTCTGCAACGATATGGCTGTCGTAGCCGCCAAAGCGCGTAACGCCCATCACTTTTTGTCCTGGCAGAAAATCATTGGAATCAGAGGCAAGCACTTCACCGCTGAATTCAAGCCCTGGAATGAAAGGTACCTTTGGAGTAGCGCTGTAGAGACCCATTATGGCGAAGATGTCTGCATAGTTTAATCCGATGCTCTTCACTCCCACGAGCACCTTCCCGCTGTCCAGGGCTGGAACCTCTGATCTGTCGAGTTTCAGGTTGTGCATTGACCCCGTTTTCTGCACCTGGTAAAATTCGCGCATGATGTAAATTACTGAGAAAGTTTGGTTACTAGGTTTGCCGTGAGAAAGCTTAGCGCAGTTAAAAAAAAATGCGGATCGTTGAATCCGCATTTCTTTTTTGGTACTCCGATGTTGTAAAGATCGCGAACGTCGCCCGCGCAGGTTATTGTTTTGTGAAAGTATAGATTGCCTCGATTTTACTGACCATCGTGATCCCCTGGTCACTTTCACTCTCTGTCACCTCTGCTTTGAACTTAAGTGTGGTGCCGGTCTGTTCGAGAATGGTCGCAGTCTGGGAACCTAAGTCACTTGTAACTGTCAGGGTGTTACCGTTTAGTGTCCAGGTCCCATCCATTATAGAATCGTTCACCTCATATTCATCGGTTGTAGATTGACCCATGTAAGTTGTCTTCAACACGATGATGTAGCTTCCTTCACTGGTTACTGTATTTGGATTCGCTTCAAAAGTTGTAGTAAGGTCCATGTCCTTTCCCGTTCCTGTAAAGTCGACTTTCGTGCTTACGCCCTGTGCCGTGGTAGTTGTTGTTCCTTTGTAATCGAGTGAAGTAGCAGCCCACTTGCCAAGCATTCCCTCATTGGTCGGTTTTACATCTTCATCTTCACTGCACGATAAAAAAATGACAGCCAGACTGAGCAAAAAAAGTTTTGTGATTTTCATTAATATAAAAGTTTAGTTAGTTACGAGATACGAAATGTTCGAGAGAAGGAACTTTGAAAGTGGTTCAAATAATGTGATTAAACGGTTTACAGAACACGACATCTGTTTTAATGGCCAAAGGTAATTGATCTTCAATTTCTGTTTCGGTGTAATCTCGCTCGATATCATACATGCCATTAATACTCGAGATCTTTCTTTCCCTTCGGCTGTTAAAAGTCTATGGAAATAGTGCAACTTCCGGAGGAAGAACACTCTGTAAAGAGGTCATTGCGCATACGAGTAGCGTGGTAATAGTAACCAACTAAATTCATAAATATTCTTGCAAAGAGCTGTAGACCAATGGCCAGCTTGGTGATGAAGTAATTACCGGCGTTGAAGGAAATGAAAGCAAAAAGGTCATTTTGTATCCCAACCCGCAAACACATCGCTCACAATCATATCTGCGTACGACCCTGCTTCATCACAAGTGGAGATTACAAATTCGGTTGGCCAACCGATAATGAAAATTTCATTAAGTAGTCCTGAAATACACCAGGACATTTCATCGCTGCGCCCGGCCTTTACGTTGTGTCAGTTTTCAACTGGGGGACTAAGGTTGACGTGTTGAAACTTATTAAAAAATGATCTGAACCTATACCTTGCCGGAGGCATAAGGTTTACCCAGCAAATAAACCAAAACTGGAGCGGTTACTCCCTCAAGTTTGACCTCCATCGTCTGAGCATCACCTGACAAGGTTGACTCTCCTATTGTTTCTTGAGATACCAAAAGTGAGTTGTTCAGCTTCTTTGTCATTTTCTGTATCCGAGATGCAATGTTGATTGCCAGCCCAATTGTGCAGATTTTTGTCTTGCCTCCTATTTTTATCTCTCCCATGACCACCTTTCCGGAGTGTATACCGATGCCAACCGTCATTTCATATTGAAGAATAGAAGAATAGGTCTTGTTGAGATTTTCAAGAGCGTCAAGAATTTCTTGTCCGGTATTGATGGCGCTATCGGCAGGCGAGCTGTTGACCGGATTCACTCCAAATACTGCGTAAATTTCATCACCGGCTGTTTCTATGACTTCTCCGCCATGACGCACAATGATATCATTGAATAAAGTAAAGACCTTTCTTATCGCATAAATAACATCAAAAGGCGGATGAGTCTCCACAAAACAAGTAAAGTTTCTAATGTCGAGGAAGAAGAGTATAAGGTGCTTTTCCTGACCCAAAGGTTTTAAACGGATTTTGATAGGATCTTTTTGAACTATAGTGATCACATCTGAGAAGTCTGCTTCATCTCTCAACATTCGTTCGACTTTCACACGCCCGCTGACTTGCGTTTGGCATGCAAGCCGCACAGCTTCCGGCAGTCCGATCTTTGATTTCAGTTTCGTTTCTCTGGCGTTCGGCTTATTCAAATTTTGACCTCCTTCCAGAACAAGTACCCGACACGTAGAGCATTTCGCTTTTCCGCCGCACGCATGAAAATGTGGTATTCCTGCGCCTAGTGAGGCTTCTAGCAACCTCTGACCGGGCTTAATTTCGATTGTTTTTTCTCGAAAAAATTCGACTTCCATATTAGTATTTGGCTTTTTGGAGTCTACAAGTATCTAATCAAAGTAATTTCAAACGTGCTCGAACACAATGAGCCCTAAGGTGTTCGCTCGTGCATTGATGCTATGGACTGCCCTTGATGCGGGAATAGTCAGGTATAAGGTATAGAAACCGTCAAGCAAGGCGAGTTACGATGTCATCACTGTTCTTATCCACGCCCTATACCCTCATTCCTACTTGTAAGCAATAGCGGCACTTGTAGGACCAGCAAGCGGCAACAAATCTATTTTGCTGAAACCGATCTGTTTTGCCCATCCGCTGAAATCACTTAGGGTGAAGTCAAAACCTTCGCCAGTTTCTATCAGCATGTTCAGACTCATTGTGAGACCGAAAACGTTTTGACTGCGTTGGTCGTCTATGATGTTTTCGATGACAACCAAAGCGCCTCCTGCTGGCAGCGCGTCGTATGCTTTTTTGATCAGGAACCGTTTGTTTTCTTCATTCCAATCGTGCAAAATCATGCTCATCGTAATAATGTCGGCATTTGGAAAAGGATCTTTGAAGAAATCTCCGCTAGCTGTCTTTACGCGATCGTTCAATCCAAAATGTGAAATATTTTCCTGAGCGATTGGTTCAACCGGTGGTAAATCGAAACTGGTGCAGGACATGTGCGGCTGATGCGTTGCAACCTCTGAGCAGAGGATTGCTCCCGACCCACCGATATCGCAAAGGGTTTTGTATTGCGTAAAATCGAAGCGGTTGGCAAATACATTAAAATTGCCAACCGAAACACCGGACATGGCTTTGATAAATTCTTTCAGCTTTTCTGGTGACCCGTAAATGGCCTCGAACAAATTTTCCCCTCCGTTTCGTATTTCGTTCTGCGCTTTGCCTGTCTTCAATCCGTCTGATAGATTGGCCCAAAAGGGATAGAGACGATTGTTGGCCATTTCTAAAATTCCACCAATGTATGTTGCCTTGTTTTTGTCCAGAAACAGGTCGGTTTCTTCTGCGTTGCTATATACAGCGAAGCTTCCGATGCCTTCCCGTTGCAGAAATCTCAACGCGAAAAGTGTGTCAAGAAAATCCGAAGCATGGCGGTCAGAGCAGTCCCAGCCAAAAAGATTCTTGATTTCATTCAACGAGCGAGGCTGCTGTGCAAGTTGTGTGAAAAGACCACAATGCACTGCTGTAAGCAAAACTTTTGAAGGCCAAAAGCCCATTCCTATTTTCATGATTTCAGATGGGCTGAAATGTTTTTCAGTTGTTTTTTCTTGAAGTTCAAGGGTTGAGGTTTTCATAGGTCGCTTTGTTTTTGTTTAGTCAAAACAACCTACTTTACAACTTATAACACTTAACAGTGGTTAAGAAGTGGACTTAACCTTGGTTAAAAAATCAGGCAGATTCCTGAAGTCGCTTTCGCATTCTACTCAGGGACTGGGGTTCCATGTCGATGTAAGAAGCAATGTATTGCAAAGGCACCCGCTGAAATATCTGCGGATGTTTTTTAATGAGTTCAAGATAACGTTCCTCACATGTTGTCGTCTTCACGTCGTAAAGCTGATTGATTATCGCAAAACTATGCTTCTTAATCTTGAGTTCATACCACATCTTAAGTTTGGGTATTTCATCCTCCATTTTGAGAAAATCCGTTTTAGAAATTTCAAGCACATCCATGTCTTCTATCGCTTGGTGATAAGTTTTTCCTGGATTGCCCGTATAATAACTCTCAAAGTCGCCCAACCACCAATCCTCAAACAGAAAATTAGTGATACGTTCTTTTCCGTTCTTATCCATTATAAAACTTCGGCCGCATCCTTTTTTGACATAAGCTTTGGAGTTGGTGATGCTGCCCTCTTTAACATAAAAATCTTTCTTCTTTATGGTGAAGGCTTTAAAATGTTTGCAAAAAAAATCAAACTCCTGATCAGACATACCCATCTTACCTGTGAACAGATCGATGAATAGTTGCGGAAAAGTTTCGTGCGGCAGCATGGTTGGGGCGTAGGGTATAGAGGACTTCAATTTACATAAGATTCTTCAAGAAAAACCTATCTACCACTCTCGGAGGCATCAAGAGTGGTAATATCCAGCCTTGAAGTTTGTTTTTGACAATCGCATATCGAACTTTAGGTTTACGGCTTTCGAAAATGTCAGCGATCTTTTGAGAGCATTCTTCCAGGGGCATGCCTTTCTTGCCACTGTTAACGAAGTGAGTGAAGAACTTCACCATCGATCCCATGTACTTTGTTTGCTTGAATTCTTTCAACGAGCCTTTGTCCCAGATGGGAGTTTGCACGCCTCCCGGTCCAACAATAATCACGTCGATTCCATACGGGAGCAATTCGCGCCTCAGACAGTGCGAGATGCCTTCAAGCGCGTGTTTAGTTCCAGTATAAGGAGTCATGTAGGGAGCACATATCTTACCGGCGATGGAACTCATGTTGAGAATTCTTCCCGGTTCTGTCGGATGGTTGTCTTGAGTGCCAAGCAATGGAAGAAAAGCTTTAGTTACCCGGAAGATGCCCAACACGTTGACATTAAAATTGTGTGCGACCTTTTCTATGTCAAGATGTTCAACAGGTCCGGACACCGCCACTCCGGAGTTGTTAATAAGACCAGCCAGTCCGCCGTTACCCAGAATCATTCTGATTTCCTCAACTGAACGATCAATGGCAGCTTGATCAGTAACGTCAAACACTATTGGAATAAATGTTTCACCTAACTCTGTACGCACTCGTTCTCCGTCTTCTTTTCGCCTCACGCTTCCGAAAACGTAGTATCCCCTGCCGATCAATTCCTTTGCTGCACCATAACCAATGCCAGAAGATGTTCCGGTGATAAGTATGTGTTTTGATTTTGGTTTCATGAGTGTGAAAGCTTTAATGTGTTCGAAGAGCAAAGTAACTAATAGCACTTGAATTTGGAGATGGGGAGATAAGAAGTTGAGGATATGGGAGGTTGAGGAGGTGGGTGTGAGTGAGAGTGGGATTGCCGAATATCCAAAGCCAATTTCCAATGTCGAATGTCCAACGCCCAATGTCCAAATTGGTTCACACC
>Ga0111539_10010856_pt1 | contig 11461 bp, 12 predicted proteins | sample RhiMethybrSRZTD1_FD_79667 | JGI IMG/M metagenome (GOLD analysis project Ga0111539, IMG submission 79667) | Populus rhizosphere microbial communities from Tennessee, USA - Rhizosphere MetaG P. TD hybrid SRZTD1 (version 2) (version 2) | ecosystem: Host-associated > Plants > Roots > Rhizosphere >...
GACAACGTGTCGTTCACGCGTCTCGGTTCTCAGTGCTCAGTCCGGGCACCGAACCTGAACGCGAACCGAGACCGGCGAAGCGAGAAGTGAACGACGCGATTCCAATCACGCCTCATACTTTCTGAACAGCAGCGCGGCGTTGGTCCCGCCAAAGCCGAAGGAGTTGGACAGCGCGCAGCGGACCGCCATCTTGCGGCTGGTGTGAGGCACGTAGTCCAGATCGCATTCCGCGTCGGGGTAATCGAGATTGATTGTCGGCGGCACCTGACCATGATAGACGGCGAGCGTGGTGATTCCGGCCTCGAGCCCACCGGCGCCACCCAGGAGGTGTCCCGTCATCGACTTGGTCGAGGAGATGGCGAGCTTCTGCGCGTGCTCGCCGAAGCAGTTCTTGATGGCCAGCGTCTCCAGCTTGTCGTTGTACGGCGTCGACGTGCCGTGCGCGTTGATGTAGTCGACCTCCGCGGGCGAGATGCCGCCCTTGCGGATGGCCATCGCCATCGCCCGCTGCGCCCCTTCCCCGTCCTCTGACGGGGCGGTCATGTGGAACGCGTCGGCCGACGAGCCGTAGCCGACCATCTCCGCGTAGATCGGCGCGCCGCGCCGCTGGGCGTGCTCGAGCTCCTCGAGAATCAGCACACCGGCGCCCTCGCCGATGATGAACCCGTCGCGATCGCGATCGAATGGACGGCTGGCGCGCGCCGGCTCGTCGTTGCGCGTCGACAGCGCGCGCAGTTGCCCGAACCCGCCCAGGCTCATCGGCGTGATCGCCGCTTCCGATCCTCCCGAGATCATCGCGTCCGCGTCGCCGCGCTTGATGATTTCGTAGGACTCGCCCAGCGCATGGGCGGACGCGGAACAGGCCGTGCAGGTTGCCAGGTTCGGCCCCTTGGCACCGAACCGGATCGACACCTGACCCGCCGCGAGGTTGATGATCGCCGACGGAATGAAGAAGGGTGACACCTTCCGCGGACCGCCGCCGAGCAGAGCCGAGTGCTCGCGCTCGATCGTGATGAACCCCCCGATGCCGGAACCGATGAAGACCCCGACGTTGGGGGCGTTGGCGGGGGTGATCTGCAGCTTCGAATCATCCATCGCGAACTGCGACGCGGCGATCGCGTACTGGATGAAGAGGTCCATCTTCTTGATGTCCTTCTTCTCGATGAACGCCAGCGGGTCGAATCCCCTCACCTCGGCCGCGATCTGCGCGGCGTAGCCGGTCACGTCGAATTTCGTGACCCGCGCGACGCCGCTGCAGCCGGCCAGAAGCCCAGCCCACGTGCTGTCGGTGCCGATTCCGAGCGCCGACACCAATCCGATGCCGGTTACGACGACCCGCCTGCTCAACGCGCCTCCAGGGTATCTGCTTCTTGGCGGTTTCTTCTACTTCTTGGCAGTGTCTACTTCTGGGCAGCCTCTACTTTTTGGCTTTGGCGTGCGCCTCGATGTAGTCGATGGCTTCCTTGACCCGGGTGATCTTCTCGGCGTCCTCGTCCGGGATCTCGATCCCGAACTCCTCCTCGAACGCCATGACGAGCTCCACGGTGTCGAGCGAGTCGGCTCCGAGATCGTCCACGAACGATGCGTCCGGGGTCACTTCCTCTTCGTCGACGCCAAGCTGCTCCACGATGATGCTCTTCACCTTGTCTGCGACAGCCATTCGATCCTCCGGTTGGTGGTTGGTAGTTGGTGGTTGGTAGCTCGGCGCGAACCGCCAACCACCATCCACTAACCGATTAACGTGGTGGATCGTGGAGAGTGGTTCGTGGTCACTCCGCGCGCGTGCCCACCATCCACCCTCGACCATCCACCATCCAGCTCACATGTACATGCCGCCGTTCACGGCAAGCACCTGACCTGTAATATACGACGCCTCATCCGACGCCAGAAAGCACACGGCCGCCGCCACGTCCTCCGGCGTGCCGATGCGTCCCAGCGGGATCTGCGTCGCCCAGTCTTCCTGCGCCCGCGTGGTGATCGCCGTGGTCATGTCGGTTGCGACGAGACCGGGCGCGACCACGTTCACCGTGATGCCGCGCGAGGCGACCTCGCGCGCCACGGCCTTGCTGAATCCGATCAGGCCGGCCTTTGACGCCGCATAGTTGGACTGACCGGCGTTTCCCGCCTGCCCGACGACGGAGCTGACACTGATGATGCGGCCGGAGCGCTGCTTCAGCATCGGCTTGAGCGCCGCCTGCACCGCCGTGAATGCCGCCGTCAGGTTGGTCGCCAGCACGTCGTCCCAATCGGCGCGCTTCATGCGCAACAGCAGCTGGTCGCGTGCGATGCCCGCGTTGTTGACCAGAATGTCGATGCGACCATGCCGCGTGACCGTTCCGCTGACGAGCGCTTCGAGCGATTCGTGATCGGTCACATCAACCGTCGCACGCTCGCTGTGTCCACCCGACTGCTCGATGAGCGCCACCGTGTCGGCTGCGTTGTCGCCGCGTGCGGCCGCCACGACGTGGGCTCCGCGCGCCGCGAGCGTCTGCGCGATCGCTCGGCCGATGCCGCGCGACGCGCCGGTCACCACCGCTATCTTCCCGCTGAGATCGAGCATGCAGCCATGACCGCCCCGAGGTCGGCGGGCGATCCGAATTGAATCACGTGGGCCTGTTTGTGGATTCTGCGAACCAGACCGCTGAGCACCGTACCCGGTCCCACCTCAACATACGTGGTGACGCCCTCCGACGCAAGCCGCTGAACGACTTCTTCCCAGCGTACCGGCGCCGACACCTGCTGCACGAGCGCGTCAATCGCGGACCACGCCTGCGTCTTGGGCCGCGCATCGACGTTGGCCACGATCGGCACGCGCGGATCCCTCGTCGGCAGATCGCGCAGCTCGGGTTCGAGCCGCGCTTCTGCCGGCTTCATCAGTGCGCAGTGGAATGGTGCGCTGACCGACAGCGGGACGGCACGCTTCGCGCCGAGTGCGCGTGCCCGTTCGGACGCGCGTTGCACGGCAGCGGCGTGACCGGCGATCGAGACCTGCCCAGGCGCATTGAGGTTTGCAGAGCTGACGATTTCAGTTTCCGCCGCCTCTTCGCACGCGCGGCGAACGCCGTCCGCATCGAGACCGAGGATCGCCGCCATGGCACCGACACCGACGGGCACGGCTTCCTGCATGTATCGGCCGCGCCGCTGCACCACTCGAACCGCGTCGGCGAACGCAAAGGTGCCGGCGATGACGTTGGCTGAGTACTCACCGAGACTGTGACCAGCGACGAACGACGGCTGCAAGCCGTGGGCGCCCAGGACGCGGGCAGCAGCGATGCTGACGGTGAGGATCGCGGGTTGCGTGATCTCGGTCAGCATCAGATGCTCTTCGGGACCTTCGAAGATGATCTGGCTGAGATCGCGGACCACGGCCTGCGCGGTATCCCCAGAACTCGCCTGCGCGGCGCGCGCCGCGGCTTCGGCATCGAACGCGGCATCGGCTTCGGCGAACACCGCGTGCGCTTCCGGATAGGCATCGGCCAGCGCTTTCCCCATGCCGACCTGTTGCGCGCCCTGGCCGGGAAACAGAAATGCAATCACGAGTGCCTCGGTAATTCTGTCGGCCGGTGATGCGTGACGACGAAGGACGCCACCGCCGCGATCTCCTGCTCGACCCGATGAATGAAGTTGCTCGCGGCAAAGCGATACGCCATCGCGATGGCGTTGCGGATCGCCTTCGCCGATGACCGACCGTGGCACACGATCGCGAGCCCCGCGGCGCCGAGCAACGGCGCGCCGCCGTACTCCGAATAGTCGACGCGCCGCCGAAAGCGGCGGAACGCGCGCCGCGACAAGAGATATCCGACCTGACTGGAAAACGTGGCCTGCAGCTCGGCGCCGAGCAGCGTCTCCACGGTGTCGACGAGCCCCTCGCTCGTCTTGAGGACGACGTTGCCGGTGAACCCGTCGCAGACGATCACATCGGCGATGCCGCTGTAGATCTCGCGACCCTCGACGTTGCCGATGAAATGCACGGGAGCGCTCTTGAGCAGCCGGTGCGCTTCGCGCGTGAGCTCGTTGCCCTTGGTTTCCTCTTCACCAATCGACAGCAGTCCCACGCGAGGCCTCGCGATCCCCAGAGCGACGCGCGCGTAGACTCCTCCCATCACGGCAAACTGCAGGAGATGCTGCGGTCTGCACTCGGCGTTGGCTCCTGCATCGAGCAGGACGGCCGCACGCGTGCGTGTGGGGATCGTGGTGGCGAGCGCGGGACGGTCCACGCCAGGAATGAGCCCGAACGCTGAGTACGCGGCCATGACGGTGGCGCCGGTGTTGCCTGCGCTCACGAGCGCTGCCGCCTCACCGCGCGAGACGACGTCCGCGGCAACGCGGATCGACGCCCGTGGCTTGCGGCGCAACGTCGCCGCAGGCACGTCGCCCATGCCGATCGTGTCGCCGGCATCGACGGTTCGGATCCCCAGCTCGCGCCAGTCCTCATGCCTGCTGAGGGCCGCATCCAGCTCCTCGCGCAGCCCGACGAGCACGATCTCGACATCGAGGTGACGCGCGGCGGCCACCGCACCGTCGACGATCGCGTCCGGCGCGTGATTGCCGCCCATCGCGTCAACGGCGACTGTGATCATTTGTGATCAGTGAATAGTGATCTGTGATTTGTTGGCGATTTGTGATCTGTCATCGGTGAACTATTGGCGATGGGACGCACACAATCACCGATAGTTCACCAATCGCAAATCGTCGATCGTCGATGAGTCGGATATCACAGATCAGAATTCACACATGAGCGCGCCGTCTATTCCTCGGGGACGGCGCGTGCCTGCCGGCCCTTGTAATAGCCGCAATGCGGGCAGATCCGATGCGGGGCTTTCGGCTCGTGGCACTGCGGGCACAGGTTGCTCGCCGCCGGGGTCAATGTGTCGTGCGTGCGGCGCTTGGCCCCACGCGTTTTCGAGTGTCGACGTTTTGGATTAGGCATCCTTGCTCCGAAGGCTTTTCAGCGCCGCCAGCCGAGGATCGACCACATCCGGCTCGCACGCGCACGTGCTCGTGTTCAGATTCGTCCCGCACTGCGGGCACAGCCCCCTGCAGTCCTCCTGGCACAGAGGCTTCATCGGCAGCGCGAGGTAAAACTGCTCGCGCAGCAGCTCGTTGAGATCGATCTGGTCATCCCGGTAGTAGCCGATGTCCAGATCCTCGTCCTGCGTCTCCCGCTCGCCATCGCTCACCATCTCGGACGCGGGCAGATACCGCAGGTCGAATGACGCGTCGACGGGCATCCGGAACGGTTCGAGGCACCGGCTGCACGACAGCTCCAGCTCCGTTCGTGCCGTTCCTTCCAGCCGGAACTTCTCGCGATCCTTGTGGATGTCGAAGTCCAGCTCGACCGGCGCGAGAATCCGGTACGGGTCACCAGTCTGCGCGACCTCCTCCGGAGCAAACATCCGCGAGAAGTGTTCCAGTGGACGCCGGTAACGAGTGAGATCGAGCAACATCTTCCGGGTTCGCCGAGGCGCTTCCCGCGACCGTCTTCACAGGAGGAGAAAATCGCGCGAAAGGCAGACCGACAATTATAGCTGATTCCATGACATCGGCCCGATCCACGGCTTCGGGATGAACAGCTGCTCGTAGAGCGTAACGGCGTAGCGGTCGGTCATGCCGGCGAGAAAATCGCGCGCCGCCGCATCGACGCCGTCCCGCTGCAGCACGAACGGATCGAGGAAATCGTGGGGCCGCTCGCGGACCTTCTCCCACAACCCGCCAAGGATGCCGGTCGCCTTCTTGAATTCTGCGGTGGCAATGTCGTTCTCGTAGACCGCCTCGAACAGGAAGGCGCGCATGGCGAGCGTCGCATCGAGGACCGCCGGGCTCATGCGGATCTCCGTCAGGCCGCCCTGCTGAGTCTCGACGACGACATCCTTGACCGTGCGGGCGATGCGAGCCGATGACGAATCGCCAAGCACCTCCACCGCTCCGCGTGGCAAGTCGCCCTCCTTCATCACTCCCGCTCTCACCGCATCGTCGATATCGTGATTCACGTAGGCGATCAGGTCGGCGACGCGCATGATCTGCCCTTCCAGTGTCGCGGCACGCGCCGACGGATCGAGACCGACGGGTGCTCCGCCTTTCCCCTTCGAGTGGCGGCCGATGCCGTCGCGCACTTCCCAGGTCAGGTTGAGTCCCTTGCCGTCGCCCTCCAGCACGTCGACGATGCGCAGGCTCTGTTCGTAGTGGCGGAATCCGCCCGGGACCAGCGAATCGAGGACGCGCTCGCCCGCGTGTCCGAACGGCGTGTGTCCCAGGTCGTGACCCAGCGCGATCGACTCCGTGAGCTCCTCATGCAGCCACAAGACCTTCGCAATCGTGCGCGCGATCTGCGAAACCTCCAGCGTGTGGGTCAGGCGGGTGCGGTAATGGTCGCCCGCCGGCGCGAAGAACACCTGCGTCTTGTGCTTCAGCCGACGGAACGCCTTGCTGTGGATGACGCGGTCGCGATCGTGTTGAAACGCGGGTCGGACGTCGTCTTCGGGTTCCGGATGGAGGCGCCCGCGCGACTCGGCGCTCCTGGCTGCCTGCGGCGCCAGCGTGTCGCGCTCGCGCTGCTCGAGCGCCTCACGAATGGTCGACAACGATCTCCTCCAGAAAACTCGTACCGTGGGCGAGCGCAGCAACGCCGAGACTTGCCGCCACGGTCTGTCCGAGATCGGCAAACGTCGGCCGCGTGCCGAGGTCGACACCGCTGCGCACCTGCGGACCGGTGAGCAGCACCGGCACATGCTCACGTGAGTGATCGGTGCTCGGCGTCGTTGGATCGTTGCCGTGATCGGCGGTCACGATCAGCAGATCGTCGCGCTGCAATCTTTCCAGCGTGGGTCCAAGCCACTCGTCGAAGCATTCGAGATTGGCCGCGTAGCCGGCCGCGTCGTTCCGATGACCGAACTGCGTATCGAAGTCGACGAGATTCACGAAGACGAACCCGTCGCGGTGCTCGGACATGACCTCGTCGATCCGCCGCATGCCGTCGGCGTCGCTCGATGTCGGAATGGCCCGAGCGATCCCGCGGCCGGCAAACAAGTCCTTGATCTTGCCGATCGCCGTCACGGACACATCGCTCGACGTCAGACGATCGAGGAGCGTCTCGCCGTACGGCTCGAGCGCATAGTCGTGCCGGTTCGCGGTACGCCTGAACGCTCCGGCTTCGCCGACGAACGGCCTGGCGATAACGCGCCCGACGCCCATGCCGCGGCTGACGAGGTCGAATGCGATCTCGCAGATGCGGTACTGGTCGGCCAGCGGAATCACGTCCTCGTGCGCGGCGATCTGGAACACGCTGTCGGCCGAGGTATACACAATCGGCTTGCCAGTTCGCAGGTGCTCGGCGCCAAGGCGCTCGATGATTTCCGTGCCCGAGGCGACGACGTTGCCGATCGTGTCCCGTCCGATGCGACGCTCGAACTCTTCGATGAGGCCACGCGGGAATCCGTGCGGAAAGGTCGGAAACGCCCGCTCGAGAACCACGCAGGTCATCTCCCAATGACCAGTCACCGAGTCTTTCCCTGGAGACGCTTCTGCCATTCGCCCGTACGCGCCGGCAGCCTGATCTCCGACGGTGTGGGGGCCGCCTTCAGGCGGCCCGGCGAGTGGCCCATCCAAATTCACGATCCGTCCGAGCCCCAGCCGTCGCAAATGGGGAATGCGCAACTGCACCTGCCGCGCGAGATTGCGGAGCGTGTTGCTCCCCTCGTCGCCGTACGCAGCAGCATCCGGCAGCTCGCCGCAGCCGACGCCGTCGAGAACGATCAGGAGGACGCGCCGAAAAGTGCGTTTAGGAATTGGCGGTGACGTAGTTGGCCATCGATCGTCGCGTTTCGATGGCGGCAATGGCATGTTTGAAGACCAGTTGATCGAAGCCCTCGACTTCGACGATGACGGCGAACTTGTCGAAATTCTTGATGCGTGCCTCGAGCTGACGGCCGCTCATCAGATGAATCGTCACGGCGAGTCGATCGCGACGCGCCGAGTTGAGAAAAGCGTCCTGAATGTTTCCGGATGCGGTCGGCGACGCGGGCCGGGGCTCAGATACCTGCACAGTATCTCCTTTAGAGCGGCATCTCCTTACACGACGCAGACAGCATCGCCTTACGATGCCACGCCGCGTGCGGCCAACGTCTCTTCGACGCGGTGGACGGTCTCCTCCGATTCGCCAGGACCGTCGAACCAGATAAGGTTAGGCTCTTTACGGAACCAGATCAACTGGCGACGCGCGTACCGACGGTTCTCCTGCACGATCAATGCGCGCGTGGCCGATTCGTCGCGCACGCCGCGGAGCATCTCCATCACCTGTCGGTAGACCAGTCCGCCGAAGGGCCGCGCGTCCGCCGGCACACCGTGCGCGAGCAGATCGCGGACTTCGTCGACGATACCGCGCGCGAACTGCTCGTCGACGCGTCTGGCGACGCGTACCGCGATCAGCGCGGCGGGAATGCTCAACGCGATCGATATCACTTCACAATCTGCGATCAACGACTGCGTGCGGTCGAAATGAGCCGTGAGCGGCTGTCCGGTGGCAAAGTACACCTCCAGCGCGCGTACCAGCCGCTTGCGATCGCGCGGCATGATCCGCGCTGCCGATTCGGGATCGACCCTCCGGAGCAGGCGATGAAGACACTCCGGTCCTCGTCGGCTGGCGATCCGATCCAATCGGGCGCGCATCTGTTCATCGGCACCGGGACCGGGAAACAGGCCACGCACGAGCGCGCGGTAGTAGAAGCCCGTGCCGCCCACCAGAACCGGGAGCCTGCCACGTGCGTGGATGTCGCGGATCGTCCGTTCGGCATCCCGCGCGAACTGCGCTGCCGTGTAGATGCTGGTGGGATCGGCGATGTCGATCAGGTGATGCGGGATTCCGCGGCGCTGCGGCTCGGCCAGCTTGTCGGTCCCGATATCGAACCCGCGGTACACCGCGGTCGAATCACAGTTGATGATCTCGCCGTGATGTCGCTGCGCGAGGGTCAGTCCCAGCGCGCTCTTGCCCGAAGCGGTCGGGCCAAGGACAGCGAGGACGATCGGACGGCGCATTGCGCCTCACCAGGTTCTGACCAGTACGTACACCGTGACCAGCACGAGCAGAATGATCAGCCCGAGCTGCTGCGTTCGGGTCGGCATGTCAGCTGCCGGGTTCCTGGTTGTAATAGAAGGTCACCGTGAAGAAGGCCTTCTCGTCGGGATATTCGGGCGGCAATGGCTCGGTGGGGTTCGACCCGACCATCGCGTTGTAAGCCGCGCGGTTGAAGGCGTCGATATCAGACGGACTCACCACGACCAGATCCGTGATGGTGCCGTTCTTGTGGATGTTGAACTGCAGGACGACGCGCCCGCGAAATGTCATTGCCGCGTAGGGAACGAACCAGTTCCGCCGCACCTGCGCGACGAAGCGGCGCAGCCACGGACCGAACTCGACGCCCTTGGTGTCGAACTGGATTTCCGATCCGGGATTGTTCTGGCCTCCCTGCGGATTGCGGAACGTTTCGACGTTCTGCACATAGCGCTGCAGGTTGCGAAGCGCATCGCCCAGCGCGCCAGGAGGCCGCTGGCGTGTAGCGTCAGTCTGTCGTTGCAGGCCCGTTTCGGCGGGCGGTAGATTGCGTGCGATCTGTTGCTCGGGCTTCGGCGGCTCTGGTTCCGGCTGTGGCGGCGTTTCCGGTCCTTTCGCGCGTTCCGCGGGTTGCTCGGATTCGGTCCGCTCCGCAGAGTTGCCGCGTGAGAACGGCAGGGGGTTCGTCGGATTCTCGGCGCGTTCGCGCGCCTGCGCCTTGCGGTCCTGGTCTGAGAGCTCGGCGCGCGGGGGAGGCTGCAGGGCCTTCAGATCGACGCGGGGCTGGACGAATACGAAGGTGCGGTTCTCGTCGCGGCGCGCCTCCTCCATCAGCCGCTGCTGTCGTTGTTGTTCGAGGTCCTCGGGCGACCTGATCAGCGCGACCAGTCGCGGCCCGAACATCAACGCGAGGACGACGACCGCGTGGACCAGGATCGAGAGAAACGTCCCGTCGCGCCACGACAGCGCGTGGCCGACGACGAGCTCGTCCTGGTAGCGATCCTCGAAATCGAAATGAATCAACGGACTGGAGCTGAAATTATAACATTTTGACTTTCAACCACTTACGGGGAATCGCCTTACAAGCGTCGCGCCATGTACAGATAGACGATGCCGAACGTCAGCGGGACGGCGCGAATCTCGGAAAACCCGTGTTGTCGCAGGATTGTCACGAACTCGGCAGGCGGCGGAAACGTGCCGACGGAGGCGGGCAGGTATGCGTACGCGGCGGTATGCCGTGAGATCAGCCGGCCGATCGTCGGCAATACGCGATTGAAATACCAGAGATACAAGCTGCGCATTCCCGGCATACGCGGCACACCGAACTCGAGGATCGCGAGGCGACCGCCGGGTTTGAGCACACGAGCCATCTCCTCACAGGCGATGTCCGGCTTCTGCACGTTGCGAATGCCGAATCCGACGGTTGCCGCATCGACGCTGGCATCACGGGCGGGTAACCGCATCGCATCACCACGCACGAGCGCGATGTGCCGACTCTCTTCTGCGGCAGCGACCTTCTTCCGGCCGAGTGCCAGCATCGCGCCGGCAAAGTCAACGCCCAGCACGCGAGCCGCTCCACCGCGCCGGGCCGCGAGCGCCACGTCGGCGGTGCCCGTGCAGACGTCGAGCAGCGTCTCGTGTCCCGTGAGCTGCAACGATCGAATCGCCCGCGCACGCCATCGTCGATCGATGCCCGCGCTCAGCAGGTGGTTGAGGAGATCGTACCGCGGCGCGATCGCATCGAACATCCCCGCGATGCGATCGGGTGTCTTGTCGGGAGCGTCCTTCACTGGTGCTGGGAGCGCAAAGAGCACAAAGACGATCTAGGCACGAAGGCCTTTGTGTCCTTTGTGGCTAAAACCGTTCTTTGTGCTCATCGTGTGCCTCGGATTATCCGAGATACAGCGACAACGCGGTGGCCGCGAAGTACACGATTCCGACGTAGCCATTCAAATCGAACGCCTTCTTCACCTGCGACAGGTCGTCGTCGCTGACCAGCGACTGCTCGTAGGCGAGCAGCACCGCCACGAACCCGACGCCGGCGAGATACAGTGCGGGCAGGTGCGCGGCCCGCCACAGCGCAGCCATGACGATCACCGTGCCGACGTGCATCACGCGCGACAGGCGGATCGATGCGTGGATCCCGAACCGGGTCGGAATCGAACGCAAACCATGCCCGCGATCGAAATCGAGATCCTGGCAGGCATAGAGAATGTCGAACCCGCCAACCCATAACCCGATCGCGAGCCCGAGCAGCCACGGCTCTGCCCCGCCACGCCCACCAGCCGCGATCCAGCCACCGACCGGAGCAACAGCCATCGCCAGGCCGAGAAACAGCTGCGTGTAGGTCGTGAATCGCTTGGCCAGGGAATACCAGAAGACGATGGCGAGCGCGATCGGCGAAAGAAGGAGACA
>Ga0111539_10010857_pt1 | contig 11461 bp, 14 predicted proteins | sample RhiMethybrSRZTD1_FD_79667 | JGI IMG/M metagenome (GOLD analysis project Ga0111539, IMG submission 79667) | Populus rhizosphere microbial communities from Tennessee, USA - Rhizosphere MetaG P. TD hybrid SRZTD1 (version 2) (version 2) | ecosystem: Host-associated > Plants > Roots > Rhizosphere >...
AGTAGCGCGAGCGACCACCGCCACTGTTACGGCCTCCGCCGAAACCGCCACGACTGCCACCGCGCTCTTCGCGAGCCTTGGCCTCGTTGACGTTTAGTGCCCGTCCTCCGACATCATGGCCGTTGAACTTTTGAATCGCTGCATTTCCTTCTTCTGTCGAAGACATTTCGACAAATGCGAAGCCGCGCGAACGACCTGTTTCGCGATCTTCAATGATGTTTACTGATTCCACTGTTCCCGCTTGCGAGAACAATTGCTGCAAATCTTCGCTCGAAGTTTGAAACGAAAGATTACCGACATATAGTTTCATTGACATTTTATTTGTGTTCCTTTCCTGCTTTCAGGAATAAAGAGAAGCTTTGAACCAGGTGTGCTTCGACGAAACGGAACCGAGCGAAGAAACGAGCGTTCGAATGCTCAATTGAGCAACTTCTACAAGTTTGAAAACCAGCCTGCCCTCGAATCATCCAAACGCCGAGCTGTCATTAGCGCGAGCGCATCACCGTTGCTGCGCGAGAGAAGGAGTAGACTGTACGATGCATTCGTTACAGACTTCGTTGCAATGCGGCCGGGTAAATCGTCATCAGCGACGTTCTTCCGAGTCATTTCAAGCATTATGTCCGGGTGCCGTCCAGGTAGCCTCCCAGGTACGACAACAGCAACACCACGAACCAGATCAGTAACAAGCTCAGGAAAAGTATGTTCGTTTTTGCACTGAACGATTTCTCAGCAGCGATCGCGGATGCCTGGAGCGCACCCGGTTTAAATACTTGCAAGCAATTCTGACACGACGCCGCATCAGTAAAACAAAGACGGTGACAGTTGGGACATCGCGTAAGACTCATAATTTATTCTTTCCTCGTTCCACCCGTCTGGCTCTTCACAGAGGCGGGGTGCGTTAGTCGTGGCGCGTCTGCGACCACGTTTTGAACATCGCCTGATGAGACCTCCGGGCGAAAGAGCGCTGAACTGACGGTGGTCCGCCGCTGTCTTTGACGGACCCGTTCATCGGTATTCTGTCGTCTGCCTGGCCTTCGGAGAGCCAGGGGTTTAGTTGCGCCCAGCGCACCGGATCAAACTCTGATTGTGCCGGTGAATTGGCTGCGTTTTTTGTTTTTTGTATGAGATAGATGTCGTTCATAAATGATTACTTGCGATTATTGCTTAAGCAGGTGAATCCGTCTGTGCGTTAGACCGCTTATGAACTGTGTTCTACGAAAGAAGGAGCGTATGTGGTCTAACGCACGGACATCTGTTTGTGATGAGTCCATTCTGGAATGGGACAATAAAGGGATCGGAAAAGTTTACGAAATAGGGAGAGTGCGATTCATGTTGTGGATGATTCTTATAGTGTTGTTACTGCTATGGTTGATTGGATTTTATGGTGGCTTTGTAACCACTGGCCTGATTCACCTATTGCTGGTAGCAGCGGTCGTTGTTCTGGCACTCAACCTCTTGAGACAGCACCGAAATCCGGCATAAGGGCGCTAGATAACCGTCGTGTAGAATTGAGTGCGACCCACGGATGTTCGGAGCCTTTCGATGTCAAATGGTTTTTCAATGCTGTCGTTACACCCAGCCGCCAAAGCCTCTGCGTGATAGCGTGGACTGCCCGAACCGTTCAGCGCCAGAATCTTGACTTGATCCAGGAGTCCGTTTTCACGAATGCGGCGAGTCGCTTCAAGCCCATCGATGAACGGCAGGCGACTATCCATCAGAATAAGCTGAGGTTTTTCTCGCAAAGCCGTCGCTACGGCCTCTAACCCGTTACAGGCTTCTACTACTCGAAAACCCCACGCTTCTCCTAACATACAAAGCATTTCGCGGGTGTCGTCGTGATCTTCGACGACCAGGATGATAGGTTGGAGAACAGGTGGCGTGGGACAAGAGAAGGGAAGCGTCGCTGGTTCTGCTGAGCTGGAGTTGGCACTAATAAGTGACACGGGTTTTCTCCTTCCAAGTGGACGTTGAACGTCGAGGGTTTGATCGATTCCAGTTTGAATTGTCAGTTTCACGAATTCTCTAAAATACGTCTGTGCGGTAACACACAGTGTCAACCTTCAGACAGTCGAACCACTGAATTGACATTCCACGCTGCTCTGGCATATATGTCAAATATGCAATATAGTCTGGATAGACAGTATGTTTCGAGTATGGTAAGCACTTTGCACGAAAGGACGGCTCGATGATTGAGATTCGGATCGATCAACTACTCAAAGCCCGCGGGCGAACGTTTTATTGGCTGGCTAAGGAGACTGGCATTAGTCATACTACGTTGTGGCGCTTGAAAAAAGATAAGGCACTGGGAATCAACTTCATCACGCTGGAAAAGCTATGTGAAACACTCCATTGCCAGCCGGGCGATATGTTCACCTTTAGCAGGCCAAAAAGGCGCCGCACGAGTAAGAGACTTTAAATCGAGTAAGTTAGGAGAATGATGAGAACCGCGTCGAGCATGTTCGAGCAATTCACGCTTGGGATTGAAGAAGACTTTCAGGTCGTAGACCCGCATACGCGCGAGTTGCGCTCACACGTTTCCGAAATCCTTGAAGAGGGCAGGGTGCTGTTAGGCGAGCAAGTCAAGCCGGAGTTGATTCAATCGATGATTGAGGTCAACACCGGCATTTGCGCCGACATACAAGAAGCCAGAGCCGATATCATAAAACGACGTGGGGTGCTCTCCACTCTTGTGCGCAAGCAAGGCTTAATGATTGTCGCTGCCGGCACGCATCCATTCTCGCATTGGCAAAATCAACAGATTTATGAGAACGCAAGATATGAGTCGGTCGTTGAAGAGAGTCAGATCATTGCACGTTCGCTGCTGACTTTCGGTCTCCATGTACACGTTGGTGTTCCGAACCCCGAACGCGCAATTCAAATCATGAATGCAATACGCTATTTGCTTCCGCACGTGCTGGCGCTCTCAACTTCATCGCCTTTCTGGCTTGGCGTAAATACAGGTCTGAAATCCTATCGCTCGGAGGTTTTCGCCAGATTTCCACGCACGGGCGGCATTCCGGATTACTTTGAGTCGCGCGGCGCATTCGAGCAGTATGTAGAACTATTGATCAAAACCGGTTGCATCGACGACGGTAAGAAGATCTACTGGGATGTACGGCCGCATCCGGTTTTCCCCACCCTGGAGTTTCGGATCTGCGACAGTCCCACGCGCGTTGACGACACGATTGCTATTGCCGCGTTATTTCAAGCGATGGTCGCTAAAGTCAATAAGCTGCTGGACCGCAATCTCACTTTCCGGCTGCATCACAAAATGCTGATTGAAGAGAACAAATGGCGCGCTCTCCGCTACGGTCTCGACGGCAAAATGATCGATTTCGGCAAAGGAACGGAAGTTCCCGTCCGGGAACTTATTCGTGAACTGCTCGAGTTTGTTGATGATGTGGTAGACGATCTTCGCTCGCGCAAGGAGATACGACACATCCGCACGATTCTTGATCGAGGAACCTCAGCGGATGAGCAACTTCGAGTCTGGCACGAGACGGAAGATATTAATGCGGTCGTAGATCGGTTGGTCGAACTGACAATGGAGAATGTCCCTCGTGAAATAACCCCGGCCGCGGCATCAACGGTCGTCTGACGTTCATGGCATGGTCTGCGCCTGGGTTTTACTGAGTTAGCCCCGTTAGTGATGACTTAACCAATGTCGAGTAAGGTCAATGCAAGGTCTTAAAGTTTATTTCGATCTAAAGAGAACTGATCCGCAGGTGGGAGGTCTCATCTTCTACAGTCAACGCGCAGGTGGTCCATATTATCGCTGGCGCTACGAAGAGCTACGCGGAGAGTGGCTGTGTTCCCGAATGCATGCCGGTGACTTGGCAGTGAGGGAACTGGTCTCGGCGCCCTGGAAAGAGATACCCGCTGATCTGAAGACTACACTCGATCTACATTATGTGGAATAGTGCTGAACATTGCTGCTTCAGGCTTTTAAAAAAAGAAAAGGCAAAAGGCCTTTTGCCCCTTGCCTTCCAAGCCAAGCTAATTCCACCCAGCTAATTATTCTTGTTGCCGGGCGATGCGTTGCTATTCGCGTTGTTCGCGTTTATGGGACGAACACCTGAGGTGTTCTGATTCCCATTATTGTTTTGCACTACACCAACATTCGCGTTTGCAGTGTTCGAGTTCAGGTTCGAATTGACGTTCGCGGAGTTACTGTTGGAAGTACTATTGCAACCTGCAATACCAAATACCGCAAGCAGGCACATAACCACTAAAGTTCGCTTCATCCTATTCCTTCCTTCGAGGCGCTTGTTTAGCGATAAACGTCTTCGCCGCGATTTTTCTTCCAATCTTCTTCGAAGTACGCAGCGTCTTCAGGATTACGCGGTGTTACGCCCATCATGATTCCGCCCTTCTTGACGCCTTCTTCGTATCTCTTAACGCGTTCCTCGGGAATTCCTGCACCGATGAGAGCGCCGATCAATCCACCCGTCGCGCCGCCCGCGCCGGCTCCTGCCAATCCTGCTGCGATTGGGCCAGCGATAAGTAATCCGAGTCCGGGTAAAGCTAACGTGGTGCCGATAGCTGCAATTGCGGCCAACGTCGCTCCGACTGTTCCACCGATTGCGGCTCCGGTCCCAGCGCCTTCGAGCGCCTTACTGCCGAGCTCGGTTTCACGACCGTCGGCGGCGAAGTGTTTCTTTCGTGTTTCGTCCGACATGACAAGGTTAACGTCATCTTGTCCATAACCGCGCTCGACCATAGATCCGTATGCGCGCTCCGCACTTTCCCTGTCTGGGAATAGTCCGGTAACCAACCCTGAGTGTGCTGTTCTTGATGCTGATGTTTCTGCCATATTTCTCCCTTTGACTATTTATTCCTGTTAAGTGAATGAATCTGAAGATTACTACGTCACTGCATTTAGCGCGCATTTTCTTCTCTGCAACTTTGGAGCCGTCGCGGTATTCCGCTCGCCTCACCAATCTTGGGGCTAACGGGAGATGATGGTTGAGCATTCGGGATTCAGGGGGTCCTCAATAATGCAAGTGTCGGGCTTTCAGCAGTGCGTCCGGTGTCAGTGAGATCGTTAATGCGCCATCGAGTAGGTGTTCCCTTACTAAGCAGACGACCTTCGGTGGTCAACCGGTACTCAGAAGAGGATGATCCCTTCCAAGCCTGGTGTGAAAAAAAAGGTATAGCCATCGCGTCCGCACCCGCGCACGACAAACTCTCTCTTGTCCGGCAACGCATAAATGCCGCACTCTCGCAATATGATTCGACCCATATCACACTCCTTTGTCAGTACGTGTTAATGGCTTTAGAACGCTGAGGCTTTCTTGATGTACACGAGCACTGATCCCGGGTACCCCATGTCCTCTCTAAGACGCGCAAGGAGAACCTTTACAGGCACTGCGCCGTCTTCGTAATCGCAATTGAACATAAAGCTGCTGCTGGGTTCGGGGTTACTGTCGAAGGTTTCAAAACGCTGCCGAAACTCGGCAATGTTCAGAAAGGTTGCCACTTCGGAAAAGAAATTACGTCCAACTACATCCCACGCTCCGGCTAATTTGTCGTCTCCTTCCAATTTGGAAAAGATCACCGTGCCCCGCGGATCGAGCTCGAGTAACCCGAAAAGTCTTTGTGTGGTAAGAGTCAAACTACTCATACGTCCTCGTAAGTTTCGCTTTGTCTGCATAAAGATATCGGTCCACCATGGAGTCGAAGCCGTTCAGGGAAAAAGGCTTGACAAGGTACTCGGTGCAACCGGCGGCAAATGCTCTCATCTGAGCAGCTGGTTCCGCGTGGCCCGACATCATTACAATCGGGATTTCATGCGTGGGGGTGTATTCACGGAGGCGACTCGTTGCGGTATAACCGTCCAGCTCGGGAAGATCTGTATCCATCAGAATCAAATCAACATGGACGTTGGTTGCGAGGGCGATCGCCATCGCGCCATTCTCGGCTTCGACAACGGCAATGCCACCTCGCAATTCGAGCATTGCTCTGAGCATGAGGCGCGTATCCTCGTGATCTTCCACCACCAGCACGGAGCGCCGGGAGGTATTCACTGACTCAGTCGCGCGTTGACTTGTTTTTTTCAAGGTGCACGTTTGGTTGGGACTTGTGGATGACATCACAACCTGGAGAGGAGTGAGGCACGTAAGTGACCTCACTACCTTTTCTCCAGTGACCCCTTGTATATTCCGCACGTCAATTGCGGCACTCGCAGACCACGCAGCAACTCTGGGATTACTGCCCCAGTACTGAGAGAGGCTGACGCTTAATGCGGATAATATGTTTTTAAGATACTTCGCGGGATTGGTGTATTAGGAAGATGGTAAAGGAGTGAGGGTTTTCCCCGCAGGTCTAGGTATCCTTTAGCCAGTCTTGCAACATCGCGTAGCGCACGATATCGACCCGGCTTTTCATGCCCATTTTACTCATCGCATTTGATTTGTGAGCTTCCACCGTCTTGATGCTCAGGTTAAGGCGCGCCGCCACCTCCTTGTTGATGTAACCGAGCGCAATGAGCCGTAAGACGTCCGCCTCCCGAGCAGTCAGGTTCGCTTGAGGAGAAACTCCGCGAGCAACGTGTCCGCTTTCACGAAGTTGGGTAACCGCGCGTTCGGTGATTGCCGGATCCAGATAGGCCTGGCCGGCGGCGACTGCAAGAATCGCGCGAATCAGCTCCTCCGACTTGCTCTGTTTCAAGACGTACCCGCTCGCGCCCGCCTGTAATAATTCTTGCAAATAGACCGGGTCGGCGTGGCGTGTCAGGATTAGGACTTTCACCCGTGGGCACTTCTCCTTCAACTTCTTCGTTGCCTGGAGACCGTTTAGCTCGGGCATCGAAATGTCCATCACAACTACGTCGGGTAGGAATTGCTCAGCGAAGTGCAGGGCGGCGCGCCCGTTGTCTGCTTCGCCGACCACTTCCATGTCAGACTGTGAGTTGAGCAGCAGTTTCAAACCATCACGAATCGTTTCATGATCTTCCGCTAAAAGGATACGCAGCTTATTCATCGGTCCGTTCCTGTCTCTGGCGCATTCGGCACAGGAATCCGTACGACCACGGTGGTACCGGAATTTGGCTGGGATTCAAGCTCGATGTTTCCTCCGACAACGGCGGCACGCTCGCGCATGCCAATCAACCCCAGGCCCTTCTCGTCGGCGTCGAGAAACGTTTGCAAGTCGAACCCTGCACCATCGTCCTCGACGATCAGGAAGACCTGTCCAGCGTGTTGTTCAAGCACGATCGCGACATTAGTAGCCTGAGCATGCTTGGCGACGTTATTGAGAGCCTCCTGAGCAATGCGATAAAGAACGGTTTCAATCTCGATCGTTAAGCGACCACGATCCAAGCCAGTGGCATGCAGATCAACGGGAATGCCGAGGTGTGATGACCAGCTCTGTACGTAGCTGGTGAGTGCTGCCCCTAATCCGAGCTCGTCGAGCGCCATGGGCCGCATTTCCCAGACCAAGTTATCAACGTCTGCGCTGATTTGCCGGGCCAGGGCTTGCAATGTATCAACCTGTTCACACAAAGTCGTATTCTCAGCGCAATCTTTTTTAAGCGCGTCAAGTTTCAAGTTTAGCACTGTGAGTTGCTGCCCAAACTGATCGTGCATCTCACGCGCTATGCGGGCGCGTTCCTCTTCTTGAGCAAAAACGAGGCGGCGCATAAGCTGACCTCGTTCACGCTCGGCACGCTGCCGTTCGCTAACTTCGGTTTGCAAGGACTCGTTTATCTCCATCAGCACGACAGTATGCCGCTCCAGTCCTGCTCTCGCTGCCAGCGTTTCTTTCTCCGCCTCCTTGCGTCGGGTGAAATCAATGAAAGTGAGAATCACGCCGTCTGTGTCGGCCCCCTCCAGCCGATATGGTATCAACTGGGCGATATACCAACGTCCTTCGCGGCTCATAACCTCCAGTTCGGTCTTATGCCCATCGTCGAGCATGTGCTGCACGTCTTGTAACATCGAGGCGTAATCAAGTTTGTGCGTGATATCCGAAAGAGGACGCCCGACATCGGATGGAATCAGGCTGAAGATGTCCTGGGCGCGAGGCGTGTAGAATTTGATCTTGAAGTCGCGGTCAACAAAGAGGGTCGCCAGATCCGTCGAGGTGATCAAATTCTGCAAGTCGCTGTTAGAGACGGCAAGCTCGTCGATTTTCTGCTTCAACTCAACGTTGATCGTCTGAATCTCCTCGTTTACCGATTGCAACTCTTCCTTGCCGGTCTCGAGCTCTTCGGTGGCCGAACGCAGCTCCTCGTTCATCGCTTGCAGTTCTTCGTTCGACGCTTTCAGTTCCTCAGTCTGTATCTCATATTGTTCGATGGTCGCTTGCTGCTGCTCTTTTGTTATTTGCAATTCCTCTTCGAGAAGAGCGACCACACTCTCGGGTCCGCCGGCCCGCGGCCCGCTGCTCTCAGCAAGGGGGAGTCCTTCGAGTTCATCCAAGAAAACGAGAAAGTAACTGCGCTCAACCCCGGTCGTTTTGTCGTGTACTGGGCGGACGATCATGTTGACGTAAAAATCTCTCTCGTCGCGCTCTATCTTCACACGGCGCGCTTCACATGATTTTCCTGTTTTCGCAGCCTGGAACAACGCAGTGCGAAGTTCGATCCTGAGCTGCGGGTGGACCACTCTCAAGAGACTCCGACTCGGCTCACCACTGGCGAATTGCAAAAAATGTCCCGCGTGGCCGGACAAGTGAAGGATGTTGTAATCCTCATCGATAATTACACTGGCTGGCGCGTACTGCTCCAGGAGTTTCTGATGAAGTTCACCTAAAGAGATCCGCTGCGGTTTTTGCGTGAATTCCGTTTGCGGCGCTGAAGCGCGATGCACCGGTAGGTCGAGTGGCAACATCGGTATGGGCGCTGCTCTGCGTGGAACGTCTTCGGCGCGGTAAATTCGTTGCTTCTTGTCCACTGCCGCAAACAGTTTTATCTCGTTGCCTATCGATTCAGAATTGCCCAGGAACAGAAACCCATTAGTCAGCAGCACGAAGTGAAATAACTCTAAGATATGTTGCTGGGCTTCTCGGTTGAGATAAATCAGGAGGTTTCGGCAGGTGATGGCGTCGAGTCGTGAGAACGGCGGGTCTTTTACAAAATTGTGGACGGCGAAGAGCACGCACGCGCGCACCTCTTTCTTGATCCGATAGCAGCCGTTCTCTTTGGTAAAGAAGCGACGCAAGCGCGTCTGCGATACATCCGCCTCAATGGTTTCCGTATAAGAGCCCTCACGCGCCGTTCGGATTGCGGCTTCGTCTATGTCAGTGGCGAAGATTTGAATCGAGGGCGGAGACGGAAGTCGCTCGGCATATTCCAACAGCATGATCGCGACCGAATATGCCTCCTCGCCTGTTGCGCAACCCGCCACCCACACGCGCACCTGGTCGGCGGTCGTCTTCGCGTGAAAGATTTCGTCCATCACCTCGCGCTCCAACGTCTCGAATGCGTTTCGGTCGCGAAAGAAGTTTGTCACGCTGATAAGCAAGTCTTTCAATAACGCCTGTGCTTCGCGCGGATGGGCTTGCATGAAGTCTCGGTAAGCCGTGAGCTGATGCAACTGGTTGACCTGCAAACGTCGCGCGATGCGCCGTAGTACTGTTACGCGCTTGTAGTGCGAGAAGTCGTGTCCCGTGTGGGATCGCAGCAACTTGAGAATATCTCGCAACGCTGCTTCGTCTTCGTCTTTCTGGTTGACAACGGACGGTGGCTCCGTTTCAGGCGGCAACATGATGCGGCTCGCGTTGCGCCGGATTTCCATGAGCTTGCCCGGTATCTCTGCAACGGGGAGCACGAAGTCGACGAGGCCGCTGTCAATCGCGTGGCGCGGCATCGAATCGTGTTCGGCTTCTTTCGGATCTTGTGCGAATGCCAGTCCGTTATGTTCCTTGATACGCTTCAGTCCGTTAGTGCCATCCGACCCCATCCCCGAGAGGACAATGCCGACCGCATTCTCCTTATGAGTCTCGCCAAGCGTCCGAAAGAAGCGATCGATGGAGACTTGCTTTCCTCCACTCAGGTGTCCCGGGTCTTTAACGATGATTTGCCCGTCGCTCATCTCGAGGTTTTTTGTCGGTGGGATCACATAGACATGATTCGGTTCTACCTTGACGGCTTGCATTACTTGTGTGACCGGCATCTCGGTAGTGGCTTGCAGAAGCGTGGCGGCATGACTTTCATGCTTAGGGGATAAGTGCATGATGACGACGAACGCCATCCCGGTATCCGCCGGCATGTGAGTAAAAAAATCTTTCAAGGGCTGCAAGCCGCCTGCCGATGCGCCCAGGCCAATCACGGGAAAAGACGTAGTTGTGTGAGAGATCGGCCGAACCTTCATGTCTGAGTTTTGGTTGCCGTTCTCAGCCATACATCTCCGATAAGGTCGCCCGCAGGAGTTTGTTGTGAATGGGGGTCGGCTGACCCGGTTAGCTACTCTGTACTCGGCCCGCGAGGTTTGCAACTACAAGTACAAATTCGGCAGGCTCGACTGGTTTCGCGAGATGTACTTGATAGCCACCCGCTAAGGCACGCACTCGATCTTCGGCTTTAGCATACGCTGTTAGTGCGAGGGCTGGAACCCTGGCCGCGTTATCGGCCGATTCCGTCTTCCTGACTTGCTTGATCAATTCGTACCCATCCTGTTCGGGCATACCGAGGTCGCTTACCAGCACATCCGGTTTTCGTTGCTCAATTTCCTTGATAGCTTCCGCAGCAGAGGCCGCTGTGATCACGTCAGCGTGGCACTCGGATAGTACCGCCTTCAACATCTGACGAGTATCAAAGTCGTCGTCGACGACGAGCACGCGCACGCCGTCAAGTCGGGGTGGACATTCGATGCTTAGCCCATCCGTGACTCTTGCTCCTGTCAGCGTTGAGTCGCTTAGAGCGGATTTGCTGCCGGGCACAAGATTGATGCTGAGAACGGGCAGTCGCAGTTTAAAGGTCGCGCCACGTCCTGGCCCATCGCTATGCGCTTTAACTGTGCCGCCGTGCAACTCAACCAGTTGGCGAACAATAGACAGGCCGAGGCCAAGGCCGCTATGCGGTCTGGTTGTTTTGCCGTCGCCCTGACTAAACCGATCAAAAACGTAGGGCAAAAACTCACTGCTTATCCCTTCACCTGAATCGCCAACGGAAACCTGAACCTCAGAATCTACACGCTCTAGCGCGACTTCAATGCGGCCATTCTTTGGTGTGAACTTAACGGCGTTAGAAAGCAAATTCCACACTACCTGCTGAAGACGGTTTGCATCGCCGAGCACTGGCTCGACCTCGGCATCGAAGCTCGTCTCGATTGCGATGTGTTTAGCCTCCGCAGCCGGACGAAGAGTATCCACGGCGTCGCTGACTACGTGAGCCATTTCAATGGCGCGTCGATCGAGGGTTAGTTTGCCCGTAATGATACGGGAGACGTCGAGAAGATCGTCAATCAGTTTTGTTTGGAGAGTGGCGTTCCGCTCAATCGATTCCAAAGCGCGCGCACTA
>Ga0111539_10010858_pt1 | contig 11461 bp, 9 predicted proteins | sample RhiMethybrSRZTD1_FD_79667 | JGI IMG/M metagenome (GOLD analysis project Ga0111539, IMG submission 79667) | Populus rhizosphere microbial communities from Tennessee, USA - Rhizosphere MetaG P. TD hybrid SRZTD1 (version 2) (version 2) | ecosystem: Host-associated > Plants > Roots > Rhizosphere >...
CACCGCGGCGCCGTGCGCGTGCAGCGTGGACGCCACCCGGTGGGTGACCTTGTTGTGCAGCGTGCCGCCGTAGAGCGGGTGCGGATGACAGACGAGCGCGAGGAGCGCGTGCGCCGCACCCTCGTGCTCCTGCAGCAGTCCCTCGATGCGCCCGGCCGGCCCGGTGATCTCGACCGGGAGCAGGCGCGACCGCCCCTCGCTCACCGGCGCGCCGGCTTGAACCGCTTGGACAGCTGCTCGTGCAGATCCTGCGACGTGGTCGCGTAGTTGAGTGCCGCACCGTCGCCGAGCGCCAGCACGCAGCCCGACTCGAGCATCCAGTCCTCGAGCCCGAGCGGCAGGCCCTCGCGGAAGTCCACGAGCTCCGAGGTGACGCGCGCCGGGTAGGGCTCGAACTCGTCGTTCCACTCGACGGCGAAGTACACCTCGTCGCCGCCGCTGAGCAGGCCCGCGCTCGAGAAGCGCTCCATCTCGCCGGGATCGACGAGCAGCGCGCCGCGGTGCTCGCGAGGGCGGATGCCCTCGGACCGCAGCCGGCGCCGCACCGCGGGCTCCTCGCCCGGACGTTCCTGGCCCTCGAGCACGTTGATGGCGGCGAGGGCGTAATCCGGCAACAGGTCCACCGCGTCCACGACCTCGGAGACGGTGGCGGCGAGGCGGCCGAAGTAGATGCGATCGCTCAAGGTTCCGGCTCTTGCATGGGGGCGTGAAGGAGGTGCCGTGAACGGAGCGGGCAGTCTAGCCCGGCCCCGCGGTCGCTCGCTAGCACGCGGCCCGCGGAAAAGCCCGCGTCCGTCGCCCGTTCAGGCCCGCCGGCGCGGTGGCACGGTGAGGACCGGGCACTCGACCAGGTGCCGCACGCGCGACACGGTGGCGCCGAAGACCACGTCGGAGAGCCCCGAGTGGCCGTGCGATCCCGTCACCAGCACGTCGACGTGCTCCTCGCGCACGATGCGCGCGATCTCCTTCGCCGGGTCGCCGTGGCCCAGGCGCACCGACGCCCGCGTGCCCTTGTCGCCGAACTCGCGCGACAACTGTTCGAGCGCCGCCAGGTCCTCGCGGCTCTCGCTGTCGAGACTCTGCTCGCCGAGCCAGAGGCTCGCGGCGCTCTCCGCCACGTGCACGAACACCAGCTCGGCATCCGGGGCGAGTTGGGCGCGGCGCAGGAAGTGGAGCACGTTCTCGTCGGGCTCGGCGAGCTCGACCGCCACGGCGATGCGCTTGTAGCTGCCGGACTGCCAGCGCGACTGCTCGTCCTCGGAGGCGATCGCCACGCCGCGCGCGCCGCGCGAGCCCGCGGCGGTCAGCGGCGGCTCGGGCTGCGGCACCGCGAGCGCCGCGGCGCCGCGCTCGAACAGCGGCGCCGCGAGCAGGCACACGAGCAGCACCACGAGGCCGACCGTGGCCGGCACGACGATCGCCCACACCCACCACGCGCCGGGCGAGCCGGCGATCCAGCCCATGATCGTCTCCACCGCGAGCTTGCCGTTCAGGATCAGGATCAACACGGTGGTGATGATCGCGAGCACGCGCACCCACCACGGACTCACGAACGACCCCATGCGGCGGCGGTCACTCGTGAACGTCACCAGCGGGATCACCGCGAACGAGAGCTGGAGGCTCAGCACCACCTGGGAGAGCACGAGCAGGCTGTCCACGCCCTGCTCGCCCTGGATCACGATCACGAACACGGCGGGGATGATCGCGAGGCCGCGGCTCGCGAGGCGGCGCAGCCACGGCCGCACGCGCACGCGCAGGAACCCCTCCATGACGATCTGGCCCGCGAGCGTCCCGGTCACCGTGCTCGCCTGTCCCGAGCACAGCAGCGCGACCGCGAACAGCACCGGCGCGAGGCCCGTTCCCAGCAGCGGGGCCAGCAGCCGGTGCGCCTCCTTCAAGCTCGCCACCTCGGTGAAACCAAAGCGGTTGAACGCCGCCGCGGCCAGCACGAGGATGGCGCCGTTCACGAACAGCGCCGCGTTGAGTGCGATCGCCGAGTCGACGAGGTTCAGCCGGCACGCCTCGCGCCGGCCCTCGTCGGTGGGCTCGATCTCGCGGCTCTGGACCAGCGCGCTGTGCAGGTAGAGGTTGTGCGGCATCACCGTGGCGCCGAGGATGCCCATGGCGATGAACAGCGACTGGGTGTGGAGCCCGAGCACGGAGACGCCGCCGTCGGGCGTGCGCGCGAACAGCGCCAGCTTGCCGGCGCCGTCGCGCGGCAGCACGGAGTGGAGGATGGCCGCGATGTCCGGCTGCGACAGCGCCATCTGCACCGCGAAGCAGCCGCCGATCGTGACCACGAGCATGATGATGAACGCTTCCAGCCGCCGCACGCCGTAGTTCGAGAGCACGAGCAACAGCAGCACGTCGAGCGCGGTGACGGTGACGCCGACGAGGAGCGGGATGCCGAACAGCAGCTGCAGCCCGATCGCCGCGCCCAGCACCTCGGCGAGGTCGCAGGCCACGATCGCGATCTCGCACAGGATCCACAGCGGCCACACCATGAAGCGCGGGTAGAAGTCGCGGCACGCCTGCGCGAGGTCGCGCCCGGTGACCACGCCGAGGCGCGCGGAGAGCGTTTGCAGCAGCACGGCCATGAGGTTGCTCATGACCAGCACCCACACGAGCTGGTAGCCGAACTTGGCGCCGCCCTGGAGGTCGGTGGCCCAGTTGCCCGGGTCCATGTAGCCCACGCTCACGAGGTAGGCGGGCCCCGCGAACGCGAACATGCGGCGGAACCAGTTGCGCGTGCGCGGCACCCGCACCGTGGCGTGGATGTCGGAGGCGGCCTGCGGCTCGCGCGAGCTCATGCCTTCCCCCGCGGGCGGCGTTCGATCATGACCCCCTCCAATCCCTCGCGGCCGCTGACGACGCGCCGGCCGCCGATCTCGAGCGTGAATACGCCCTCCTCCGGGTGGGCCTCGAGCATGCGCACTTGGGCGCCCGGCACGAGCCCGCTGCGCTTCCAGCGCGTGAGCCGTGCCGGGTCCTCGCCGCCGCGCACCTCGCGCACGCGGGCGCGCGAGCCCTCGGGCAGCGCCGCGAGCGGCGCCAGCGCGCGCCGCGGCAGCCGGCCGTTGCGGTCGGGGATCGGGTGGCCGTGCGGGTCCTCGGTGGGGTGTCCCATGCTGCGCTCGATGGCGTCGATCACGCGCTCGCTCACGTGGTGCTCCAGCTCCTCCGCCTCCTCGTGCACCTCGCTCCAGTCCAGCTCGAGCACGCGCGTGAGGAACGTCTCCAGCAACCGGTGCCGCCTGAGCACGAGCGCGGCGGCGCGCTCGCCGGGGGCGGTGAGGCTCGCGGCCCCGCGCGGGCCCAGCTCCACGAGCCGCTCCTCGGCGAGGTGCGCGAGCATGTTCGTGACGCTGGGCGCGGACACGCCCAGCCGGCGCGCGAGCGCCGACACGGGCACGGCGCCAGCGCCGCCGAGCTGCAGCAGCGCCTTCAGGTAGTTCTGGCGCGAGCGGCTCACGGCCGGGCGCGCTGCGGGTTCCTGCACGAGGCGGGCCATCCCATATTAGTTACGACTAACGCGGCCTTTTGTCCAGACTAATTATCGGCCGGAGGGTTGCCGGGCTTGAGAGCCGTCGGCTAGGCTCGCCTGTCCTCGCCTTCCCGACCGTCCCGCCGGAGCCTCCCGATGCCGCAGATGACCATGGTGCAGGCCATCACCGACGCGCTGCGGCTGTCGCTTCGCGACAACCCCAGGGTGGTGGTGCTGGGCGAGGACGTGGGCCGGAACGGCGGCGTGTTCCGGGTCACCGAGGGACTGCAGGCCGAGTTCGGCCCCGAGCGCGTGCTGGACACGCCGCTCGCCGAGAACGGCATCGTCGGCGGCGCCATCGGCATGGCGCTCTACGGGCTCAAGCCCGTCGCCGAGATCCAGTTCGTGGACTTCATCTACCCGGCGTTCGACCAGATCGTCTCGGAGCTGGCGAAGTTCCGCTGGCGCTCGGCGGGTCAGTACAGCTGCCCGGTCGTGGTGCGCGCGCCCTACGGCGGCGGCATCCGCGGCGGGCTCTACCATTCGCAGAGCCCCGAGGCCTACTTCTGTCACACGACCGGGCTCCAGGTCGTGATCCCGTCCACGCCGGCCGACGCGAAGGGCCTGCTGCTGTCCGCGATCCAGGGCGAGGACCCGGTGATGTTCCTCGAGCCCAAGCGGCTCTACCGCTCCACCAAGGAGGACGTCTCCCCCGGCGCCTACACGGTGCCCATCGGCAAGGCGCGCGTGGCGCGCACCGGCGAGCACGTCACCGTGATCGCCTACGGGGCGATGGTGCCGGTGGCGCTCGAGGCCGCGGACCAGGCCGCGGCTCGCGGCTGGAGCGCGGAGGTGATCGACCTGCGGACGCTGCTGCCGCTCGATTCCGAGTCCATGCTCGCGAGCGTGCGCCGCACCGGCCGCGCCGTGATCGTGCACGAGGCGCCGCGCACGTGCGGCTACGGCGCCGAGCTCTCCGCGCTGCTCGCCGAGCAGGCGCTCACGAGCCTCCAGGCCCCCGTGCTGCGCGTCACCGGCTACGACACGCCGTTCCCGTACACGCTGGAGCACACGTACCTGCCCGACGCGAAGCGCGTGTTCGCCGCGCTCGAGCGCGTGATGGAGTACTAGCACCCGTGCTCGTGATCGTGTGGGAGTACATGGCGCGGCCGGAACGACTCGAGGAGTTCGAGGCGCTCTACCGGCCGGACGGCGCGTGGGTCGACCTGTTCAAGAAGAGTCCCGGGTTCGTGAGCACGACGCTCATGCGCGACGTCCGCGACCGTCACCGCTTCATGATCGCCGACCGGTGGACGAGCGAAGAGTCCTACGAGGCGTTCAAGCAGGACTTCGCGACCGAGTACCAGCAGCTCAACCGGCAGGGCGAGCGCGTGCATCGTGCCGAGCACCTGATCGGCCGGTTCGACTTCGTGGAGTGAGGGAGCCCCCATGGCGCAGGCGTCGTACGAGGTGAAGCTGCCGGACATCGGCGAGGGCGTGGCCGAGGGCGAGATCGTGCGCTGGCTGGTGAAGCCGGGCGACGCGGTGAAGGAGGACCAGCCGCTGGTCGAGGTGATGACCGACAAGGCCAGCGTCGAGATCCCGTCGCCGCGCACGGGCACGATCGAAGCGCTGCTGGTCGAGGAGGGCGCGGTCATCCCCGTGGGCAGCGTGCTCGTGCGCATCGCGGTCGCGGGCGGCGGCACGGCTCCCGTCGCCGCGTCCGTCGCGGCGCACGCATCCGCCGGCACCACCACGATGCCGGCGAAGCCGGCCGTGGCCGCGCCCGCGACCGGCGGCGCGCGCGTCGAGGCCACCCCCGCCGTGCGCGCGCTGGCGAAGGAGCTGGGGGTGGCGCTCGAGAAGGTCGCGGGCTCGGGTCCGGGCGGGCGCATCACGGCCGAGGACGTGAAGGCGGCGGTGGGCGGCGGCGCGGCGGCGGCTGCGCTGGGTACGGCGCCGGCGGAGCCGGCGCCCACGTCAAGAGACGAGACGCGGCAGCCGCTCCGGGGCCTGCGGCGGAAGATCGCCGAGCACATGCGGCGGTCGCTCTCGACCGCGGCGCAGTTCACGTTCGTCGCGGAGTGCGACTTCACGGCGCTGGTCGAGCACCGCGCGCAGCACGCCGCCGCCGCCGGGTCCGCCGGGGTGAAGCTCACGTACCTGGCGTACGTGTTCCGCGCGCTGCCGTTCGTGCTGCGCCAGTTCCCGCTCTTGAACTGCTCGCTCGACGACGCGGCCGGCGAGATCGTCCTCAAGCAGCGCTACCACCTCGGCCTCGCCACGAGCACCGACGAGGGGCTCACGGTGCCCATCGTGCACGACGCCGACCGCAAGCGGCTGTTCGCGCTCGCGCGCGAGATCGACCGCCTCGCCACGGCCGCGCGCGAGCACAAGTTGAAGCTCGAGGAGCTCCAGGGCGGCACGTTCACCGTCACCAGCACGGGCGCCAAGGGCGGCGTGCTCGCCACGCCCATCCTCCACCACCCGCAGGTGGCGATTCTCGGAGTGCACGCGGTGACGAAGAAGCCGGCGGTCGTGAACGGCCAGATCGTCGCACGCGACCTCGGCAACCTTTCCCTGTCGCTCGATCATCGCGTGGTGGACGGTGCCGTGGGCGCCGACTTCCTGTACGCGCTCATCGACCGGCTCCAGACGCCGGGCGCGTGGCTCGATGCGGAGGACCTGAAGTGACGACGATCGCGCCCGTGGACGAGACGCTCCGCCGCGTGCTGGACGAGCAGGGCCGCGAGGTGGCGCCGCCGCCGAAGCTCCCCGACGACGACCTGCGCGCGCTGCACCGGCACCTGCTCAAGATGCGGCTGCTCGACGCGCGCATGCTGTCGCTCCAGCGCCAGGGCCGCATCGGCTTCTACGGCATGGCCACCGGGCAGGAGGCCTCGATCACCGGCTCCGCCTATCCGCTGCAGGCCGGCGACTGGATCTTCCACGCGCTGCGCGAGACCGGCGTCTGCCTGTGGCGCGGCACCACGCTCGAGGAGATCGTCTGCCAACTCATGGGGAACTCCGGCGACGTGCTGATCGGCCGCCAGATGCCCATGCACTTCAGTGACCGGCGCGTGAACTCGGTGGCGTGGTCGAGCGTGATCGGCACGCAGCTGCCGCAGGCCATGGGTGCGGCATACGCCGCGAAGCTCCTGAAGCACGACACCGTGTGCGTGGGCTACATCGGCGACGGCGGCACGTCCACCGGCGACTTCCACGCCGCGCTCAACTTCGCGGCCGTGTGGAAGGTGCCCGCGGTGTTCTTCTGCCAGAACAACCAGTGGGCGATCTCGGTGCCGCTCGCGGCGCAGACGGCGTCGACGAGCATCGCGGTGAAGGCGGTCGCCTACGGCATGCCCGGCGTGCGCGTGGACGGCAACGACCTGCTGGCGGTGATCGCCGCGCAGCGCGAGGCGGTGGACCGCGCGCGCTCGGGAGGCGGACCCACGCTGATCGAGTCGGTCACGTTCCGCATGGGCGGGCACTCGAGCAGCGACGACCCGACGCGATACCGCGACGCCGGGCTCGTGCAGACCTGGGAACAGCGGGACCCGGTGGCGCGCTTCGAGAAGTGGCTGCGCGCGAAGAAGCTGCTCACCGACGCCGACCTCGAGCGCTGGACCGCCGAGGTCAACGACGAGCTCTCGGCCGCGATCACCGCCGCCGAGGCGCAGCCGCCGCCCGGCATCGAGACCATGTTCGCGGACGTCTACGCCGAGATGCCGCCGCACCTCGTGGAGCAGATGAAGTACGCGCGCGCGCTCGGGCTGGGGACGAAGTTCGAGGGCGCGTTCCCGCTCTGAGGCGGGCTAGCGCTTGCTCGCGGGCGGCAGCCTGAGCTGCTTGCCCGGCGCGACCTGGTCGTTGACCAGGTTGTTGGCTTCCATGATCGCCACCACCGACGTGCCCCAGCGCTGGGCGAGCAAGGTGAGCGTCTCCCCCGGCATCACCACGATCCAGCCCGGCCGCGCGATGTCCGGCACACGCGTGACCGTGGGGGGCACAGGCTTCGCGGCCGGGACCGCGGAGGTCGCGGTCGGCGCACTCTTGGGAGCGGTGGCCGGTGGCGGAGCCGCGGCGGCCTTGGACGTCGTCGCCGCCGCCGGAGCCGCCTTCGGCATCGGAGCGGTCGCGGGCGAGGGCTTCGGCTGCTCGGGTGCGCTCGCGCGCTCACGCCGGGGAGCGGGCTCCACCGCGGTGCGCTCGCGGTTCACGCCGCCGCCCAGGTTCGGCAGCCCCGGTCGGAACGTGAGCCCCACGCGGTGCTCGCCGCTCGTGCTGCCACCGTCCAGCACGAACGCGTAATCCATCCACATGCTGCCGACGCCGGCGCCCATGCCGAACGCGGGGCCCCCCGTCGTGGCGTCGCTCGGCGCGCCCAGCGCGAGCCGGTAGCCCGCGCGCACGGCGAGCCGGTCGCGCCACGTCCACTCCCCGCCCACGCGCACGCTGTTGTAGTAGGCGCGGGGCACCTCGAGATCCGCGTTCACGCGCAGGCCGCGTTCGGCGTCGGTCCACGACACGCCGCCGGCGACGGCGCGGGGCAACATGTAGCTCGCGCCCGGGTAGTGCATCATGCCGCCCAGGCCGCGCGCCGCGAGCGCCACGCCCACCGCGCCCACGTCGGCGCGCACGCCGGCGTCGAAGCTCATGCCCGAACCGCTCGTGCCGGCGAGCGACTCGTGCACCCACTTGGCCCCCACACCCGCGGTGACGTAACGCCCGAGCGGCTGAGCGAGGCTCGCCCCCAGCGCGATGTCGTTCGCCGACAGCGTGCCGGTGGGGTTGTTCGACGCGTCGCGGCCCTCGATGTCTCCCTCGCGATGGAGCAGCGCCTGCAGTCCCCAGCGCGTGGGCATGTTGCCCAGGCGGCCGCCGCCCGCGAGCCAGTCTTGCGTCGCCCCGCCGGGCAGCGGCGAATGCGCGAGCGAGAACGTGAGCGCGTCGACCCGCCCGAGCGAAGCCACGTTCCACGATGCGGCCGCGAGGTCGTTGCCGCTCGCGAGCGTCGCACCGCCCATCGACAGCACCGACGTGCCCGTGCCGATCGCCAGGAACGTGCCGGCGGCGGTGCCCGCGGCCACGTCCGCGGCGCGCACCGGCGACGCCAGCGCGAGCGCCACGATCACGCTCCCCGCGAGCGCGACGCGGCTCACGGCGTCCTCAGCATTCGGGTGAGCGTCGACTGCCCGCCGGCCCGCAGCCACACGCGGTACACACCGGGTGCGCAGGTCCGGCCGCCGTCGTTGCGGCCGTCCCACGTGAGCGCGTAGGCCCCGGGCGTCGCGCCGGTGACGCGCAGCGTGCGCACGTGCTGGCCCGCGGCGTCCTGGATCTCGATCACCGCGTCGTACGGACCGGCGCCCGGCACCAGGAGCGGCAACGTCACCGTGGCGCCCACCGGGCTCGGGTTCGGGTACGGCGTGCCCGCGTCCCACGCACCGATGCCGGCGCCGCGCATGTAGACGCGCAGCGGCGCGCTGCGCGCGCTCTCGTTGCCGCTCGCGTCCACCGCGCTCACGCCGTACCAGACGGCGAGCGTGTCGGGGGCGGGCGCATCGAGGTAGTCGTTGGTGACGAGCGGCGAGCCCGTGAGCTTCGTGTAGGGCCCGCCGGCGGCGAGCGCGCGGTAGACCAGGTAACCCGCGAGGTCGGGCTCGCTGTTCGCGGCCCAGCGCACGCGCACGTTCGCGCCACCCTCGACGGCCGCCGTGGCGCCCGTGGGCGTGGCCGGCGGCGCGGTGTCGAGCAGGTGGCCGACGAGGAGCGGCGTGTCGGTGGCGGAGAGCCGGTTGACGTCGTCGCGCGCGCGCGCGGCGAACCACAGGTCGCGCGTGCGGTCGAGGCCACCGATCGTGAACTGCTCGGGCGTGCCGGCGGGCCCCGGCGTGGGCTCGCCGTAGACCGGTGTCGCATTGGGCCAGTTGCTGTCATCGATCGGCGCCGTGGACCAGCGGATCTCGACCTCGGTCGCGACACCGGAGAGGCTGTCGTCGCCGACGTCGGCCCACCCCACCGTCACCGACGTGTTCGTGCTCGCGATCAGTGCCAGCCGCACGCGCGCCGGGCGCTCGACGTCCGTCGACACGCTCGTCGTGGCCTGCGCCAGGTTCGAGAGCGCGGAGCCGTTCCCCACCTCGTCGAACGTACGCAGTGAGAAGTAGTACGTCGTCGAAGGCTCGAGCCCGGCGACGCTCGCGGACTCGATGGAGCCGGCCGGCTGCGGCAGGGCGACGCCCGCGACCGGGCTGGCGAGCGCGAAGTCCGCGAGCGACGCGATCGGCAGCGTCGACCAGCGGAGGTCGTAGCGCGCGGCGCGGCCGGAGAGGCTGTCGTCCCCCGGGGCGGTCCATGCCAGCGTCACGCTGGTGGGCGTGACCTGGGCATGCGCAGCCACTGGCCCCGACACGACGAGGGCCAGCGCCGCGGCGGGCGCAGCGAGCATATTCCAGGGGGTCGGGCGCACGGGCGCCCGCTTTAGAGCAGCATGCGTGCCCGAACGACCGTTTGGGGACCCTCGCCCCGCATTTTCCCCCAAGTCGACGCCGCCACACGAAACGGGCGCGCCCCCGGCGCTCACTGACCGGTCATTCACTCTGGCGAGCAGGGCTGCCCCGTGCGGATCGCACGATTTCCGTGCACGGCGGATTGCGATATCGACCGTTGGTCCGCCCAGCTTCACAAGGTGCGCTCAGGTGAAACCCCTCCCCCGTGTCGGGCCGGTGCTGGCCCGGGTGAGCCGCATGTACGGCATCGCGATCGGGTCTCACCATTCGTTGACGGGGGTGGTCCGCGCTCCGTATCCTCATGTTACGGATTTTCCGCAGGCGCACGGCCGTGCAGTGGAGCTGCACCCTCTCCCCAGGTCGCCCGCCGTGAACGGGAAGCTCGGCGGACTCCCCACGGACCAGGCCGTTCCACGCGCGCCCGCGCGGGGCCGGTGGTCACTCGACGCCGCCCGTTGCGGTTCAAGGGCATCTTCCACCTCTCTTCTCTCCACAAGATGGCACCGCACCTCGAACTCGTGCAGGCACGGCGTGTCTCGACGGCCGCGCTGGCTCCCCCGCCGCGGCGAGGGGCGTCGTGCGCGCGTTCGCTCTCGCCTGCGTCCCGGAGAAAGGCTGCCCGATGAGCACGATCGCCCGCCCCGCCTCGCGCCGTCTCGGCGAGCTCCTCGTGGAGCGCGCGGGGCTCACGCTCGAGCAGGTCGCGCACGCGCTCGGCGCGCGCAGCGATCCGCGCGAACGCCTCGGGCAGGCGATGGTGCGGCTCGGCTACCTCACCGAGGCCGACGTCGTGGCGGCACTCGCGCAGCAGTTCGGGCTGCCCGTCGCGGACGCGCAACGGCTCACGACCGCAAACCGCGAGGCGGTGCAGCTCGTACCCGAGCAGCTCGCGCGGCAGGCGCAGGTGCTGGCGCTCGCGCGCGAGGGGGACACGCTGGAGATCGCCGTCGGCGACCCGCTCGACGTGCTCTCGCTCGACCACCTGCGCGCGCTCACCGGCTGTGCGCTGCGCGTGTGGGTCGCGAGGCCGAGCGAGGTGGTCGAGGCGATCGAGCAGTTCTATTCCGAGCTGCGCGCGACCGAGCACCTGGGCGCGATCCTCGACAATATCGACGTCACCTCCACGGGCGCCGAGGACCAGGAGGTCGATCTCGCCGCGCTGCGCCAGCAGGTCGAGGACGCGCCGGTCGTCCGGCTCGTCAATCTCATGATCGCCGAGGCGATCGACGCGCGGGCGAGCGACATCCACGTGGAGCCCGCGCGCGACCGGGTCACGATCCGCTTCCGCATCGACGGCGTGCTCCACGAGGTGATGAAGCCGCCGAAGAACCTGCAGATGGCGATCATCTCGCGCATCAAGGTGCTCGCCGACCTCGACATCGCGGTGCGGCTGCTGCCGCAGGACGGACGCCTGAGCGTGCACCTTCCGGATCGCGAGGTGGACCTGCGCGTCTCGACGCTGCCC
>Ga0111539_10010860_pt1 | contig 11460 bp, 11 predicted proteins | sample RhiMethybrSRZTD1_FD_79667 | JGI IMG/M metagenome (GOLD analysis project Ga0111539, IMG submission 79667) | Populus rhizosphere microbial communities from Tennessee, USA - Rhizosphere MetaG P. TD hybrid SRZTD1 (version 2) (version 2) | ecosystem: Host-associated > Plants > Roots > Rhizosphere >...
GGAGCTCGACGACGCCCGCAACGAGGACGGCTACACCATTCGCGAGTGGGTCGAGGCGACCGGCGTGCGGTACGTGCCGGTCGACGGCGAGCTCGAGCTGCTTCCCGGGCTCCGGCTCGTCCCGGCGCCGGGCCACACACCCGGCACACAGGTGGTTGTCGTCGAGACGGGCGAGCGGCCGGTCGTCATCGGCGGCGACGTGGCGGTGTGGTTCGGCGAGCTCGACGAGCCGCACACGGAAGGCCAGCTGCTGGTGCGTGCGCTCGACCCAGAGCTTGTCTGGCTCGCGCACGAGCACGAGCCGTGGCGACCCCGCACCGTCTAGGGCATCACGCTGCCGCTCGCTGACCCGTCGAGTGGCGTGCAACCAGGACTCTCGTCGACGAAGGACGGTCGTCGTGGCTCAGTCCGGGAGCGACGGCACCGAGATCCCTTGGTCGCGGCCGAGCAGCACGGCTCTCGTGACGGCGTTCGAGCCGAACCGCTCCTTCACCCGGTCGAGCGCCAGGTCCATCGAGTCGGCGTCGGTGCGATCCAGGGGGAGCGCCAGCTGGATCGCCCGGTCGTCGCTCAGGTTGCTGAGCGTGAGGCCGATCAACGTGATGCCCCGCTCGCGGATCATCGGCAACGCGTCCGCCAGGAGCCCCCGGGCGGTGACCAGGATCGTCTCCGTGAGCGCGGTCGCCTCGTGGACCGTGTGCGAACGCGTGGCTCGCGAGAAGTCGTCGAACCGAAGCCGGAGCGTGATGGAGCGACACACACGGTGCGCCTTGCGGAGCCGGCGCGAGAGGCGATCGACCAGTGCGACGAGGTCGGCGTCCAGCTCCTCGGGGGAGCGGCGCCGCCGGCCGAGCGCCCGCTGCGTCCCCATCGAGCGTCTGCGTCTGCCGACCTGCACGGGCCGGGGATCGCGGTTATGGGCGAGCGCATGGATGTGGCGGCCGGCGGCGCCCCCCAGCCACCGGATCAGGGTCGCCTCGCCCAGCCGCGCGACCTGCTCGACGGTGGTGACGGCGCGTTCGCGAAGCTTGGCCGCGGTGACCGGCCCGACGCCCCACAGGGCCTCGACGGGCAAGGGGTGGAGGAACGAGAGCTCGCGGTCCGGCGGCACGACCAGCAGACCGTCTGGCTTGGCGACGCCGCTCGCGACCTTCGCCAGGAACTTGGTCCTGGCCACCCCGACCGTGATCGGCAGGCCGACCCGCTCGCGGACCTCCTGCCGGAGCCGCATGGCGATCTCGGCGGGCGTGCCCGAGATCAGCCGGAGGCCGCCGACGTCCAGGAAGGCCTCGTCGATCGACAGCCCCTCGACGAACGGCGTGGTCTGGTCGAACACCTCGAACATGGCCTTGCTGGCCTCGCTGTAGGCCTCCATCCGGGGCCGAACCACGATCGCCTGCGGACACAGCCGCCGGGCCTGGCGGCCGCCCATCGGTGTTCGGACCCCGAACGCCTTGGCCTCGTAGCTCGCCGCGAGGACCACGCCCGCGCCGACGATGACCGGACGGCCGCGCAGGCTCGGGTCGTCGCGCTGCTCCACCGACGCGTAGAAGGAGTCGGCGTCCGCGTGCAGGATCGTGGCGTCGTCGCCCACGGCCGAAGCCTCGCACCCGGCGCCGACGCGGCTGTGGTCGGGTGTCCGAGCTAGTGACCGGAGATCGCGTGCGGGATGTACGGCTCCTCGAGCCTCGAGATCTCGTCCTCGGACAGGGAGAGGTCCTCCGCACGCAGGGCGTCCTCGAGGTGCTCGACCTTCGTCGCCCCGATGATCGGCGCCGTCACCGCGGCCTTGTGCAGCAGCCACGCGAGCGCGACCCGGGCGCTCGAGACGCCTCGCGCACCGGCCACCTCGACGGTCCGGTCCACGACGTCGAAGTCGATCTCGGGTGTGTACAGGCTGTCGCCGAACTCGTCGGTGTTGGCCCGCGTCGTCAGGCGCTCGCCCTCGCGCGTCCGATTCCCGGCCAGCAGGCCGCGCGCGAGCGGGCTCCACGGAAGCACGGCGACCCCTTGGTCAACGCACAAGGGGATCATCTCGCGCTCCTCCTCGCGGTACACCAGGTTGTAGTGGTTCTGCATCGAGACGAACGCTGTCGGCGCGACGCTCTGGGCCTTGGCGAACTGCCACGCGTACATGCTGCTCGCCCCGATGTAGCGGGCCTTGCCCGCCTTGACCACGTCGTGGAGTGCCTCCATCGTCTCCTCGATCGGCGTGAGCGGGTCCCATCGGTGGATCTGGTACAGGTCGACGTAATCCAGTCCCAGCCGGTCAAGCGACGCGTCGATCGACGCCATGACGTGCTTCCGCGACAGGCCGTGGCCGTTCTCGCCCGGCATCGTGTCGCCGAACACCTTCGTCGCGACGACGTACTCCTCGCGCATCCCGAACAGCTTCGGGAGCAGGTGCCCGGTGACGACCTCGCTCTGGCCGCCGTTGTAGACGTCGGCCGTGTCGAAGAACGTGATCCCGCCCTCGACGGCGCGGCGCACGATGGGTTCGGCGGCGTCCTCGTCAAGGGCCCACTCGCGGCCCGGGTCCTTGCCGAAGCTCATCATCCCGAGCACGATGCGCGAGACGCGCAGGCCGGTGTTGCCCAGGTTCACGAACTCCATGGACCTCTCACGCTACCGCGTGCGGGCGTTGATGGCCGCGCTCAACCCGCGCGCGTGAACGCCGCGATCCAGTTGGGCTCCCACGTGGTGCCGTGGTCCAGGGAGAAGGCCTGCTCCCACCTGGCGCTCGTGGGCGTGATGTCCGACCACAGGTAGCGCACGGTGATCTGCTTGCCCTCGTACTCCTCGTCGTTGGTGAAGACGCCGACCCCGTCCTCGCCGAACCTTCCGACGGTCGGCGGCAACGCGAGCAGGCCGTTGCGGCTGCTCGCCCAGTAGAGCGACCACTCGTCGCGCGCACGGTCGTACAACCGCAGGGTGATGCCCCCGAAGCCCTCGGTGGGGAACTGCGCCTCGTCGAACTGCGCGATCCCGTCCAGCGCGTTCCACACTCGGTGGGTCCCGGGGAACTCGTACCAGTCCTCGCTGCCGGCCAGCACCTCCCGGAGCCGTCGCTGCTCCGACGCCCACGTCCCCACGAACCAGTCGAACGTGTTGTCCACGGGCCGCTCCTTCCCATCCCCTTGGCCCCGTCCCTTTGGGGCCCGTCGCCTCGGGTCGGACGCTAGCCGGGGTCGCCGACATCGAACCGGGTTCGGGAGATGCCCATCCGGTGGCGTGCAGGATCATGGCGTTGTCGCCCACGGCCGACGCCGTCGTACCCGGCGCCGACGCCGGTCAGGAGCCGGCGACGACCGTTTCGCAGCCGGACGTCGAGTCGCTCGAGTCGACGTAGCAGATGTCTCGGCCGGGTCCGCCGCGCAGGACGTCGGCCGAGACGCCGATGCCCCCGTCGAGGACGTCGTTGCCCGCCCCGCCGGCGAGGGTGTCGGTCCCCCGCTCGCCGATCAGGGTGTCGTCGCCACCGCCCCCGCGCAGTGAATCGTCGCCCGCCTCCCCGTACATCAGGTCCCGTCCCGGCCCGCCGAGGACGCGGTCTGCGCCACCGTGCGCGTGGATCCGATCGGGACCCGCCTTCGCGCAGACGACGTCGTTCCCGTCGGTCCCGGAGATGACGTCCCCCTGGGCGGTGCCCGAGATCGTGCACGGCGTCCCCGCGGTCGCCGGCGGCCCGATGCCGAACCACGCAACGACGACCAGGGAACCGGCGATCCGAACCCAGCGCTTCACGCGTCGCATTATTCCACACGGGGCGGGCGCCTCAAACTCCAACGCCACATGGTTTCAGGTGAAGGTCACGACAGGCCGACGCCGCTTCAGGCGGCGAGGTCGCCCCAGCCCGGCGGGGGATCGCGCCGGCCGGGCTCGACGTGCCAGTACTCGCGCAGGGCGGTGCATAGCCCATCGGCCCCGAACCGCAGCAGCAGGCAGCCGGGCAGGGTGATCTCGGCGCCGTCGTTGACCATCGTGGTCCAGAACTCGGCCGCCACGCGGTCGCCGTCCACGAACGGCGCGCCCATCAGCACGCGCACGTCCTCCTGTGTGCTCGTCACCGATGTCCAGTACGCACGGACGCCGTCCCGGCCCTCGTACGCGTCCTCGAAGATGTTCGAGCGGTAGGTCGCGTCCTCGGCGAACAGCGCGGCCGCGGCCTCCGCGTCCTCCTCCTCCCACGCGTGCCGATACGCCTCGAGCCACGTTGCGACGTCCATCCGTCCCTCCGGTTCGGTTCGGGTTGGGCGAGCCTAGCCGAGGTCCCAGTGGACGCGGCGCGGGGACGGCGGGCGCGGATGAGGCGGGCCGTATCATGCCGCCCACCGTGGGTGGATTCTCCAGGCAGGATGTCGCGGACCGAGCCGGGGTCGACGCGGCCTACCTCGACCGGTTGGTGGACCTCGGGATCGTGGAGCCGGGGGACGGCGACACCTTCTCGACCGGCGATGTCCGCCGGGCGCGCTGGGTGCAGAGCTTCGAGCGGGCGGGCGTACCCCTGGAGGGAATCGCCACCGCCGTGCGGGAGGGGGTGCTCTCCTTCTCCTACCTGGACGCATCCGCCTTCGATCGGTTCGCGGGCGTGAGCACAACGACCTTCCGAGAGCTGAGCGAACGATCCGGGCTGCCCATGAACCTCCTCATGGTCGTTCGGGAGGCGCACGGCTACGCCGAACCGGGCCCCGAGGATCGTGTCCGCGAGGACGAGCTGGCGGTCGTGGCCGCGATCGATGCCCAGCGAGCCTCGGGGATCTCGCCGGTGGCGATCGAGCGACTCCTCCGAGCCTACGGGGAGGGCCTTCGCAGGATCGTCGAGACCGAAACAGACTGGTACCGCAACGAGGTCGAGCAACCACTCCTGGAGGGAGGCATGACGGAGGTCCAGATGCTGGAGGCCCAGGCCGAAGTCGGCTCCCGGATCTCGCCCGTGCTGGAACAGACCCTGCTGTCCGTCTACCACGCCCAGCAGGAGCACGCATGGAGCAAGAGCGCGGTCGAGGACCTGGAGGCCCTGCTGGAAAAGGCCGGCCTGTACCGTCGGGTACGACGCCCGCCCGCCGTGTCGTTCCTCGACCTCACCGGATACACGCGCCTCACCGAGGAGCGGGGAGACGAGGCCGCCGCCGAGCTGGCGACCAGGCTGGCCGGCCTCGTCCGCGGGTCCGCGCGGGAACACGGGGGACAGCCGGTCAAGTGGCTGGGCGACGGCGTCATGTTCTATTTCCCGAACCCCGGTGACGGGGTCGTGGCGGCGCTCGAGATGGTCGAGGGAGTCGCGGCGGAAGCTCTCCCGCCGGCCCGGGTCGGGATCCACGCCGGACCGGTGGTCTTCCAGGAGGGCGATTACTTCGGCCGAACCGTCAACATCGCGGCCCGGCTCGCGGAGTTCGCCAGGCCCGGCGAGGTGCTGGTGAGCCGGGAGGTCGTGGATGCGGCCGGCCTGGACGGCGTCGCCTTGACCGAGATCGGTCCGATCGATCTCAAGGGCGTCTCGGAGCCGCTGACGTTGTACTCGGCTCGCCGCCGGGACTGATCCGAGGCTCCGAGCTCATTCCTCGTACACGTAGGTCAGGACACCGTCCTCGACCCGGGTGGGCAGCATGATGAGCCGGGCGTCGGGGCGGACCGGCCCCGAGAGCGCCTTGCCCGTCCGGGCCTCGAACGTCGAGCCGTGCCACTGACAGGTGAACGTGTCGCCGTCCAGCGTCAGCGGGCCGCCATGGTGCATGCAGACGTTGAGGTAGGCGCGAGGCTTCCCGTTCAGCATCATCACCAGCACCTCCCGGCCGAGGAGGTCGGCGGTGACCGTCCCCTCCGACGGGATGTCGTCCATCGGGATCAGCGGCTCTCTCATGCGTTCCTCCTCAGGACTGGTCCGGGTGTGCCGCCTCCGTGAACAGCCCGCCTTGCGCGGCCGCGGACCCGGCCCGCCCGCCGCCACGCCCGCGGAGCACGAACGCGGCCCCGACGGCGAGCATGGCGCCGGCGATCGGCCCCACCACGTAGACCCAGTAGTCGGTGAAGTTCGCGCCGACCAGATCGGGGCCGAACGTGCGCGCGGGGTTCATCGACGCCCCCGAGAGCGGGCTCGCCCACAGGCCGGCGAGGATGATGTAGCTGCCCACGCCGAACGCGCCGACCACCCCGAGGTTCTGAGCGCCGGACGCGGTCCCCAGGATCACGCTCACCAGGCCGAACGTCAGGATCAGCTCCATCCACAGCGCATCCATCGCGCTGTAGCCGGCGGCCGGGTAGTTCGAGCCGAACGTGGCGGAGACGCCGATCACGCTCTGCAGGAACCAGGCGGCCAGGGCCGCGCCGATCAGCTGCGCGAGGATGTAGCCCGGCACCCGGACCCAGGGGAAGTTCCCGCGGGTCGCGAAGGCAAGGCTGACGGCCGGGTTCAGGTGCGCACCCGAGACCTTCCCCATGAACAGGATGATCGCCAGGACCATCAGGCCCGGCGCCGTCACCGCCGCCCCGCGTCCGATCGCGCCGTCGAAGGCCTGGTTCATCATGCCGCCGCCCGCGGCGACCAGCACAAGGAAGAAGGTGCCCAGCAGCTCGGAGACCAGGCGCCGCCACTCCTGGCTCGGATCCTGGAAGTCTTCGATCGGGCCGACCACGTTGCGCTCGAACTCCCGCTCGACCCAATGCCCGATGCCTTTGGTCTCGTCCATGACAGCACCTCCCACGGCACGCGTTGTCTCGCAAAGAGCATGAGAAGCCGCGCGGACTTTGGCAAGTCGGCCCGGCCGGTCACGACGACCCGGTCTGTGCCACCCTAGGGTGGCGAAGGCGAGCCGTCGGATCGACGGGAGAGGCTGCGATGGGCGCAGGGAGATCCTCGACCACCAAGGTGCCGCACCTGACGATCGAACAGCGGGTCGCCCGCGGCAAGGCCGCGAGGGCGGAGGTCCCGCGGGCGAGCCACGCCGTGTTCCAGCCCTCGGACGACCGCCCCGATCCGCTCGCGCTCCTCGAGGAGCAGGCGGCCGACCGCGTCCCCGAGCTGGTGCCGATCCGGTACGGACGGATGTTGGTGTCCGCATTCACGTTCTATCGGGGCGCGGCCCTGATCATGGCGGCCGACCTCGCCTCCACCCCGACGTCCGGGCTCCGAGTTCAGGTGTGCGGGGACGCCCACCTGTCGAACTTCGGTGTGTTCGGCTCGCCCGAGCGCCGGCTCATGTTCGACGTCAACGATTTCGACGAGACCCTCCCGGGGCCCTGGGAGTGGGACGTGAAACGCCTGTCCGCCAGCCTCGAGATCGCCGGGCGCAACAACGGGTTCTCCGACGCCGACCGCCGCTCGGTCGTCCTGGCATGCGCCCGCGAGTACCGCAGGGCGATGGCCGGGTACGCCTCGATGCCGAACCTCGAGGTCTGGTACTCGCACCTGGACATCGAGGCCGAGCTCGCCAAGGTCGAGTCCCAGATCGATCGCAAGCGCACCAAGGCCGTCGAGAAGGACCTGGCCAAGGCGCGTGCCAGGGACAACATCCAGGCGTTCGCCAAGCTCACCGACGAGGCCGACGGCGAGCCCAGGATCGTGAGCAACCCGCCGCTGATCGTGCCGATCGAGGAGCTCATCCCGGAGGGGATCAGCCGCGAGCAGGTCACGAAGGAGCTCGTCCAGCTGATCCGGAAGTATCGGGGAACCCTCGAGACCGACCGCCGGTACCTGCTCGAGCAGTTCCGTTTCGTCGATCTGGCCCGGAAGGTGGTCGGCGTCGGCAGCGTGGGCACGCGCGCATGGATCGGCTTGTTCCTGGGCCGCGACAACCAGGATCCTCTGTTCCTCCAGATGAAGGAGGCGCAGGAGTCGGTCCTCGAGCGCTTCGTGGGCAAGAGCGCGTATCCGAACCACGGCCAGCGCGTGGTAGCGGGCCAGCGCCTGATGCAGGCGACGAGCGACATCTTCCTCGGGTGGGACCGCGTCACGAGCGGCCTGGACGGGCAACCGCGCGACTTCTACGTCCGGCAGCTGCGCGACATGAAGGGCTCCGCCGAGGTCGAGTCGATGATCCCTGAGGGGATGACGATCTACGCCCGGATGTGCGCCCAGACGCTCGCCAGGGCCCATGCGCGTTCGGGTGACCGGGTGGCGATCGCCGCGTACATGGGCAAGGGCGACGTGTTCGACGTCGCGATCGCGGACTTCTCGGCGGCGTACGCCGACCAGAACGAGCGCGACTACGACGGACTGCAGGCCGCGGTGAAGAAGGGAAGGATCAAGGCAGAGACCGGGCTGTAGGTCGGATCGTCATCCGGACATGCGGGACAGGAGCGCGGCCGCCACGCGTGAGGTTCGGAACGTGCCCCTGACGCCGAGGGCGGCCTCGATGTCCAACGGCGTCCGCCGTCCGTGCAGGAGCAGGGGATAGGAGAAGTACAGGGTCCGGCCGCTGAGCACCGGGCGGGGCTCCTGGAACTCGAGCTCGAGGAAGGCCCGCCGCCTCGCGGCCGAAGGCGGGCGTTCCAGGAACATGACGATCGCCTGGAGCGGATCCTTGGCGACCGCTCGGGCCATCTCGGCATGTGTCCGGACGAATGCGTCGGTGCCGAAGCGCCGGGCGATCCGTCGCTCGAGCGCTCCGGCGTCGGTCGTCGAGGCCTCGAACAGGAGGTTGCCCGACATCCCGTAGCTCCGGACGTCGGCGAAGCCCATCTCCTGCATCGCGTCGCGGAAGGGCTTCATCGGCACGTTGGCGATGGCACGGAGCAGCGCCACGAAGCGACGCGGTCTAGCCGCGGTCATGCTGGTGGACGCCGGCAGCCTCCGGGGCGGTGTCTCCTTCCCCTGGCCGGTCGTCGGACCGACGTCCTTCCAGGTACCAGGTCTCCATCTCGCCCTTGCCTTTGACGTTGATCGTCCCCCGTGGCCGGCAGACGAACTCGTCCTTCAACAGCTCGTACGTGGCCCTGGTGATCTGGATCTCGCCCGGCGTGCCGTGGGACTCCATGCGGCTCGCGGTATTCACGGCGTCGCTCCACAGGTCGTAGATGAAGCGCTTCCTCCCGATCACGCCGGCGACGACCGGTCCCGAGTTGATCCCGATCCGCAGCTCGAGGCCCTCCCGGCCGGCCACGGCCGACGTCGCCACCGCCTCCCGCATGTCCAACGCAAGCAGGGCGGTCCGACGCGCGTGATCCGCGTGCGGATCCGGCACCCCCGCGGCCGCCATGTAGCAATCGCCGACGGTCTTGATCTTCTCGAGCCCGTGCCGCTCGACCAGCGCGTCGAAATGCGAGAAGAGCCGGTCGAGGATGTTCACCATCTCCGCCGGCGGCAGGAGCTGCGAGAGCGGGGTGAAGTCCACGACGTCGGCGAACAGGATCGAGGTCGCGTCGAAGTGGTCGGCGATCGTCCGGTCCGCGGCCTTCAGCCGAGCGGCTATCGAGTCCGGCAGGACGTTCACGAGCAGGGCCTCGGACTTCTCCTGCTCGACCCGGAGCGCGGCGAGGGCCTCGTTGCGCTGATGGGCGAACATGGCCAGGAGCATGAACGCGATGGACGCCGCGCCGACGATGTTCAGGGCCAGCATCGTGCTCGTGAACCACGACGGGAGGTCCGCGACCGGGAAGAGTAGCTCACCGAGGATCCCCGTCAGCAGGAAGACGAACAGGAACGCGACGAACCATCGGATCGCCTGGCGCACCTCGAGGAAGACGAGGGCCCCCAGGGGGGCCAGGATGCCCCAGAGTCCGACCGCGCCGGAGGGAAGGAACCCGCCCACCAGCATCTGACCGCCGGCCGTCGGCATCAGGAGGATGTCCAGGAGCTGGACGATGAGGAGGAACCGGAAGTTCCTGGTGCGCGCGAACACCACCAGGGACGCGACCGAGATCGCGCAGTAGACGAGCGGGGCGATGCCCACCCACGACCCGAGGGCGAGGTACAGGATGCCCCAGACGACGGAGACGGGCGCGATCAGGACCGCGAGCAGGACGAGCAGCGACTTCTTCTGACGCAGCTCCGGGTCGTCCCCGGGATCCGCGCCGATCCGGCCGAGCAGCGCACCCGCGCGCGCGAGCCGGCCGGTCTTCGGCTGGTCATCGATCGACGCCGTGGTTCCTCCCAGTCTGATCGCGTCGAAGCGATCGGATGTGTGGTGGGCCCCCGGGGATTCGAACCCCGAACCTGCGGATTAAGAGTCCGTTGCTCTGCCAGATTGAGCTAGAGGCCCGGCGCAGTCTAGCAATCGGACCCTTTGGGCTTGGGGTGACCGAGGGGACTCGAACCCCCAACCCCCAGGACCACAACCTGGTGCTCTAACCGCTTGAGCTACGGCCACCGCGTTCGCAGGCGATTGTACCCGCGGCTCCCCACGCCCTTGCCTTCCAAAGAACCCTCTGGGATGATTTGAACGAGCGTTCAAACGCGCCCGAGGAGGCCGAACACCCATGGCGGTTCGCGAGTCGATCGAGATCGACCTGGACAAGGTCGACCGGCTCATCACCGACCAGGAGGGCCTGCTCGAACCTCAGCATCGGGCCTCGATCGACTACCGGGAGACCGCGAGACGGCACGTGGCGGGCGGGGTCGCGTCGTCGTGGCAGGCCGCGCCGCCGCACGCGATCTACATCGACCGAGGCGAGGGCAGCCACATCTGGGACATCGACGGCAACGAGTACGTCGACTACCACCTCGGCTACGGCGCGATGGTGGTCGGCCACGCCCACCCGGCGATCGTCGAGGCGGTCCAGAGGCAGGTCGCGAGCGGCACACACTTCGCCCAGCCCACGCGGGATCTCGACGTGATCGGGGAGAACCTGTCCGAACGCTTCTCGCTTCCGCTGTGGCGCTTCTGCAACTCGGGGACCGAGGCGACGCTGGAGGCCGTGCGCCTGATGCGCGCAACCACAGGCCGGGACCTGATCATCAAGATCGAGGGCACGTACCACGGTCACCACGACTCGCTGATGTTCAGCGTGATCCCCGACCCCGACCTGATGGGCCCGCGCGAGCATCCCGTGACCGTGCCACAGGCGCCCGGCATCCCGCAGGCGTTCGCCGACCTCGTGCGGGTGGTGCCGTTCAACGACCTGGATGCGGCGCGCCGGGCGTTCGAGGAGCACCGCGACCGCGTCGCCGGCATGATCGTCGAGCCCGCGATGATGAACTGCGGCGTGATCCTTCCCGACCCCGGCTACCTGCAGGGGCTCGCGGACCTGTGTCACGAGTTCGGCGCCTACCTCGCGTTCGACGAGGTGAAGACCGGCGTGACGCTCTCGTTGGGCGGCGCGGTCGAGGCGTTCGGCGTGGTGCCCGACATCGTGTGCCTGGCCAAGGCGATCGGCGGCGGCACCCCGTGCGGCGCCATCGGCGCAACCGAGGAGCTGTTCCGCGTGGTGGTCGACGGCGAGTACGACATGGCCGGCACGTTCAACGGCAACCCGCTCACGATGGCGGCGATGAAAGCCACGCTCACCGAGGTCCTCACACGCGAC
>Ga0111539_10010861_pt1 | contig 11460 bp, 10 predicted proteins | sample RhiMethybrSRZTD1_FD_79667 | JGI IMG/M metagenome (GOLD analysis project Ga0111539, IMG submission 79667) | Populus rhizosphere microbial communities from Tennessee, USA - Rhizosphere MetaG P. TD hybrid SRZTD1 (version 2) (version 2) | ecosystem: Host-associated > Plants > Roots > Rhizosphere >...
AAGAAGATCGCGAAGGACATCGCCGACAAGTTCTCCGAGCGGCGGCCGAACGATCGCGCGGCGTTCGAGAAAGGGCTGGCGGCGTTCACCGCGCGCGTCGACGAGGGCGAGAAGCGGTGGCTGGCGGCGACGGCGCCGTACAAGGGCACCAAGGTCGTGACCTACCACCGCTCGTTCCCGAACTTCGCCGCCCGCTTCGGCCTCGACATCGTCGGCTACGTCGAGCCCAAGCCGGGCATCCCGCCGTCGCCGCAGCACACCCTCGATCTCATCGCCGAGATGAAACGCCAGAACGTCAAGCTGGTCCTGATGGAGCCGTACTTCGACTCGAAGACGCCGAACTCGATCGGCCGCAGCACCGGCGCCGAGGTGATCGTGATGCCGCCGTCGGTGGGCGGGGTGAAGGAAACGACCGACTACATCGCGCTGTTCGACTACGACGTCAAGCTGCTGGTCGACGCGATCAAGCGCAGCGGAGCGAAATGATGCTCGACGCCGCGACCCTGGCCTTTCTCGCACCGTGCTTCGTCGCCAGCCTGATTCTCACCGGCATTCACGCCTACCTCGGGGTCCACGTCGTCGAGCGCGGCGTGATCTTCGTCGACCTGTCGCTGGCGCAGATTGCCGCGCTCGGCGGCACGATTGCGCTGCTGATGCCGGTGTCGCGCGGCGATCCGCACGCGCCGGTGGTCTACTGGATCAGCCTCGGCTTCACCTTCCTCGGCGCCCTGGTCTTCTCGACCATCCGCAGCCGGAGGGCGCGGATCCCGCAGGAGGCGATCATCGGCATCTGCTACGCGGTGGCGTCGGCGGCGTCGATTCTCGCGATGAGCAAAGCCACTTCGGAGGGCGAGCATCTGAAGGACATGCTGGTCGGCAACATCCTCGCCGTCTCGTGGGGTGAAGTCGGCAAGACGGCGCTGCTCTACGGCGCCGTCGGCGCGTTCCACTACATCTTCCGCCGGCAGTTCTTCGCCATCTCGCTGGATCACCGCGAGGAGGGGCACGCCGCGGCGCAGGGGCTGTCGGTGCGGCTCTGGGACTTTCTCTTCTACGCGTCGTTCGGCTTCGTCGTCACGTCCTCGGTGGCGATTGCCGGCGTGCTGCTGGTCTTCTGTTATCTCATCGTGCCGTCAGTGGCGGCGATGCTGTACGCCGATTCGATCGGCAAGCGCCTCGCCATCGGCTGGTCGATGGGCACGCTGGTGTCTGCGCTCGGCGTGTATCTCTCGCTGAAGCTCGACCTGCCGACGGGCGCCACCATCGTCTGCACCTTCGGCCTGGTGCTGATTCTCATGGCCAGCATGCGGCCGCTGCTGCAGCGGCCGGCGCTGAGCGCTTAAGTCGAAAGTCGAAGGTCGAAAGCGAAGGTCGGACGCCGACGTCATGCAGTGCAGGAACTGTGGAACAGAGATCGCCGACAAGGCGCTGATCTGCTACAAGTGCGGGACGGCGACCACCGAGGCGAAATACCAGCCGGCGCCGCTGCCGCGCGCCGGCGCGTCCTCGTCGCGCACGCTGCTGCTGATGGTCATCGTCATCGTCATCGCCGGCCTGGTCGCGTACTACCTCCTGTCCGGCGTGCAATAATTGACGCATATGCTGCTGGTGTCCGCGCGGCGCCGTGTCGCCGCGCTGAGGCAGCCTGGGCCGTCCGCCCGCCTCGCCCGCGTGCTCTGGATTGCGTGGGCCGTGGTCGTCTGGAACGTCGTCTTCGATCGCGCCATCGTCGTCGCCGGCCGCAGCTACATCGTCGCCGCCATGCGCCATACCGCCGCGGATCCGATGGCGCCGCCGCTGAACATGGACGACTGGATGGCACCAGCAGTGACGCGCGGCCTGATCATGGCCACTGCTGCGGGCGGCGCCGTACTGGTTACTGGATTGGGTGCCGTCTCGTTCGCCGCGCGGCGGCAATTACGAATTAAGAATTTGGAAGTTGGAATTGCTAATTCCCTTAATTCCTAATTGGAAGAGTCTGTGTCAGTAACGCATCGTCTGATCTACGACTGGAACCACGACGCCGTCGCCGACGGGCCCGGGAGACCCGTGGCGATGCTCGACGATGAGACCTTGCGTGACGGGCTGCAGTCGCCGTCGGTGCGCAACCCGACGATCGACGAGAAGATCGGCATCCTGCACCACATGGATGCGCTGGGCATCGACACCGCCGACATCGGCCTGCCGGGCGCGGGGCCGAAGGTGGCGCGCGACGTCGAGCGGCTGGCGCGCGCGATCGCCGACGGGCGGTTGAAGATCCGCGCCAACTGCGCCGCCCGCACCGTCGTCGCCGACATCAAGCCGATCGCCGAGATCCAGCAGCGCACCGGCGTGCCGATCGAGTGCGGCGCCTTCATCGGCTCCAGCCCGATCCGGCAGTACGCGGAAGGGTGGACGCTCGACTACCTGCAGAAGACGACCGAGGATGCGATCAACTTCGCCGTCAAGGAAGGCGTGACGGTGATGTACGTGACCGAGGACACGACCCGCGCCGATCCGGAGTCGCTGCGCCGGCTGTTCACGGCGGCGATTCGCGCCGGGGCGAAGCGGCTGTGCGTCGCCGACACGGTCGGCCACGCGACGCCGAACGGGGCGCGCGCCGTCGTCACCTTCGTCAAGGGGCTGATTGCCGAGCTCGGCGTCGACGTCGGCATCGACTGGCACGGCCATCGCGATCGCGGCTTCGGCGTGTCGTCGAGCCTGGCGGCGCTCGAGGCCGGGGCGACGCGCCTGCACGGGGCGGCGCTCGGGATCGGGGAGCGTTGCGGCAACACGCCGATCGATCTGCTGATGGTCAACCTGGTGATGATGGGCTACCGCGACAACGATCTGACGGGCCTGCCCGCTTACGTCCGGGCGGTGGCGGACGCGTGTGACGTGCGTATCGCGCCGAACTACCCGGTGCTCGGCTCCGACGCGTTCCGCACGGCCACCGGCGTCCACGCTGCCGCGGTGGTCAAGGCGTTCCGCAAGGGAGACCGGGCGCTGATGGACGCCGTCTACGCGGCCGTGCCGGCGAGCCTCGTCGGCCGGCAGCAGGAGATCGAGGTCGGGCCGATGTCGGGACGGTCGAACGTGATTTTCTGGCTGGAGAGCCGCGGCCTGCCGGCGACCGACGAGATCGTCGACCGGATCTTCGCCGCCGCCAAGGCGTCGAACCGGACGCTGACGCACGAGCAGGTGCAGAGCCTGGCGGGTGAAGACGCGAAGCTGAAGCCGGCCGGACCGAAGCTGGAGACTGCCCGTCGTCGCGGATTCTGATAGATCGGGAATCAACCACGGAGGCGCTCTGAGTCTCGGAGTCCTCCGTGGTTAATCCAATCGCCGTTGCTATTTCAGCAAGATCTCTTCAAAGAACTTCAGCGCCCGCGGATCGTTCGACTGGCCGAGCCAGAACATCGCCTGCTTGCGCACCTGGGGGTTGCGGTTGGTGCGCGCCACCTCCATCAGCTTCGGCACCCCTTCCTCCTTCGGCAGCTGGCTGAGCGCGAAGACCGCCTTCTTCTTCACCTCGGTGTCGGGATCGTTGTCGATCGCGTTGGCGATGACGGCGGTCGCCTCCTTCCCCGCCTTCTGCGCCAGCCAGAAGAGCGCCTGCCCTCGCACCCGCGTGCTCTTGTCGTCGCGCGCGGTGGCGATGAGTGTGTTCAGCGCCGCCGGCACCTTGCTGACCGAGAGCGCGAAGGTCACCTTCTCGCGCACCTTGTCGCTGGGATCCTGCGCGATCATCCGCGCCAGCAGCCGCGCGCCGGGCTCGCCGCGCTCGCTGCCGAGCCAGAACGCGGTGTCGCTGCGCAGCCATTCGGGCCGCGCCGGCGCGACGAACCCTTCGAGGATCCGGTCGGCGGCGGCGCCGCTGTGCAGCGCAATCGCCGTAATCGCCGTCTTGGCGACGCGGTCGCGGCGCTCGTCGGGGCCGGGCTCGGCGGTGACGAGCGAAGCCAGCCAGGCCAGGCTGTCGTCGGGTTTCACGTCCGACAGCCAGACCAGCGGAAGGCCGGCGGCATCGACGTCGCAGTCGGGCGTGAACGTGCGCACGCGCGTGACCGCGCCGCCTTCGAGGCGGGCGAGGATCAGGAACTCGGTCGGCGGCTCGAGCGTGATGCGCGAGCCGCGGCTCGATTGGTTGTCGCCGCGGTTCATCGTCACGCCGCTGCCGCGTTCGAGCTGGCAGACGCCGCAGCAGGCGTCGCGATCGGAGGCGCTCGGGATCGTGTCGTAGCAGCACATCTGCCGCGGCCCGGCGGTCATCGGCACGCGGTAGCCCACCCAGGTGACCGCGGCGCGCGCGGCCGCCGCGCGGACTTCGCGTTCGAGACCCTGCGCCGCCGATCGCGTCTCGGTCCGCGCGTTCGAGATCCGCCCCTGCGCCGCCGCCCGCGGCGGCGCACAGAGGACGCAGAGCGAGCAGAGGGCGCTGAAGCACAGATGTGTGCGGCTCATTTCAGCAGCTCCATCAGGTAGTCCGTCGCTTCCTTCGACTTCATCAGCGAGAGCTTCGAGACGATCTCTTTCTTCATCTCGGCATTGCGCTCGGCCCGCGCCAGGCTGACCAGCGCGGTGGCGTTGCTCTGCAGGAACAGCGCGTTGACGACGGCGCGGCGCACCTCGGGGTTTTGATCGGAGCCGTAAATCGCGATCAGCGTTTCGGCGGTGCCGGGGCGCTTCATCAGCCCGAGGTTGCGAATCGCGGTCCGGCGCAGCTCCGGATCCTTCTCATCCTTGGCCAGCTCGATCAGCTTGTCCGCCTGGTTGCCGACGAACATCGCCTGCAGGATGCGCTTCTTCACTTCCACCGTCTGCTCGGTGCGGTACAGCTCGTTGAGCTCGGCGCCGGCGTTCATCACCCCGAGCTGCTGCACCGCCTCGCCGCGCAGCTCCGGGTTGGTCTCGGTCTTGGCCGCCGCCAGCAGCCGCTCGCGGTCGCGGGCGACCATGAAGCTGCGCAGGATCGAGCGCTTCAGCGCCACGTCGGACGAGCCGCGGTAGACATCGGCCAGCACCTGGCGGTTTTCAGCGCCGCCCATGACGCCGAGATAACGGATCGCGCGCTGCTGCAGGTCCGGGTTCGCGTTGCCCTTGGCGATGCCGGCGATGGCGTCGCGCGCTCGGCTGCTGCGGCTCTGGCTGAGCACGAAGAGCACCCGATCCTTGACCCGCGGCGAATTCGCGCCGGCGAGCATCTTCTCGAGGATCGGGAACGCTTGCTCGGGGTCGGTCTGCATGATCCCGCGCAGCGCCATCAACTTCAGCTCGTCGTCGTCCTGCGAGGCGGCCGAGACCGCCTGGCCCGACGCCTGGCGCACCTCGACTTCGAGCGCCTTCGCGTCGCGGCTCCAGCGGCTGTCGGCGAAGCGCTTCTGCAGATCGGACAGGGTGTTGAGCGCCTCGGCGCGCTGCCCCAGCTTGTGCTGGCTGTAGGCCTTCCAGTAGAGCGCAGCGTCGGTGCGGTTGGTCTTCATCTCGATCAGCCGGTTGAAGCGATCGACCGCCCGATCGAAGCGCCCTTCCTCGATCGCCTCGCGCCCGTCGTCGTAGAGCTCCTCGGCCTGTTCGTCACGGTCGTCGTCTCGCTGGTTGACGAGCGCCGCGGCGTCGATCTCGGGCCGCGCGAAGGCAGCGGGCGCGGCAGGCGCGGCGCCGGCTCCCGGGCCGGCAAGGACGAACACGGTCAGAAAAATGGGATGCATCATGATGGTCAGCTGACTTTCTGTGTTGGGGTCCGCGGGGTCGAGCGCTCCCGCGTCAGCTCGCGCTGCCGCAGCTCTTCGCCCATCACCCGCACTTTGAAGAGAAGCGCCGCCGCGTCGATCCGCCGCCGGATCTGCTCGAGATCGGCAACGCTGATCTTCGCGGGGCTGTTGACGATTTCCAGCAGGCTGCGCTCGAGATCGTCGAGCACGTCGGCCACCGATTGCTCGCCGGCGTCTTCCGCGTCCTGCCGATACAGGCGGCTGGCGGCGAGCAGGTCGTCCGCCCATCGCTGCTCGCTCGAGATGTCGCTGGCGTCGGGCGCGTTCATGATGTCGGTGAGGATGCGCTCCGACCGGTCGAAGTGCTCGGCTACGGCCGTCAGCAGGATGCGCTGCTGGCTGTCTCCGGCTGCCGCACTGCCGCCGCCCGCGGTCGCGGCGCCGCCGGCAGCGATCTCCGTCGTGCCCGCCGGCGCTGCCGGCTGGCGCGGCCACACGCGGCCGGCGACGAACGCGACCAGCACCAGCATCGCGGCGGCAGCCGCGAGCGTCAGCCGATCGCGGTGGAACCACGGCGTCCACCACGGCTCCGGCCGCTCCGGCAGCTTGTGGCGGATGCGCTGCCACACCTCGAGGCCGTACTGCTCGCCGCGCTCGGGAGGCTCGGGCGCCACGACCAGCTGCAGCGTGCCGGCGATGTCGCGATACAGCGACGCGCAGGCGGCGCAGGCGGCGAGGTGCTTCTCGATCGCGTCGCGGCGGCGGCCTTCGCCGTAGTAGTAGAGCGTGAGATCGTCTTCCGAATAGTGCCTGGCGCTCACGATTCCTGGCTCCTCAGCGGCGCGAGCGCGAGCCGCAGCTTCTTGACCGCGCGAAACACGCTGTGCTTCGCGGCGCTGGTCCCGAGGTTCAACGCCGCGCCGATTTCCTCGATCGATCGTCCTTCGTAATGACGCAGCGTGAAGGCGGCACGCTCGAGCGGGCTCAGCTCCGACAGCGCCGCCTGCACCCGCCGCTCGATCTCGGCGCTCTGCGCCATCCGCTCCGGGCCCGGCAGATCGCCCGCCGGCAGCTGCGCCGCTTCGTCGAGGCTGTCGCCGCGCACCTGATCGTGCCGCGCCTGCCTGGCCCGCATCAGATCCACCGAGCAGTTCGAGACGATGCGATAGAGCCAGGTGCCGAAGTTGGCACGCGACTCGAAGCGTCCGAGCTGCTTGTAGGCGCGTAGAAAACTTTCCTGCACGACATCTTCCGCATCCTGTTCGTTGCCGGTCATCCGGTAGGCCAGCCGGAAGACACTCCGGCTGTGCCGCTCGACGAGCTCCCGGAACGCCTCGCCGTCGCCCTGGCGGGCACGAGCCAGGACGGCTGCTGCCTCGGTCGCGTCCATTTACGTAAGGTTAGACGGGACTGCGCCGGTCCGGTTAGCCGGCGGCGCGGCACCCACGGCGGACGCTAAGCGCTTTGTGGTCAGCACTTGACAAGCGTTCCCCCCGAACGATAATCGAGCCTGCATGCCCCAGCGGCCCCCGCGTGCCCGCGACGCCTGCCTGCGCGGCGGCGCCGACCGGTGACTGTGTCCGATCCGCCGCTCGACGACCTGGCCGCTCGCCTCGAGCGCGAGCGGCTCGAGGCCGACCGCGCGTATAACGCCGCGCTGACCGCGCTCGATCAGGCGCTGCGCCAGCCGCCCGAGCTGCCGCCGCCGCCGGCGCGCTACGACGACCAGAACGTCACGCTGCTCAACGCGGCGTGGGACATCCTGCCGGGCGGCGCGCCGCCGGTCGATCGATCGCTCAAAGGACGGCTGCGCGCGTTCATCTGGCGCATCGTCGGTCCGCCGATCGAGACGCAGCGGCGCTTCAACGCCGCGCTCGTCGATCACATCAACCGCAACGTCGCCGCGCACCAGCAGGCGCAGCAGGCGACCGCCGCGCTGATCGACGCGGCGCGGCGCGAGTTCGAGGCGCTGGTCCGGTTCGAGTCGCTGCTGGTGCAGTACCTGCAGACGATCACGATCTACGTCGACTCGAAGGATCGCAGCGCCGGCGGCCGCGAGCTGCGCGACCGGGTCGCGCTCGCCGAGCAGCGCGTGGCGGCGCTCAAGCGCGAGCTGGACGCGACGGCGGCGCGCGCAGGTCGAGCGGTGACGGCGTCGGCCGCGCCGGGCGCCGACCCGAAGGCACCGCCGGCGGCCGCGGCCTTCAGCGCCAACGTCGACTCGCTGACCTACGTCGGCTTCGAGGATCGGTTTCGCGGATCGCAGGACGAGATCCGCGGCCGGCTGGCCGATTACGTGCCGCTGCTGGCGTCGGCGTCGGACGTCGTCGACATCGGCTGCGGCCGCGGCGAGCTGCTCGAGCTGCTGCGGCGGCAGGGCGTGCGCGCCCGCGGCGTCGACACCAACGACGGCATGGTGCAGTTGTGCCGGGCGCGCGGCCTCGACGTCGAGCAGGGCGACGCGCTGGAGTTTCTCGAGCGTCAGGCCGATCGCAGCCTCGGCGGCCTCGCCGCGATCCAGGTGGTCGAGCACTTCGACCCGGCCTACCTGCTGCGGTTTCTCGAGACGGCGTATCACAAGCTGCGCGACGGCGCGCCGATCGTGCTCGAGACGATCAATCCCGCGTGCTGGATGGCGTTCTTCGAAACCTACATCCGCGACGTCACCCACCGCCAGCCGCTGCACCCCGAAACGCTGCGCTTTCTCGTGCAGGCGAGCGGCTTTTCGCATGTCGACGTGCAGTATCGCGCGCCGGTGCGCGAGAGCGATCGCCTCGATCGCGCTGCAGCGCCGGCCGCCGGCGCCCCAGCCGGCCTGGCCGGCCTCATCGACGCCGTCAACGATCACGCCGACAAGCTGAACGCGCGGCTCTTCTCATCGATGGACTACGCGATCATCGCCAGACGCTGATTCCACCTTTTCTTTCGTGTTTTGAGCGCTGCGATTGTCCGGAGTCGCCGTCGTTTCGCGTTACCCTCCGAAGAACGTAATGAGGACCGGGCTTGCAAACGAGATCCTGAGAGATGAATTTCTCCGCGGTCTCTGCGGTCTCCGCGGTTAGGCAGGCGTGCGGCTAGGGCACCGTGCCGGGTGGCGGCGAATTGAGGAACTTCCAGTCGACCAGCAGCCCCAATTGACGATCATCCGGCACGCCGAAGTCGCGCGGGTTGAGCGTTCGGCTCACCGACGTTTCGATCACCGCTCGGGGGCGCAGGCCGGCGATCTCGACATCGCGCGTCACCGGCTCGATCGACGACAGCCGGGTGTCGACGACCAGCCGCCGATCGACCCACACCTTGACGTCTACCGGCCTGGTCGCCACATCGAGGTGGTTGACCCACACCGTGATCTGCATCCGCCGGCGATCGGGCGGGACCGGCACGGTTTCGACGGCGTGCCGCGCCGCCCACCGGGCCGTTCCGCCTGGTTCGGGCGGGTAGAAACCGTAGCTGTAGTCGAGGTCGGCGCCGGCGACGCGGATCGGCGGCCGCATGCCGCCGCGCGCGACGTAGACGGTCGCGACGCCGTGCCCGAGCGCGATCACCCACACCACCAACCACGCCGCCGCGGGCAGGCGGCGCGCCAGCTTCAGCCTGGTGTCCGCATCGAGCAGCAGCAGATACCAGAAGGCGATCGCCCAGAACGTGATCACCACCGTCACATCCTGTCCCGGCATCCCGACGAGCGAGATCAGCCCGAGGCCGGCGAGGACGCCGCGCAGCACACCTGCCGTCAGCCGCCGCGATCCGGCGCGGCCGAACGCCAGCGCCCAGAGCAGCACGGCCACCCACGCGATCCATCCGAGGCTGCCGAAGAGCCCGAGCTCCGCAAGCTGATGACGAAACCAGTTCTGCGCGTTGTCGGGTTGAAGCGGGCCGTGAAACAGGATCCGCGCGTACATCGGCACGAGGTCGTGAAACGTGCCGACGCCGACGCCGACCAGCGGGAACTGCCGGATCACGAACGACGCGATCGTGCCGTAGCCGTCGCGCGCCTCGAGCCGGGCCGCGGTTTCCGCCACCCACTCGAGCGAGAGGCGCGGTCCGAAGCTCGCGGCCATGCGCTTGAACGGCGATTCGACGCCGCTGCCGCGCGACGCGATCGCGCCGGCGGCGACGGTGACGACGAGCGCCGCGGCGACGGCTGCGGCCCTCAGCCCGCGCCGCGACTTTCCGGGGCGCAGGTAGTACCCGACGATGAAGGCGAGCGCGAGCGCCGTGATGGGCAAGGACGAGCGCGAGCCCGAGGCCCAGACCGCGAGCCATGACAACGGCAGCGCGGCCGCGCCGATGTAGCGCCGCCATCCGGTCCACCGCTCGATCGCGACCGCGAAGATGACCGGCCCCCAGATGGCCGAGAGCACGCCGAACGGGTTCGCGTCGGCGAACGTGCCGCGCGCGCGCTGCATGTACCCCCAAAGCCCGCGGTTCAGGAAGTTGATGTCGCCGAAGAGCTGATAGATCGCGAGGAATGAAGAGAGCGCCCAGCCGGCTGCCATCGGCACCGCTACGCCCGCCTCGTACGAGCCATCGTCCGCGCGCTCCGCTGGAAAGCAGGCGAAGAGCGAATCCACCCAGAGGATCCCGAGGATCGTCGCCGCGGCCACGGTGGCGACCCACCACACCGAGTTCGGGTGCATTCTCGCGACGAGAAAGTCGGCTTCACGCAGCAGGACGATCGGCCAGGTGAGGGCGACGACCATCGCCCAGCAGGCCAGCGGCACCTTCAACAGGTCCGGCATCGTCCAACGGCCCGCCGGCGTCGACGCCAGCATCGCAGTGGCGAACGGCGCCATCCAGACCACCCAGCAGCCCGCGGGCACGAAGACGACGGTGAGCATGAACGCCACGGGCACGATGTAGAAAGCCGACAGCAACACCCGCAGGACGACGGCTGGCTTCGATCGCGCCAACCACCAGGCGACGACCGAGGCGGCGGGGACGACGACGCGAAGCAGCGGAAAGGTGTAGGCGGCGCCCCAGGTGGCGACGGTGAGCGCGCCGGCGAGCGACACCCAGAGCAGCGGCTTGGTGCAGCGTTCTGCCAGGCCTGGCGGCGCGTCGTTCCTGGTGAGTGCGGGAGCAGTGGATGCCAGGCGCTGCGCCACGGCGGGCTTCTATCCGTTCACGCCCGTTTTTCGCGCGACACATAATCGCGCTGGGCCGGTCCGGTATAGATCTGGCGCGGCCGCGCGATCTTCTGTTCGGGGTCGAGCAGCATCTCCTCCCACTGGGCGATCCATCCGGCGGTGCGCGGGATGGCGAAGAGCACCGGGAACATCTCCACCGGGAACCCCATCGCCTGATAGATCAAGCCGGAGTAGAAGTCGACGTTGGGGTAGAGCTTGCGGGTGATGAAGTAGTCGTCCTGCAGCGCGATGCGCTCGAGCTCCAGCGCGATCTCGAGCAGCGGGTTCTTGCCGGTGACGGTGAAGACGATGTCGGCGATGCGCTTGATCACCTTGGCGCGCGGGTCGTACGACTTGTAGACGCGGTGGCCGAACCCCATCAGCCGGTTGCCCGCTTCGCCCGACTTCACTTTCTTGATGAACTCCGGCACCTTGGCCACCGATCCGATCTCGTTCAGCATCCGCAGCACCGCCTCGTTCGCGCCGCCGTGCAGCGGCCCGTAGAGCGCGGCCGCGGCGCCGGCCATCGCCGAATACGGATCGACGTGCGAGCTGCCGATCGTCCGCATCGTCGTCGTGCTGCAGTTCTGCTCGTGGTCGGCGTGGAGGATGAAGAGCACGTCGAGCGCGCGGGTCAG
>Ga0111539_10010865_pt1 | contig 11459 bp, 10 predicted proteins | sample RhiMethybrSRZTD1_FD_79667 | JGI IMG/M metagenome (GOLD analysis project Ga0111539, IMG submission 79667) | Populus rhizosphere microbial communities from Tennessee, USA - Rhizosphere MetaG P. TD hybrid SRZTD1 (version 2) (version 2) | ecosystem: Host-associated > Plants > Roots > Rhizosphere >...
ACCGATACCATGACGTCTCATGGAAGGGGCGCACACGACGGCGGTGGTGCAGGTCTACCTCGACCGCCTCGCCGAGGACCCGGACGCCGATGTCGCGGTCGTCCGCGAGCTCCTCGCCGGCGCCGCGAACCGCCTGCACGTCCTGTGTGCGTCGCTCTTGCGGCGCAGCTATCCGCGGCTCACTCGTCCTCCGCTCGGCCTCGCGGCCGACGAGATGCTGAGCGCGGTCGTGGAGCGCCTGCTGAAGGCCCTGCGCGAGGCGCGCCCCGCGAACGTGCGGCAGTTCTTCGCGCTCGCCAACCAGCACATGCGCTGGGAACTCAACGATCTGGCCCGGCGGCTCGACGAGCAGCCCGCGGCGGTGGAGGCGAACGAGAGCGCCGTGGCCGCGCCGGAGCCCAGCGACTCGCAGCTCACGCCGAACACGCGCCGCATCCTGCAGGCGATCGACGGGTTACCCGCGGACGAGCGCGAGGTGTTCGGACTCGTGCGCATCCAGGATCTCCCGCAGAACGAGGTCGCCGAGCTGCTCGGCGTGTCGACGAAGACCGTGCAGCGCCGCCTGAACCGTGGCCTGGTGCTCCTGAGCGAGGCGCTCGGCGATCTGCGCGCGGGGAGCCCGGCTCCCGCCGAGGACTGAACGACGCGCCCGCCGAGAAGCGCGGCCACTCGTATCAGGTTCGGGGCTCGGCCGTCCCTCCTGGGGGAACCCCTCCCCTGTCGATGCACACCCCGCCTCTGCTGCGGAAACGGACGCGCTCCGTCCACGAGCTCCCGGTCCGCCCACGCCATCCCCTCGCGCTCCTTCCGCCTCTTTCGTCCGCGTCGGGTCCCGGGCACGATCTCGGCGTGAACCTGGAGGAGGTCTACGCCGAGTATGGCAGCTGGATCCGACGCAAGGTTCGACGCTACCTGCCGGAGGCGTGGGAGGACGCGATGCAGGAGGTGCTCGTCAAGCTCCAGCCGGCGCTCGCGCGTCTGCGCGAGACGCACACCGAGGCGGTGCGTGCGCTCGTCAGCCGCACGGTGCGCTCCGTGTGCATCGACGAGATCCGCCGCGGGTTGCGGTTCCCGAGAGAGCAGCGCGAGGTCGTGCCCGAAGAGCTGCAACGCGACTCGCCGGATCCGGACCAGGACCTGGCCGACGACCTCGCGCGACTCGCGACGCGCTGGAACGAGCTCCCCGAGCGCGAGCGGCGCATCCTGAAGCTCCGCTTCCACGACGGGCTCTCGTTCCGCGAGATCGCCGAGCTCCTCGACGTGCCGCAGGGCTCGGTGGCCGGCTGGTATTCCCGCGCGATCGCCGAGCTGAGGGAGCGACTGTCATGAACGAATCCGATCCCGAGCTCCCCGAGAAGGCCGAGCGCATCGTGCGGCGCCTCGCGGCGACGGACCCGCTCGAGACGCATCCTTCCGCAGCGGCGCTGGTGAGCTTCGACGAAGATCCGTCGGCGCTGAGCGCGAGGACGGTGAAGTGGATCGAAGCCCACCTGGAGACATGCACGGCCTGCCGCCGAGCGCGAACTGCGGTCCCCCGCCTCGGACCCGCGGCACGACCCGCGCGCAGAACCCCCTGGATCTTCGCCGCCGCAGCGGGCTGGCTCCTGGCGGCGTTCCTCGGCCTGCGCGGCAGGGATCTCGGACCCGCCCCGGACTGGGCGCTTCCGCCGGTGCAGACGGTCGTGCTCTCGACCACGCGCGGAGGAGAGGTCCCGTCGGTCCCGCCCGCGACACGCATCCTGCGCTGCGAGCTCGTGCTGGGCGAGGAGATCGAGCTCGGCGCGCTCCTGCACGTGCGCATCGTGGACGCCGGCGGTCGCACGGCCGTCGAGGAGGACCGCCGCGTGGAGGAGCGCAACGAGCGCGACTGGCCGGTCCTCACGCTCGATCGTGCGGCGCTTCCACCAGGCAAGGTGCAGCTCGAGGTGCGCACGCCCTCGGGCCTCCAGGCGACCTTCGAGCTCTCTCTGTAGCGACCGTCCCCGCGGGCGCTTTTTCTTGCTCGGCCGTATCAACGGCTCGCTCCGGTCGTCCCCTGGGTCAACCTCGAACCAGGTCACGACCATGAAGCACTTCTCTCGCCTCGTCGCCGCCGCCGTCGCGTCGCTCGCTCTCTCGGTTCCTTCCCGAGCCGATCTGATCGAGCAGCTGACGTTCCCGCCGCCGTCGGACTGCTCGCCCTGCGTCTGGTTCCAGGCGACCGGATCCGGAGACGGGCACTCGGGCGTCGTGAGCTTCACCAGCTTGCCCGTCGGCACCAACCTGTACGGCGGTTGGCTGACGTTCACGGAGGAGGGCGTGGGGGTGAGCTATCTCGGCGGGGCGACGATCCACGACGTCCGCGCGCCGGGCGGCGGGCCGCTGACCGGCGTCCGTGGCGCGGTCAAGCTCACGGAAGCCTACGGCGTCATCGTCGACACGGGCTCGGGCACGATCACGGGCGTGACGCTCTACGCCGGCGTCGTCCTCTGGACGCCGACGAAGACCTACCTCGTGCTCGTGGGCGGCATACCGACGGCCTACGAGTTCACGGTCGGCGGCGCGTCGATCCCCAACGTGCGCGGCGCCGCGCGCCTGGCGGCGCGCATCATCGACACCGACCCCGGCATCGGCGTCGCGGCCACGCTCTTCTCGGGCACGCTGCTCTACACCTCGTCGCGCGCCTACCTCCTGACGACCTTCGGCCTCGGGATCGCGGCGAGCGAGGTCCTCTTCGGCGGCAGCTCGATCGCCGGCGTGCGCGGCGTGACCGCCATGGGCGGCGACGCGAACACGCTCGTGCTCAACTCGGCGGCGTTCCTGTGGACGCCCACGAAGACGCTGATGCTCCTGACGGGCGGCGTGGTGAGCGTCTCGGAGATCCTCGACGAGGACGGCGCCTCGATCGCGAACACGTGGGGCGTGACGCGCCACAGTCCGCTCTATACCGGCTTCGGAGGCTTCCGCGGGATCGTGACCGTGGTCGACGACGAGAAGGAGCACATGGTCGTCGTGAACGGCGGCGTGGGCACGAGCGAGATCGAGAAGCCCTCGGGAGGCTCGCTGACTTCCGGAGTCCACATCGCCGCCAGCAACCCGCTCCTGCACCAGGCATCGAACCTGTCGGTCGTCGCGGCCTACCATCTGCCTGCGGGGATCCACGCCGCGGTCGCGGGCGTGACGGTGCTCGGCACGGTGCTCGCCTCGCAGCAATAGGCCAGGCTGCGCTGGCTGATCGATCGGGTTGGTGTCCCGTCCCAGGGGTCCACTCTCTGGGACGGGACACTAGCGCAACAGGTCCGCCTGTCCGTGGAGCACGAACGACGCCCACAGGGCCGGATGCGCGCTGCTCTTCTTCGCGAGCATCCCGCGCTGGGCGAGCGCGAGCGCCGTGGCGGGATGGCTCCCTTCCGCGAGGGCCTGTGTGAGGTGGCCGATGAACACCGGCGCTTGCGCGTCGTCCACCGGTGCGAGGCTCACGAGAAGATCCTGCGCACCCGCGGCGAGGAAGCAGCGCGCGATTCCGCCCACGCCCTCGCCGGAGTACGAATCGCCGCGCGCCGTGCGGCAGGCCGAGAGGATCACGAGCCGGGCGGTGGTGCGGAGCTCCAGGATCTCGCCCAGCGTGAGGAGGCCATCGCCGCCGCCGCTCGAAGGCGCGAGCACGAGCGCGCTGCGCGTGCCGTCCTCGTCGTCGACGAGCGCGTGACCGGCGAAGTGCACGAGCGCAGCGCCGGCGGCGCGCTCCCGGAAGGCCGCTTCCGTGGCGGAGCTGCCGACCACGGCCGCACCGCGTAGCTCGTCGGCCACGGCCCGCGATTCCGTCTCGGCCCGCGCCAGTGGAGCGAGTCCTGCCAGACCGAAGTGCGCGGCCAGCTCGGGATCGAAGGCGCCGGCTCCGTCGTAGCCGAAGGACACGGGTGCGCCTTCCCCGGTGGGCGCACGTTCGGCGGTGAGGACTCCGAGCGTCGGCGCGAAGGCGAGCTCGTGACGCGCGGCGAGGTAGCGCGCGGTCAGCGGCTCGCTCGCGTCCTTCGCCGGCGCTACGAGCGCGCCGAACGGCAAGCGGCCCCAGCGACCGGCACCGACGAAGACCAGCCGTCGCGCGCCGGCGAGCGTCGAGGCCAGCGGCGCGACGAAGAGGTCGTACGCCTCGCGCCCCGCCTGCTCGATGGCCGCGTCCTTCGCGGTCAAATCGAAGGCCACTCGCGCGAGCGCTTCGGCAGCCCGGTCGAGCTCGCGCGGCGGCGCGAGCGGATGGAACGAGAGCCCGCCGTCCGCGATGCAGATGGCGGCGGCCTCGTGCGATCCGGCGCAGTACACCACGACGGCCGTCTTCGACTTCTTCGCGCGCTCCTCGAGCTCGGCCAGCGGCTGCACCTGGTCCGTCCACGAGGGACTGGGCAGCCCGCGCAGGCGGAAGAGCTCCTTCAGCGCGCCCACGCGGCCGAGCTCGCTCGTCGCCAGCGCGCGCGGCAGGTCGGCCGGTCGGTCGTTCCCGCCGGATCCAGGACCGGCGCGCGCGAGGAACAGCGCGAAGTCCTGGAAGATGTGGTCCTCCGCGCTGTGGAAGATGCGCAGGGCCTGATCGCCCTCGATGGCGATCTTCTGGCGCTGCGCGAGGACGAGCGCGAGCTCCGCCTCGAAGTGCACGAGCGCCGCAGCCTCGTCGCCGAGCGCGAGCTGGGCGTGGGCCAGGACGCAGTGGTCGCGCACGAGATCGGCCGGTCCGCCGACGTGGTTGTCGGCGTGCTCGGCCAGGGCGATGCGAGCGTGGTCCAGGGTCTCGCGCAGGAGCGCTTCCCGCTCCGCGCCGGAGCACGTGAGCGCGAGCTCGAGGGCGAGTCTCGCGGCGCCGTTCTGATCGTTGGCGCGCTGGGCGCGCGACTGCGACGCGTCGATCGCGAGCACGCGCTGGAACGCCTCGCGCCCCTCGCGGAAGCGCTCGGTCGCCCAGCAATCGTAGGCGAGCTCCACCTGCAGCCCGTGCTCGGCGAGCTCGTCCTCGCGCGCACGGGCGGCCTCGATCGCGGCCCGCAGGCGCTCGGGGTCCGGATGAGCGCGCTGGCGAACCTCGAGATCGATGCGCTCGATGCGCTCGTCGGTCTTCGTCGTCGCGAGCCCGAGGCGCACGCGGATGGCGCGCCGTCGAACGAGCGCCTGGCGCTCCGCCAGGGTCAGTCCGCGGCGATAGAACTCCTCGCTCAGCGCGTCCTCTTCTCGATTGGCGCGCTCGAGCAGCTCCTCCTTGGCGAGCAGCTCGAGCGCGTGGCGCGAGGCCTCGGTCGCGAGCGGAAAGTCCCCCACGCGATCGGCGAGTTGCCAGAGCACGTGCCACGCATCCGGTGACTCGGGATCCTCGTCCACGAGCCGGCGGACGGCTTGAAGCGCTTCGCCCGGCTCGTCGCAGCGCGCGAGCGCCGTCCAGGACTTCTCGTCCATGGGGTCCTCGTGCAGCCGATCGACGAGGACGGCGACCGGATCGTCCGTCGTCCACAGGACGAGCAGACAAGCCAGTGCCGCGCTCCCCATGCGGGGGATGGTACGACAGAGCGGGCGCGATCGATCGGGCACGCGAAAGGACGCGCTAGACTGCGGTGAGCGCGAGGGGTCCCGCCTGGCGCTCTCCATGGCGCCCGAAGGCTCGCAGCCCCCCGATCGTCCGCCGGCAAGGAATCTCGGCGAAGGCGTCGAGCCCGGACCCCCTGCGAGAGATCCGAACGACGCCGCCACCGAGCTCCTGAGACGACTCTCGCTCTCCGGCACGAAGGCGCCGCGCTACAAGCACGACGGAGAGGTCGGACGCGGCGGGATGGGCGCGATCCTGAAGATCTGGGACGAGAACCTGCGCCGCCATCTCGCGATGAAGGTCGTGCTCGCACGGGACGATGCGCCGGATGCGGGAACGACGGCAGGGGTCGATCCGAAGACGCTCACGCGCTTCCTCGAAGAAGCGCAGGTCACGAGCCAGCTCGATCATCCCGGCATCGTTCCCGTCCACGAGCTCGGCCTCGACGCCGAGGGACGCGTCTACTTCACGATGAAGCTCGTGCAGGGACGGGACCTGCACACGATCTTCCACCTGGCGTTCCAGGGGAAGGAGGGCTGGAACGAGACGCGCGTTCTCGGCGTGCTCCTGAAGGTCTGCGAAGCGGTCGCCTACGCGCACAAGAAGGGCGTGATCCACCGCGACCTGAAGCCGGCCAACGTGATGGTCGGGGACTTCGGCGAGGTGTACGTGATGGACTGGGGCCTCGCGCGTGTCCTGCAGCGTGCGGATGCGCACGACATCCGGATCTCGCCAGAGGATTCCGGAAGAGCGAGCTCGTCCCACGCCAGTGTGGAGACCGACCGCAGCGACGTGCTGCGCGCGGTTCCCGACTCGCCGCTCTGCACGATGGACGGCGACGTCCTGGGAACGCCGGCGTACATGCCTCCCGAGCAAGCGCGGGGCGAGATCGAGAGCCTCTCGGCGCGCTCCGACGTGTATTCGCTCGGAGCGATGCTCTACCACCTGCTCGCCCGTCGGACGCCCTACGAGCGCCCCGGCAGGCCCCGCAACGCGATCGAGGTGCTGTTCGCGGTGATCGAAGGGCGTCCGTCGCCCGTGCACGAGCTGCGCCGCGACGTGCCGCCCGAGCTCGAAGCCATCTGCGACAAGGCGATGGCGCGCGATCCCGAGCAACGCTACGCCGACACGCTGGAGCTGGCCGAGGACCTGCGTGCGTTCCTCGAGGGTCGCGTGGTCCAGGCGTACGAGACCGGCGCGCTCGTCGAGCTGAAGAAGTGGGTGCTGCGCAACAAGCCGCTGGCGGGAGCGCTCGCGGCCGCGGTGCTCATCCTGATCGCGGGCATCTTCGTCAGCACCGCGAAGACGCGCGAGGCCGAAGCCGCCCGGCTCGAGACTGCGGAGAAGAACGCAGAGCTCGTGGCGGCGACGAAGCTCGCGCAGGAGCAGGAGCAGCTCGCGACGCAGCAGACGAACGACGTGCTCTCGCTGTCGGCGATCCAGGAGCTGAACGACCTGGAGTCGCGCGTCGATGCGCTGTGGCCGCCGGATCCGGACAGGGTGCCGCAGTACGACGCCTGGCTCGCCGACGCACGCGTGTTGATCGAAGGTCGACCGGCGGACGCGGCACGGGGAATCAGGAAGCACCCCAGCCTCGCGGAGCACGAGGCGAAGCTCCGCGAGATCCGCCAGCGGGCGCGACCGAGGAAGCCGGAAGAGATCGAGGCGGACCGCAGGTCGAACCCGCGCCACGCGGAGTGGCAGAAAGCAGAGGCCCAGCTCACGTGGACGCGGCGCATGCTCGGCGAGGAGCCGTGGCCCGACGAGGCGGACGTCGATGCGGCGCTGGCGAAGGAAACGTTGCCGACGGATGCCGAGGGCCTGGATGTGCTGGCTGCCCCCTTCCTCGCCATGGACGCGGCCAAGATGACGTACGGGAGCGAAGTGCGGGGACTCGTCCTGGAGAAGCGAGCGCTCGCCGTCGCGAAGCCCTCCGAGAGGCCGGACGTCCACTGCAACCTGAGCTGGGCGCTCTTCCGCTGTGGACGCTTCGAGCCCGCGCTCGAAGAGGCGCAGCTCGCCGTGGACGAAGCGCAGGGAGACGAGAAGGTTCGGTTCGCCAGCTCTCTGCAGATGCTGCGGGATCGGATCGCCCTGTGGGACGGTCCCGACGCGCGCGTGCGACAGTCGGACGCCGCCGCAGAGCTCGCGGCGCGCGTCGCGGAGCTGGAAGCCGCCCTGGAGCTGTCGACCTGGATGTTCGTGAGCGCAGAGGACGGCTGGTGGCACGCGCAGCTCTCGAAGCTCGTGGCGGACCTGACTTCGTTCCGGGACGAGAAGACGGGGCTGTACTCGTCGGGGATCTCCGAGGAGCACGGCTGGGGCATGGTGAAGCGGACGGCATTCGCGCGGACGATCCGGGAGCGGAGCCTGGACGGCCCGCGCGCCGAGAGCCTCTGGGCCGAGGCCAGCGCCGCGATCGCGGCGAGCCCCGAGTACGGCGGATGGAAGCCCGCGCCGCAGCTCGGGCTGTTGCCGATCGGTCCCGATCCCGAGTCGGGCCTGTGGGAGTTCTCGCACCTGGCGAGCGCCGAGGGCTTCGAGCCGGCCGAGCGCGGTGCCGACGGGAAGATCGTGTTGAAGGAAGGAACGGGGATCGTGCTGGTGCTCGTCCCCGGCGGGACGTTCGAGATGGGAACGCAGAAGAAGGACCCCGACGCGATCAACTACGACCCGCAGGCAGTGCCGGGCGAGTCGCCGGTGCACGAGGTGAAGCTCTCCCCGTACTTCCTGTCGAAGTACGAGATGACGCAGGCGCAGTGGCTCCGCATGATGGGTCGCAACCCGAGCCAGTACGCCCCCGAGAACTTCACCAGGGGATGGACTCGAACGTTCGCGGAAGGAAACCTGCTGCACCCGGTGGAGCGCGTGAGCTGGACGCAATGCATGGACGTCCTGTCGCGCTTCGGCCTCACGTTGCCGAGCGAGGCGCAGTGGGAGAACGCGGCTCGCGCGGGACGGGACACGCCCTACTGGACCGGCCTCGATCTCGAGTCGCTGAAGGGCGCCGCGAACATCGCGGACGCCTACGGGAAGGCCAACGGCGGCGAGTCGTTGCGCGCCTGGGAGCCGGAGTTCGACGACGGGGCCACGGTACACGCGCAGGTGGGCTCGTACCTGGCGAACCCCTACGGCCTGCACGACGTGATCGGCAACGTGTGGGAATGGTGCCTGGACGGCTTCGACGAGACCTTCTACGGAAAGAGCCCGCGCGTCGACCCGGTCGCACCGCTCGCCACCGCCGAGGTCCGGGTCTTCCGGGGCGGCAGCTTCTTCTTCGACGCCGCGTCCGCGCGGTCGGGGCAGCGCTACAACGCGACGCAGGAGTTCCTGAGCCACGACCTCGGCCTGCGGCCCGCGCGAAGCGTCACTCGCTGAGGCGCTGCCCATGGGCAATCGCTCGATCGAGTTCTTCGACGCCCAGTTCCGCCGGCAGATCCCCGCCGGGGACTTCCGGCTGAATCCGTTCGAGGAGCGCGCGCTCGCCCATCTCACCGGCACGGTCCTCGATCTCGGCTGCGGCCTCGGCAACCTGGCCCTCGAAGCGGCGCGGCGCGGACTCACGGTCGACGCCGTCGACGCGAGCGCGGCAGCCATCGAGCGCATCGCGGCGGCCGCGAAGGCCGAGCAGCTGCCCGTTCGCGCGCGCGTGGCCGACCTCGCGAGCTGGCGCTTCGAGCGGACCTACTCGACGATCGTGAGCATCGGCCTCTTCATGTTCTTTCCTCGTGAGCGCGCGCTCGAGCTCCTCACCGGCTTGCAGGAGCACGTCGAGCCTGGAGGCCGCGCCATCGTCAACGTGCTCACCGAGGGGACCACGTTCCTGGACATGTTCCAGTCCGACGCATTCCACCTCTTCGGCCGCGGCGAGCTCGAGCGGCGCTTCGCGGGCTGGACGCTCCTGTCGTCCGTCCACGAATCGTTCCCGGCGCCCGGGAACACGCTCAAGGAGTTCGACACCGTGATCGCGGCGAAGCGGCCGGAGTGAGCCAGCCGCGCAGCACGCGCAGCACGACGGGCATCACGATCCAGTAGGCGCCCGCCACGACCGCAGCGTTGAAGGTCGCGACGCGGAGGACGAACGGCCAGCCGGCGATCCACGGCGACAGGAACCTTCCGAGGACGAGCGCGGTGGGAAGGACGCCGAGGTAGGTCGCCAGGGCGGACCTCCATTTCGGTGGCGTCGGCGGCGCGCGGCAGAGCAACACGGCCTCGCGGCCGTTCCGCTCCCGCATGCGCACGTCGCCTTCGGTCACGGCGCCGACACGCGGCATGGCTCCGAGCCTTTCTCGGCGCGTTCATGATGAGGGGCGCGTTCGTGGACCTGTGACGCAGGCGTGCGGTCGATCCGGAGGCTGAGCAATTCGGGCCGGCTGTAGTGGCCGCGGGAGTCCATCAGCAGCTTGCGCCGGTCGATCAGCGCGAAGTCGAGGTCGGCGATCACGACGCCTTCGCCCGAGCGGATGGGCTCCCCCATCAGGGTCCCGTCGGGCGCCACGATCGCCGTGAAGCAGCCGCCGGAGATCGTGCCGATGTTGCAGCCCGTGTCCGCGACGATCCGTGCCTGCTGATCGGGATCCAGCCAGGCCGTCGCGCAGACGACGAAGCAGCCGGACTCCAGCGCGTGCTGCCGGACGCTGACCTCCGTCTGCTGCGCGAACAGCTCGCCGAAGATGGAGCCCGGATACATGGCCGAGTGGATCTCCTCGCCGTCGGCCATCAGCGCGTAGCGCGCGAGAGGGTTGTGGTGCTCCAGGCACGCCAGCTGACCGATGCGGGCGGCGCGGCTGTCGACGGCGCAGAGGCCCGAGCCGTCGCCCTGGCCCCAGATCATCCGCTCGTGGTACGTGGGCGAGATCTTGCGGCGTCTCTGGATCAGCGCGCCGTCGGCATCGAAGAGCAGCTGCGTGTTGTACAGCGTTCCGCGGTCGCGCTCGTTGACGCCGATCGACACGACGACTCCCGCCTGCCGGGCGGCTTCGCCGATCGCGTCCGTCGACGGAGAGGGCACCGTCACGGCCTCGCCGAGCAGCCTGCGCTGCTCGGGGCCGGCGAGGTTCTGCACGGGCGGCTGGACGAACGAGAAGTACGGGTAGTACGGGATCAGAGTCTCGGGGAACGTGGCGAACTGCACGCCGCGTTCACCGAGCTCGTGGATCTTGCGCACGACCCTCTCGACGGTTCCCTCGCGGCTGTAGAGCACGGGGCTCATCTGCACCGCGGCGGCCCGGACGACGCGGGTCGAGCTGGACTGGAAAGCGCTCATCGCATCACTCCTTCCGTGTCGTCGAACGTCACGGCGCGTAGCGCGTGAACACGAAGTCGCGCGCCTCGGCCGCCCGGTGGCAGGGGAAGCACGCGTTCACGACGGTGTCCGCCGCGGGCTTGCCATCGTCGAACTGCGCGTAGCCCCAGCCGCCGCTCGACGCGTAGCGCTTCGAGTCGCGGACCATGAACTGCAGCCCGTTCTTCGGGTGTCCGGCCACGAAGGACTGGGCACGGCCGAAGGCGGCGTTGTTCTCGTCCGACGCGTCGAGGCTCCAGGCGATGCGCGCGATGATCGCGCCGTCCGGGAATGGCAGCCTTCCCGCGCGGTAGGCCTCGATGGCGACGTCGTTGCCGAGGACGGCACGGACGTCGTCGAGCTCACCTTCCTCGCGAGCGACGGAGATCAGTCTCCAGTCGCCGTAGCCCGGCGGGATCTCCTTCACGTAGTCGGGGGTCGTGTCGACTTCGCCGCGGACGGCCATGCAGGCCACGACGCCAGCAGCGATCAACGAGAGAGCGATGGTCTTCATGGCGTGCCTCTCTAGCGCAGCGAGCGGAAGGCGGCGCGGAGCTCCGCGGAGAAGAGCTCGGGATGCTCCCAGGCCGCGAAGTGCCCGCCCTGGTCGGCCCTGTGGAAGTAGAC
>Ga0111539_10010866_pt1 | contig 11458 bp, 15 predicted proteins | sample RhiMethybrSRZTD1_FD_79667 | JGI IMG/M metagenome (GOLD analysis project Ga0111539, IMG submission 79667) | Populus rhizosphere microbial communities from Tennessee, USA - Rhizosphere MetaG P. TD hybrid SRZTD1 (version 2) (version 2) | ecosystem: Host-associated > Plants > Roots > Rhizosphere >...
GCGCAGCTCGACCCCGGCGGCGTTGGCCGGCTCGGTGAAGCTGGGCCAGCCGGTGCCGGAGTCGAACTTGGCGTCGGAGCGGAACAGCTCGTTGCCGCAGGCGGCGCAGCGGTAGACGCCCTGCTCCTTGGAGTAGGTGTACTTGCCGGTGAACGGCGGCTCGGTCGCCGCCTCGCGCAGCACCCGGTACTGGTCGGGGCTGAGCTGCTGGCGCCACTCCTGCTCGGTCCTGGTCACCTCGGCCATGGTTGGTCGCACCTTCCTCGCGTGGGGTCCTCCCTCCAGCATACGGAGGCGCTCCCGGCTGGGCCGTTGTCGAGTACCTTGGCGGCCATGAGCATCCCGGCAACGGCGGCTCCCACGCCGCCGCTCCCCCGCTACGGCGAGGCCTCGCTCGCCGACCTGCTGCCGTCGCTGCTGGCCGCCCTGGACGTGCCCGGGTTCGCCAACCCGCTCGGGGTGGAGCCGCTGCGCCGGGCGTGCCTGCTGGTGGTGGACGGCCTCGGCTGGGAGCTGCTGCTGGCCAGCCGGGGAGCCGCCCCCGTGCTGGCCGGCGCGGCCGAGCGGGGCCGGCCGGTCACCACCGGGTTCCCGGCGACCACCGCGACCAGCCTGGCCTCGATCGGCACCGGGCTCCCGCCGGGCCGCCACGGCCTGGTCGGCTACACCATCGCCCTGCCGGGCATGGAGCGGGCCTTCAACTGCCTCCGCTGGTCCCCCTACGGCCTCGGCGGCGCCAAGGACCTGCGCGACCGGGTCGTCCCCGAGCGCATGCAGCCCGAGCCCACCGGGTTCGAGGCCGCCGTCGCCGACGGGGTCGAGGTCACCCTGGTCGGGGCCGGCGAGTACGCCGCCTCCGGCTTCACCCGGGCCGCGCTGCGCGGGGGTGGATACTGGCGCACCCACTCCCTCGGCGACCAGGCCGCCGGGGCGGTGCGCGGCCTGGCCAGGGGCCGGCGCAGCCTGGTCTACCTCTACCATCCCGACCTGGACCGCACCGGGCATGTCCGCGGCGTCGACGCCGACGCCTGGCGGCTGGAGCTGGCCCACATCGACCGGCTGGTCACCCACGTGGCCGAGCGCCTGCCCGGCGACGCCGCCCTGTTCGTCACCGGCGACCACGGCATGGTCGACCTGCGCACCGACCAGCGGGTCGACCTGGCCGACCAGCCGGAGCTGGCCGACGGGGTCCGGCTGCTGTCCGGCGAGGCCAGGGCCAGACACGTCCACACCCAGCGGGGCGCCGCCGGCGACGTGCTGGTCACCTGGCGGGCGCTGCTCGGACACGCCATGTGGGTGGTGCCGGGCGAGGAGGCCGTGGCCGCCGGCTGGTTCGGACCCCAGGTCACCGACGAGGTCCGGGCCCGGATCGGCGACGTGGTCGCGGCCGCCCACGGCCCGGTCGGGGTGGTCCAGCGCGAGGTCGACCCCACCCAGGCCCTCCTGGTCGGCCACCACGGCTCGATGACCCCGGCCGAGCAGCTGGTCCCGTTCCTGGAGCTGCGCCGCTAGGGCCGGCGGCGGGCCGTGTACCGGGCCAGCAGGCCGGTCCCGGCGAGCAGGAGGGCGACGGGCAGGGCGCAGCCGCCCGAGCGCAGGCGGGACCGCGGGCTGCCCGGGCCGCGGATGGGCGCCTCGTCGGCGTAGTTCTCGTCTTCCTGCCAGTCGGGGACGCCGTCGGCGTCCCTGTCCCTGTGCCAGCTCACGGTTCCTCCGGCCTCGGCGGACCGGGACCGGCCCCGGTCGCCGCCGCGGCGGCGCCAATCCTAGACGCCCGGGGGCACACCGGTCACCATCCACCGACCGGCTAGACGCCGAGGTCCTCGTCGGCGTCGGGGAGGTCCCCGCGGGCGATCCGGTCCAGCAGCTCGGGCAGGTCGCGGGGGGTGGTCACGGTCGCCGACGACCGCAGCTCGTCCACGGACCACCAGCGCAGCTCGCGGATGCCCTCGGCCGACAGGGTGGCCACGTGGCCGGGGTCGACCTCGAACGCGTCGGCACGGCACAGCACCCACCGCTCCCGCTGGGTCATCCAACGACCCGACCAGAAGCTCCAGAAGGTGTGGTGGCGCCGGCCGATCCAGGGGCCGACCCGCAGGTCGCCGCGGGCCAGCTCCTCGCGCAGCTCCCGGCGGACCGCGGCCAGGTGGTCCTCGCCGGCCTCCAGCCCGCCCCCCGGCGGGCCCCAGTGGCCGACCTCCCGGCCGTCGTCGTAGATGACCAGCAGGGCCCGCCAGCCCCGGGAAATCCTCGTCCTCGGTCGCCCCGGCCTGGGTGGCCATGGCCACCGGCACGGCCAGCCGGCGGGCGTGGCGCACCGCGTCCCCGAGCCCCGACGACAGCCACCAGGCGTGGCCCTCGCGCCAGCCCCGCTCGTCGGTGCGGCGCCCGTCCAGGCCGGGGCCGAGCAGAAGAACAGCACCGCCGCCCCGGCGGCCACCGCCTCGGTCCAGGGGAAGTCGACCTCGGCCTCGGCGCAGAGGGTCACGCCGAAGCGGGCCGCCCCGAGCTCGAACACCCCGGCCCCCTCCCCGGTCCGGTAGCCCTCCTCGCCCTCGCCGAGGTGGCGCTTGCGGTACACGCCGCCGAGCCGGCCGCCGTGGCCGTACACCTGGGTGATGTGGAAGGCCGCGCCGGCGCGCTCGGCGATGCCGAACACCGCGGCCACAGCGCTGCGGAAGGTCCCCTCCAGCAGCGCCCGCACCGGCGGGGCGTCGACGGCCAGGGCCCGCTCGGGATGACGGCGGGGGTCGACCGACCCGGTGAGGGAGAGCTCCGGGAACACGGCCACGTCGCAGCCCTGGGCCCGGGCCTGCTCGAGCACGGCCAGGTGCCGGGCCAGGTTGCCGTCGAGGTCGCCCTTGTGGACGTTGCGGGCGGCGAGCAGGATCCGCATGCCGGGACCGCCGCGGCGCTCAGCCGGGCCGGTCCGGGTGGGGGATGGTGCGCAGGACCTTGGCCGGGGAGCCGGCCACGATCGTGTAGGGCGCGACGTCGCCGAGGACCAGCGAGCCGCCGCCGACCACGGCGTTGGCGCCGATCCGGCACGGCCCCAGCACCAGGGCGTTGCTGGCCACCCAGGCGCCCTCCTCGATGACGATGTCGCGGCCGGTGCGCGGGATGGCGAACATCCGCTCCCGCCCGAACTTGGTGATGTCGTGGGTGCCGGTGAGGACCGACACGTTGTGGCCGAAGAAGGCGTTCTCCCCCACCGTGATGTCGCCCGAGCCCACGTTGAACAGGGCGTTGTTGACCACGGCCGAGGGGTGGATGTGCAGACGGGCCCGGTTCCCGTGGACCAGGTACTTGTACATCTCCACATGGGCCTCGGGACCGGCCTGCCTGGGGTCCTGCTCGGCCAGCACCTGGCGCAGCGGCTCCCGCAGCCAGCGGACGAGCAGCCGCGCCATCATGCGGTCAAGTGTCGACATCCGCGCCTCCTGTCCCTCGCCGTCCCGGCCGGCTCGCCCGAAGCCGGCCCAGCATCGCATCCCAGGTCACCGACCCGGAAGTCGAGCCGCCGCCGCCCGGGAGGGCCGGGGCCGTAACGGTCCCGTACCGTTGCCCGGGGTATCGTCGGCCCCGTCGTGCCGTGTGGCGACCCGAGCCCGAGATGGTGGCCTATGCAGCTGGGGAGCCGGACCCTGCTCGCCTGGCTGGTCTTTCTGGCGACCTTCGCGTGCCTGGTCGGCGGACTGGTGGTCACGCTGGCGGTGACCCGGCCGCTGACCACCGACGCGCTGGTGGACGGCGCCTTCGAGGGCACCATCTGGCTGCTGTTCGCCACCGTCGGGCTGGTCCTGACGCTGCGGCGGCCGGCCAACCCGATCGGCTGGCTGTACGCCGCCGCCGGGCTGGTCTGGACCCTCTACATCCCCTGGGACCCCTGGGTCGACCAGCTGCTGCGCAGCGGCCGCCCGCTGCCGCCGGCCGCCCGGCTGGCCGCCCTGGCCGGGGACTCGCTGTGGGCGCTCGGCATCACCCTGGCCATCACCCTGCCGCTGCTGCTGCTGCCGAGCGGCCGGCTGCGCTCGCCCCGCTGGCGGCTGGTCGCGGTCACCGCCATCGCCGGCACCGCCATCACGGTGGTCGGCTGGTCCCTGGCCCCGGACCCGATGACCCAGCCGCTTCAGCCCGTGGCCAAGCCGTTCCCGCTGCACGGGACCGCGGGCGCGGTCGCCGACACCATCCACTGGATCGGCTGGGGGATGCTGTTCGCCTGCGTCCCGGTCGCGGCGGTCTGCCTGGTCCTGCGCTTCCGGACCTCGCGCGGGGTCGAGCGCCAGCAGCTGCGCTGGGTCGCGGCCGGGGCCGTCGTCGCCGCCGCCGCGCCGCTGATGCTCCTGCCCCTGGGGTTCACCGGGCTGGTGCCCGACGACGTCTTCGCCATCCCGCTGCTGCTCTCGGTCCCGCTGGCGATCGCGGTGGCGGTGCTGCGCTACCGGCTGTGGGACCTGGACCGCCTGGTCAGCCGGACGGTCACCTACGCCGCCGTGACCGCCCTACTGGTCGTCCCCTACCTGCTCATCCTCCCGGTCGCCACCCACCTGGCCGGCGGCTCGGGCAGCCTGGCCGTGGCCGCCGCCACCCTGGCCGCCGCCGCCCTGTTCCAGCCCCTGCGCCGCCGGGTCCAGGACCTGGTCGACCGCCGCTTCAACCGCCGCCGCTACGACGCCGCCCGCACCGTGGACGGCTTCGCCCTGCGCCTGCGCGACCAGGTCGACCTTGACGTGCTCCACGGCGAGCTGCTGGCCGTGGTCGACCAGACCATGCAACCCACCCAGGCCTCGCTCTGGCTCCGCCCCCCCGGCCGTCGGCCCGCGGGCGCCCCGCTAGGCCCGCCACGGGAGCGCCATGGAGACGACCGAGGTCGACGGGCTCGGCATCGCCTACGAGCGTGCCGGCCACGGGCCGCCGCTCGTCCTGCTCCAGGGCTATGTGGGCGACGGCCCGACGACCTGGCGGCGCCAGCTGGACGGGCTCTGCGACGACTTCACGGTGGTCGCCTGGGACGCCCCAGGGGCCGGCCGGTCAGCGGACCCGCCGGAGTCGTTCGGCATGGCCGGCTACGCCGACTGCCTGGCCGGCTTCGTCGAGCGGCTCGGCCTGGGGCGGCCGCACGTGGCCGGGCTGTCGTTCGGCGGCGCCCTCGCCCTTGCCCTCCACCGCCGGCACCCCACCGTCCCCAGGACGCTGGTCCTGGCGTCCGCCTACGCCGGATGGGCCGGGTCCCTGCCCGCCGAGGTCACCGAGCAGCGCCTGCGTCAGGCGATGGTCCTGGCCGACCTGGCACCGGCCGAGTTCGTGGGCAGGCTCCTGCCGACGATGTTCTCGGAGGGCACGCCGCCGGAGTCGGTCGACGCCTTCGGGGCCAGCATGCTCGGGTTCCACCCGGCCGGCTTCCGGGCCATGGCCCGCGCCTCGGCCGAGAACCTGCGCGACGCCCTGCCCCGGGTCGACGTCCCGACCCTGCTGGTCTACGGCGACCAGGACGTGCGCGCCCCCCTGGCCGTGGCCGAGGACCTCAACACGGCGATCCCCGGCTCGACCCTGGTCGTCCTCCCGCGCGCCGGCCACGTCTGCAACATCGAGGCCCCGGAGGCGTTCAACCAGGCCGTCCTGAGCTTCCTCCAGCCGTCCGGCGGCCGGCGGCCAGGACGCTGACGGTGTTGGCGGTCACGATGGCCGCGATGGCCAGCCATTCCGGCCAGCCGAGACCCTGGTCGAGGACGACCAGGCCGACCAGGGCGGCCAGCACGGGGTTGACGCTCATGAAGACCCCGAACAGGCGGGCCGGCACCCGGCGCAGGGCGAGCATGTCGGCGAGGAACGGGACCGCCGAGGAGAGGACACCGGCGGCGGCGGCCTCGCGGAGGGCGGTCGCGGTCGGGGGGTGATGGACGAAGGTGGCGATGCCGATCGGGACGTAGGCCAGCGCCGACAGCCCGGCGGCGGCCGCCGAGCCCTCGGCGCCGGGCAGGCGGCGGCCGATCACCCGGTTGAGCAGGATGTAGCAGGCCCAGCAGACGGCGGCCAGCAGGGCCAGGGCCATGCCCAGGTAGTCGGTGGTCGGCTGGGGGCGGGCCAGGACGACGACCGCCGCGCCGGCGGAGGCGGCGCAGACGAGGTCCAGCGCCCGGCGCGAGGCGGCCAGCGCCACGGTGAGGGGTCCGAGGAACTCCAGCGTCACCGCCAGGCCGAGCCCGATCCGGTCGATCGAGGTGTAGAGCGACAGGTTCATGGTGGCGAAGACCAGGGCCAGCGACAGCACCGGCCACCACTGCCGCCAGGTGAACCGCCGCACCTGGGGGCGGCCGATGGCCAGCAGCACGACCCCGGCCACCCACTGCCGCACGGCCACCACCCCGGCCGGCCCGATCACGGGGAAGGCCAGTGCCCCGGTGGCCGCGCCGACCTGATTGGACAGGCCGCTGCCGAGCATCAGGGCCACGCCGGCCAGGCGCCCCGAGCGCCCGCCGGCGGGCGCGGTCGCCGCCGCGGGCCGTCGCTGCAGGAGGGAGATCGCCATGGGCCCGAGTATGCGGCCGGCCCATGCATGCGCAAAATGCATGCAGGCGGTTACCTATACGCTAGGATCATGGATCTGGAGCTGCGGCATCTCCGCTGCCTGGTCGCGATCGTCGACACCGGCAGCTTCACCGACGCCGCCATCGAGCTGGGCCTCTCCCAGGCGGCCGTGTCGCGCACGCTGATGTCGCTGGAGGCGGTCCTGGGGGTACGGCTGCTGCACCGCACCAGCAGGATCGTCACCCCGACCACGGCCGGGGTGCAGGTCCTGGCCCGGGCCAGGCAGCTGCTGGCCTCCGCCGACGACCTGGTGCGCGAGGCCACCACCGGCCACACCCGGCTGCGCATCGGCCACGCCTGGTCGGCCATGGGCCGCCACACCCCCGAGTTCCAGCGCCGCTGGGCCGCCCTGTACCCCGACATCGAGCTGCAGCTGATCCGCACCAACTCCAGCACCGGCGGGCTGGCCGAAGGCCTCTGCGACCTGGCCGTGGTTCGCACCCCGCCCGACGAGCGCCGCTTCGCCGGCGCCGTGGTCGGCCACGAACGCCGCTACTGCGCCTTGGCCGCCGACGACCCCTGGGCCAGGCGCCGCTCCATCGGGCTGGACGAGGTCCGCGACCGCACCGTCGTCATCGACCGCCGCACCGGGACCACCACCACCGACCTCTGGCCGTCCGGCACCGGTCCCACCCTGGAGGACACAAAGGACATCGACGACTGGCTGGCCGTGATCGCCACCGGCCGCGCCGTCGGCATCACCCCCGAGAGCACCATGACCCAGTACCGCCGCGAAGGCATCGCCTTCCGGCCCCTGCGCGACGCCGCCCCCGTCACCGTCCGCTTCATCTGGCGCCGCCACGATCCCCACCCGGCCACCCACGCCGCCGTCGCCCTCCTGACGGACCTGTACCGGCCGAGTTCTCGATGACTAGGCCGTCCGGGTGATTTCTCTTGTCGCGGATCGGCGCTAGTGTGCCGGGGTCACCCTGGGTTACGGCAAAGGAGCGTGCGATGGCCTCTCGACTCAATCCGTATGTCAGCTTCGACGGTAACGCCCGCCAGGCCATGGAGTTCTACAAGGGGGTCTTCGGCGGCGACCTGAACACGAACACCTTCGGTGAGTTCGGTCAGGCGGACTCGCCCGACGCCGACAAGGTCATGCACAGCCAGCTCGAGACCGACAGCGGCTTCACGCTCATGGCCTCCGACACCCCGGCCGGGATGCAGCGCAACCCCGGCGACACCATCACCATCAGCCTGAGCGGGGACGACGCCGACGCCCTGCGCGGCTACTGGGAGAAGCTGTCGGAGGGTGGCACCGTGACCATGCCCCTGGAGAAGCAGATGTGGGGCGACGAGTTCGGCATGTGCATGGACCGGTTCGGCGTCCCCTGGATGGTCAACATCACCCAGGCCCAGTCCTGACGCCGGTCACCTCGTCGTAGCCGGAACCCTGATCGCCGCAGGGACCGCGACCGCCTCGGGCGGCCGAGTCGTCGATCTCGGCAAGCGGGAGGGAGACGCCGTACTCCACACGATGACCGGGCTGCCGCCCGGCGTGCTTGGCTTCGAGGTCAACGGTGAGCTGCACGCCGACGACTACCGGAACGTGCTCGTTCCGGCGGTCGAGGCGGCGATCCGGGCAGGCGAGCGGATCCGCATCGTTCTGGTGTTCGAGCGCTTCGACGGGCTGTCCGGCGGCGCGTTGTGGCAGGACCTCACGATGGGTGTCGAGCACCTCACCCACTGGGACCGTATCGCGCTCGTCACCGACATCGACTGGATGATCCAGCTCACGGCGCTGTTCGGCTGGATGACGCCGGGCGAGCTCGAGCACTTCCCGCTCGCCGAGCGTGAGGCGGCGATCGCCTGGGTTGCCGCCGCGGACTGACCGAGGCACCCGCCGCCGGCATGGCCGGGCTCGGCGCGATCACTCGGGTCGAGTGTCGAGCTGATCAGGCTGCTGCGGACTCCGGTGGTCGACCGGCAACCCGCACCGGGGCGTCGGTCGCCACCACGGCCGGGGCGGTTGCCTTGTCTCCGGCAACTGCGACGTGGTACTCAGCTTGCTTCGGTGGGTCGGCGACCTCTTTGGCCACCGCCACCGGTGCAGGCCTACGACCCCGGGGTGCTCCCCTGACCCGGGGTCGTAGCGCGTTCGGGTCCCCGCGCCACGGATCCCCCCGGGTGCGACACCTATGCAGCGGCGGCGATCGACAGGGCGGCCGCGACCATGATGAGACCGAAGCCGCCGAAGATCGCCCACAGCCCCGTGGACTCCCACCTGTCGCCCACCTTCCTGGCCCTGGCCAGGGCGGTCAGGACGAACCCGGCAAGCACGCCGGCCAGCCCCAGGAGGGTCAAGAACCCGATCACCGGCCGGTCTCCTCACTGGCTGTGACGACGCCCATGGTGACCCCCTAGTTGTGCCCTGGGGTGGTCCTGATGCGCAACGGAGCAGGTCGCAGACCTGCTCCTCCCAGCATCGGACCGGCTTTGCTTCTGTGCCGGGTTCATCCCAATGGCCGGAGATCTTCTTCGCTAGGTGAAGTGCGAGGTTTTGCGGCATCGGTTATGGTGGCTGCCACCGGGACTCGGTCCAACGAAGGTCGGGAGGATCCGCATGCGTCGCAGGACCACGCTCATCGCACTCGCCGTCGCCCTGGTCGCGGCGGCGCTGGCTGGGGCCGCGCCAGCCCTGGCCATCACGGGCGGCGGCCCAGACACGGTCCATAAGAACGTCGGGCTGGTCCGCTTCACCACCACAGCGGGAAGGTTCCGCTGCTCCGGCACCCTGATCTCCCCGACCGTGGTGCTGACCGCCGGTCACTGCACCGAGGGCCCGGCGACCAATGTCTATGTGTCGTTCGACGACGCCCTCCAACCCGACCCGCTGGCGCCGGGGATCAGCCCCGCCGAACGGGCCGCCCGCGCAGCCCACTACATCACCGGCACCGCCCATCCCGACCCAGGCTGGGACGGCAAGCTCAGCATCGCCAAGCAGCACGACCAGGGCGTGGTCGTCCTCGACGCCCCGGCGACGACCAAGTGGCCCATCTCCCCAGCCCCACTGCCCCCGGTCGGCTACCTGGACCGCAACCAGGGCCAGCTCAAGAACGAGACCTTCACCCTCGTCGGCTACGGCGTCGACATCGGCGACAAGAAGGCCCAGATCGTGGTCCAGGAGCGCCGCTTCACCACCTCCTACCTCAAGAACGTCCAGAGCGAGGTCGTGGTCTTCCAGATCAACGACAACGACGCCAAGGCGGGCGGCGGGTCGTGCTTTGGCGACTCGGGGGGCGCGGTGTTCCTCAACGGGTTCGTGCTCGGCGACGCCTCCTATGTGAACTCGCTGAGCTGCAACGCCACCGGCAGCTACCAGCGGGACGACACGCCCTACTCCCGAGCGTTCCTCAACCGGTTCCTGAACCCCTAGCCACGCCACCGGTGTGGCTAGGGGTTGAGCCCACCAGCGGTGCACAGGCGCAGGATGGGCGGATCCGACGTCAGGAATGGTCTTCCGCCGGCGACGCTGCCCTCAGCGCTGGACCCGGTAGTGCATGTGGGTGACACCAGACTCCCCCTCGAGGATCCGGGTGCGCTCCAGCTCGATGTGCTCGGGACTGAGGTTGTCGAAGAGACGGCGCCCTTGGCCAAGGAGCACCGGGATGAGGTGGAGCTCGAGCTCGTCGAGGACGCCGGCAGCGAGTGCCAGCTGCGCGGTTCCGGCGCCGTGGACCAGCACGTTCTTGTCGCCCGCAGCCTGCTTGGCCCGGGTCATCGCGGTCGTGACGTCGGACACGTAGGTAACCAGCGGCCACTGCCGCGCACCGCTGTCGGGCTCATGGCGGGTGAGGACGAAGATCGGCACGCCGTCGTGGTGGTCGCCGCCCCAGCCGCCCGCCGGCTCGAAGGTCCCCCCGCCGATGACGACCGCTCCGGTGGCCATCAGCTCGTCGAAGACCTGGCCGTTGACGCCCGCCAGACGGCCGGAGACTCCCTTGTGGTCGGCGTCGACATCCGTCAAGAACCAGTCGTGGAGGCGGTGCCCGCCGTCGCCGAGCGGGTTGTCAGGTCGTTCGTCTGGCCCGGCGATGAACCCGTCGAGGGACATGGACATGGAGAGAACGGTTGCGGACACGGTGTGTCTCCTTCCCTGGCCTGTGGTCGGGCGCAAGGACCTGGTACAGGACGGCCGCCGGCCTCAAGCCCTCGACGCACGGCAACGGGGCCTGGTCACCGACCAGGCCCCGTTGGTGGAGGTGGGAGATCGAACTCCCCTTGTCTCGTGATTCGCGCCGACCGGCGGCACGCTGCACTGATGCCCGTATCCGGCTCCTGACCAGCGGGAATCGTCTGTCTCAGCATCACCTATGGCGACCCTCGGTGAGTCACGGCATCACGGTGGTTTGTGGCCCCGATGTTGGCCCCGCCGTGGCCCCGGGGTCCGCCCTCGTGTTGCTGTCCGCATGCAGCGGGGCCGCACCCGATACTAGCGGGCCGGCCCTATGGGACACGAGGAGCTGCCCCTCATGCCCGAGGAGAACGTCACCCGTCGCCGGCATGTGCTGCTGGTCGACGTCACCCAGGCGGCCAGCGAAGTCAGCCGCCTTCGCTGGGCGGTCCTACTCGAGGAGGTCATCCGGTGACGCCTGACGGCTCATGAGCGCTTCTTCTGTTGCTACGCGCGCATGGCCAGCTACGCGAGCGCCCTCGGTCGCCTACCACCGGCCGGGGGCGTCCGCGTGCTTCAGGTGCGGCGGCGTGGTCGTTGCGGTGCTTCGGTGGGTCGGTGGTTGGTTCGGGGTTCACCGTCCACCCAACCGGGCTGGCTGTCGGCCTTGGGAGCGAACAGGCCCCACGCAGTTCGGTCGGGCGATGACCCCTGGGGGCGAGGAGAAGACGCCCCCGGGTCCTGGCCCGGGTA
>Ga0111539_10010867_pt1 | contig 11458 bp, 9 predicted proteins | sample RhiMethybrSRZTD1_FD_79667 | JGI IMG/M metagenome (GOLD analysis project Ga0111539, IMG submission 79667) | Populus rhizosphere microbial communities from Tennessee, USA - Rhizosphere MetaG P. TD hybrid SRZTD1 (version 2) (version 2) | ecosystem: Host-associated > Plants > Roots > Rhizosphere >...
TAGCATTAAGTATGGATTGGCGGCCTTTGCCCCCAACAGCAACTGTGTTGACATAAACGACTTGGCAGGCGCGATTGAGATCGTAAAAAAATTAGATTCGATCTGCGATATAGTTATTGTTTCGTTTCATGGTGGAGCGGAAGGCGCACAATATCAAACCGTTCCCCGAACAAATGAAATGTTTTACGGAGAAAACAGAGGTGATGTATATAAATTTTCTCATACGCTAATTGATTCAGGCGCCGACATTGTATTTGGGCATGGCCCACATGTTACCCGGGCCATGGAAGTTTATAATGACCGCTTCATAGCCTACAGCTTGGGAAACTTTTGCACCTATCGTGGAATCAGTGTAAATGGCGTTAATGGGCTGGCTCCCATTGTTAAAGTTTTTACTGATAAAACGGGAAAGTTTTTTTACGGAAAGATCATTCCGACCTATCAAACCTATGATACCGGGGTGAGAATTGATCCTCAAAATCAGGTAATTAAGATAATTCAAGAGCTTACAAAAAAAGATTTTCCTGAATCACAAATTCGCATTGACGATAATGGTTTAATTACTTACCTTGCTCAGTAACATGGCTTATAAGGAAAAAGAAATTGAAAAGCTTTACTACTCCATTGGAGAAGTAGCTGAAATATTTAGTGTAGCTCCATCACTCATTCGCTTTTGGGAATCGGAGTTCGAATTAATCAAACCAAAAAAAAATCGGAAGGGCAATCGCCAATTTACGAAGGAGGACATTGATAATGTTCGCACGATTTATCACCTCGTAAAAGAAAAAGGATTTACCCTTCAAGGCGCAAAGGAAATGTTGCGTAACGATACGCAGGCTGTCCGCGATAAAATGGAATTTATTGATTCGCTGAGGCGTGTTCGCGGCTTCCTTGTCGAACTTCGCGAAAGGCTGCATGCATAGTTGAGCCCTTTGCAGGCGACGATTTTGTTGTGCTTTATTTTCAATCCTGGTTTTACATCGTTGTCATAATTTTTCCCGTTGTCTATGGATCAAAACAGGCTGTCCTTATTGGCCCTTCATTTCATTCCCGGAATTGGCAACTACATCATCAGACAATTAGTAAGTTACTGTGGCTCCGCAGAAAAAGTCTTCACGATGTCAAAGGGCAAACTTCGAAAAATACCTGGCATTGGTGATGTAACGGCTGAAGCTATTGTGAAGGGAAAACCTTTTGCTGATGCAGAACGAGAATGGAAAAATGCCGAAAGAGAAAAATCACAACTGATATTTTTCATAGACAGAAATTATCCTTCTCGTCTAAAGCAAGTTCCGGATGCTCCATCTCTTCTTTATGCAAAAGGTAATATCGATTTTGAAAATCCAAAATCCGTGGCCATTGTAGGTACTCGAAAGTCAACCGAGTATGGAAGGGCGTGCGTTGAGCAGTTGGTAGCTGGTCTACAGAAACATCATGCGTTGATCATTAGCGGCCTTGCCTATGGCATCGACATCCAAGCACACAAGCAGGCTTTAAAAAATAATTTACCGACCATAGGCATCATGGGGAGTGGCGTTGATGTTATGTATCCGGCATCGCATATTGAAACGGCGAAAAAGATGTTTGCCGACGGCGGCGTCGTTTCGGAAAATCCATTAGGCACAAAACCCGACGCACATAATTTTCCTGCCCGTAACCGAATCATTGCCGGACTTTGTGATGTGTTGGTAGTGGTCGAGGCAGCGCATAAGGGCGGAGCATTAATCACAGCCGAGATTGCTAATTCCTATAACAGAGATGTGATGGCATTTCCCGGAAATGTGGGTCGAAGTTATTCGGAAGGCTGCAACAGTCTAATAAAATCTAATCGCGCACATCTCATAGTGTCGGCGAATGATTTGGAATACATTATGAACTGGAGCGAGGGAGTAAAAAGTCCTGCGAATCAACTGGCTTGTAATCTGGATTCTTATGATCCGGACGAACGCATTGTTTTGAAGGTGCTGATCGAAAACAACAATCAGCTCATGATTGACGACTTGAGTTGGCGGTCCGGTCTGCCAATTAGTAAACTTGCCTCGCTGCTTTTGAACCTTGAATTTAAAGGTGTGCTCTCACCTTTACCCGGAAAAATATATAAGGTTGTGAAAACCTAATCGCACCTCTTACCTCGTACTACTTACTATTTACTACTTACTGATTACCGCTACGACTTACCTCTTATTCCTAAGATGCCACAAAGGCACCAGGGCACAAAGTTTCACAAGGTGATAAACACTCCAACATACATCTCTATAAACTTACCTCTTACTACCTACCACTTACTACTTACATTCTAACGATCTAGGAAGCACCCACAATCACCGATTACTGATCACTCGCTGTCCTGCGTTTTCTGATTACATTTTTCCTTGATGGCCTCATATGCCTTGTGGTCGCCCAGCTCACCAGCTTTGCTCAAATCCAGGCATCCGTTTTTTAGATCTCCAAAGTTGATGCGAAGAAGACCGCGCATATAATAGGCATCAACATTACCAGGGTTGATCTGAATGATTTTTGTGCAATCATTGATGGCATCTTCGTAGGCCAAGAGAAATTGTTTGGCTTTGCCTCGATTGAAGTACGCCTCAATATAATTTTCATTGATTGTAATTGCCGACGAGTAATCAGCAATTGCTCCGTAATAATCCTGAAGTTTCATCTTCACATTTCCGCGCGCAAAAAATGCATCTGAAAATTTGGGGTTCTTTTCCACAGCGGTATTATAATCTTTCATCGCGCCATGGCGATCCTCAAAATTGTCCTTGATGTTGCCACGCAAAAAATACGCAGGAGCATAATTAGGATCTATGGTGATGGCTTTGTTTAAATTCAGCAGCGCTTCCATAAATTCATTTTTCTCATAAAGCTCTCTTCCCTTTTGCGTGAGTTCTTTTGCACTTTGAGAAAAAGCCGCTGTTGAAATTAGCAACAACCCAACAATCATTTGATAGCGTTTCATAGGTTTATAGTTTGTCCCTATCCGAGTTAAATAAATAGTCTCTCCACTTTGAAATAGTCGTGTGTGTTGTGGACTTAATAGACTATGCAGGCCTGCCTGTCGGCAGACAGGGTCAAACAAAGTGAAATTTTAACAATGCTGCGCTACAATAAGGGGGCGATCGTTACAAGGTAATATTTTCAATGCTTTGGAAATATTTCATCGGCGATTTTCATCGCTTTGGAGAATTCCGTTGTTTCAATTCCAGTTTTTATTCGCTGGTTTCCCAGGTAGGCAAGAATATTTTCTGTAGCGAGGTTACCAACGAGCTCATCCTTTGCCATCGGGCAACCACCAAATCCCCGTATTGCACCATCGAACCTTTTACAGCCGGCATGAAAGGCGGCTTCAATCTTTTTGATCGCGGTGTGTGGCGTTGAGTGAAGATGAGCGCCAATATCCAGCGTTGGATATTGTTTCGACAATGTTGTGAACAGGTACTTAATATTCTCCGGTGTTGAAACTCCAATGGTGTCAGCGAGTGAAATAATATCCGAACCTAAAGTTTTTAGGATGTCGACAAACCCGAGAACCAAATCAATGTCGTACGGATCATCGTAGGGATTACCAAAGCCCATACTGATGTAGGTCACTAATTTCTTTTTGCATTTCACACATTCGCTTTTAATTTCTTCCAAAACATTTAATGCTTCACCGATCGACTTATTTGTATTTCGTTGTTGGAATGTGTCGGATAGCGAAAGTGGAAATCCCAGGTAGGTAATTGCATCAAACTTGCAAGCTTCATATGCGCCACGCATATTGGCAACAATCGCCAACAGTTTGGTTTTACTTTGTCCAAAATCCAGTTCATGCACGACAGATGCTGTATCGCGCATCTGTGCAATCACCTTAGGTGAAACAAAACTTCCAAAATCAATTGTATCGAATCCAACCCGTAATAATTGATTCAAATACCTGACTTTATTTTCTGTTGAAATAAATTCTTCCAACCCTTGCATCGCATCACGTGGACATTCAATGATCTTCATCGTAGTCTCTAGTTTCGAGTTTTTAGTTTCTAGTTCCCGACCAAAACGTACAGCTTTAAAATCTAAACTACAAGCTTCGATTAGTTTCTTGTTTCGAGTTTTTTGTTTCTAGTTACCGACCAAGACGCACAGCTTTCGAATCTAAATGACAAGCTTCAACATCGCTTAAAAACTTCCCCTATTTAAACGTGCGCACTTTGAATCCTGCACAACTCGAAACTTCAAACTCGAAACTAGAAACTAAAGGGAAATTATCGTGTAAGTAAATCTCGTGAAAAGAAAATAATTGCATTAAAACGGGCGTTAAGGCGCTTTGTCTGCTCCTATCCTAAAACAACCAGATTTTCGTGATTAATTGGGAAAAAGAGCAACAACCCTATCATATGCCATTAGCCGAAATTAGCGGAGCATTAGGTCTAAAAAGAGCTGCACATCTTTTACGAAGAGCAACGTTCGGTGCTACAAAACAACAAATTGATTCGTTTGCTGCATTAACACCCGTGCAGGCAACAACGCAGCTATTCGGACAAGCGTTGCCTGCTCCTGTTTTACCGATTGATCCTAAAACTGGACAAGAGTGGGTGATAACAGGAACTACCGACGCGAATAGTGAGGGTACCGACTTAAACCAGTACTTGCTTAGCTGGTTTGTCGGACAAATGATGAATCCGTCGTTGGCCTATTCAGCACGCGAAAAGATAATACTCTTCCTTCACACGCACTTTACTATGATTATGGAGAAAGTGGGTGACTCAAGAGCATTATATTTTCAAAATGCGCTCTTCCGCTTATTTGCCCTGGATTCCAATGCGACCGATCCGGATGTCAATTTCAAAAAGCTCACGGTTAAAGTTAGTGTTGATAATGCCATGCTCCAGTTGTTAGATGGCACGCTAAACGTAAAAGGAAGCTTCAACGAAAATTATGCTCGCGAACTTCTTGAACTTTATTCAATAGGTAGAGGACTGGAGGCGAATCCCCCGGCAACATCGGGCGAAATTGGAGACTATGGCGTCTATCGAGAACAAGACGTACAAACCGCCGCGCGAATCCTAACGGGCTGGGAATATGATGAAGATTTTGCAAACATCGATCCGGATACGCTTTTGCCAAGAGGACGCATAAAAGGTAGTCCAACAAATGCCTCTGCTCACGACAATGATGCCACGAAGCCAAAACAATTTAGTGATCGTTTTACCAGCACACTTTTCCCGGGCAATACTATAGTACCCGACGCATTATTAATGGCGGGCGGAAACGCAACAGAAGAAAGTGCGTTGGATGAAATCTCAAAATTGATTGACTTGATTTATGAGCAGCCAGAAACTGCCCGAAATATTTGTCGCAAGTTATACAGGTTCTATTTGTGGGCCCCTCACACTTCAGAAGAAGCCTTGATGGTAGAAGGAATCGTGGATCAGATGGTGGCGTTTTTTGTTTCGCCTGCTAACAATTTTAGAATACAGCCCGTCATTGAAAATTTACTCCGCAGTCAACATTTCTATGAAGCTGCCGGCGGCGTAACGGACGATGGCTTTGGAGGCTTGATTAAATCCCCTATTGACCTGGTCATAGGCACGCTTCGGTTTTTCAACGTGCAAATACCAGATCTCGCTTCACAACCAGAACAATACTACGAGGCTACAGGCGAGATTCTTGGACACATTGTAAACCAGGGCATGAATTTCTACAACCCATACGATGTGGCAGGATATGAAGCGTATCACCAATATCCAGTTTATCATCGTTACTGGATCACGACGAACTCATTGTCTAAGCGATATGACTTTATACGCAGGCTTATCGATAGTCAAGGTACCATGACCTTCAACGTGAATACCTACCAATATATTCGCGATAACTTCGCGGCAGTGGCCGCCGATTCAGAAGCATTGCTGATAGCCCTTGCAACGTACCTCCTACCGCATCATGACGCATTGACGTTTGATGACCTTGCTGATGACACATCCAGTCTAACAGCACCAAGATTGACCTATTTCAAGAACAGGTTTCTCACCGATGTAAGCATGAACCCCGAAGCATACTGGACCACTACATGGAATCAAGGTACTGATATCGGCGAATTGCGTGAGTGGCTTAATAGACTCGTTGGAGCGCTCTTACAATCACCCGAATACCAACTATCCTAAAACCGTCTAAGTCATGAACAAATCGAGAAGAGATTTTTTAAAGAAACTTCCGTTGGCGATGAGCATCCCTTTTACGTTAGGAGGTATTTCCATGCGGGTAATGGGACAGAACGTGTTGACACGGATGGCTGCGGCCAGTCACAATGATCGCGTCTTAATCATCCTCCAGATGCATGGCGGTAATGACGGATTGAATTGTTGTATTCCGGTGGCAAAGTATGATGACTATTATAGCAAGCGCGCGAACATCGCGATACCGGCTGCCAACAGTCTCAGAAAATACATTGAACTTGATAGTACTTTAGAAGAAAATTTACGAATCGGACTTCACCCCGACATGCAGGCAATGAAAGCAATGTATGATCAGGGACGAATGGCGGTTGTGCAAGGCGTATCTTACAAAAATAATAATGGATCCCATTTTCGCGGGCGCGATATCACTTTCATGGGAGGATCCTACGATGATTATTTTCAATCGGGTTGGGTAGGTCGTTACCTGCAAGGCGAATACGCTCCTTACCGATATCCCGAAGAATTTTTAAATCCAAATTTCCCTGAAAATGACATGCTCGATACGCTCGCCATCGAAATTGGCGGCGACGTGTCCTTGCTATTTCATCAGGAAGGAAATATACCAGCATCATTTTCACTATCGGGAAATGGTCCTGACGAGTTGACGAATTTGGAAGGCTTTTTTGAAGATCAAACGGTAGATCCACGTGGAATTCCTCCTGAGTATTTAAAAGACTCCTCTTATTACAAAGAACTCAAGTGGATATTGGATCTCGAAGATAAAACTGAGGACTACACGAAACGACTCCGTGACATTCTCAACAGTACTTCAGCTCCAAGCGTGGTCTACCCTTCTTCTTATCCATTCAATGCTCCCAATGGAAGCAAGACTAACGGACTGAAAGATCAGTTAAAGTTAGTGGCCCGTTTGCTCGCAGGGGGATGTAAGACTAAAGTGTTCCTGGTTAAGATTGGTGGTTTTGATACACACGCCGATCAGGTTGAAAAATATGATCCAACCATGGGTAGCCATGCTGCGCTAATGTATCACGTCTCTTCCAGCATGAAAGCATTTCAGGAAGATCTCAGGGCTCGAGGTCAGGAAGATCGTGTGTTGACTATTACGACGTCTGAATTTTCACGACGCGTAGCATCTAATGGAAGTTATGGAACGGACCATGGTACCGCGGGACCTATGTTCATTTTTGGAAAAGGTGTAAAACCCGGCGTTGTCGGCGACGCTTTCCTCACCAACTCATCCGCCACCAATCTCGCGATGCAATACGACTATCGGATTGTATATGCCAACATTCTTCGGGATTGGATGCTCGTTGATGATGGCCAGCTAAATAAAATATTCCCTGATGGTGACGCCGAAGATGATGCAATCAAAGGGCTCATGACTACGGGAACATCCGATGGAACCATGTTTGAAGAACTACCGCTTGCCCAACAGGTGATCATGGGCACGGAAGGATTCATTGGCGATCGTTTTTCTCTGGAAGACTGCTTTCCTAACCCAGCAGCAGAAAAAACTACCGTGCACTTTAAAGTGAATAGTGCCTACCATGTTACCGTAGACCTCTTCAGCGACAGCGGCAAAAAAGTAAAAGTAATGGTTGACGCAGTTTATGATCCAGGAGACCACAAAGTGGAAGTAAACCTGGCCGGACTACCTGCCGGAACTTATATCTATCAATTGAAGACTGGATTTTATAAGGAAGCTAAGAAGTTGGTCATAGTTGAGTAATCGGTAATCAAGTGATCGGTAATCGGTAAGTAGCAAGTAGTAAGATGTAGGTTGTAAGCAGTAACTAGATTAGGCGGCCAATCGTACCTCGTACTTCGTAAATCGTACCTCGCAAGACCTCGTAAATCATAAATCGTACCTCGTAAATTAATGTTCAAAATGAAAAGACTTTCTCTCCTTTTGCTTTGCTGCTTGCTGATTACGGCGGCATCGGGCCAGGAAAAAAAAAGAAAGAAGCCTTCTTCTCCGGCATACAAGGAAAAGAAAGCTCGGGAAGATGCTAAGTTCCTAAACAAACAATGGTGGTTAGGTTTTAAAGCTGGCGCAAATTATTCTAAAGTTAGTGTCGAGAAAACTTACAGCGCGATCTCGCCTACCAATTACGAATTCAGCAGTATCGCTAAAAAATATAAGAACTACGATCTGGTCGGATCGCAGGCAACACTTGAAGTAACTTTCTACTTCAAAGGGTTTTCATTCAGTTTTCAACCCACCTATCAGCATAGCCGGTTCTTTTATACTAATTCATACGAGTGGTCGTCTGAAACCGATGCCGACAATCATGTTCAACTAAACTTTGAACAGGAACAAAAAGTGGATCATGCGATTATTCCCTTGATCGTAAAATATGACATTACCGGCGACAAAATTCGTCCCTATGTTCAAATCGGCGTGTACAGCGCGATATTGATAAATGCGAGCAAAGAGGTTTCCATCAACGGAATTGACAATGCTGCTGGTGGTGTAAATGAGTTTAAGGATGAGGCCCTAATTCTTGGCGCAAAAGATTTATTCGCCAAGAATCATTGGGGTCTGTTGGGCGGGGCAGGATTAAACTACAACCTGGGCAATAACGTCAGACTTAACCTGGATGTAATCTACAGGTATGGCATGAGTAACATCGTCTCAACTAAAAACAGATACGACAGCGATCGGTTGGCAGGTGTTGGTGATGCTATGGATGACCTTACGCTGGATAATTTGACCATCTCGGTTGGATGTCTATTCCCCTTACGCTTTTTATCGAGCGGATTTAAAACATTAGACCTTAAATGAGTCCAGTCATGACAAGAAAAATATATATCCTGATACTTTTTATCGTTGGCATGTTTTCTTCATGTACTGAAGAATCAAATCCTGTTTATGACACGGATAATTTCACCACGATATTTGACAACAATCAATTTGATGCCTCGTTTTTTCCAATTGACATGCGTCAGACACCAGATGGAGGCTATCTTATTTTAGGTGGTCGAAAATTAGATGAATCTGATTTTACCGGTATCTATTTATTGAAAGCCGACAAGTTTGGAAATTTTGTGAAGGAGATCGAAGTAGATGAAACCTCTGTGAATCCTATTGCAAAATTGACCGCGTTTCAAAACAAGTATTACTTCTTTTGTATGGATCCCATTACGCAAGAAGCACAACTTGCCGACGTCGACGCAGAACTTGGGGCCGTCACGATTACCCCCGTTCAGGGAGGTCTCACCTATCCAACGGCTGCATCATTCGTTGATGATCATTTTGCTTTACTAAGCTATGATAATGGCAACAAGGAATCTGTTATCTCTCTGATAAGCGTCTCCGGCGGAGTGCAGGCATCCAAAGGCTATAGCATTGGAACCGGAGAAGACGTAGAAGAGCCCATCATCAATCATTTCATCCGGACAGGAAGGCAATTTCCTTTTGAGGTTGGGAAAGTATCGAGCAATTTGTATTTCTTTAATGGGTTTTTCAATTACACGTTCTCATTAGTATTCACTGATATCTCTTCCGACGATCCACAGGGTGTTGTTCAAGGACAACAGGACGATGGTGGATTCAGCGCTGTCACATCGCTTGGTGGTAGCAAGTTTGCCTCGTCTCGTTTTAATTTTGGTGATAATTTCGTTTTGCCGAACGAAAATTTATCCACGACAGGAAATTCATCCAGCACCGATCTTGGAGGATATAGTTTGCCCGAGATGGTCGAAAATGCTTCCGTCAGAATTTTACGAGCAACTATTGATAGCAAAAATGTTCTTATATATGGTACGGACACAAAATCTAAACAGATCGGACTTCTATTTTACGAAGAGTCAGCGGGAACATTTTTAAGCAGCCGTTATCTGGGATTCTCAAATCCGTTTGAGATCGCGAACCTGATACAGACTGAAGATGGTGGTCTTGCCGTCTGCGGTACTACCTATTTGGCGGGGCGTTTTCCCCGGATTTGTATTTTCAAGTTATCAAAAGCCAAACTATCTGAAAATCTAAATTGATTTTTGCACCTTGAATGCTTCTATAAAAAATAAAGCTGTGGTCTTCCATAGCTTTATTTTTGATCTGCATTTTCTTCAGCTTTTTGGTGTCTTCCACACGACTCAATACCTTAGTGTTATCATCTTATCTCCGTAATGCCCATGACGATACAACAGAATGTTGATCTTTTACCTTACAATACCTTCAGAATTCAAGCCTTCGCGAAATATTTTACCACAATTAAAAGTGTTGAACATGCTAAAGCACTTTTTGCTTCTGAAATCTTTAAAAGCGAAAAACATTTTATTCTTGGCGGTGGAAGCAATGTGCTGCTTACAAAAAATTTTGATGGATTGGTCGTCAAGGTCGAGATTTTGGGCAAAGAAATCATCCATGAAGACGACGCGAGTGTAACATTGCGCGTGGGTGCAGGTGAAAATTGGCATGCATTTGTGATGTATTGCGTCGATCGGAATTATGGTGGGGTTGAGAACCTTTCCCTCATCCCGGGGACCGTCGGAGCGGCTCCGATGCAAAATATAGGCGCTTATGGGGTAGAAATAAAAAAAAATATTTTAGGCGTCGAAGCGGTGGAAATAGGCACAAGTGATGTAAGGTATTTCGACACCGAAGCCTGCAAGTTTGGGTATCGAGAAAGCATCTTCAAACAAGAAGTTAAAGATCAATTTTTAATCTCAAGTGTTACTTTAAAACTTACAAAAAGAGATCACACTTTTAATACAACATACGGCGCGATTGATGAGACGTTGAAAAAATTTGGTGTAGAAACTTTGTCGTTGAAAGCAATTAGTGATGCCGTGATTTATATTCGAAGTCATAAATTACCAGATCCATCACGCATCGGAAATGCTGGAAGTTTCTTTAAAAATCCCTCAATACAAGCTGATTTAATGGATTTTATAAAAAAGGATTATCCATCCATTCCATCTTTTCCATCGACGCATGGTCTAGTAAAAATTCCTGCAGCATGGTTGATCGAACAGTGTGGATGGAAAGGAAAAACTTTTGATAGCATTGGTGTTCATCAACATCAAGCACTAGTGTTAGTGAATTATGGTGGAGGTCAAGGAGAAAAAATTTGGGAACTCGCGATGAAGATTAAAGAGAGTGTGAAAGAAAAATTTAACGTCATACTTCAACCTGAAGTGAATGTAATATAAGTGATGAAAGGCGTTCACTTCTCGCTTTTTATGATCCGAAAAAAAATGGTGAATGAAAAATTTTTTGCAAAAAATTTTTGTGAATAAAATATTTGTTATAACTTTTCGTATCGTTTAACACAAAATAA
>Ga0111539_10010869_pt1 | contig 11458 bp, 10 predicted proteins | sample RhiMethybrSRZTD1_FD_79667 | JGI IMG/M metagenome (GOLD analysis project Ga0111539, IMG submission 79667) | Populus rhizosphere microbial communities from Tennessee, USA - Rhizosphere MetaG P. TD hybrid SRZTD1 (version 2) (version 2) | ecosystem: Host-associated > Plants > Roots > Rhizosphere >...
CGACCGTCGCCACGCTCGCCGAGGCCACACCATACGCGTCTACCGCCACGGTGGCGCTCGGCTACCGGCGCGAACAGGTTACGCATCCGATGCAGGGCACCGGCTTCGTCGTACCGCGCCTCGAGCGCAGTCCGCTCCTCGCGGCGACGTGGGTGACCTCGAAATGGCCGCATCGCGCGCCCGAGGGACACGTGCTCCTGCGCGGTTTTCTCGGCGGCGGCCGGGATCCGCGGCGGCTCGACGCGAATGACGGGGAACTGGTGAAGCTGGTCGTCGACGAACTGACGCAGCTCCTCGGAATATCGGGGGATCCGCTGTTCACGCGTCTGTTCCGCTGGACACGACAGAGCCCGCAGTACGAAGTCGGCCACCTGCAACGCGTCGCCACGATCGATCGACTGCTCGCGTCGATCCCCGGCATGTTCGTCACCGGCAGCGGCTTCAGGGCGATCGGGATTCCCGACTGCATCGCCGACGGCCGCGAGACCGCGTCGAGGGCCGCCGCATTCGTCGCCGCCAATACCGTGTAGCGTCACTTGCTCTCCGCGGTTCGTGCTGTGGCAAAAGCCGCGAACTGGTGGCATAGAATCGCGTGATGCGTCTCGCCCTTGCCGTGCTCTGCCTGATCACGCTGTCGGGATCTCTCCTCGCCCAGCAGCGCCAATCCGGCGCCCTGACGCCTCAGATCGAATCCGTACTGAGCAGCATCAAGGCTGCCGACAAGGGACAGCTCGCGGTTTCCGAAGAGGACGGCCGCTTTCTGCGCGTGCTCGTGGCTTCGCGCGGCGCCAAGTCGATTCTCGAAATCGGCGCCGCCAGCGGCTACAGCGGGATCTGGCTCGGATTGGGCGCGCGGGAATCCGGCGGCCGCGTGGTGGCCATCGAATACGATCAGCAGCGCGCGAAGGAAGCGTCCGCCAACATCAAGCGCAGCGGCCTCGACGACGTCGTCCGCGTCGTGCACGGCGATGCGTTTGCAGAGATCCCGAAGCTGCAGGGGACCTTCGACTTCGTCTTTCTCGACGCCTGGAAGCCGGATTACAAGAAGTTCTTCGACATGGTGTTCCCCCGCCTGACGCCGGGCGGCGTGTTCGCCGCGCACAACGTGGTCAACAAGAAGAGCGAGATGGAGCCGTTCCTGCGCACGATTCAAAGCCACCCGTCGCTCTTCACCACCGTCGTGTCGCCGTCGGGTGAGGGGATGTCGGTGTCGTACAAGATTCGGTAATGCGAAATTCAAAATGCAAAATGCAAAATGCAAAAAGGGAGAGCGTCACTTTGCATTTTGCATTTTGCATTTTGCATTTCCGAGAGCCATGAAGCCCATCCACATCATCGGCGTTCCGCTCGACCTGGGCGGGGCGCGCCGCGGCGTGGATATGGGGCCGTCGGCCTTCCGCATCGCCGGGCTCGGCGAAGCGATTGCCCGGATGGGACGCCAGGTGATCGACAAAGGCAATCTGCCGGCGCCGATCGCCGAAACCGAGCAGGCATTCGATCGGCAGAAGAAGTACATCGGGCCGATCGCGGCGGTCTGCCAGTCGCTGTACGCGACCTGCCTGGCGTCGCTCGACGCCGGCGCGGTGCCGTTGGTGCTGGGCGGCGACCACAGTCTCGCCGCTGGCTCCGTGGCCGCCAGTGCCGAGTGGATCCGACGCATGAATGCCAAGCCGCTGGGGCTGATCTGGGTAGACGCACACGGTGACATGAACACTCCCACGACGACGACCAGTGGAAACGTGCACGGGATGCCGCTCGCGGCGCTGCTCGGTCAGGAGCCGCAGGAACTCGCGTCGATCGGGGGCGGTCCGAGCGTGCGCGCCGCGCATACCGTCCTCGTCGGCATTCGCAACCTCGACGAGGACGAAAAAGCACAGATCCGCGCGTCAGGCGTTCATGTCTTCACCATGAAGGACATCGACCGCCAGGGGATCGCCACCGTGGCGGAGCGCGCTATCGAGCTGGCGTCGACCGGCACCGGTGGGATTCACGTCTCGTTCGACCTCGATGTCTGCGACCCGACCATCGCACCAGGCGTCGGCACTCCGGTGAGAGGCGGCCTCGACTACCGCGAGTCGCACATGATCATGGAACTCGTCGCCGACTCGAACCAGCTCATCGCACTCGATCTGGTTGAGGTAAACCCGACGCTCGACGATAGGAACACCACAGCCGAATTCGCGACCGAGCTGGCGCTGTCGGCGTTAGGCAAGCGAATTCTGTAACCACGGAAGGCACCCCCTGAAGGGGTGCCCTACAAGTAACGACCCTACGCTCGAGCTCGCGGACGCCTACGTTCTCAGCCGGTCTCTAATTTGCTGACGTCAAGTAGGTGCGTTCGAGCCTGCTGGCGGCGACCGCGGCTGCAGTCTTCGCCGTAGGTATTTCCACGTGGATGGCGGCAGCCGAATACGTCGCGATCCCGCCGCGAGGAGATTTCGTCCCGCATCACACCTCCGATCTGGCCCTGACCGGAGCCGACGCGAACGCGCGGCGCCTCGATGCACTGCGCCGCGCAGTCTTCACGCTTCCGGCGGACTTCTCCGCAGCCCCTTCGAGCGGCGTCGATCCGCTGACGACACCCGTTCCCGCCTGTCGCCTCCTTCCGGACGATCCGTCCGGTACGACGCCGAAATTCGATTGCGTCTTTGCCGGCGGTCAGACGGTCAAGGTGAAGTACGGACACGACCCGGAGATTCACGGTGAGGTTGCCGCCACTGCCCTGCTGCGCATGCTCGGCTACGCCGCCGATTCGGTCACGATGGTGGAACGTCTGCGCTGCTACGGCTGCCCGCGCCATCCGTTTGTCGCCATGCACCTGCGGCGGAAATTCCATCTGCCCTTCGTGCGTGAACAGATTGACGACGGCTACACCGACTTCGAATGGGTATCAGTCGAGCGCAAGTTCCCGGCGCCGGCCATTGAGACCGACACGCTCGACGGCTGGGAATGGCGCGAGCTGGATAAGTCGCTGCAGCCGCAGGCGGAAATCGATGCGTTCCGCCTGGTCGCTGCCTTCCTCGCGCACTGGGACAACAAAAGCACCAACCAGCGGCTCGTGTGTCTGGACCGGCAGCCGTCGGGAGGGGATTGTCAACGGCCGCTGGCGATGATCCAGGATCTCGGCGCATCGTTCGGCCCACCGAAGGTCAACCTGGCGCGATGGCGCGATCTGCCGGTGTGGTACGACCGCACGACCTGCACGGTCAGCATGCGGGCGCTGCCATACGAAGGCGCGACATTCGAGGATGTCCAGATCTCGGAGGCAGGGCGCGCGCTGGCGGCAAGCCGCCTGAGCGCAATCACCGACGCGCAGATCGAACGGATCTTTGCTGATGCGCGGTTTCCGCAGTTTCAGGCTGGTACCGACGACGAACGCGATCTGAAGGCATGGACGCACGCCTTCAAATCGCGTGTCGCGCAGATCGTTGGCGCTCGCTGCGCGAGCTAGCGCTGCTGCGCCAGCAGTTTCTCCATTTCGTCCATCACCGCATCCATCTTCTTGATGGTGAGGTCGAGCGGCTCGTCGGTCGTCATATCCACGCCCGCGGTCTTCAGCAGTTCCACCGGATAGTTCGAGCCGCCGGAACCGAGAAACGTCAGGTAGCGTTTCAGTGCCGCCTGGTCCCCGCTCAGCACCTTGGACGACAACGCCTCCGCCGCGGTGAACGACGTCGCGTATTGAAAGACGTAGAAGTCGCGGTAGAAGTGCGGGATGTAGCTCCATTCGTGCCCGATGTAGTCGTCGACGACAGTCACTTTCTGATCGTGGCCGTAGTAGCGGCGAGTGATGTCGAGATACAGCTTTTCGAGCGCCTCGCCGGTAATGGGCTGCCCCTTCTCCGCCATCTCGTGCATCTTCAGCTCGAACTCTGCGAACTGCGTCTGCCGGAAGACGGTGGACTTGATCCCCTCGAGGTAGTTGCCGAGCAACGACAGCCGCGTCGGCGTGTCCTTGATCTGCTTCAACATGTAGTCGATCAGCAGCGCCTCGTTGAACGTCGAGGCGACCTCGGCCACGAACGTCGCGTAGTTGGCCGTCGGGTACGGCTGCACTTTGTTCGAGTAATAGCTGTGCATGGTGTGGCCCAGCTCGTGCGCCAGCGTGCTGACGTCGTTGTACTGACCCAGATAGTTCAGCAGCATGTACGGGTGGACGTCATAGGCGCCGCCATTCGAATAGGCGCCGGAGGACTTTCCTTCCGTCGGATACCAGTCGAGCCACCGCTCCTTGAACGCGCGCTGCACGACCGACTGGTAATCAGTCCCCAGCGGCGCCACCGCCGCCAGCACGTGTTTCTGCGCTTCCTCCGGCGTGTAGCGCAGATCGACGTCGGCGACGAGCGGTGCGTACAGGTCGTAGTAATGGAGGTCGTCGGTGATCCCCATCATCCGCTTGCGCAGTTTCAGGTAGCGATGGAACGACGGCAGATGCCGGTTCACGCCCGCGATCAGACGGGTGTAGACGGTCACCGGGATGTTGGCGCCGTCGAGCGAGGCCTCGAGGTCCGACGAGTACTTGCGGGACTTCGCGTAGAAATTGACCTTCTGCACTTCCGAGTTGATTGTCGTGCCGAAGGTCCGGCCGAAGCCGCCGAGCGCGGTAAAGAACGTGGACATCGCCAGCTTCCGGTCCTCGCGGTTCTTCGACGTCCGCAACTCACCGTAGCCTGCCTGATCGACCTTCACCGATCGGCCGTCGCTGATCTTGATGACCGGGTACGGGAAATCCGCGTTGGTCAGGATTCCGTAGATGTTCGAGGCCGAGCCGGCGAGCGGTCCGGCGTCAGCGAGAATCTTCTCCTCGGCGTCGCTGAGCGTGTGCGGCGCGCGCCGCACGATGTCGTGGAGATAGAAGTTGTAGTTCTTCAGCCGCGGTTCGCCGGCAATCAACTTGTCGATGGCGGCGGATCCGAGCTTCAGAATCTCCGGCTCGATGAACGACGCCTCCGCACCGAACTGGGAGTAGATCTGCTGCATCTCCTGCTGCATGCCCTGCGGCTCGGACACACGTGTGTCCGTGTCGGCCAGCATGGTCGCGTAGACGTAGAGGCGCGACAGCTCCTTGTCGAGGCGTGACATGAACTCGAGCGCGGTCGCCATCGTCTTCCCGTTCGATCCGAGCACGCCGCGGAACTCGCGGAGTTTCGGGATTTCCGCCTTGAGCGCCTCTTTCTGCTTCTGCCAGGCGGCTTTGTCGGCAAAGATGTCTGCCAGATTCCACTTGTAGGCGTCCGCGACTTTCGCGCGGTCGCGCTCCTGGGCGATAGTGAGCACTGACATGCACGTGACCGCGGCCACCGCTACCGCCAAACCTGTGCGAACGCGTGACATAGCCGCTTGATCCTCCTGAAAGTGACGATGCGGGCCACCGCCAGCCGGGGACCGCGAACGGGTACTCTATAAGCCTACCAACACATGGGGCGACGACGTCCGCTGCGCGAGGATTGGGCCGAACTGAGCGACGATGAACTGCTCGACCTTCGGATGGCCGACCTGCCGCTCAAAATCGAAGGGGCCCTCGCCGATCGCATCGCCCAGCTTCGCGCCGAGCTGAACGAGCGCGACCTGCGCTTTCCGCTGCACTTCTACATCTCAGACGAATGGTTCACGCCCGACGGTGCCACGGCCATCGCAATTCCTTTCTATCTGGCGCACCCACGGCTCGAAAAGCTGGAAGAGTCGCAGATGTTCGAGGCCGAGGGCGGCGAGTACGAATGGGGCATGCGCATCCTGCGCCACGAGGCAGGGCATGCGATCGACAACGCCTACCGGCTGCGGCTGCGGCGGGCACGGCGCGATGTCTTCGGGCTGCCGTCGGAAGCGTATCCGGAGTTCTACACGCCGAAGCCGTACAGCAAGAGCTTCGTCCTGCATCTCGATTCCTGGTACGCGCAGAGTCATCCTGACGAGGACTTTGCCGAGACCTTTGCCGTCTGGCTGACGCCGAACAGCGAGTGGGCGCAGCGCTACAAGGGCTGGAAAGCGTTGCGCAAGCTCGAATACATGGACGCGCTGATGCGGTCGCTGCGCGATCAGCATCCACGCGTCAACAACCCGGCGGAGATCGAGCCGCTGCGCGACGTGAAGGTGACGCTGCGCCAGCATTACCGCAACAAGCGCCGGCACTACGGCGTCGATCACCCGAACTTCTACGATCGCGACCTGCGGCGCATCTTCTCCGACGCCCCGGAGTTCGCCGACAACATCACGGCGGCCCAGTTCATTGCTCGCGTCCGCCGCCCGATCCGTCGCGTCGTTGCCAGCTGGACCGGCATCTACCAGTACACGATCGATCAGGTGCTCGAGGACATGATCGCCAGGTGCCGCGAGCTGAAGCTGCGGCTGGCCGGCTCCGAGGATCAGGCGCGGCAGGAGTTCACCGTGCTGCTGACCGTGCAGGCCATGAACTACCTCCATAGCGGCGGTCATCGATTGTTTCTGTAAATCTGCAATGCGACACATCGACACGCCGAGGTCACCGAGAATCATTGCCTTCCCGCAGTGTCTCAGTGGCTCGGTGTGTCGTGATCGAACGCCGTGAAAACCGTTCGCGTTCTCGCGCTCGTCCACGACCACCTCGTGCCCCCTGCGGACACGACGGGCGTCGACATCCTCGAGGCCGAGTGGAAGATGGAGTACGACGTCGTCGAAACACTGCGCGAGATGGGACACACCGTACGCGTGCTCGGCGTCAACGACGATCTCACCGGCATCCGCTCCGCCGTGGAAGAGTTCAAGCCACACATCGTCTTCAACCTGATGGAGGCGTTCGCCGGCGTGACGACCTTCGACCAGAACGTCGTCAGTTACCTGGAGCTGCTGCATCTTCCGTACACGGGCTGCAACCCGCGCGGCCTGATTCTCGCGCGCGACAAGGCGCTGTCGAAGAAACTGCTCGCCTACCACCGCATCCGCGTTCCTGAGTTCATCGTCGTGCGTCCGGGCAGAAAGGCGGTCGTCCCCAAGCGCCTGACTTTTCCGATGATCGTCAAGTCGCTGTTCTTCGAAGCGTCCGCCGGCATCTCGCAGGCGTCGGTCGTCGAGAATCACGATCAGCTCGCGCGTCGCGTCAGCTTCATCCACGAGAAACTCGGCACCGCCGCCATCGTCGAGCAGTTCGTCGACGGCCGCGAGCTCTATGTCGGCGTGCTGGGCAACGAACGTCTCGAAGTGTTTCCGGTGTGGGAAATGTCGTTCGACAAGATGCCGGACAACCGCTGGAAGATCGCGACTGAACGCGTCAAGTGGAGCACGCAGTATCAGAAGAAGCACGGCATCATGACCGATCGCGCGGACGTGGAGCCGGCGTTGACTGAGCAGCTCCAGCGCATCGCCAAGCGCTCGTATCGTGCCCTCGACCTCAATGGCTACGCCCGCATCGACGTCCGCATGGACGATGACGGCCGCATGTACGTGCTGGAGGCGAACCCGAACCCGAACCTCGCCTACGGGGAAGACTTCGCTGAATCGGGAGAGGTCAGCGGTCTCTCGTATGAACGCCTGCTGGAACGGATCATCACACTCGGGCTGCGGTGGGAACCGGCGCGTACGGGCTGAAGCCCGAAACTGCCGTTGGATCGGCAGTTCGCCGGTCGGCGGTGGCGCTAGCTGAGTTACCCTAACGTTACATGTCCTCGGGCAGCAGCAACGGCAACGGGTATTCCGCCGAAATCAAGTTCCTGGTGAATGAAGCCACGGGCATCCGGGTCCGGGAATGGGTCCGCGCGCGGATGGACGCCGATCCTCATGGCGGCGGGCCGCATGCGGACGAATACCGCGTGTCCACGCTGTATCTCGACACCGAGGCGCGGGACGTCTTTCACCGCCGCGGCTCCTACGGCCGCAGCAAGTATCGGGTCCGCCGTTACGGCGATGAGCCGCGCGTCTTCCTCGAACGCAAGCTCCGGACGGCCTCGCGGTTGGCCAAGCGACGCACCCACATTTCGCTCGAGACGCTCCCCCTCCTGACCACGGCCGGTTTGCACCCTGCCGATTCCGCATCGGGAGTGTCCGATCCGTTGACCGTCTGGTTCCGCCGTCGTGTCAGCCTTCGCCGGTTGGAGCCTGTGTGCCGGGTGTCGTACCGGCGCACGGCGCGGCTGGCGGAGACGGAAGCCGGCCGCGCCAGGCTGACGCTCGACGACTCGTTAACCGCCTCGACCGCGAATGCGTTCTCGCTCGACGGCCCGGGCCCGGCCGCGCTCCTGGTCGGTCACATGATTCTCGAGCTGAAGTATCGTGGCACCATGCCGGCTGTATTCCGCGAGCTCGCCGACACCTTCGCGCTGACACCGGGACGCGCATCGAAGTACAGGGTTGCGGTCGAGGCGCTCGGGATCGCCCGTGTCGAGCCCGACGACGGTCCGTCGTACCCGCTTCATGCCTGACGCGTTTCGTCAGTCGCTGCTCGATTTCGAAGCTGTTCCTCCGCTCGTCGTCCTGGTACGACTGCTGGCCGCCCTGCTGCTCGGCGCCGTCGTCGCGCTCATCTATCGCGCCAGTCGATCCGAATCGGAGGTCGCCCCGACATTCAGCGCCACGCTCGTACTCCTGTCGATCCTGATCGCCATGGTTACGCAGGTGATTGGCGATAACGTGGCCCGCGCGTTCAGCCTGGTGGGCGCCCTGTCGATCGTCCGTTTCCGGACTGTGGTCCGCGACACACAGGACACGGCGTTCGTCATCTTTGCCGTCGCCGTCGGCATGGCCGTCGGCGCCGGCTATCCGTGGCTGGCGGTTGCTGGACTGGTGGTCGTGGCCATCGCAGTATTCGCCATGAAACGTCGGACGGTGCTGCCGCGAACCAGCTCGGCGGAAGGTGAGCCGTTCGAACTGCAGGTCAGGCTCGGGATCGGTCATGATCCTCAGGTCGTCGTCGGACCGGCGATCGATCAGCACGCGAGCGAGCGGCGGCTGATGTCGTTAGCCACCGCGCGCCGCGGACTTGCCGTTGATGCGACGTTTCGTGCGGCGCTGCGGAGCAGCGCGTCGGCCGACGCGCTCCTGCGGGCGCTGAACACCACGGAAGGCGTGCAGAATGTCAGTTTGCGGCGCATTACTGGTGATGAGGACGACTAGATGTAATACACAATTCAAATGCAAATGCAAAAGGAAGAGCGGCATCCCGGCGTTTGAATTCTGAAGTTTGCGTTATCAATTCACGCGAGACCCCATATGAAGATCCGACTCGCCATCCTCGCTGTCGGCGCCGTCATGGTGGCGGCGCTGCTCGGAGCGGCCGGGCACGCGCAGTTCGACCAGCCCTCGCGGTTCCGCCAGCTGGACCAGTCCGTGCGGTCGCGTCCGCTCGACCAGTCGTTGCGGTCGCGCACCATCGGTCGCCGCAACGTTCCGCGGCAGGGCTTCGGCGGCTTCGCGAACTCGGAGGAGAAGCTCGTCGCCCGCTTCGACAAGGACAAGGACGGAAGACTGAATCGCGCGGAACGGACCGCCGCCCGCGCCGCCGCGGGCAATACCGGCCAGTTCGGCTTCGGCCGCCGGCCGTTCCGCTTCGGATCCGCAAATGCGGAACCCGGCCGCCGACTGGCCCCTGCCGACGTTCGCAGCTATCCGGCGACCACGCCGCTCTACGACCTCGGCGCGCTGCGAACCATCTTCCTGCAGTTCGAAAACGACGACTGGGAGGAGGAACTCGCCGCGTTCAAGAACACCGACGTTGAGGTGCCCGCAACGATGACCGTCGACGGACGCACGTATAAAGAGGTCGGCGTCCACTTCCGCGGCGCCTCGTCGTTCATGATGGTGCCCGAAGGGCTGAAACGGTCCCTCAACATCTCGACCGACTTCGCAGTCAAGGATCAGGACCTGTACGGCTATCGCACGCTCAATCTGCTCAACGCCAACAACGACCCGACCTTCCTCCGGGCGGTGCTCTATACCGACATCGCGCGCCGCTACCTGCCGGCGCCGAAGATGAATTACATGCGTGTCGTCATCAACGGGGAGAGCTGGGGCGTCTATCTGAACGCGCAGCAGTTCAACAGCGACATGCTGCGCGACGATTTCAAGACGACCAAAGGTGTGCGGTGGAAGACGCCCGGCAGTCCGCGCGGCCGCGCCGGCCTCGAATATCTCGGCGACGACGCCGCAGCGTACAAGCAGATCTACGAGATCAAGACGAAGGACGAAGCCGAGTCGTGGAATGCGCTGATCCAGTTGTGCAAGGTCCTGAATCAGACGCCGCCGGAGAAACTCGAGGCGGCGCTGGCCCCGCTGCTCGACGTCGACGGCGCGCTGAAGTTTCTGGCGGTCGAAGTCGCGCTCGTGAACAGCGACGGTTATTGGACGCGGGCCAGCGACTACAACCTGTATCGCGATCCGAAGGGACAGTTCCACATCCTGCCGCACGACGTGAACGAGGGGCTCGGCGGAGAAGGCGGCGGGTTCGGATTCGGCGGCGGCAGCAGCCGGCTCGACCCGCTGGTGGCCGTGGACGATCCCTCGAAGCCGCTCCGATCCAGGCTGCTGGCGGTGCCCGCCCTCCGGCAGCGCTACCTCGGATACGTGCGTGATATTGCCACCAGGTGGCTCGACTGGAACGCGATCCTGCCGGTGCTCAAGGCCAACCACGATCTGATCGCCAGCGAAGTGCGGGTCGACACGCGCAAACTGTACGACGTGGCGGGGTTCGAGGCGGGCATCGCACCGACCGGTAATCCGCTGAAGAGCTTCATCGACACCCGGCGCACTTTCCTGCTGACGGCCGCGCCACCTGCGGTGGCGCCGGCACGCGTGGCAGCGCCGGCTGCGGATAATTCCCGGCGTGCTGCGAATTAATCCCCGCCGCGGTTGCCGACCTCAGTATTGAAACTTCGAAGGTCACCGAGAGAGGTCGCCGCTGGCGAGCCCGCAAACAAGGGAATCTTTGGCCCTCCGCGGTTTTAATGGCCGCGATTGAACACCGGGGCTTTCTCTCGTACGATCAGGATCGTCTTTTGCCTCGCCAATTCCATACAATGGCCCATAAAGGACTCATTCTCGCGGTAGCTCTGTGGATAGGCTCGGTCGGAGCCGTGGCGGCGCAGCTGCAGCATCCGACGCTGCTGCGGAACCACCCGGCCATCCGCTACGACAGCACCCCGTCGAACGACGCAGTGGCCAAGCTGAACGAGAAGCTGAAGAGTGGCGAGGTCACGCTTGAGCGCCGCGGTCCGTCTGGCTATCTGCAGTCGGTCCTGGAGGCGCTGCACGTCCCCGTCGAGTCGCAGCTTCTGGTCTTCTCCAAGACAAGCTTCCAGGCGCCGAAGATCGGACCGAAGAACCCGCGCGCCATCTATTTCGGCGATACGCTGGCGGTCGGCTGGGTGCGCGGCGGCGAGGTGCTCTAATTCGTCGCCCAGGACCCCAAGCAAGGTGCGGTCTTCTACACGATGTCGCAATCGAACGACAAGCCGGTCTTCGAGCGCAACGACAGCTGCGTCTCGTGCCACGCGTC
>Ga0111539_10010870_pt1 | contig 11457 bp, 7 predicted proteins | sample RhiMethybrSRZTD1_FD_79667 | JGI IMG/M metagenome (GOLD analysis project Ga0111539, IMG submission 79667) | Populus rhizosphere microbial communities from Tennessee, USA - Rhizosphere MetaG P. TD hybrid SRZTD1 (version 2) (version 2) | ecosystem: Host-associated > Plants > Roots > Rhizosphere >...
CTTCCTCTCGAGTGCGCCCGCCTGGCGCGCGTGCGACGCCGTGCCGGCTTCGCCAGGCACGAGCAGGACTGCGGCGCCCGCGCTCGCGCATAGCATCGTGAGGAGCAGCGCGATCCTGAGCTTGGAAGCGCCTTTCTGGCGCTGCGCCGATTGCAGCAGCGGCGCCGAAATCGGCGTCGGCAGGGTGGAAGCGACGGGCGTCAGCGGCGTCGGCCGGCTCGCGCTGCCTGCTTGCGACATCTCCTCGCTCGTCCACTCGCCGTCGACATGAAACTGCAGCGATCCGGATGAGCCGGCCGTCTCGACGAGCAGCCGGTCGACTTCTTCGATCAACCCGGCGTGCGGCAGCGCACCGGCCGGCGCGGTGTCGAACGCCTTTAGCCGCTGGACGAGCGCCGCGATGCCTTCCAGCGCGCGCGCACCGGATCCCGAAGCGCAGTCGAGGCCCGCAGAGCTGATCTTCTCGGCCATGTGGCCGAGGCTGAACAGGTCCACGCGATAGTCGAGCTGCTGCACTGCGTTCGGACAGCCGCTCTGCCGGTCCGCGCGCAGTGCCGCGACCAGCAGCTCCGACTGGTAAGGCAGGCGCTCGTCGGGATTGATGACCAGGATCTGCGTCAGCGGAATCGAATGCGCGATCGCGAACGCAAAGTCGATCAGCTTCAGGTTCTCGTACTCAAGGCGAATCGGCCGCCCGCCGCCCGGAAACGGGTTCGGCGCATACGGGATGCAGATATTGTCTTCCTTGATGTCGCAATGAACGATCCGGTGCTCGTGGATCTGCTTCAGCGCAACCAGGCACGCGCGCAGCATCCGGAGGAACGCGTCCGAGCGCTGGAACGGGTGGCTCAGCGTATCGGTATCGGCATAGCGCGGCTTCACGCGCAGCCAGTCTGCAATCGTGATTCCCGCGTCGCGCGTCAGCACTTGCTTCGCGGCCTCGTTCTCCGAGATCAGGTGACGCGCTTGCACGACATGGGTGAACTCGTTCTGGCGCTTCAGGAACTCACGCAGGAAAAAATTCTCGCGCTCGGCCCAGTAGCGGTAGTCGTACTTGTGACCGGTGCGGTCTTCGAATTCCTTGAAGACCTTGGAGAAGAGCACCGGGTGCGTTCCGAGCCGCTCGACGCGCACGTGCGCGCAGTCGACGATGGTTTTGCGGCCGGCGTCGAATACCGCGCTCTTGGCGCTGCCCGGATCCGGACCGAGCCGCGGCTCGATCCAGCGGTCGTGCTCCTCGCTCGCCGGCGCCTTGCGCTTCAGATTGAATGCCACTCGATTACTCCGTCCGCGCGATGCGGAAGCCGATCCGGTTGTCGTAGTAGCCCCTCGACGCGGACCAGCGCGCGGCGGACCGCACTGCGTGCAACGCATCGCGCCAGGCGCCGCCGCGAACCATCCGGATGTCGACGGCCGTCGTGCAGGCGCTGGTCCAGGCCCTGCCGTCGCCCGGCGCGTCCTGGTAGCGATCGTGGTAGCAGTCCTCGACCCACTCGGAAACGTTGCCGTGCATGTCGTGCAGGCCGAAGGGGTTCGGCGCGAAGCTGCCGACCGGCGCTGCGCGCCGCGCATCCCATTGGCTGCCGCAGCCGTTGCAGTTCGCTTCGCCGTGGCCGGAATCGTTGCCCCACCAGAAACGGACGTGCGAACCGGCGCGCGCGGCGTATTCCCATTCAGCCTCGCTCAGCAGGCGGTAGTTCTTGCGCGTCTTGCGCGCGAGCCAGGCTACGTACTGCTGCGCGTCCTCCCAGCTGATGTTGACGACCGGCTGGCGGCCCCGTCCCCATCCGGCGTCGTCGGGCCTGCGCCGGCATCCGCCGCCGGCGACGCACGCGTCCCACTCGGCGAACGTCACTTCGAACCTGCCGACGGCAAGCGGATAGCCGATTCGCACCTCGCGGCGCGCGGCCGGGCCGCCTTCGCCCATCAGGAATTCGCCGCGCGGCAGCCAGATGAGCTCGGGGCACTCGGCGCAGTCGCGAAATACCGTGCCGAACTGAGGCAGCGGGCGCGATGTGAAGAAGTCGCTCGCGGGCGACTGGATCGCCGCGAGCTTGATCTGGATGTCGCGCGAGCCCGCCTGCCTGCCGGCCAGCTGCCGCTGCGCGGCTGCTTCCCTTGCAGCGGCTTCACGTGCTGCGGCCTCCTTGGCCATCGCCTCCTTCGCTGCGAGTTCCTTTGCCACGGCTTCCCTCACCGCGGCCTCGCGCGCGGCGGCTTCGCGCTCGGCGGCCTCCCGCGCTGCAAGTTCGCGCGTTGCCGCGTCGCGCGCAGCAGCCTCGGCAGCCTGCTGGCTTGCGGCAACCGTCTCCGCCGAGATCCGGGCGCGCGTAGCCTTTGCGGCTGCAGCGGCTCTCGCCTGCGCGGCTTTTCGCGCAGCCGCCTTCGCTGCCGCTTCCTTCGCGGCTTCCGCGTAGCGCTGCTGCTCGGCTGCGCGCAGCTTCGCCGCCTCGTTCTCGGCTGCCTGGGCGCGCGCCTCGGCGCTGGCGCGCCTGCGGGCTTCTTCCTCGGCACGCTGGCGCTCGCGCTTGTACGCCGGGTCGGGCTGCGGCGGCGCGGGCTTTCTGGCTTTCCGCGCAGGCGCCTCCGCCGACGGCGGCGACTGCGGCTCGGCCACCTCGGTGGGATCGATGACGGTCTGCGTCTCGGCGAGCGCCATTTGCGCGCCGAACGACAGCAGCAGCAATGCGGCAACGGCGAATGCGAAAGCCCAGCGCGCGGCAAGCCGCGGCCGCCGCAGCACGAGCAGCGCGCTCGCGTCGTCGTGGCTGCCATTGCTCTTCGCGGTGCGCACCAGCGCGCCGCAGATCGTCTCCAGCGAGCGATCCTCGCCCAGGCCGTCGGCGACGATGTTGGCGATCTGTTCGTCGGCGACGAACTTGTGCAGGCCATCGGAGCAAAGAAGCAGCAAGTCGCCCTCGCGCATGGGAGTTTTCACGACCGAGGGCACGCCGACGGCGCCAGCGCCAACCATTCGCGCCGGGTCGTTCGGACGGCCGTTGGGCGGCGGGGCTTCGGCAACGCTCGCATAGGTCTGATCCTGAGTAACGCGCCGGATCGAATATCGTTGCCCGCCGGGCGACAGACGGTACACACGGCAGTCGCCGACGCTCACGAGGTGCGCCGTACCCTCGCTCGGGAACCAGGCGGCGGCAAGCGTCGCCGCGCCTGCCTGGCGGGTGCGCCGCGCGATCGCCTCGGCCACCCGCGCGTCGGCTTGGATCACCCAATCGACGAGGCGGTCCGGGTCGCGGTAAGTCGCCTTCGGCGCTTCGGCGCAATGCGAAAGCAGCACGCTGCTCGCGACCTCGCCGTGCGCCCCCCCGCCGACGCCATCGGCAACGCCGCAAAAGCCCGGGCGTTCGGCCGACGGCGCATGCGTGCACGAATCCTGGTTGCTCGCGTGCCGGTTTCCGGCCTCCGACGCATAGCCCGCCATCAGGCCGCCGCGCCAGCGCCACGATCGGCGCGACCAGACCGTGCGCGTCGCGCCGGAGCGCACCGGAGTGCCTTTGCTCATGCGGCCTCTTTCGCCTTTACCGGCTGCAGCGTGATGGAGACTGGCGGAGCATCGGCCCACCGCTCGCCGAGCACGATTTCCTGCCCGAAGCGCCAGACGAATCGCTCCGGGAGCGCCTGGTTGCCGCAGTAGGTTCCATTGCGGCTGACCGCGCGGTTCGAGGTGACCGCTCCCAGCGGGGTGATCTCTTCGATCACTAGGTGCTCGCGTGAAACGCCTTCGTTCGCGTCGGGGACCACGTAGTCCTGCGAGGACCCGCGCCCGATCGTGAACGGCAGCGTGATCAAGTCGCGCAGCGGGCTGCCGGTCGCGTCCGCGATCGCGAGAACGCCGAGCGTCCTCAGGGCGCCGACCGGTGAACTGCGACCGCCGACCACCACAGGCGCTACCGGCGTCGATGCCGAAGGCGTGACGGGAGTCGCGGTCGAGCCCAGCGACACCTGCTGCCGCAGCAGGTTCGTACGCAGCGCGGGGTAGCGATCGTGCTCAGCGTCGCCGCGGTCCCGCCCGAAACCGATCAGCGCTCCATTCGCGAGCGCGACACGGCTGCCGCGCTGTACCCGCTCTCCATCGACCCACGTTCCGTTCGTCGAATGATCCGAGAGGTACAACTGCTCGCCTTCCCAATGCAGCGTGCAGTGCCGCGCCGAAACGTAGTAGCCCGACACCTCGACGTCCGCATGCGTCGAGGATCCGAGCACCGCCGGGAAATGCTCGATTTCCACGACCCTCGGCCCGCCGGCCGATTTTGCGTCCTGTACGGCAAGCCGCAGCCCCGGCCCGGCCAGCCGCTCGTTCTCGGCAGAGCCCTGCGGCGTCGACTGCGCCGCGGCGGCGCTTCTCCAGCGGCCGTGCAAGGTTACGCGGTAGAGCGCAACCGCGGCCTGGTTCAGCCGCTCTTCGAACGGATCGGTCTCCGCCAGCGCTTCCGGCGGAAACTCTTTGTCCAGCCCGAGGAACTGGTCGAGGATGACGTGCTTGCCGATCGCCGGGCCGAGCAGTTTCTTCACCCAGCGCACGCGCGCCTCGGGCGAAAACTCCTCGAGGAACTGCTCCAGTTCGGCCGCGCCCTGGCCTTCGGCGGCGACCTCGATGTAGTGCAGCACGAATACTTCGTTGAACCCGATCTCGAGGTGCGAGACCAGGTCTTCGCGCAGGAACGTCGTCACGCGCCGCTCCACCGCCCGGCGGATCGGCGCGTAGCGCGTCGCCGTCGGCCGGATTCCGTCGTCATGCTCGTCGTCGCGCGCCGACTCGGGCAAACCGATGTCGCCGCGCTCGAACGCCGAGCTGATCCGGTTCCAAAGCCCGCCGATCTTCATGCTGGCACCTCCTTGTATTCGATCTCGATCTTGTGCACGGGCTGCTCGGTCGCCTTGAGCTCGACGTGGCAGTTCGGGATCCGCGAAATCGACTTGCGGAATTCGCGCACGTGCGGTTGCAATTGCGCCTGGGACACGAGCGTCTTCGAGATGAAGACTCGCAACGTGGCCTGCGGCCCGCGCCTGCCGCGCGCGAGGAACCACAGGTCGACGAAGTCCTTCATCTCGACCAGTACGCCCGGCCACGGCGCACGGAACGTCTCGACGCGCGGCGTCACGACTTGTCCGTGCGCATGCGCGCCATGATCCGGAACGCAAGCTCGGCGCTGATGTTCATGGCGTCGAGGTCGCCGGGCGACTGCACTTTGCCGGCAAGGGGTCCCGAGCGATACCAGTTGCGCTCGGTCAGCACCGCGACGACCTTGTTGAAGCCGCCCTGCGCAGCATCAGTCCTGAACGCCGCGACATACCATTTGTACGGCTGCTCCTGCGTGCACGCTTCGCGCGCATCCCGCTCCGAGCGGTCCTTCTGCGCCTGCCGGCATTTCTGCCGGATCTCTTTCAGCGTGATCCCATCGTTGCCGTACGGCGGCGTTCCGGTCTTTCCGGCAATCCAGTCGATGCGGTTGCAGGTCGCGGCGTCGAACACGCGGGCGCACGCGACGTGCGCGGTACCCGAGCGCGTTCCGGCGGGCGTGCCGCGCGCCTTGTGGCTGATGAGGCCAGCGACAATCAGTGCGGCATCCTGCTGCGGAATCCCGAGCGGCACGGGATCGGCCAGCCCGAACTGCTGTGCGGCGAGCTCGAACGTCTGCCCGCGCGCGTTGCTGATGCGCTCGACGAGATACGGCAGCCTCTGGCTCGCCTGGCCATTCGCGGCGGCCGCCAGCCGCGACATCATTCCCGCGGCGCCGACCGCGGTCGCGCGCGCATTGCCCTGCCCCCAGCCTTCCGACTCGAGATAGACCAGGTGGCCGTGGCGGCACTTGCGCCACCCGCGGTTGCGTCCAGCACCGGAGTAAGAGTCACCGCGGCTGCAGGCGGCCGCGTGCCCCGGCTCGAACGAGAAGTCGCTCATCATCTGGAAGTCCGCGGCGCGCTTGGCGGACGCCGGCTCGGTCAGCAGCCGGCCATAGAGAACCGAAGCCCCGAGCGGCATGCGGTTCGTGTCGTTGCGGATCCGGCTCGCGTCGGCGAATCCGAACAGCACGTTCAATCGACCGCAGCGGAACGAAGCCTCGGTGCAGCCCGGGTTCCAGCCGAAATGCATCGCCGCCTGCTGGATGTCGCGCGGCCGGTCGCAGTTCGCCCAGCCCTTGTCGACGCAGAACATCCGGTTCAGGAACGCGACCGAATCCGAGCCCTTGAGCTCGTCCTGCAGGCGCAGGAAATCGCCTGCTACGCGCTCGCTGGCGATCTTCTTGCGATAGCGATCGTCGTGCAGGAACCCGGTCGCCATGATCGGCTTGATGATCGAGCCCGGCAGCGCCGCGGTGAAAAGCGCGTGGTTGAGCAGGCGATCGGGCTCGTAGCGCGGCGTGCTCGGCAGGTCGGGGCAGTCCGCGCTGCGCCCCGGGCCGTCGTACTCCTGCTGGAAGCAGTCGGTGTGCGCGCTGCCGAGCGCCTCGATCTTTCCGCTCGCCACGTCGATCACTGCGACCGCGGCCATGCGCACCGCAGCCCTTTCGTACATCACGCCGGTAAAGTCGTTGAACTTCTTGTCGTTGCCGACCCCGATCCGCTCGCAACTGGTCCAGTCGCCCGCGTAGCAGCGGCTGGCCTCCTGGACGATGCGCTGTGCCTCCGGATCGATCGTGAGGTGGACGTTGAAGCCTGCATCGACATCGTGCCGCGCGCGCTGCAGCCGGTTCGGTCCGTGCGAGATGGCGACTTTCGCCGGCTCCGCATTCACCCGCCCGATCGGCGCGTTGCTCGCCAGCGGAGCCGGCTTTTCCGTGTACGCGCGGTACAGGTCTCGCCACGGCAGCCGGATGTTGTCGAGATCCGCGAGGACTACGTCGAGCGACTCGGGCGGCATGCGCGCGCCTTCGAGGTCCTTTTCGCTCGTTCCGGGCGGGCGCATCGCAAGGCAGGCGGTCCGGTTGCTCTGCTGCCGATCGGTGATGAACTGGATCTTGCCGTTGGGGCCCTGCTGGCCGTAGTAGATGCAACCCGGAACGCCGCCCCAGGGATTGCGCTGCTCGAGGATGCGCCCGGCGACCTTGACTGCCTGGTCCGGCGCGAACTGGCTGGCGACTACGCTCTTCGGCGAAAGGTCGCGCCATGCCAGCAGGTTCAGCAGCCGGGCGTCTCCGGCGGCGAGTTGCCGCGCCGCCGCCACCGCCGCCTTGCAGGCGACCGGACGCTGCGGATCGCGGATCGCCTCCACCCAGCGCTCGACGTTCACGATGTGGCGCGCGCTCAACGCGCGCTCGCGATTCGTGTTCGCCTCCGCGCTCATCTCGCCGAGCCGGGAATTGATCGCCGTCAGGTAGCACGCAAGTTCTTCGGACGCGCTCGCGCTCGCGCACGGGTTCTGGCGCTTCGTGCGCGCCGAGATGCTCTTGCGGTCCTTCAGCGGATCGACGCAGAACTCGAACTGGCCGCGGATCCACTCGGCTTTGGGCGCCGGATCGTCGCGCGTCGGATCCATCGGAACGATCGCGCGCTCGAACGTGCGCAACGCGGCGAGACGCTGCGAATCCAGGTACACGTCCTCGACCGCGCGCGGCAGCAGCGTCCTGCCGGCCCAGAGGAAGGCCGCGAGGGCGAGCGCGAGCACGACGAATACGCCGACGGCGCGTTGCAGCAGCGAGGGCCGGGCGCGCGCCATCAGGCCCTCCTCGGCAGGCTCATGGCGAGCGCCAGGAAGAACGTGTTCGCGAGCAGCGACCACGCACCGAAACTAGCGAACGGGAAAGTGATCCCGGTGAGCGGCAGCCAGCCGAGATTGCCGGCGACGGTGATCGCGAGCTGCGCGAGTGTAAGGCCGACCCAGCACACCGCGATCCAGCTGAGCCACGCCTGCTGCGTTAGCGCTGCAGATTCGACCGACACGACGCCGCGGCTCGCGCGTCCGTGGTGGATCACGACGCGGACCAGCCACAGCGCCAGCAACGCGACGAGCAACAACGCCGTCGCCTTGCCGTAGACGCCCGCGAACGCAGTGAACACGTAGTCGCTCTGGATCTGCTTCGGCACGCCGCGGCATGCGGCGCCCGCCAGTTCGCCGCACCATGGGATCGAGCCAAACCCGTAGCCCTGTGCCGGGGCCGATTCCTGGAACCAGGTGATGATCGCCATCTGGTCGTTGGTCGACCCGAACGGGTTGCGAACGCTCGAGAGACGCTCGGCGATCCGCGCGAGCGGCGCCGGCAGTGAATACAGCGAGAACGTCATCAGGTAGACCCAAGCCCCGGCGACCAGAACGCCCACGGCGCCGGCAAGCCAGGGCCGGTATCCGGCCTTGTCGACGAACGCAAACGCGAACGCGGTGCCGACGAGGATGGACGCGGCGTATACCAGCACGAAGAGCGGCCCGAAGTCGTCGGTCAGCACGAGCCCCACGACCGGGACGCCGAGGACGAACGCAAGGGGCGAGACGAAGAACAGCGCATTCAGCGCGCCCCGCGCGCCTCAGGTTGCCGGAAGCGACAGCGCAGGTTCGCCGCGCAGGAAGAAGAACCACGACGCGCCCAAAATCAGCCACAGCCGGAAGAGCTCCGAAGTGAACTGCGTCTGCTGCCGGTGCACCGCGCTCGCAGCGAGAAGCACGAGCGCCGCGGTTCCGCCGTAGATGAGCCACGGCAGCGCGTAGCGCCGCAGGCCGGTGCCGCGCGCACGCGAAAGGAGCAGGAAATGGCCGAGCCAGCGGCTCAGCCGGTCGGCGATCTTCAGGCGCAGCGGCGCGAGCGCCGTCAACAGCACGAAGGCGGCGAATACGTAGATCTGCTGGTAGAGCGCATGGAAGCGGTTCGAGGCATGGCCGTTCGCCGACAGATCGAGCGACAGCCACCACCCCAGGCCGACGAAGAGCACGAACCCGGCGTAGGCAAGGCGCGAAGACGGGGTTTGCCGCTCGGCCGGCGCAGCGCCCTGCCGCACGATGAACCCGGCGAGCAGCAGCACGACTCCGCCGGCCGCGGCGACCTGGAAGAATTCGGGCCACTTGATTCCCCACGCGAGGAGCCGCGAGGTCTGCGCCGCGCGGTCGCTGACCCATTCGACATGCACATGGGTCAGCCATCCGATTACCGCCCAGGTGATCGCTGCGATCGGCAGGAAGCGGAACGCCGAAGACGCAAGCCGCCCGACCTGTAGCAGGAACAGGCCGGTGATGCCCCAAAGCGCATAGATCCAGTGCGCGTTCGCGAGCAGGTCTTGCGCCGCCTGCGATTTCGCGGCGTTGATCTCGCTTGCGCGCGCCTGCGCCACGATGTCGGCCGCGCTGACGACGACCTGCCGGGGCAACCCGATCGCGCCGCAACCGGCGTCGCGCTCGGCGCGAGTCCACGCATTTGCCTTTCCGCTCGGCGCGACCGATAGCGCCGCACGCCGGGGGTCGCCATCGAGCACTGCAGCGACGCCGAGCAGCGCAAAGACACGATCGGCTTCCGGCGCGCGCGCCTGCGCGTGGTAGCGGCCCGAAACATAGCGCCACGCGCATTCGAGCGGCACGGATTGGGTGTTCGACGAACTGATTCCGTAGGCTTCGCGATAGGCCCGGGCGTCGCTTGCGAGGCGCTCGATCAAGCCCTGCACATCCGTATCCGCGCGCGCCTCGCGCGCGCGATTCTCGAGCTCCTGCAGGCGCGGCAGTTGCGCCCTCAGAGGTGCAGCGAGGCTCCGGCCGAGCGCCTCGTACGTGGCCGCATAGGATTCGATAAGCGAAGGATCGATCTCGCGGCGCTGCGCGGTCGAGCGTGTCTCTGCGGGACAGAACTCGCGCTCCGCATCGGGAAGCCATCCGCCATGAGCGGCGCACAACTGCGCGACGCGTCCGCCGGAGCCCGCCTCCGGCACCAGCCTTACGCGCAGATCGACCGCCTGCTGATAGCGATCGTTCGCGCCGCGCAACAACTGCGCATCGCGGAACGGCTCCGCCTGCCAGACGAGAAATGCCAGTACGAGAATAGTGAAAAACCATTCCACCGCCTCGGGCGCGATGACGGCCCGGGCGGCAGGCGCTTTCACCGCGTCGGCCACACTCAAGGGGAATCCCCTCCCTATGCGGGCGAAATTGTGACGCGGTGACACTGCGAAACTACATCCCATTTACATTTCGCTACAGAAGTTACAAAAGTTGCGAGAAGTACAATGCCGATCCCGATGGCAACGACGTCGCTCTCCGCCGACAGGAAATCGCAGCCCGAATCCACGTATGCGTGGATGCGCCTGGTCGCAGCGCTGCTACTGACGACGATCGGCGGATCAGGGATGTACGGAGTCACCGTCGCACTGCCGGCGGTACAGGCCGAGTTCGGCGTCTCGCGTTCCGATGCGTCGCTCCCTTACACGCTGACGATGGTCGGCTTCGCGCTCGGCGGCATTCTGATGGGCAAGCTTTCGGACCGGTTCGGCGTCATCGTGCCAGTGCTCGGCGGAGCCCTTGCGCTCGGTGTGGGATTCACCGCGGCCGGGAATGCGGCCAGCCTGTGGCAGTTCGCGCTCGCGCACGGCGTTCTGATCGGGTTCCTGGGCTGCTCGGCAACGTTCGTGCCGCTCGTTGCCGACACGTCGCTGTGGTTCACGCGCCGGCGCGGAATCGCGGTCGCGATCTGCGCGAGCGGCAACTACCTCGCGGGCGCCATCTGGCCGCCGTTGCTGCAGCATTTCTTTTCGCTCGTCGGCTGGCGGCAGACCTATCTTGCGGTCGGAATCTTCTGCGTCGCGACGATGGTGCCGCTTGCGCTCGCGCTGAGACGGCGCGCGCCCGCTTTGACCGAAGCGCCGGGCGCGGCGATGGCGACCGCGTCCGACCGGCCGCTCGGATTCTCGCCGCTCGCGCTGCAAAACCTGTTGTTCATCGCCGGCATCGCCTGCTGCGTGGCGATGTCGATGCCGCAGGTTCACATCGTCGCCTATTGCGGCGACCTGGGCTACGGCGCGGCGCGCGGTGCGGAGATGCTGTCGCTCATGCTCGGCTTCGGAATCGTCAGCCGCCTCGCTTCGGGCTGGATCTGCGATCGAATCGGCGGCCTGCGCACGCTGTTGCTCGGCTCGGCGCTGCAAGGAATCGCGCTCGCGCTGTTCCTGCCTTCCGACACTCTGGGCGCTCTCTATGTAGTGTCGGCCCTGTTCGGCCTATTCCAGGGAGGGATCGTGCCCTCCTATGCAATCATCGTGCGGGAATACTTCTCCCCGCGCGAAGCCGGGGCGCGGGTCGGCACGGTACTGATGGCGACGCTCTTCGGGATGGCGCTCGGCGGCTGGATGTCGGGCGCGATCTTCGACGTGACAGGGTCCTACAAGGCCGCGTTCCTGAACGGAATGGCATGGAACGCGCTCAACTTCACGATCGCCGCGTGGCTGCTGGTGCGCGCCCGCCGCGTTCTGCGGCCTAAGCCAGCTTGAGGCGCTGCACCTTGCCCGAGGGGCCCTTCGGCAGCTCGGCGA
>Ga0111539_10010871_pt1 | contig 11455 bp, 11 predicted proteins | sample RhiMethybrSRZTD1_FD_79667 | JGI IMG/M metagenome (GOLD analysis project Ga0111539, IMG submission 79667) | Populus rhizosphere microbial communities from Tennessee, USA - Rhizosphere MetaG P. TD hybrid SRZTD1 (version 2) (version 2) | ecosystem: Host-associated > Plants > Roots > Rhizosphere >...
AAGCTGTGGCTGCCACGGACGACGAAATGATGGCGGCCTGCCGCGATATGGCGGTTCACGAAGGAATTTTTGCTGCGCCCGAGGGCGGAGCGGCTCTTGCGGCCGTGCAAACGCTGGTCAGGCAACGGAAGATCGAGCCGAGAGAAACCATCACGGTGTTCAGTACAGGCAGCGGCTACAAGTATCTTGAAGCCTGGCGCGGAGCGCTGGGAATGTAATGGCTGAGTTTCACCAGAAGAAGCGAGACTCGGAAATTTGCCTGTCAGCGGCTTGAGCCGATCCTTTCGCCTCTCCTCCTGATGTCTTGACTGAACATCATCACCGTCGTTGCGATCCATCGGACTTCGACGAGTTTGTTGTCCTCCTCGATAGCTGTTTCATCCACCCTGATTTCGGAACCGACTGGAATCCTACGGGCTACCTGTCGGCCATCCTCGGTGAACAAGGCGATGGTGGGGACATTGATCCGAAAGTTTGCCTCGCGACTCATACATCAGTTCCTCAAAGAGCGTTCGGAATCTTGTGGCGAATATTTGAGCGACCACGCAATCAAGCACGTCGCGTTCCACCGATCGAGAATTTGGAAACATTCTTAGAGCAATAGGGTTAACGGTTCGGTGCGTCCGAAATCGATTCTATATTTGAACTCGGGCGTCGGATTTTCGTGGAAATATTTCCCAGGGGTCCGCACCTCCCAAGAGTATGGCAGTTGAAACGTATAGGCGGGTGTGATGACGAATTGCTGCGCGAACTGGAGGCGGGAGGAGCTCCTACTGGACGGAACGTCCGGACCGACCGGCAGGAGCAAGCGAAAGGTTCGTTGAATAACGAACCACCGCATCCGGAACGGTGTAGTAACCATAGCGACCAGTCTTGGCCGACGCTGGGGTTGCCTCCGCTGTGTAGATCGAACCTGTTTCACCCAGCGTGATCGAGTATTTGTAACCTGCCTTGATAACGATGAACGTGTCATCCAGTAGCCCGGCTGCAATAAGGTCCGCGATCGAGCCGTAGGTGCCGCCTGAGGACGACAAGTAGGTGAACTGCGCGGTGTTGATTGTTCTCAGATTCGCTACCGCCGCGCATTCATTACATGCAGGGCGGGGGCGTAGATGATTACGAAAGCTCGATAGGATCAGCAGGGTGAGCGGCAGATAGATGAGAACACAGAGCGCAATCCCGATAATCCTGGCGACTTTTTCGCGTTCCACTTCTCACCTCCTTGTAAGAATGGCAGGGGAGCGGCCTGTCGCCCACCAACCTTACATGAAGGGCAATTACGCGGAAATCGGAAAACCGTTCGGATTCGAGCAGGCGGGAAATTACGGTACGCCGACGTGGCCAACACGAATGTTGTTGCAGGATGTTGCAGGGTCAATTTAGGCTCTCGCTCAATTCAGCGCAACTCTTATGGCAATGCCATCCAATTCAACCGAAGACCTTGTGCGGGACCTCAACACCATCCGTCAGCATTTCACTTCTCTGGAAACCATGGCTGCGGCTCTTCGGGCGCATGAGGGATTTGAGGGACTGAATCGCGCCACGCTTTCGCGATGGCTCACCCGGCCGTCGAAGCGCGCCAAGGCGGCGGTGGAAATCCTGCGGTGGCGGCGGCCGCCGGCCGTAATCCGGATTGCGGAGAACAAGACCCTTTCGGTGATTCCTTCATCAATGCTGCAATGGGACATTAAGGAAGGAACTCCTCATGGTCTCCTTGCCAGCCGATACGACATGAAGCCTACGGCTCACGCCACTCCGCACGGCGATGGCAGCTTCGAGTATCTCGCAAACGGTCATGCCGATGTGGCTGTGATCCCGGGAGACCTTGTCTCGCGACTACCGGAGTTTTGTTCGCGGTTGTGCTTATTGTCGAAGGTCTATATTGCGGGAATCTCTGCGAAGCCGGTGACCTCACCCTTCGAGTTGAAAAACAAACGATTCGCCGTTCTGGCCGGTAGTTCCTTCGTCACCCGGTTGAAGTTCGAAAGCAGGAACTGGGGATTCGAATTGGTTCCTCCTCTGGTCCTGCCTTCGTTGCAAGAGTGCGCCAGCGCGATGATCGATGGAACCGCGCAATGCATTGCGGGGTGGGAGCCGTTTGTAACTCACGCCAGGCGGGCCATCGAAAGACGGACACCCGTCCATAACATTCCTCACGGGGTTTTGGGTTGGTTTGAAATGCACGTGGCCGTAAATCTCCGTACCGCGCATCCCGCGGCCGTGCGCGCGTACTTGTCGGGCCTGCAGGAGTCGGTGAGTTATACGAACGGACGAAAGTCCGTGGCGGCCTTTCACGCCGAAATCGGAAAGCGGTATCGCCTCGAGCCTTCTGAAGTGCGCAATATCCTTGCCAATGTCATCTTCTCCGCTTCAGATCTGGATGCTGCGACAGCGCTCCGTCTATGGGAGCGCGAAGTCCTGCTTCATTCCCACCAAGAGAACAGTCTGCAACAAGATTCCCTTTCCGCGCGCGGATCCGGCTGACGTTTCTAACCTCCGCAACCGCCGCATCCTCCCCCACAACCTCCGCCACATCCTCCGCCACAGCCGCCGCCGCATCCGCCGGCCCCGCAACCGCCACTATTCGAAGAACCGCTATTTCGAGATTGCGTGAACATTTCCGTCAAAGGACTCATTTCTGTACCAGCGAGCACGGTATATCCAAACACGGCGGCCGCCAACGATGGACTCCAATCCGGGCGATACTGGGAGTTCTTCAATCCGCTCCACACGTTCTGGATCGCTTCGATATACCGTTTGCCCCGCCGGCTGAGGCGGCTCGGACGTCCTATTATGAGAATCGCGATAATGCCGGCGATGCCCATCAGGACAAGGAATGTGACCGGCCGGCCTCGCGAAATGCCGACGAACATTCGGGCAAGGCCAATCGCAAACACCACGGCGATACCAACGGCCACGTCTTTCCACGCTTCGTACTTGAGTTGCTCGGATGTCAGGAGGCGCTCCGCCCTTAACTTCTGTTCGTATTTCAATGCGTGATACCTCAACACGAAAGGCAAGTCGGTCGAAGAGACGCTGGAGTCCGCGGTTCGCGCGGAGCGAAACCATTCAAAGGCTGCCAACTCGATGGGCAAAAGGTCCGAGAGAGAGGGTGATTTCGGATTCTGTTCAATGAGGCTTACCGAGCGCTTAGAAAGTGTCCCCGGGGACGTCGTCGTTATCCGAAGATACTTCCGTTCGATCAGCCGGACGATAATCACCCGAGCCAGTTCGCTATCGCCGCCTCTGAAGTAACTCACTTCATAGGGATCGATCTCGGCCGGCGGGGAAAGCGGCGCCAACTGCGCGGAAGTGTCTCGATACCATTTCCGCCACCAGCAAACGATCGCCGCGATGCTGATGATGACGGCGAATATGACGAGGAATTCCGGTCCCGTTACCGGAGTGAGCGGGTTTTTCATATTCCCTCCCTGAATTCGAAATCACTTGATCCACGTTAGCAACGCAGTTCCCAAAAACACGGCGATGGCCACACCGAACGGCTGAAGCCAGGATCGCGAAATCACGATGTTTCGCTTCAAATTGACGCGGCGGTAAGCAAGGTCTCTGCCGAAGCGGACACCCGCGTTTGGCCAGATGTCGTCGGGCGGTTCTCCGAAAAACTTTTGGTAGCTCTGCAGAGTTCTTTCGTACTCGGCAGCGAAACGGTCCTTCTCCGCGACTCCACCTTTCGTCGGATCATGGTGGATGGGACGGCACACCACGTCGCGGCAGAAGCTCGACCACGATCGCGTGTACAGCAGGTGCTGGTGCCAGGCTTGATCGACCTGATCCGACGGAACGGCCACGTGACCGGCAGTGACGATCAGAAATGCAAACCTGCGGTATTCCTCGATCACACGTAACGCATAAAAGATGTCCCAGCCGTTGTCCTTGGCCAGCCGATCGGCGAAGGTCATATCGGGAGTGCCCTCGTCAAATACGAATGCTGCGATCCTTGAGAAGAGTTCGCTTTCCTCGGATGTCATCGCCGCCTCCCTTTTTTAAGTCGAACTTGGCGCGATGCTAAGACACAGGGTTCGGGAGGATGGAGGGGAATCTTGTTGCAGGTTGTTGCGTGTCTAATTGAATGCTACGCTGACTTCACTCATCTATCTCCTGGGAGGTCTATGTCCGTACGCACTGCAAAAGAACTGGAAAACCTCAAGATCATCGGAAAGATCGTTCGGCGATCGCTGGATGAGATGACGGCGGCTGTTCGTCCTGGAATCAGTACGTCGGAACTGGACGAGATTGGCCTTCGTGTGCTCAAAGAAAACGGAGCGGAGGCGGCACCGCCAAAAGTTTATGGATTTCCCGGCGCCGTGTGCATCAGCGTCAATGACGAAGCAATCCACGGAGTGCCCGGCGACCGAATACTGCACGATGGCGATTTGGTTAAGTTGGATCTTGTGGCCATGAAAGACGGATTTTTTGCTGATGCTGCGGTAACGGTCCGCGTCGGTAAGGTTTCAAATACCGCAGACGCGCTGGTGCGATGTGCCGAGGCTGCCTTCTGGAAGGCAATGAATGTTGCCCGAGTTGGCTTCCGTACTTGTCACATAGGCCGTGAAGTTGAACGCGAGGTACGCCGTCAGGGTTTTAGCATCATGCCGGAACTGGGAGGGCACGGTGTGGGCAGGACGATTCATGAGCCTCCCGACGTCCCCAACTTTTACGATCGGAGTGCTCGAACGAAGCTCTTTAATGGGCTCGTCATTGCTGTCGAACCGATTATTACAGCGGGGATGGGTCGCGGAGTACTGTTGCCTGACCGATGGACCATTCGAACGGCCGATCGCAGTCTGTCGGCCCATTATGAACATACGATAGTCATTACCGAAGGTGAACCTCTGCTGTTAACAGCCTGAGCGGCACTTTTCCCGGTCCGGACTCATAAACTGTGACCTCTACCCAACTCAGGCAAACATTGACCCTCGGGAAAGCTGATTCTAGACTTTCGAGATCGCTCTATATGAACGGCAAGAACGTTTCGCACTACCGCGTCATCGAAAAGATTGGCGCAGGAGAGACGGGTTTTATCTACAAGGCCGAGGACGTCAAACACGGCCGGCAGGTTGCGCTGAAACTCCTCTCTGGAAACGACGGCGTCGTCTCTGCTCGCTTCCGGCGCCAAGCCAACGCCGCTTCAACCTTGAATCATCCCAACATCTGCACGGTCTACGAGATTGGCACGCACGAAGGAACACCGTTCATCGCCATGGAATTGCTTCAGGGACGGACTCTGGAACGCGAGATCGGTAGATGGCCATTGCCGGTGAATTGTCTGTTCGAGTTCGCCATTCAAATCGCGAACGCGCTCGATGCAGCCCACTTACAGGGAATCCTGCATCGTGACATCAAGCCCGGCAATATCTTCATAACCGTAAGTCGTCAGGTGAAAATTCTCGATTTCTGGCTCGCAGAGCGCGCGAGGCCGGTACGAACGGCGAATGGATCCGCTCGAACGACCGAAGCCACGCAAGCCGGCCGCGAAGCAACCAGCTACTGGTCGCCCGAGCAGGCCCGTGGCGAGGATCTCGACGTACGAACGGACCTCTTTTCCTTCGGGCTCGTGTTGTACGAAATGGCCACAGGGGAACGCGCGTTTCTGGGAAGCACCACACCTTTGATTGTTGACGCCATCCTCAACCATGCTCCCACGGCGCCCGTCGAATTGAATCCGAACGTCCCGAATGAACTCCAGCGGATTATCGTAAAGGCGATCGAGAAGGATCGCGGGCTTCGCTATCAGACAGCATCGGCGTTGCGCGCCGATCTCGAACGCGTGAAAAACGATCGCGCTTCACCCGCCGCCACGACACGCAGCGCGGTGGAATCCAAACCGGTGGTAAGGCGTCGCTTAATTGACCGCAGCTCCGTGGTCGTTCTACTCGCCGACTGCCTGGTGATTGGATTGATGCTCACCTATGCGAAATACAATCCGCCACACTGGAAGGGGCCCTTCGCGAAAAGCGTCGCCACGAATCCAACGACACCGGCTGAGCCGACTGATGATGCCAGGTTCTTTCCGGCTGTATCGGGAACTGAGGCCCGCAATCCTCCAGTCAATACGGCAACTTCAGTTTCCTCTGCAACTGGTGTCGCAGCACGAAATAGCACAGGTGGGGCCTTGCCGGCAGCGGATCCGGTTCGAGTAGCTCGCGCAAGACTTGAAGCCAACCGGGAGCTGGCCCGTCTGGCACGACCCGCCAATCGCCTTCCTTCGAGTCCGAATTTACCTGGAGCGTACCTCTCGTTGGCTCGCGCTTATGACCGGCAAGGGCGAACGGAAGATGCAATGGCCTTCTATGTGGAACTGCGTCGGAAGTTCTCGTCTGCTCCCGAGGCCGCTGAGGGCACCGTTAGTCTTGCCGACCAAATTCTCCGCACGGAGCGGGCAGGTCGCGAGTCCGTCGCACTCTTACTCCTTAGCGAAGTCATAGCGGGACATCCGAAGAGTCTCTGGGCGCCGCGAGCGTTGGCACGCAAGGCGGTCATCGAGGAGCGGCTGCAGCAACGCGTTGTGGACCCAAAGCTCGGAACAAGCGTACCGGAGGCGCTCATTTCCTATCGAACACTGGTGGACGACTACCCCGCCGCCGAGGGTCAGGAAATCGCTCTCGATAGATTGGCGAGCATGTACCAGGACCTGGGGCGCTTCGATCTTGCAGTACAGTCGTTGCAGACCCTTGCAAACCGCTTTCCTAAAAACGAGAAGGACGCAGCGTGGCGCGCCGCCGAGATTTACGAAAGGGAATTGAAGGATCCCGCTAAAGCCCGAGAGCTCTATGCGAAGGTACCGCCAAACTCTCCCCACTACCGTGACGCACAGCGCAAGCTATAGGGCTTCTCGTTTGTCCCCGGTCCACACAGTGGGCAAGAGTGCCATGACTGGAAGTGCTATTGAGTGCACGCCGGGCGGAAGTTACACTCGGCGCCTTCCTGGGGCCTCTGGCGCCTTCGGTTTATCGTGGGGACGGTTCGCGAGGGACGCTGGAGCTGTCCCGGGATGAGACTTTCCGCTAGTAGCTCTTTTGAAACTTCAGCATCCGTGCTCTACGGTGTGTTTTCGCAGTTTCTGGAGTGCATCGTCGCATAGAAATCGAGTGAGGGCCGCCAGCTCCCACGCCAGATCCCACTCGGATCTTGTTCCCAGGGAGCTGACTGCGATGAGACGCTCTAAAGTAGGGTACGCCGTGCTTTGTTGATGGACACGGAAGGATACGCCGTTTCTCGCGGATGAAATGTACGCTTGCGTATACAAGGAGTATTGCGAGGTTTGTCACGAGGGCTGAAAAAAAGTTAAGGTTGGCCGTTCTTGCGTCCTGCAGATTTCTGTGCCAATCTCTTGCTCGCAGTCACAGGCTGTATCCCGTCCGCGGGAAGGGAATATCCCACCTGTTTTTTGCTGAATTGAGCATCAACTCCTTTATGCCCGCGTGCGGACAACGGGCGACGAAGGGAGAAGGATGCCTCACCAACTGCCAACTCACCCAAACCTGGACCATTTAAGAAAACAAGCCAAAGACACCTTACGAGTGTTTAGGCGGCAGAAGCCGTGGTGGAAACTCGCCGACGCTCAGCGCGCAGTAGCCCGCGGTTACGGATTTCTCAACTGGCCCTCTCTCAAAATGCAGGTTGAGAAGATTCGCCAGGAACAGCGGCCGACGGTTCCCGCATCGGCTCGCGCCCACAAACCAGACGGCTTCTCCGTGGCGAAAACGTCGCTGAGACGCGCAGAGTTAAGACGCGAAGACTCCATCCATCCCATCGTCGGAGCGTGGGTCGCGGATCCGGTAATGTCGTCGATGCACAGCGATACTCAACCTCCGAGTGACGATATTGTCGTCGAGTTCCAACTTAGCGGCGAGGAGATAAAGCTTACTCAGGTTGCCACGGACACAACAGGGAATGAGATCGCCATCACAACGACGATTTGCACAGATGGTCACGAACACCCGGTGCCATTTGGCGAAGGTGTCCGATTAAAGGCTCTTTGGACGACATCACTGATGCTTGAAGCGACATTTACCGCGACCGACCGAACACTAAGTAAATGGAGCTATGAAGTCTCGCCAGACGGAAGATCCCTCGTCGCTTCAACAGCAGAGCAACGAATTGTCTTCAAGCGCCTATAGCGTGGGCGCCATTCACCAGGAATTACTGCCACAATTTTTGTAGAACGGAGGCCCAATGCAGTCTCAACACAATTTGGAATCTGACATTCGCTCAATTGAAGCTTTGAACCAACACGATGTTAAGGCAACGCTGGCGATGGACACCGACGCGATCATTTCTCAGTGGACCGATGACTTTGTGGTCCTTCACGCAGCGGGACCTATATTAAGAGGACAGTCAGCGAACGCTGCAGCAGCGAAGCAGAGCATGGAGCAAATGAAGGCGTTCATACCGATCGATTACAGCCTTGATGTCCAAGAGATCACGATCGCGGGGGACTATGCGTTCGAATGGGGAACGTATAGAGGCAGTGCCCGCTCTCTCACCGGGGGCGAAAACGTGAACTACGTCGGCAAGTTTATGCGAATCCTTCAGCGGCAGCCGGACGGATCATGGAAGATGCATCGGACAATGGCGACCCCCGACACTCAACCGCGTTGAACAATTAATCTTCGGCACGGTTTTGATCCGGGACAACTCTGACCACGTGCTACCAATGCACCCGTAGCACCGTCAAAACGCTCGGTTCTTCAAACGCGGCAAATGGCGTAGGCCGACTACGCGTCCTCAGTCTCGACGGAATGGAGATCAAAATGAAAGTACACGTGTGCCTCTCGTTAGTTCTTTCCGCTCTGCTCGCTTCGTTCACGTTCGCTCAATCCGATACTCCCACCCATGAGGTATCTACCAGCTATTCGTTCCTGGCGGAGGAGTTTGGCAAGAATCGGACCGGTTGGGTTGCATCCTTTTCCGAAACAGTCAACAGCCGCATCTGGATCAAGGCTGAAGCGGGCGGCAGTTATCGCAAACAACAGATCTTCGACGGCAGACATCCGGACTTTATCCATTCGATTCTCGCAGGACCGGAGTTCAAGTTACGGCCGGATTCAAAGCTTGTACCGTGGGCGCATGTTCTCGCGGGTATCACGATAAATAACTACGCCGAGCCGCTTATTGGAACAAGTAGCATCTTTGGCCCCAGTGTCAGGCGCAGGACTGACGTTCGCTTCGGATTTCAGCCAGGCGGAGGTGTCGACTACTATCTGACTCCAGGATTCGGAGTGCGCATCGGTGCAGATTACAGACGAGCCCTATCCGGCTTCACCGACACGGACTTCTTACGCCTGCAAAGTGGAGTCGTCGTCAGATTCGGCAGTTAAGCGTTTGCGGTGAAGGCCCGGATAGAGACACGTCGGACGCCTACTTACTCTCCTCGACTGTCTCAACCCTGTTGCCCGTTCTGTCCTCGAACGACGCCAGAATCAGCTTGTAGTTCGACTTATCCAGCTGCAGCAAAGCATAGTCACTATCGGACTCAACCATGAACCAGTGCTTTTCTCCGCCGGTAAACAGAAACAAGGGGCTCACCAGCAGCGCAGTCATCCATCGAGGTGACTTTCCAAAAGAATATTCACCGCTCCTGATGCTGGAATAGGAGAAAGTCTTGATTGGAGTCCCCTCCTTCTTTTCTATGACCACAAAGGCATTCTTATCAAACTTCACATTAGCCTCGACTTCTTTCATCTTGCCATCGACGAGTAAGTGGAGAGTGGCCTTTGTAAACGTCTCACTGGAATTAAGGGGCTCGAAAGGCAAGGGTTCGCGCATAGGGCCTGGTGCCGTGGAAGGTCCCGATGGCTGTCGTAAAGGAGCATCTGTCGATGGTTGCAGTACAGTGGTGCTCTCATTTTTCATCACCGGTGCGATCGTTTCTGCAGCAATCCTCACTGGTGTTGAATCGACAAAGACGCTTTTATCGATGGCGTTTACTGCTGCCATCGGACGCAACTTCCGGATCACCTCAATACCCTCAGATTCCGGCACCTGTTTGAGTTCCCTGAACTGAACCTCAACGAAAGCCTGTTCTCCTGCCTTAATTGGCACCGAAAGGGACTCGCCGCGAGCGGGGGCACGTGTGTAGCTGAAGACATGGACACCGGGACCAAGAGAGTAACCAAAGAATTCGCCGGGCGGGAGTTTGGCAAGTTGCCGGGTAATTCCGCCGACTTCATGGACGGTAGGAACGTTGCCAGGGTAAGGCCAGTCCGTCGGACGGTAAAACCAGATAGTCGCACCTTGCCCTGATGGATTGACCTGCGAAACGGAAGGGGACAGGAGAGGGAAGAGCATAACGATGAACATGAGAACTTTCGTCACGGAAACCCCTGTCGGCAAAAGTACGAACCAAGGTTTTGCGCTACTGATGAGATTTTGTCAAGGAATCGTAGGCGCAGGTAGTGGGTCAGTTTGAAACTCGAAGCGCGGAAATCTGGTCATCCGGACAGTGGGTGGTTGGACATATACAATGGACATGGGACAAGGGACAAATGACATTTAACAGTTAAGGAAGGGGATTTTTCTTGAAGTGGGACATTCAGAGATTTCAAGAGATTCCCCTTCCTTAACTGTTAAATGTCATTTGTCCCTTGTCCCATGTCCATTGTATATGTCCAACCACCCACTGTCCGGATGCCGGATGACCAGATCTCCTTCTTACATGATTTCAAAACTGACCCACTACCTAGGCCCAGCCGTCGTGAGACATCGAGAGTGAGGAGCCTCTTTCTCTATCGTCGGATCATCTCTTGCATCGCAACTTCCGCCTGCGCCTCAGATAAAGAAACTTTCATTTGTCGGGCCCAGAGGTGGACGTTCGCTTCTTCACGCAGTTTCATATGGTCGACTTCTCCAAGGTTGAAACGCTCGAGATGACCTTCCAATAATCCATCCCAATCCTTTTGGAACCAGCGGGAAAGCTGTTCGCCTCTGAAGAGGATTGTTCGGCCCCGGTAGACCTGCGGCCGATACGCTAGGCGCGCGCGGTTGTAAATATCCAGGATGTAAGCGCTACGAAGCCGGAGAGGTATGCGCAGGCCCATACGCAAGTGCATCTTCCAAATGAACATTTGCACCGCCTTGCGGAGTCCGACGGTTCGGGAACCGACAACTTGTTGGGTCTTGCCAATAGCTCGTGACGAGACGTACTCGAACCTTTCAGCTATCTTGAGTGGAGCAAGGCGCGTGAGATGGCGACGAACGTCAAGGAATGCGCCGCGACCACGCCTGGGGAAACCTTTTATCAGCGGACCACCTGGACCACCGCCCTTTGTAAAACCGGGCGGATCCAGTAAGAACAGAAATGCCACTTGCTCCCCCAGTTTCTGAATTTGATGTGCCAGTTCGAAAGCGACGATGCCACCGAACGAATATCCCCCAAAAAAGTACGGGCCATTGGGTTGGACGCTCCGCATCTCCTGCAGATAGTGTGCCGCAA
>Ga0111539_10010873_pt1 | contig 11455 bp, 8 predicted proteins | sample RhiMethybrSRZTD1_FD_79667 | JGI IMG/M metagenome (GOLD analysis project Ga0111539, IMG submission 79667) | Populus rhizosphere microbial communities from Tennessee, USA - Rhizosphere MetaG P. TD hybrid SRZTD1 (version 2) (version 2) | ecosystem: Host-associated > Plants > Roots > Rhizosphere >...
CGACTACATACGTCGCCCCGTGCAGGCGCTGCGCGGGCCCGAACACCTCGCCGCGCAGGCTGTGGGCGATCAGCACGTGGTCGCGGACGGTGACGCTGAACACGCGCTAGACCCCGTCGTAGATGATCGTGTGGCAGAGCGCCGGCAGGCTCCGCTCGGCCAGGCGGGTCATGACGGCCGGCAGCTCCTCGAACGGCGACTCGCCGGTCACGACGACGTCGAAGGCGGGGTCGCGCAGCAGGTCGAGCGCGAGGGCCAGCCGGTCCGCGGTCGTGCGACGCCCACTCCGGGCCGGGGACACCGTCCCGACCTGGCTGGCCCGAATCCCGAGACGGCGTGCGTGGAAGGCGCCGCCGAGCGAGAGGCGCACCTCGGTGTCGCCGTACCAGCTGAGGTCGATCACCGTCCCCTCTGGCGCGAGCAGGTCGAGCGACCGCTGGAGGCCCGCCGCGGTCGCGCTCGTGTGGACGACCAGGTCGCAGCCGCCGGTGGCGTCGTCCGGCCGCGCGAAGGCGGCGCCGAGCGCGGTCGCGACCTCTGTCCGCGACTCGTCGACGTCGACGAGCGTGACCTCGACTCCCGGGAACCGGGCCAGCAGGCGGGCGACGCAGCAGCCCACCATCCCGGCGCCTACGACGGCGACGCGGTCACCCACCAGAGGAGCGGCGTCCCACAGGGCGTTGACGGCGGTCTCGACCGTGCCGGCAAGGACGGCCCGCCCGGGCGGCACGTCGTCGGGCACGACGGTCACGGCTCCGGCCGGCACCACGTACGCCGTCTGGTGCGGGTACAGGCAGAAGACCGTGCGGCCGCGGAGATCCGCGGGCCCGTCCTCGACCGTGCCGACGTTCAGGTAGCCGTACTTGACCGGCCCCGGGAAGTCCCCCTCCTGGAAGGGGGCGCGCATCGCCGCGTACTGGCTCGGCGGCACACCGCCCCGGAACACGAGCGTCTCGGTGCCGCGGCTGACGCCCGACCGGACCGTGCGGACCACCACGTCGCCGCTTTCCGGCTCAGGCAGCGCGACCGGCCGGATCTCCCCCCGCCCGGGACCGCGCAACCAGAACGCGTGCGCGTCCTCGACCACCTCCTATGCGCCGGCCTCGGACGGCATCGGTGTGTTGTACGTCATACGGCTGCGGGATGTTCACTTCATGATGGGGCCACGGATGGCATCACGACGGGCCGTATACGCGCTCGGAGCGCTGGTGCTGTTCCCGCTCCTCCCCTGGCTGCTGGCAGGCCCGGTGGAGGACAGGTTCAGCGGAACCGCCACGTTGAAGAGCGTCGCCAACCTCGCTGCGCTGTTCGGCCTGGCGGCTTGGGCTGTGGCCCTGGTCCTGGCGAGCCGGATCCGCCCGGTCGAGCGTGTCGTGGGCGGGGTCGAGAATCTCTACCCGCTTCACCGGCGGACCGGCTTGCTCGTCGCGATCCTCGCGACCACGCACGTCGTCTTTCTCACGCTGCACGAAGGGAGCAGCGCGCTCGACCTCTACCTGCCGGACGCCGGACTCAGCGTCTTCACGGGCGTCATCGCATTCGTCCTCCTGATCGGCTTCGTCGTCACGAGCATCACCCGGGATCTCCCCTATCCGACGTTCGTGCTGATCCAGCGTCTGCTTGGGGTCACCTTCCTCATCGGCGCGTTCCACAGCTTCGCGGTGCGCGGCACCATGGCTTCGTCGTTTGCGCTGACCGTCTACCTGGGATGCCTGACAGCAGCCGGTATCGCGTGCATCGGCTACAGGCTGATCGGAGGTCGCCTGGGGGTCGGGCGCCACGACTACCGCGTCGCGGACGTGCGCCATCTCGGCGACGCCGCCGTCGAGATCACGCTGACACCCGTCGGACGTCCGCTCGAGTTCCGGGCGGGGCAGTTCGTGTACGCAACCTTTCATCAGAGCGGGATCCCGCTCGAGTCTCATCCCTTCACGATCAGCAGCCCGCCGGGCGGCGATTCGATCCGCCTCGCCGTCAAGAGACTGGGTGACTTCACCGGTTCGGTCATGACGCTGCGCCCCGGTGCCCGTGCACAGCTCGAGGGACCGTTTGGGCGCTTCTGCATCAGTCCCGATGGCGTTCATGCGCAGACGTGGATAGCGGGCGGCATCGGCATCACCCCGTTCCTGAGCTGGGCGCGCAGCCTCGACGAGCCGGTCGCGGCGGATCTCTACTACTGCACGCCCGGCGCCGAGCACGCTCACTTTCTCGACGAGCTCTTCGACATCGCCGACCGGTACCCGGCGTTCAGAGTCATTCCGATCCGCAAGACGTCACTCGGCCACCTGAGCGTGAGCGATCTCGAGGCGGTCAACCCCAACCTGTCACGCGGTCACGTCTTCATCTGTGGACCGCCGACGCTGGTCGAGAACCTCACAACCGGGTTCATGGCGAGAGGGATGCTCCCCAGCCGCATCCACTCGGAGACCTTTGACTTTCGTGGCTGATCCCGGTCAGGCGCTCACCAGCTGACCAGCTTCCAGATCTCCGGGAGGCGGGTGGCCTCGTCGGCGCCCACCTCGGTGAAGATCGCTACCGCGCGCTTCAGGTGGTCCATCGCTTCGTCGGGGTGCCCCGCCGCGTGGTGCAGATCCGCGAGGTTGTTCTCGAGGGCGGCCTCCCGGTGGCGGTCACCGTGGGCGACTGACAGCTCGAGCGCTCTCTCAGTGAGCTCGCGCGCCCGCCCCAGCTCGCCGGCGTCGCGCTCCACCAGCGCGAGGTTGTTCAGCGCCGCGGCCTGCGCGGGACCCTGCTCGTCGGCCAACTCGAGGCTCCGCTCGAGCTCTTCCCGCGCGGCCGCGAGCTCCCCGCGGCTCCTGGCGAGCATGCCGAGCATGTTGTGGGCCTGCGCCTGGGCCTGCCGATCGGCGGCGGCGTCGGCCAGTTCGAGGGCTTCCGCCGCTCTGGCGGCAGCGTCGTCAGAGCGGCCCACCTGGTGCATCGTGTGCGCGAGGTCGGCCACGATGCGCGCCCTGAGCGCCGGCGAACCGGGCGGCGCGGCGTCGAGCGCCAGCGCCAGGCGGGCCTCTGAGCGCCCCCACTCGCCTCGCCGGCCGTACACACCCCCGAGCTTCTGCTCGATCGCCGCCAGCTGACCCTCCTCGGCCGTGGCAGCGGCGCTCTCGTAGCTCGCGAGCGCGCCGGCGTAATCCCCCACGAGCGTGCGCAGGTCGCCAATGCGCTCGTGGAGCCCGGCGGTATCGGGAGAACCGAGCGCCAACGCCGCCTCGAAGTGCTCCAGCGCGTCGGCGTGGGCTTGAAGCGAAGCGGCGTGCTCAGCGGCAAGGCGATACTGCTCGGCGGCCTTGGCCTGATCGCCGGCCAGACGCAGGTGCTGGGCGACGAGCGCCGCGGTCTCGCCGCCGGGCCGCGCCGACATGGCGGCCGCCACGCGGCCGTGCAGCAGCCGGCGCCGCGCGAGGCCGGTCTGCTCGTACACCAGCGCGCGGAGCTTCTCGTGTGAGAAGTCGTAACTGGGCTCGTGTCCCGGCAACTCCCTCACGACACCGTGCGAGACGAGCTCCTCGAGCGCCGCCACGGCCTCCTCGTCCGTTCGGCCGCTCGCCTGCCGCACGACGTCCAGCTCAAAGGACCGGCCGATCGCCGCGGCGGCGCCGAGAACCTGGCGACCCACATCGCTGACCCCCCCGAGCCGCGACTCGAGCAACCCCCACATCTCGGGGAGCGCGGCGTCTTCCTCGGCGTCACCTCCCGCGTGCAGCGCAGCGAGGTATTCGGCCACGAACAGCGGGAGGCCCTCGCTCTCGAGGTACACGCGACGCGCCAGTGCGGGCGCGACGGCGTCCGGCCGAACGGCCTCCACCAGCTCCTCAACCGCGGTCTCGTCGAGCCGGACCGGGCTCACGATCGCGGCCTTTCCGTCGCGACCGAGGTCGGCCGCCAGGCGGCGAAGCCGGTGCCCCGGCGGCACGGCCTCGCTGCGCCACGCGACCACGAGCAACAGCGGCCGGCCGCGCAGCCTGTGGCCGAGATAGGAGATCGAGTCCAGCGTGGCCTCGTCGGCGGAGTGGACGTCATCGAGCACGACGACGCCCGGCCGGGGCCCCTCGCACGCCGCCTCGATGACCGCGGCCACGCCCTCCATCAGGCGCACCTGCGCGCCCGGGCCGTCGAGCGGCAGCGGATCCAGAACCACATCGGTCAGCCCGGCGAGCTCGGGCACGAGAAGCGACGCATCCGCCAAGCGTTGCGGCGGCACGGCGCCCGGCCAAGCGCCGGCATCGGCGGTCCTCACGGCCTCGCGCAGCAGCTCGACGACCGGGCCATACGGAAGTCCGGCCTCGTCGTCGTGGCACCGGGCGGCGAGAACGACCGCCCCACTGCTCCGCGCGCTCGCCATGAGCTCGTTCGCCAGCCTGGTCTTACCTATACCGGCCTCGCCCTCGATCACCGCCAGGCGTCCATCCGGTTGAGCGCGGGCGTGCGCATCGACCAGCACGGCGAGCTCCTCGGCCCGTCCGACCAGCGGCAGCTCGGGCGGCACGCCGGCGGCCGCGGTGACGGGCGGCGGGGGGACCGCGGCCTCCGCCTCGGGCGGCGGCGGCAGAGTGCCGTCGTTCACCTGCTCGTAGAGGGTCATCGTCTCCTCGAGCGGCCCGACGCCGAGCTCCTGGCTGAGCGCCCGCACGCAGTGGCGGTACTGCTCGAGTGCCGCCGCGCGGTCGCCGCTCCAGGCGTACATGCGGATCAGCTGCCGGTGAGCGGACTCATTGAGCGGGTCGAGCTCGAGCCAGCGCCGGGCGTGCGGTACCGCCTGGGCGTACTCGCCGCGCGTGACCAGCCCATCCACCAGGCGCTGCAGCACCGCGGTCAGCTCGCGCTCGAGCGCGCCCGCCTCGGCGATCTGCCAGTCGTCGAAGTCCGGGCTGTCACGCAGCGCGAACCCCTCGAGAAAGCCACCGGACAGGAGGGTGACCGCCTCGTTCAGCCGCTCGATCGATGAGTCCCCGGCGACGAGCTCACGGAAGCGCTCGACATCCAACTCGAGACCGTCCGCTCGCAGCAGGGCAACGCTGTCGCCGCGAGTCTCGACCCATTCCTCGCCGATCGACTTGCGAAGTGCCGACAGCGTGCGCCGGAGGGCCCCGCGCGCGTGCTCGGCGTCGTGACCGGGCCACAACAGCTCGCACAGCGCCTCGCGTGAGCGGGGCCGCTCGGCAAGCGCCAGATGGGCGAGCAGCGCCATCGCCTTGCGCGTGTCGAAGGTGACCGGGCGTCCGTCCCGGGTGACCCGCGGCGGCCCGATCAGCGAAACCTCAAGGGCCATCAGCGCCACGATAACGCCCAGAGGGACGATTTCGTAACGGCTACGGGACGGTCATGGCAGATGCTCGCCTCCCCATCAAGGAACCCCAAGGAGGTCGGTCATGTCGCACGTCGGTCACCCCACACTGTCCACCAAGAGCCAGCTCCGCGCCCACTGGGTCGCAGCCCTCTCGGCTCTGATCGCGCTGGTCGCGGCCACCGCGGTCCTGCTCGTGCTGATGATCGACGACGGCGGTTCGACCGCGAGCAGCCCGACCACCGCGCCGCAGGCGGCCGTCCGCTCGGACGGCGGTCCCAACGAGAGCGCGGTCGCGGCATCGATCGCGCCCCGGCCGAACCAGTCCCCCGATGAGGCGGCCGCGGCCGCGAACGTGGGCGCCGTCCCCTCGTCGATCGTCCCCCGCGAGAATCAGTCCGCCTACGAGGCGGCCAGGGCGGCCCTGGTCGCCCAGGGCGCCGGGCCGTACCGGCCCGCCTCACCTGGGCCTGACGAGAGCGCCGTCGCGGCGTCCATCGCCGGCCGTTAGGCGACCGCCGCCCAAGCGCCGAATGGGCACGCGCCCGCGGGTTTCCACCCGCGGGCGCGTCCTGCGTCCGTAACGTTTCCCGGACGCGCGCCCGAGACGCTTCTTCGCGATGCTTGCCCGCGGCACTCCACGCGATGAGAATGGCCGAAGTGCCATGACCGCTTCCCGCCCGTCACGCGCCGGAGCCCCGGCCCTCGCCCGGGCGGTGTGCGCGCTGACCGTCGCGGTGACGCTCGCATTCCTGGTCCTGGCGATCGTGGATCCGAACACCGGCGGCCCGGCCCACGTGGGTGCGTCCGGCCCCAGCCCCCAGGACGAGGCGGAGGGTGGGTACGTCCCGTACGCGGCTTTCAGCGCGCTCGTGTTCTCGACATTCGCCCTGGTCGGCGCCATCGTGGCGATCAGGCGCCCCCGTAACCCGGTCGGCTGGTTCTTCGGCGCCGGGGCGCTCCTGTGGTCGCTCGGCGTGCTCTCGAGCGGCGTCTACTGGCACATCGCGTTCGGGCGCGCGAACCCCCCGGCGGCGGCCGACTACGTCGCGTGGTTCGCGAGCTGGTCCTTCCTTCCGGCGTTCGTGCTCCTGCTTGCCCTCGTGCCGCTCCTCTTCCCGACGGGCGCGCCTCCGAGCCCGCGCTGGCGCAAGGTGGGCTGGACGGCGGCCGTCGCGGGCGTGGTGGCCACCGTGAGCAACGCCCTCGCGCCGGGATCCCTCGAGACCGCCGACTTCCCCTGGGTGGACAATCCGTTCGGAGTCGGGGGCCTCGGGCTCGACACTCTTGCCGCCGTGTCGTTCCCGGTGGTGGGCCTGGCCGCGTTCGCGGGCATCGCCTCGCTCGTCGTCCGCTACCGCCGCGCACACGGGATCGAGCGGCAGCAGCTGAGGTGGGTCGCGGGCGCAGGCTGTCTGCTGGTGCTGGCCGCATTTGGCGGCAGCGCTGCCTCCGGCTGGATCGGACAGGGCGCCGGCTGGATCGGAATGCTGCTCGGCCTGCTCGGCGTGGCGGTCGCCGTGGCCATCGCCCTCCTGCGCTACCGCCTCTACGACCTCGACGTCGTGGTGAACCGCACGCTGGTGTATGCCGCGCTGACCGCGCTGCTGGCTGCCACCTACCTGGCGACCGTGCTCGTGCTGCAACTGCTCCTCCGAGGGACCACGGGCAACTCGGCACTGGCCGTCGCGGCCTCAACGCTGGCCGTCGCAGGCTTGTTCCGCCCCGCCCGGGCGCGCATCCAGCAGGTGGTGGACCGCCGTTTCTACCGGCGAAAGTACGACGCCGAGCGCACGGTCGAGGCGTTTTCGGCGCGTCTGCGCAACCAGGTCGACCTGGCCGCGCTCGATCGTGAGCTCAGCCTGGTCGTTCGCGAGACGCTGCAGCCTGCGCACATGTCGCTGTGGCTGCGGGAGCGAGCCTCGTGACGCGGCCACGGCGTGGGCTGGCCATAGGCATGGTCGCCGCAAGCGCGGCGCTTCTCGCAGTCGGGCTCGCCGGGGTCTTTGCCGCCCCCGACCGCGTGGCCGACACGGACACCACGCTGGGCGCGATTTCGTTCGTCTTCCCGATCGGCGCGTTCTCCGTCGTCGGGGCGCTGATCGCCGTGCGCCACCCGGCCAACAGGATCGGCTGGCTGCTTGCGGCGATCGGCCTCCTCTGGGCGATCGTGCTGGCTTCCGCCGTGGTGGCGACGTGGGGTCTCGAGACCGGCCACCTCCCCCGGTCCGTCGCCGAGTGGATCGACGTGGGGTCCAACCTCTGGGTGGTCGGCCTCGGTCTGCTCGGTACCCAGCTCCCCCTGCGGCTTCCCGACGGCCGGCTCCCCTCGCCGCGCTGGCGATGGTTCTCGCGGGCATCGGCCGGCCTGATCGCCATCACGTTGGTGGGCATGGCCACCCACCAGGGGCGGGTGGAGGGATATGCCGGCACCGCCAACCCGCTCGGAGCGGCGTGGGCCGAGCCACTGGCGGGCGCCATCTTCCTGCTGATCGCCTGCTTCGTCGTCGCCATCCGCACGCCCTTCAGGCGGTACCGCCACGCCGACGAGCTCGAGCGAGTGCAGCTGCGCTGGGTGGCCTTTGGCGGAGCGGTGTTTCTCGCCGGGTACCTGCTGACGCTGCCGCTTCCGGCCATCCTCGGCCTCAGCGACCGCAGCACGGGAGCCAGCCTGATCACCGCCTTCTCCCAGGCCACGTTCGCGGCACCGCCGATCGCGATCGGCTACGCGATCCTGCGCCACCGCCTCTACGACATCGACGTCGTGATCAACCGCGCCCTGGTCTACGGCGCGCTGACGGCGATCCTCGCGGCCGCCTATGCGGGCAGCGTGCTGTTCCTGCAGCTCGTCCTGAGCCCGTCATCGAATCTTGCGATCGCGGCGTCGACGCTCGCCGTGGCGGGCCTCTTCTATCCGGCCCGGGCGCGCGTCCAGACGGTCGTCGACCGCCGGTTCTTCCGGCGCAAGTACGACGCGCAGCGCACCGTCGATGGCTTCACGTCCCGTCTCCGCGACGAGCTGGAGCTCGCCGCCGTGAGCCGCGACCTGCGCAACGTGGTGATCGAGACCCTCCAGCCGGCGCACGTGAGCCTGTGGCTCCGGGAGGAGCTATGACCCGCCCGCGCTCCAAGAGGCGGCTGGCCTGGGGGCTGGCGGCGCTCGCGATGCTGCTCATGTCGGCCGCGGAGGTACTCGGCCGGACCGCCGGAGGCGGCAGCGGGGTCTTCATATGGGCTATCGCGATCACCTTCGCCGCGGTGGGTGCCCTGATCGCGTCGCGCCACCCGGACAACGCGATCGGCTGGCTCTTCCTCGGAGCCGCGGTCTCGGCGGGCGTCGGGTATTTGGCCGGCGCGTACGCCGATCACTGGCTCGACACCGGAGACGGGCCGGCGCTCGTCGGCAAGACGGCGGCCGCGTACTCGAGCGTCTCGTGGTTCCCCTGGATACTCGTTCCCTCGACCTTTCTCCTGCTGCTCTTTCCAGACGGTCACCTGCTGTCGCGACGCTGGCGGCCGGTGGCATGGTGCGCAGCGGTGGGTATGGGCCTGGGGTTCGTGACCCAATGGCTCCTCGCCGGCCCCCTCGAGGACTTCCCGCAGGTCGCGAACCCGTATGGAGTCGACAGCCCCGTCATCGATTTCCTTACGGGGGTCGCGGTTCTCCTGATCATCGTGGGGATCGCAGGCTCCTCTGCCTCGCTCATCCTCAGGTTCCGCCGGGCGCGGGGCGAACGGCGCCAGCAGATGAAGTGGATTGCATTCGCCGGCGCCGTGGCCGGCGTATGCGTCATGGTCTTCACCGTCCTCTACGACGTGGTCGGCGAGGCCGTGGCGAACAGCGGAATCATGCTGGGGGTCCTCTGCCTGCCGCTGGCGGCGGGAGTGGCGATCCTCCGCTACCGCCTCTACGACATCGATGTCGTCATCAACCGCACGCTCGTCTACGGTGCGCTGACCGCGACGCTGGCCGGTGCGTATCTGGGGTTCGTGCTGCTGCTGCAGCTGCTCCTGAACGGGGTAACCGGCGACTCGGGCCTCGCCGTGGCGGGATCGACGCTCGCCGTCGCCGCACTCGTCCGCCCCGCCCGGGCGCGCATCCAGGCAGTCGTCGACCGGCGCTTCTTCCGGCGCAAGTACGACGCCGCCCAGACGCTCGAAGAGTTCTCGGCCCGGCTGCGGGACCAGATCGACCTGGGGACGCTCAACGCCGAGCTGAGCTCGGTCGTCCACGACACGCTGCAACCGGCCCACGTGTCGGTCTGGCTGCGGAGCGTCGAGTGATGACCGCCCGGCGAGCGCCGTTCCTCGTCTGGGCGGTCTGCGTAGGAATCGCGGTGGCGACGCTCGTTCTGCTGGCGCTGGGAGCCGGCGAGTCGACGCCCGGAGACTCCTTCGGGCTCGGCGGCCTTGGTGGCCTGTCATTCGTGTTCGGGTCGCTCGCGTTCGGCACCGTCGGGGCGCTGGTGGCGACGCGGGTACCGGCCAATCCGATCGGCGCGGTATTCTGCTTCATGGGCGTGCTGGTGGGGCTCGGCGATCTTGCGTACCAGTACGCCGACTACGCCCTCTTCGTCTCGCCCTCGCTTCCCGCCGGCGAGGTGGCGGCATGGCTGCAGAACCTCGGCCTGCCGCCGGGATTCGGCCTGCTCGCCGTGGCATTGCTGCTGTTCCCGGACGGCCGGCTGCCGTCGCGCCGGTGGCGCCCCGCTCTCTGGCTCGCGCTCACCGGCGTGGCGCTCATCGTGCTCGGCTATGCGTTCCGGCCGGGACCGCTCGACCCGCCGTTCGACACCGTGTCCAATCCGCTGGGGATCGCGGGCCTGTACGACCTAACCGACGCCGCCACCGGATTCGGCTGGATGCTCACGGGGCTCTCCGTGGCCCTCGCCGCCGCCGCGCTCGTGGTCCGGCTGCGGCGTTCTCACGGCTATGAGCGCCAGCAGCTCAAGTGGATCGCGTACGCGGCGGCGCTGACCGGGGTGGCGGTCGTGGCCGATGTGGTCAGCTTCTTCGCCTCGCTCGAGGGAGACACGATCAGCCAGCTTCGAATCGTTCTGCTCGGCATCGGGTTCTCCGCCTTCCCGGTGGCCGCGGGAATGGCAATCCTCCGCTACCGCCTCTACGACATCGACGTCGTCATCAACCGCACGCTCGTGTACGGCGCGCTGACCGGCACGCTCGCGCTCACCTATCTCGGCAGCGTCCTGCTGCTCCAGCTGGTCCTCAGCGGGGTCACCCAGGAATCGGGATTCGCGGTCGCCGCCTCGACCCTTGCCGTGGCAGCCCTGTTCCGGCCCGCGCGGCGGTGGATCCAGGAACTGGTGGACCGGCGCTTCTTCCGCCGCAGGTACGACGCCGCCTCCACGCTCGACCGCTTTGGCATGCAGATCAGGGACGAGGTCGATCTCGGCGCCCTGGGAGCGGCCCTGCGCTCGGTGGTCGCGGACACCATGCAGCCCGCGCACGTGTCCCTGTGGCTGCGGTCGCCCGGGGGTGGCGGGTGATGACGGAGCGCAGAGCCGCCCTGGTCGCCTGGTTGCTCTTCGGGCTGTCCGCGGCCCTCATCCTCGCGGGCGTGATGCTGGCGATCGCCGACCCCCAGTCGGGCGGTCCCGTGGATCCGAGCTCGGCCGGTCCGACGCTCGACGACACGGTGGGGAGCGGAACCGTCGCGTTCGCCGTTTTCGAGGCCCTGATCTTCTCCGTCCTCGCGGGTGCGGGCGCGATCGTGGCCGCGAGGCGTCCGCACAACCCGATCGGATGGCTGTTCGGGGTGGCCGCGCTGTGTCTGGCCGTCCTGATGCTCAGCGACGCTCTCTACTGGCACGCCGCGTTCGGCGACCCCGGCCCCCACCCCACGGCGGAGGTCGCGCTCTGGATCGAGAACTGGGCCTGGATTCCTGCCCTGGTCGCACTGTTCAGCTTGGTCCCGCTGATGTTCCCGACGGGGGCCCCGCCCAGCCCGCGCTGGCGCTCCGTCGGCTGGGTCGCCGTTGCGAGCGGCATCGTCACCCTTGTCGCAACGGCCTTCCGCCCGGGGCCGCTCCAGAACACCGAGTGGGTGACGAATCCGCTCGGGATCGGCGGGCTCGGCCTCCGCACACTGGCGGACGTGGCGTTCGTCATCTGGTTGGCCTCCGCGCTCGCCGC
>Ga0111539_10010874_pt1 | contig 11454 bp, 7 predicted proteins | sample RhiMethybrSRZTD1_FD_79667 | JGI IMG/M metagenome (GOLD analysis project Ga0111539, IMG submission 79667) | Populus rhizosphere microbial communities from Tennessee, USA - Rhizosphere MetaG P. TD hybrid SRZTD1 (version 2) (version 2) | ecosystem: Host-associated > Plants > Roots > Rhizosphere >...
ATTTTTAATAAATGGAAAATCTAAACAAAGTAACATTGAGCCAATTTGATAAGTGCGTCTGCGGGCATCGAAGACTACATCATTTCCGGAGGGTACCCATGAATCCTCTATCAGAATGCAAAAAATGTAAATGCTTGAAATTTAAAATTGCTTGACTAAATTTAGACAAGAAACCAATTGCATCAGAGCAATCATTGATTATATGTAGAAATATTTATTAGGCAAGAATGAATTTCTCTTATAAAGATTTACTTAAGTCCAAATTTTCACACCCAAACACACAATATTCAATCAAATCCCTCTGGACCCGTTTGAAAATCTATAGTTTTATACCGTGAATGGAGTACAACTTGTGAGGAAAACTCAATTTGTAGCATTGACACCTTATGAAAATTTTGTATTTGCATTAAAGGCTAGAGTTTAAAAGATAGTATCCTCATAGATTGGATAAGTTTTTCACATTTATCACATTACAAGGAACGATTGAAGAAAAATATGTACAACTCTGCAAGATGAGTAACAATCCTACTTTGTTACAGTCATATCTGATTAGGTTTATCAATACACTAGAGAGAACGAATCCTTTTGTACCTGCTGCAACTGCAAACTATTTGAATTAATAAGATTAAGATTAGAAAATATTGGAAAAATGAGTTGTGTTATGAACAGTTAGTACGTTTCTATAAACAACTACACTCAACATGTTATTCAGTTGTTTTTCCGTCGAATTCTGCCTCGTTATCTTCTGCTTCCTTTTTAGTAGATCTTGTTATCCCGTCCTTGTGATGAGGTGGAGCATAAAGTGTGTACATTTTCAGATCTTTTTGTCCATCAATATTAATGATATTGTGTTTTGCTCCAGTTGGAATTACAATTGCATCGCCATCCTTGATTTCGTACTCATTACCATCTATAATGCATTTTCCATGACCGGCTTCAATACGAAAGAATTGATCATTTTCAGGATGAATTTCTTCTCCTATTTCCTCTCTTGGTGACAGACTCATCAGAACAAGTTGAATATGCTTGGAACTGTACAAAACTTTCCTAAAGTTGGCGTTATTTATGGTGTTTTTTTCGATCTCCGTTTTATATCCCTTCATTATCTCGTACTTAATCTAATTTTTGATATTTAAAGCATGGGAATCACATCAACGTAATCCTAATCCGTGACATTTCACTTAGGAGAACCAACTAATAGTTCCGATTGAATATTTAGTCAAATCTCCTCTGGTGTTGGATCAGTATTGTTAACAATACGATTCCCGACGGTTCCTGATGTTTCGATGTTTGCAATTTTATGTACCTAAAAATATTAAGGTTTTTATTCCAGGATAATTCTTTACTATTATTGGAATATGGCGACGATCTTTATGAGGAATTTACAAACATATGGTTCTCATTTACAGGATCTCCTCGTAAAGATTTGAAACCCTGGCACTGGAAAAATTGTAAAGTATCGTTTGAAAAAAACTCAAGTAACACTATTAGATTTATGGTAAAACGTACAAAAAATATATTTTTGGAAGATAACACCAAATTACGCTGGGATAAGAGACAGAGCAATACAAGTTCAAAATTAAATAAATACACTCTTCATTATGTAATACATTTTGATGTGAAATTCTCTTTACTACCTAATATGGTTTATGACGAAAAAATTGAAGAACAAGTGTACGGTAAAAAAGGAAACGGAGATAAGAGGGATTGTTGGGTTCTGTATCTTGACCCTCAACATAAAATATGGCTACGGGAAGATGCTAATAATGAAACTAAAAATATTATGACAAAGATACTTGAATCTATTAAGCTAAAATCGAGTGAGATTAAAGATAGCACCCAGCATTTTTCTCCAGTTGAAGTTGACAAAAGACAGATAAAACTAAGTGGCAATATTCGACCTGTAATATATCATCCTGCTAGGGATCTAAGCGGTGAACGTGTACGTAACTATATTCAAGAAATTCATCTAGCCCCATCAGTAAATGATAATAAAGTACTTGTAACAATAGTCTACAATGACGAGCGGCTCCGTGAAAATGCATGGTTGGACTGGACATACAGGATATTTAGAAAATTAAGACATGGAAGAACTTTTGATGTAGAAAGTTTTTCAATTGTACTGGAAGATGGACTTCCAACAAAGTTTGACTTTCCTGATATCTATAGTGGAGATAGTGAAGATAATAAATTAGAAAAGGACAACATTCATTGCAACAAGTGTACAGCCACTATCGATCACTATTTTAGTAACGATCGATATAGACCTGTTATTTTTATAAATACTTCAAATCACGCAATGGCAGGAATAGATAATAATATTAGTAAATGGAAAATAGAATATAGATTATGGGAAAAACAATGTCCAATTTACTTGGGAACAAATAGTAGATGTGAGATTGAGCAGTATTTATCCAAGTACGGTATAGAACCTTTATTTCGTAAATGTAAGGATTCTAATTACTTTTTCTGTGATGAAAAAAAGAAGTAAACATATTGAGTCCTCTTAATTTTGACACATGTGTCCAATGATAATAAAAATATTATCAGTATTGATAATGGTAGTTATTTAATATCTTGCATGATAGTAGCGATCTTATCAACAAGAACTAATAAATAGTTCATAACTGTTTTAATGATAACGAACACTAATTCCGAAATCAAAGAAGACAAAGAAAACCCCAAAAAACCTTGAACATTTGGAATTAACTACGTGGAGTTAATACTTGACATCTATATATACACGTTTCTAGATGCAAGGATATTTCTTGCAAAGCTATTCTTATAAATATGCAAATATCCATAAACACAAGGACAAATGACGTATTCACCGCAACGATTAGCTGGGACGCTGCTTCTAGTGGGACTGGCACAGTTTATTCTGTTGCTACAAGTATCCGAAGATCTTTATCCAAATTACAGCACCTCTCAGAACTATATCAGCGATTTAGGCGCCACATGTAAATTTCCATCAGGTACGTGCACCATTGTTCAACCCTCTGCTATCATATTCAACAGTTCATTGATTGCTCTTGGAATACTAATTGTCATATGCGCATATTTCCTCCAAAAGGCATTCGGACAAAAGGTGTTCTCAATCTTGGTCCTTCTCGCCGGATTTGGAGCGACAGGCGTGGGTCTCTTCCCTGAAACCACAGGCATAATCCATATCGCCTTCGCTTTTGTAACTTTTATTTTCATGGGACTTGCTGCGATAATGTCGTACCGAATATCACAGTCTCCATTGAATTATGTTTCTATTATACTCGGGACACTAAGCTTGGTGGACTTGATTCTTTTCGTTACAGGAAATAACTTGGGGCTCGGTGTTGGAGGTATGGAAAGAATGATCATGTATCCAGTCCTAGTGTGGGGACTTGCCTTTGCGGGATTTCTAATCAACCACTTCCCTGAACCTAACTCCTGACCATAAAGAGTCAGAAATCTCAATTAACAGAGACAAATGAATGTTTTTTGCATATAGAGACTGACAATTAAGTCTCTCATATATGAACGAATCTAAGAAATTCTCCTTAGAGCATATAACAAGCCTATTCTTGTCCCGAGTTGTTCATTCTCCTGGACATGTAAGAAACTTAATCCCAACTCTTTAGGCAGCCGAATTCCGCGAAATGGTAGACGTTCTAAAAAGCTCAGTTTATCTTCTAAAGTATCAATTTGTGAGATTTTAATTGGGAAATACCTACGTAAATCATCAATGAGAGGTTGTATACTACTTTCAGAAGACCAATTGTTCATCCAGGTGCCTACAGCAAAGTTTGGCGTTACCATCCTAATTTCATCATGAAAAGGAGTTGGATCATCTAATCTCAGTACGTTTCCCCCGGTTAGAACATCTGACCTTCCCCTTAGCATATTTGCAAATGAATATCTCATATCTAGTTCTCCATCTTCGTAATTAAAATAAAACAGCTGAGATCGCGGTGAAAGCGATGAATCAGAAACCAGCATGCCTTCCCAAGTTCCGGCAAGTTCCTTTTCGGTAGGTTTGTGGCTCAATTCATTACTATTAAACAACGTCATTAAATCATTCTCAGTTAGGAAATTTATATCATATACTCTGGACATGCTAAAACTAAATAGTTCTCTTCCCTTACCAAATGGACCTAAAAATGCTTTACCAATAATGGTGTTCTCATCGACCATCTTCAACAAGTCATACGCAGTAGAGTATGGAAATTCAGTGTATTCTAAATGTATTACTTTACCATATCCAGGCACATATTTTTCCGTAGCAATGTTTTTTGCTTGGACTGGAGTTTCGAATGGATGTGTCACTCCCTCCATTCTTCCGTTTTCAACTTGCTTGAATCTTTTGTAAAATCCACCAAAGAATCGAAGTGCAGTTGTCATTAAATCGGTATCTCTTCCGTAAAATCCCTTCCAGTACTGATTGTTATAGATTTTAAGTTCATGAGGATCAAATTTCCAATTCTTGCCAACGATTATTTTATCCTCATCAGAATTTGCAAGTGAACTAAAAAGGTTCTCTTTATGTTGCACTACTGCAAACTTTTCTGATATTTGTTCTGTTTTACAATATCTTGGCTGTGTTAAATCACATGTATTACCATAATTCTCCTGAACATTAATGTCCTTCCAATTCTTAATGATTTTGTCTGCTGTCAGTGCAGCAAGTGCCATGACAGTTAATTGTGGATTGACTCCAAGCGCGGTGGGAAAAACGCTTGCATCGCAAACATACAAATTATTGAATCCAAATACCTTGCAATCCGAATCGACCACACAATCGACTTCACTGTTTCCCATCTTATTTCCACCCTGAGGATGGGCAGATCCAAGCATAAGGTTATCGGGGTTTTCCCTTACTGCATCTTTTAGTTTTGGAATGTCAGCTTTCGTACCAATTTCAGGAACATCCCTATGCGATGTAATAACAGATTTAGCTCCGATGCTAAACCACATTCGCGCTAAGATTGTCATACCTCTAGCCATATCTTCTATTGTTTGCTCTGATAGGTTATAAACAACCTTTGGATTACCGTTATATGAGATCAAAACTTTACCTACAGGATCATCCCTGGTTAAAATTCCAGCCATTGTATATCGATTATAGTTTTGCATCATTCTTTTATGATCGGTTCCTAAAGTGGGTATAGCAAGTGCCATTTGAAAAATTGGCAAAAATATACTTTCTATTAAAAATCCTCCCTTTTCTCTTCCGTTTGTAACACCAAATTCATGACAAGTATATGACATTGGTATTCCTCTGTTACCAAAAATTTCTTCTTCAAATAGTCCCATTACAAAGGGTGCTGGGTGGAGAGCAAGGCCTTTACCAGTTTTTTGGCCGCCGATTAGCGATTTTTGTAAAAGATTTGAAGATGCAACAGCACCAGCTGAAACTATGACTACTTTAGCATTCACCCTAATTCTGTATGTCTCCATTCCTTTGGAATCGATGAATGTCGCGTCAACTCCAGTTACAGTATCATCTTTGTATGTAACTAAATCAGCTCGGCAATTGCAATATGGCTTGTAATCAACTTTATCGTCATTCAATGCATCATGAATGTATGTTACAAGCATACTTTGCTTGGTATCATAATGACAACCAAGGTGACAGAAACCACATTTTACGCATGATTTAAGAGTATCATCTGATAGAGAAGGTCCGCAGTTTCTATAATTATTTGAATGAGCAATGTGATTGCCTTCAATGGTAAATTCTTCGCAAGCCTTTCTCATTTTTTTGGCATTGACATTTAACTCTTCTTCAGTAACCTTTTGTACATTGATACGACTTGAGACTTCATTATTAGCCTTATCCCATTCAGCCTTTGAAATTGAAACACCCATTTTTTCCCATTGTTCAATAACAAGATCGGGAATCCTAAAACACACTGCATCATTAATGACGGTTGAGCCACCCAGGCATGACCCTTGGGCTATAACGATTCTTAGATTAGATGTAAAATTGGCACCAGCGTTCTTCCATAAAATAGGTATCATGTCCGCTTCTCTTTGATTCATTGATTCACCATCATAATATGGTCCTCTTTCCAAGATAACCACCGACTTGCCGGACTGTGCAAGCTTTCCCGCCAATATGGCACCAGACGCACCAGAACCTATTACGCAAACATCTACATTGCAGACCTGATCTGATTTAATTACGTTGTATCGTTCTTTGCGCTTTTCAAAAATCTCAGTCCCGTAAATACTATTTGTCATTTTTCTTCCTCCCATGATAATTTATGGCTGTGGCCTTGTGCCTGTAATGGGTAACGCGGAACTTGTGGGCCATCGTATCGAATTTTATCCCAAGCAACCTTATTGGTATAGACCATCCAGGCATTGATAGAACTAAGTAAAAGTCTGAAATTTCTCTGAAGGTCACTGTTGTTAAAGGTGATTGTGTCTCCGACTGAGGAAAATGCAGCCAAAATTCTATCGTTATTCCAATAAAGATCCATACTTTTTAGTTCAGTTTTCTTTTCTAGTGAATCAAGAGTAATATCTACTGGTATGTTGATAGTTCCGGCCTTATTATCATCAGATTCAATCTTGATAGTATCCGTCCTACGGACTATCTGCCCACTTGCATTTCTCAGAATTAAATAAATTTCAGGTTTCCTTTCAATCCAACTGTCCGCAAATGCTGAATCTTCAAAACTAATTTGAAATGAGCCGTCTACATTTGTCATTGAAGACTCTAACATGTCATCATTATAATCTTCGAACAATTTTTGGTCATTGTCCATGGCCTGTATAAGTAAATTATTTATTGGTTTACCATTAGAATTAACTATTTTTCCCTTGATTAGATATTTCATATTTTTGTTGTCGTATACCTACTATAAATGATTTTTCTGGTAATGATTTTATTAATTTGAGAGGTAGAAACTAAAACATTCTTTCAAATTTGTCCATTGGTCCAACGTGCGAAAGCCCCCTAAGGAGATCTAAATATGACTTAATATTATGAAATAGAAATTTTTTTATAATTTATTATTTCATCATACTAGATCATATCCATAGCTAAAATTTACGAGTTGATTGTTTTTTAAACAGTAGGCAATATGGATAGTGCCTATGGAAATTTTGCAAGATTTTGAAGATTTGTCCAAATTTCTCTGATATTCGTAATTTTTCGGCGCCGAAAAATTCAGTAGTAACTCACCTTTATACTAGGAGAATAACTAGCGAATAAACAAGTGTTGAGATTTTGGCAATTTATGATTTACGTAGATTCATTTATCAGAATTTGTCAAATGGATGATCATTTAGTTTTTAGCGTGCGGTAACAACACAAATTCATTCTACGTTCATTCATTCGCTAATTCATAAAATAATAGAATAGAATGTTTGATGATAACTTTCCTTTTAAAAGAACTAGATTATATTATGTTCCCTCATCAATATTGATAAATCCAATTTATCTAAACTATAAGGCTGTCAAATTTAGTACAAAAACTTTAAAAATAAAAATATAGAGAGAATTAATAATGAGCGAACGCATTAAAGAGGCACCGCTTCGTAATGTTACATTTGGTACTGCTACCGAATCGTTACTTCCTGAGGCGATAGAACATACAATGATTGAATCTGAAGGCCCTGAAGTTCTTGTCAAACCAGAAATAATAGAACGGAGAGTTGTGAGGCCCTTTCCCACATGGCTTAGATTTCTCAGAAGCGGGTGCTACCTCATACGGTACTCACCAGCGAGAATTGTGAGTACAATAGGAATGCATTATGATGGTACTTTACGTGTAGAAAGACAGGAAACCAATACAACAGCTAGTGGAGACCTTTATCTTCACCAGATTGTTACATGGCCAAATGCATTTCCTATTCTTGAGCCAAACCCAGCTACTGGCATACCAATTTTTGCACGAAATAGATACCGATACTACATTCGAGTTACCCAAATATTGGAATGGTATAGCCTTGGAAACAGCTTTACTTTGGGTTTTGAGTTATACTATTTTGACATGTCAAGCAAAAATTGGACAAACACTGGTACGTTTAGTGCCCTTATGAAATGGACCCCTTCACCACCTGGATATCCATCAAGCTCTGACTATTTGACGGGAGAGGTTAAGAACAGTTCGGGAACATTAGTTGGTTACCTAACTATGGGGTGGGTGTCATCTTACTTGCGACGTGCTACATTAGAAATTGACAGGGTTTCAGCCTCAGAATGGCCTTTAAACAACGGTGCAGGCATAGGTTGGCGTGAAATCTATGATAAAGTTGGTTGGGATGTAAATATCATTTGCAGTGACTCTGATGTGTCTGAACCGAGTGGAGAATCCTGGTCAGACGCAGAATTACATGCAGCGATGCTTAGCCGACGTAACTCCTCCAATCTGGATACCGACTGGCCTTATCATGTTTTATGCGTACGTAGAATAGATAGTACCCCTAGGGGAATAATGTACGATACTAGCGGTACTGATTCTAATAACGTTCCAAGGGAAGGAGCAGGAATTTCGTCTCACTGGATTATTCCGGATACTCCCCAATGGGGACTTGTTAGAAATATGAGATTTGGTACTGCCACAGCTCCTTATTTCAGGACAGCAGTGCATGAAATCGGTCACGCACATTTACTCTATCACAATACTGGAGATTTGGGAATAATGAATACAACTGACGTCATTGCTGCAAGCGCTAGCCCACCTGTACTATTTCCTAACAATATTCAATGGTCTCATCACCCTGACGACCAAAAGCGTTTGCGTCATTTGCCTGACATTTGGGTGCGTCCTGGCGGTATTCCGTGGGGCGCCTCATATGGAACTGCGCCCATTAGTCCTGATGAGATGGCACACCCAGAAGGCATTGAACTCGATGTATATCCTGAAATTAAAAGTGTTCCATTAGGTGCTCCTGTTAGGGTTAATTTCAAACTTGTGAATACTACGGCTGACGAACCCTTGCCTGTTCCTTCAAACTTGAGCATGAAGTCTGGTCATATCAGTGGTAAAGTTTATGATCCGTCTGGAACAGAAAGAACATTCTCAACTATAATAAGATGTATAGAAGAAGAAGCGATAAGGATGTTAGAAGGTGGAAAAAGTATAGCAAATTCAGTTACGCTTCTTCGCGGTGGGCAAGGAACACTTTTTCCAACTTCTGGTTATTATAAAGTAGTAATTGATGTTATGTGGGATTATAAGGGAGTTAATTATAAAGTGACTGGAGAGACTAACTTGATGATAACTCCGCTTGAAGACCAGAAACATGCTCGTGCTGCAACCAAAATACTCTCGACACCTGATGCGTTGCTCACTTTAGTCTTTGGAGGAGACCATCTGAAAGAAGGGATAGAGGCAATCCACGAAGGAATAGACAATCCCGTACTTCGTCCGCATTACACACTAATAGAAGCCAAACGGATTGGTAATCGATTTGGTACCCGAAAGGCAGATCTTAAACGTGCAGCAGATTTACTGGATAAGGATACTGTTATGAGTCCGCCAGAAGCCAAACGGATTGCAAAGATGTTTTCAGAACAAAAGACTAAACAGACGACAAAAGAAAAGGGTAATAAAATTTCCAGTATCTTGAAGGATAAATTAAAGGCAGTAGAAAACGATGAAGATACCAAGAAATTGCTAGATTCCTTGTAGTAATGATTTAGTACTCTAGAACTTGAAGAATTGCTACAGTATGAGAATCGAGTCAATATGGCAACATTTAGAGTGGCCTTGACTTTTTATCATTCAAAAATATACAAAAACGGATACTGTGAATATCGACTGCTCACTTTAACCATTATGTCAGTGGCACTAACGATATTAACTGGAATGTTTTTACTTACTAACGAGGAAGCACAAGGCATGGCTCTCGACAGTACGAAAAACACTTACAAAATTCTGAAAGGATTATGGGAGAAAATTACTGAATCAGAATGTAGCAACGAATATCCAGATCTTATTGAGTTTAAAGAAGCAGGAATATATATAGGATCGAAGAATTCAGGAGAGTTCACTATTTGGGATACAGGTAGTTATGAAATAATTTCTGGAAATAGTATCAAAATCTCTACCGCAAACGACGCCGAAATAAAATATACTTTCTTTGTTGATAAGGGTAATTTGACATTTACAGATGGTAATAATTGTAAATTTGTGTACGAGAAAAGATAGTGATTATAAGAAATATTGGAATGATAAATTTTTTTCATACGTTTTAGAAATAACACAATTAAGAATCAGTAACTGAGAATTTCAAGATCTTTTTGACTCAAATCAATGGGAATATTTGCGCCCCGAGTGGTGTTGAGATTACAGTCGTAATGGTAGTATGCAACAAGTAGAAAAAGAAGGTTTGATTCGAGAACAGATACTATGAAGTGAAATATTTCATTGATTTGACAACATGCAACAATAATAGACATATGAATAATGAATGTTTTAAATTCCAGCTTACAGTGCACGAGATGAATACGTCAAAAGTTATTGTACAATAAGTTACTGAACAATAAGCATCATTTAAAAACAAAATAAACATGTGTATAAGAATGGGCATCAATTTTATGGAGTTTGCTTATTCAAAAAACTACAGTTCTTTTATTACTATGAACAAAGATGGAGGCAACTCAATTGTATAGTTATTCAACGCAGTTAAGTGGATCCCTTGAAGACATTGATATTGTAGACGTTGCTCCTGCGACGCGTCAGCTACGAACGTCGCTTTATGATCTTACTGAACTAGCAGAGTCAATAAAGAAAGTTGGTTTATTGCAACCCATTATAGTTAGAACAAATAAATCAAATGGCTTTGAAGTTGTTGCCGGAAACAGACGGTTAAATGCATGCAGAAAATTGGGCTGGAAGAAGATTGCTTGCCATTTAGTTGAACTGGACGATAGGCAAGCCTTTGAAGCTTCAATCATAGAGAACGTACAAAGAAACACTTTAAACCCGATTGAAGAGGGCATGGCTTATAGCAAATATGTTAAAGAACTCGGATGGGGAGGCATCTCGGATCTCGCTAAAAAACTCTCAAAGAGCACAAGCTACATATCCAAGCGAATAAAATTAACCGAATTACCCAGGGATATCATAGACTTAATTTCTAAGTCGGAAATTAAGGTTTCTACAGGAGAAGAATTGTTCCAAATGAGGGATAAAGATTCACAATCAAACTTAATAGGATTAATACAGGAACGACAATTATCCTCAAGGGCGGTACGTAGTTTAGTAAAAAAGCTAGGCAACAAAAAGATGGATGAAGATCTTTTGCATCGCTACACGGAGATAGGAGAATATGAAAAAATCCAGAGAATATTTGATAAGCTAATAATTTCTATACGGATAATAATAAAAAAATTGGTTGCAGTAATAGAAACTGTCGAAGATAAATGGATATTATATGATACATTAATGCAACACAAGCATTTGTTACATGAACAGATTGATCTTCTAATAAAGGAAAGGAGAAAATACACAAAGAACTCTC
>Ga0111539_10010877_pt1 | contig 11453 bp, 9 predicted proteins | sample RhiMethybrSRZTD1_FD_79667 | JGI IMG/M metagenome (GOLD analysis project Ga0111539, IMG submission 79667) | Populus rhizosphere microbial communities from Tennessee, USA - Rhizosphere MetaG P. TD hybrid SRZTD1 (version 2) (version 2) | ecosystem: Host-associated > Plants > Roots > Rhizosphere >...
CTTTTGTATTCTCTCTAAAACATCGGGCATGTTTTCAGACAATTTCTGCACGTCTTTGCTTTCCTGCATAGCCCTGTGCCAGGCCTCTTGGCGCTCGTTTTCATCTTGAATGACAGCAATGGTGAGAGCTGTAAAAAATTCAGGATCCAAGGCGGGACGAGCGTTTCGATTGGCGGCGCTATCGTTCACTGCACCTTTGAATTCCTCGAGGAGGGCATCCAAAAGATCATCAGAGACAGCCACGGAACCAAGGTTGACGCCACCATAGAGCTTGCCATCGCGTTTTTGCACAAGGCCCCGCTCGGCGAGCTTTGCCATGTCAGACAAGGGACGCCGCGGGATGAAGGCGGTGACGTGTTGCTTTTCATTCACTCCTACCCAGTCTTTGTTCAGCGCGCTCTCAGGCGTCATCTCTTGGATGGAAACGAAACGAACAATATCTGCATTGCCAAAGAGCTCCGGATTTTGCCCGGAAAGATCGCAAGTTGGAATCTGCACTTCGTCGCCCCACTTGATAACGAGACCTTTGAAGCCGGATCGCAGCAGATACTGCTGGACCGGTATGCAGTAGCGTACAGCTAGTTCTACCATCGTGAGGTAGCGTTCCTTCCCGTCAGACATGTCGCGTACAGGCGTCACGATGGCAGGTTTTTGGGCATTGTCCGTTTCCGTAAAGGGCGTGGAGCGAGTGCCACTCCCAAACACAAAGGCTGCCAGGGTCCCGCGCGTGCGGTCGACCGCGTCTCTCAGCCGCTGCCAGAGAAGCAGCACGCCCAAAGCCTGATTGACTGGTAAATCCTCATGCAAGGAGAGCACTGAGATAGCCTGGAGAGGGCTCTTGGCCCCATCCAGAATCTTCTGCCAGAGATTTCTAGCAGATGCCGAGCCGGAAACAATGGCTAAAGTCCCCGGGGTTTTGCCTTCCTCGATCAAACGCTTGGTAAGCGCAATATTCTTCTTCACCCCAGCCACAAAGGCATCTTCTGGCTTACCCTCACTCACTAGTTTTGGCATATGTGTAGATCCTAAGAGGACACTGGCTCACGAGCCAGAAGCGTGCCTCACTACCACTAGCGTGCCTTATTGCGTAGAGATGCATATACCGTGATGCAAGAGGAGTGACGAAAGAGGCCCATATGTTAAGTGAGACACGGGGTGAAGTCAATGGCACAGTTGAGACGTCCCGACTCTAAGCCTACCGCCTTTTCTTTCGATTGCATATCTGACCTGAGAAGGCTATACTCACGCGTATATTGACATATCCTATTCTATAGCTATGGCGTTGTCTAATTACTTGTATCTTGATGGTATCGTGCAATCATCCCTACCCTTATATCCCTTATTGAGACATCCCTGGATGGGGCGCTTATGGCTGCGTCTAGCCTATGGGGCGGCTAAACTGTTTTTCCGCTTGTGCTGCCAGGTGCACATCGAGGGGAGTGAACATATCCCCTCCCAGGGTGGTGTCGTTTTGGTGAGCAACCATATCTCAGGGTTTGATACGCTTCTCCTGCCCTATTCTGTGCTAGCCGCCCAGGGGATGCAGATTATCTGGGCACCGGCCAAAGCCGAGTTATTCCGCTCTCGTCTTCTGAGCTCTTTGCTCACCCCCTTGGGAGTATTCCCTGTGCGGCGTGGGCAGCATGATAGACAGGCGATGCGGCGGATGATTGCTCATATGCGTACAGAAAAGATGATGTTATTTCCGGAAGGGACCCGCAGTCGTGATGGCCGTTTGCACGAGGGCAAGCGTACGGTTGGAAAGCTCATCTACACGGCCCGACCGGTAGTAATTCCCGCTGCCATCGTTGGGACAGAGCGCATCATGTCGCATCTCAAGTCCCTCGTGCATGGCCGGGCTCCGGTGTCCCTGCACTATGGCAAACCGCTGGCCTTACAGCACTATTATGCGATGCCAGACACCAAGGAGACGGCGGTAGCGATTGTGCAAGAAGTGATGAGTGCCATCGCGGCACTGTTGTATAATGCCTCGCAACCGGTCGAGACGGGCTCGGTGAGGCTCATACCTGCGGGCTCGCAGGGGACAGACCATGGATCGTCAATCGACTAATACTGGCGCCTTACAGGCGCTTGCCCCTACTCTAGCCCAGGCTTTGCGTCAGCGCGGCTTGGGCCACCTGGTGCTCCTTGGACAGATTGTCCAACACTGGCATGCTATTGCTGGGCCGCAGCTGGCGGCAGTGACGCAGCCTGAAAGTATTCGGGCCCGTGTGTTGTTTATCACGGTGAGCGATGCGATCTGGCTGCAGCAAATCACCTTTTACCAAGCACAATTACTGGAAAATATTCGGAGCGTCCTGGGCAACGTAGCAATTACCAGGCTCCATTTTACGTTGGCAATGTCTTCTGCCCGACGGCCAGTTTTCTCCCTTCCTGAGCCAGGACGGGAGCCCTTACCACTTACTGCAGTGGAAGAACAGCAGATGCAGGAAGGCACAGCCAGCATCGCTGATCCTGATCTGCGTGAGGCGGTCAGGCGAGCATGGCAACGGGGATGGCAAGCAAGAAGGTAAGGGGTATGTATACATGCATGGGTTCGTTGGCCAGGGTAGGTAGAATCGGGTCCCGTTTGGGGTTATGGGTTGGCGGCATGAGCTTGCTACTACTGTGTAGCAGTTGCGCGGCAGCACACATGTCGCGTGCCGCCGCGGTCCAGGACGTAGGGTCAAGCAATGAAACCGCGGTCATGGGGCCTGAAGACATTTTGCGTCGTGGAGAGGCGTACTATCACTTTATGCGAAGCTACGCCTCCCTGCGTGGCAGTACGGATGACAAGCAGCTTGATGAGGCGATTGCCGAACTCCGTGAGGCGATTCGAGACCAGCCGGAGACGGTTTTTCTGCATACGGAGTTAGCTCGCCTCCTGATGCGCCGCGGGGATGTGCCGGCAGCCTTGCAAGCCTGCCAAAAAGCCTTGCGTCTGGATCCGCAGTATCAGCCGGCGTACCTTGTGCTGGGTCAGCTGCATGCCAATTTGCAACATAAGGAGGAGGCACAGGCGGCCTTCCGTAAAGCCATCGAGTTGGAGCCACTCGATGAAGAAGCCTATATCTATCTCGGTATACTGCATCTGGCTGCGAGCCAGCAGTCAGATGCCATTGCGGTTTTCCAGGAGCTGCTGCGAGCCCAGCCAACGTCGCTGCGTGGCCTCTATGAACTGGGGCGTTTGTATGCCGAAAAGGGTGATTATGAGCAGGCTGAAGACCTGCTGAAACGTGCCATAGCGCAGCAGCCACAGTTTGAGCGTGCCTTAAGCGTTTTGGGGACGGTGTATGAAGTGCAGAAGCGCTACGGAGAGGCTGCGGAGCTGTATCGCCGCGTGCTCGCGGTGAATCCACACAATAATACCATACGTCATCGGCTTGGTGAGGTGTATCTGCAGCAAAATAACCTGCCGGAGGCGTTGAGCACGTATGAACAGTTACGCCAGGCCGAACCACAGAACCTGCGTCTGCGCCTGCGCCTCGGCCTGATTTATCTCGAACAGAAGGAGGTGGAGAAAGCCCTCGAAACCTTCCAGGCCGTTGAAGTGGTTGAGCCGAATAATGCGGATCTGCGCTACTACCTTGCTTTGACCTATGAAGAGATGAAGCGGTACGAGGATGCGCTGCGCGAGCTCCAACGCGCGCTCGCGCTACGGCCGAAATCGCTCGAACTCTACTTGCACCTCGGGCATGTCTATGAACGTTTGGGCAATTTGCCGCAGGCTGTTGCGACGCTCACCCAAGCGGTGGAACTGGACCCAGGGCATGCTGGCGCACAGTTTTACCTGGGGCTGGCGCAATCCGAAAACAAAGCCTACACCGAGGCTGCTGCCAGTTTGCAGAAAGCCGTTGCGCTTGACGACAACAACGCTACCTACCATTTTAATCTGGGCGTGGTCTATGAAAAACTTGGGGATTTCGAGGCCTCGGTAGCCCAGATGCAGCGTACCATCGACCTCGATCCCAAGCATGCCAGTGCGCTCAATTACCTGGGATACATGTATGCTGAACGTGGCATTCGACTGGACGAATCGATCGACGTGATCCAGCGTGCGTTGGTGCTCGAGCCTGATAACGGTTATTTTATTGATAGTCTTGGATGGGCTTTTTTCAAAAAGGGCTGGTACGAGAAGGCGCTGTCAGAACTTGAACGAGCTGTCGCTGTAGTGCCAGACGACCCCATCATGCAAGATCACCTTGGCGATGCCTACTTTCATTTGCGCCGTTTACGAGAAGCGCGCCAGGCGTGGGAAAAATCGCTCACCTTAAAGCCCGACAATCCTACGGTGGAGCAGAAGCTCCGCGATGTGCGTTCCTAGATGGAGGAAGCGTTGCATGGCGCGTCTGGTCTGCGGCGCCCTTAGTCTTGGCACGCTGCTGCTGTGGCTAGCGGGCTGTCACAGTATCCCGAATCCCTGGCAGGAACTTCCTCCTCCACCAGCGCCGCTCTCTAGTGCAGCGCCAGTGTGGGAGCATTTAACGGCACGCCGTCAGGCTTTGAACAACCTGAAAGGTCTGGCGCAGGTGCGTTTGCGGGGCTCGGTGCGTGACGCTATCCTCGATGATGCCGTCGTCGTGCTGCAGGGTTTTGAGGCCATACGTCTGGAAGGCATTGGGCCCGTAGGCCAGCCGTTGTTTCTGTTGATCGCTGACGCGCATCAGCTCTCCCTCTACGCTCCACAGGAGGGGCGCCTGTTGACCGGGGCTGCTTCAGCCGAGAATCTCTTGCGTCTCTTTGGCATTGCGCTTACGCCTATGACCTTGCAATATGTCCTGATGGGAGATGTGCCGCTTGCCACTCTGCCGAGCGCCGGAGCATTTACCTACCAGAGGCGCGAAAACCTGTACCTCTGGCGAGGACAGGCTCCCTCCCAGCCGCAGTCGTATCGGATCTGGTTTGAGCCCTATGATTTGCATCCCGTGCGTTTTGAGATGGAAGACGCCGGGGGACAGCTCGTGCTCCAGGTCTGGTATGAGGCGTTTCAGCATTTCAACGGATTCATGATGCCCTATCGGATTACCCTGGTGCAACCCACAGTAGGCCGCCGTGTGGTATGGCAGTATAAAGAAGCGCAGCTCAATGCCGGCGTGTCCCCAACGCTCTTTCGCATGCGAGTGCCTGTGGGCACGACTCGGGTGGCGATTGAGGATTTGCCTAAACCAGAAGGCGATACGCTCCCAAGCATCTGGTAATCACCAGCTCCCCCCTTGTCGAAAGCCTCACAACTGCGCATACTAAGGACACCACGGACTGCCATAGGGGATGACATCGGTTTTTGCTGGGGAGAGGAATGACATGGTCAGCACCAAGCCGCCGAGCGGCATGCGGGATTATTTACCGGACGCAGTGGTGAAACGTCGTTATGTGCTTGGGAAGGTAGAGAGCGTCTTCCAGCGCTACGGTTTTTTGCCTTTGGAAACACCGACCATGGAACACCTCTCAACCCTCCTCGGTAAGTATGGTGATGAGGGCGACCAGTTGCTGTACCGTGTCCTGCACCGTGGCGAGAGGCTGAGTCGAATCCTGACGCAAGATAAGATAGCCATCGCTGACCTCGCAGAACTGGGCCTGCGGTACGATCTCACCGTACCGCTGGCGCGGGTGGTCGCACAATACGGCCACCAGTTACCCCGCTTCTTCAAGCGCTACCAGATCCAGCCAGTGTGGCGCGCTGACCGCCCCGCCAAAGGACGTTTTCGCGAGTTTTATCAGTGTGATGTGGACATCACTGGCACCACCTCCTTGCTTGCTGAAACGGAGGTGGTCAACGCTATCAGTGAGGTGTTGGTCGATTTGGGTTTTCGTAATGTGAGCATTGCCCTCAACCATCGGGTAGTCTTGCGCAGCATGATCGAAGTCACAGGTGTAGGCCAGGCCCTGGAGGGCACCGCCCTGGTGGCCATTGACAAACTGGACAAAATTGGACCTACTGGCGTTCGGGACGAACTCGTGGCGCGCGGCATCACTCCCGAAGCCGCGCAACGCTTGCTGGCCTTGACCACTGTGGCGCAAGACAGGAATAACGCCCAGGCGCTCAAAGCCCTGCGTGCCCTGCTGCCAGTGCCCCAGGCCCAACAAGCTCTCGATGATCTCGAAACGTTGTGCCAGCTCACCGCTGAAGCACCTGCTGGGCCACGCCTGTGCATTGCCCCAGCATTGGCCCGTGGTTTGAGCTATTATACTGGGCCAATCTTCGAGGTTGTCTCTGAGGATTTTAGCGGCTCATTAGGCGGTGGGGGACGCTACGATAATCTCGTTGGGATGTTTAGTGGGAAGCAAGTGCCGGCCGTCGGATTTTCGCTGGGGCTGGAACGGATTTTATTGCTCATGGAAGAGCAGCAGATGTTCCCTGCTCTGCCCATGGCTGCCCAGGTGATGGTATGTCCACTGCCTGATACGCCGCTAGCGCCCGTAGTCGGCCTGACCTCACGCCTGCGTCAGGCGGGCATTACGGTGGAACTCTCCCCTGAACAAACCAGGTTGGGGCGGCAACTTGCCAATGCGGATGCTTTGCATATTCCGTATGCTCTCATCATTGGACCCGATGAAGTGACACAGCGGATCTATACCCTGAAACATCTTGCCTCCGGGGAGCAGCAGCAACTTGATGAGGCAGGTCTGCTGGCGATCCTCCAGCCGGCCTAATCCTCCAGAGGGCATTAACTGTATTAGCATCTCTCGGACGCCTCAAGGTATACGGGCGCTTGCCAGACCTGAGGTGGGTAAGGTATCTTTATGCGGCCCGATGGCCGGGCTGCTCAACACACTGCATAGCCAACGGCCTTGGAAGTCGCCAAGATCTGGCAGAGATGGAGGAGTCGAAGAATGGCCTACGTGATAGCTGAACCGTGTGTGGATGTCATGGACCAGGCATGCGTAGATGTCTGCCCCGTGGATTGCATCCATTTTGAGGAAGGCAAAGACCGAATGCTGTACATCGAACCGGACGAGTGCATCGATTGCGGTGCCTGTGAGCCTGAGTGCCCGGTCGAGGCCATCTTTACGGAAGAAGATGTCCCGGACGAATGGAAGCCGTACACTGAGATTAACGTCCTGTGGTTTAACGACAAAGACGGCGCCCGTGGCAAAGTCAACGAGATACGGCCCGAATAAACTGTGGGTCCCCTAATAGTCTGGTGCTCGGGAACGCCCCGTGGCTTCTGCAGCGCTTTCCCCCATATTGTGGATGGTGCGCCTGCTATCTGATGACTGCAGCTCCTGCCGTGACATCACGTAGCAGGCGTGATACTCCCTCGCCATGCTTTACTTCACGGTCTTATCGCCTTTGAAGGTTCCTGGGTCCAGGGCATGCTTGCGCAAGAGCTTATAGAAATCGGCGCGGTACCTACCAGCCAGGGCAGCGGCTTGGGAGACATTGCCGCGCGTGGTTGTGAGCACCCGGATCAGATAGGCCCGTTCAGAACCCTCTTGCACCTCTTTGAGCGATTCTAGCTTGTGACAGGGTTTGTGAGGGACCTCTCGACCCAGCAGGAGCAGGTCAGGAGTAATCAGGTCGTGGGGCGCTAGGACTACGGCGCGCTGGATCACGTTGGCCAGTTCCCGGACGTTGCCCGGCCAGTCGTGCAGTATGAGGCATTGCACCACCTCGGGAGTGAACCCCTGGATCTTCTTGTGCATCTCGTGACTGAAACGTTGCAAGAAGTGGTGGGCTAGGAGTGGGATGTCCTCGCGGCGCTGGCGCAGTGGGGGGAGGAAAATCGGGATGACATGAATACGATAGTAGAGATCCTCGCGAAATTTCCCCGCCTTGACCGCGCTCCACAAATCCTGATTTGTGGCAGTAATAAGACGGAAGTCAACTCTGGTTGGCCGCTCTCCTCCTACGGGGTAGAACTCGTGCTCCTGCAACACCCGGAGGAGCTTGACCTGTAATAGTGGGGCAAGCTCAGCAATCTCGTCGAGAAACAGTGTGCCTCTATCGGCCTGTAACAACAGCCCATCCTTAGCGCGGTCAGCCCCTGTGAAGGCTCCTTTGACGTGGCCAAATAGCTCGTTTTCTAACAGACCCTCGGGGATCGCCCCACAATTGATCGCCACAAAGGAGCCCCGCGACCGTGGGCTTGTCGCGTGGATGGTCTTGGCGATCAGCTCTTTGCCCGTGCCGCTCTCACCGTAGAGAGCCACCACAGCATCTGTGGCGGCAATCTGGGCTGCTTGACGCAGGACATGTTGCATTTTCTCACTGGAAGCCACTACGTTGTCATAGTGGTAGCGCTCCTGCACCATGGTACGTAAAGACTGCACCTCCCCTTGGAGCCGGCGCACCTCGAGCGCTTTCTCAAGGCGGTGTAAGAGATCAGGGGGATCAAAGGGCTTGGTGAGATAGTCGTAGGCCCCTTTCTTGGTGGCATCTACCGCACTGGCAATAGTCCCGTGAGCCGTGAGGATAATGACCGGCAGTCCAGGATGCAGGCGCAGCAACTCCTGCAACAGTGTAATGCCATCCATATCCACCATCTTGAGGTCAACGAGCGCCAGATCACAGGCTCCTTCCTGGGCGCGCAGCAACGCTTCTTGGCCTCCCTCAGCCTGTATAACCTGATAGCCGGCTGCCTCTAAGCGCACCCGCATGAGTATGAGGAGGCCCGGATCATCGTCCACTATGAGGATCTTTTCTCCAGCCATACATGTCCTCAGCGCAACAGCTCTCGCTCTTTTTTGTCGATCTCCATATCAATCTCTCGTGAACGGCCCAGTTGCGTCCGCAGCGTGCGAATGGTGGCGTCCTTGGAGCGCAGATCAGCCTGCAGGCGGCGTCGCTTTTCTTCCGAGGCGAGGTTGGCAGTAAGGAGGGCACGCCACGCCCGCCCTTCAAAAGCCCAGGGAGTCTGCGGATATTTTTTGATCAGGTCGTCAAAGTACTGCAGAGCCTTGCCTGGGTCGTGGTAAGGACTCGGTGGATAGGCGTGCACGAACCCCAGATTGAACAGTGCTACCTCACATCCCGAGCTGCCCTGACAGCGCTCCAGCAGTTGGCGATTTTCTGCCAGAAACCTGACATAGTTGCCATCCTCCATGACCTGTTGCGGTGGGAAGGCACTAGGGGATGGCTCGAAGGACGACGGTTTAGAAGCGCAGCCCGTCAGCACCAGAACCGTATGCAGGAGGATACCCAGCGTCGTGCTCCGCGCTGACCTATGCCACATGCTCTACTCCGTTGTGCACGATAGCTGGGCTAGCCAGCATGCGGTTGGTTTCACTGTAACTGACAGGTAACCTCACCACGAAGGTTGCACCCTCGCCCATGCGGCTCTCAGCCCAGATCTGGCCACCATGGGCCTCGACGATGTGACGAGCAATAGTTAGCCCTAGCCCTGTGCCCTGCTGTCTCTCCTGTTGGTGGGAGGCACTCTGATAAAATTTATCAAAGATCCGGGTCATGTCCTCTGCAGGAATCCCTCGCCCGGTATTATTCACCCGTATTTCGACCCAGCGCTGTCCCTCTACCTGTACACCAGCCACTATCCTGATGCTGCCGCCTTCCGGCGTGAATTTCACTGCGTTGCTCAGTAAATTGTCGAGCACCTGCTGCATTCTTCCTTCATCTATGCAGAGATCGGGCAGGGCCGAGGTACACAGCATCTCGATGCGGAGCTGCTTCTTTTGTGCTATGAGCTGCACGGCCTCGATACCTTGCTCCAGCAGCATCGTTAGATTGCTTTGTATCCGGACATATTCCAACATGTCGGCTTCCATCTTCGAGAGATCGAGGATCGAAGAAATAAGGCCGGCAAGGCGGGTGCTGTGATTCCGTACCACGCCTAAAATCTGTTGCTGGGTAACGGTGAGAGGACCCGGGATCTGCTCTAAAAGGAGGGCCGTCCCTTCCTGGATGCCGGTGAGTGGGGTGCGGAGTTCGTGAGAGACGTGGGCAATGAAATCGGCCTTCATCCTATCCAGTTCTTCGAGCCTGGTTGCCATCCAGTTAAAGGTCTGGACCAGCTCGCCCACTTCTTTGGGAGCCCGCACATCCAGGACACCCTGAAATTTTCCCTGGCCCACTTTGAGCAGTCCCTGGAGCAGTTTTTTGAGTGGCCGGCTCATCCTGCGTGCGTGCACATAGGCAAAAAGAATAGCGGTCATGACGCCCCCCAGGCTCAGCCAACCCATGGTGCGAGCGGCCGACACCGCCTGGTCACGTGCAGCCACGGTTTTGCGTGCGCTCATGTCCTCTCGGAAGCGTATCAGTTCATTAATCTTGGTGGTAATCTTCTCGCTGATCTCACTTTTTTCCTGGCTCCAGGAACTCTTGAGGGTGAAAGCCGGGCTCAGCCCCATAGCATAGCGGGTGTAAAGCTCCCGGGTCTGATCGAGCAGGGCTCTCTCCTGGGAGGTGTTCACCAGGGCAGTAATTTTCTCAAGGACGCTGGTGAACGTGCTGCTGCCTGCGACAAAGTGACTATAAAGTCCCTTGTCTGGCGTGACGAGATATTTTTCCGCAATACGCCTCTGACTCAGAAAAATCTTCAGCAGGTGTTTTTCTGCTTCAATGCTTTTGGCGTCTGTATCGAGGATGTCAGCACTGAAGCCAGCGAGATGGTGTAATTGGCTCAGGGCATAAAGACTCATACCCAGAATCAAAGCAATGAGGGTGAGCTGAGCCAAGATAACACGCCAGAAGATCGTTAGATGCACGCGTTTCTCCTCAGCTAGGCAGCCTGATAGTATCAGACCAGATCTACTCCTGTATCATCCTCCTTCGTGTACGCTACAAGTATAGGATGCGCACTTTCGCTGTCAACCTGCCGGGGGAAGGAATGGCTCTTAGGCACGTAGGCGTCGTCTCAGCCGACTGCCCAGGGGCAGGAGCAGGGCCACAGCGCTACAGAGTTGCGCGAACCAATCACCAAAGCGCGTATAGAGACTGGCCAGGTGCAGCGGCTGAATGGTATGCACGAGCGTGTCTGCCTGGAAGATGGGCAGGGTTGCCGGTTCTCGCCCGAGCGCATCAATGATGGAGGTCAGGCCCGTGTTCGTGACTCGCACCAGGTACACCCGGTTTTCTACTGCCCGGAAGGCCGCTAGCGCCCGGTGCTGATACGGCGCACGCGTGGCGCCAAACCACACGTCATTCGTGAGGTTGACCAAGACCTGGGCTCCCTGCCGCACCGCCTGCCGCGCCAGGTCTGGCACGATATCTTCATAACAGATGAGCGGACCAAGGCCCACACCGTTAGGGAGCGTGACAATACCCCCGGTGCCTGGCGTAAGATTGCCAATGGTGGGCGAAATGTTACGCAGAAACGGCAGGTAATGCTGCAAGGGAATATATTCCCCAAAGGCAAGCAAATGTTGCTTATCGTACCGTCCAAGAATACGTCCATCCTGGTCTAACAACAGCGCTGAGTTAAACACGTGACGCGCTGACCCCTTGCCAGCATAGGTCAGGGCGCCGATGAGCCAGTGCACGTGGTGGGGTGCTGGTA
>Ga0111539_10010878_pt1 | contig 11452 bp, 10 predicted proteins | sample RhiMethybrSRZTD1_FD_79667 | JGI IMG/M metagenome (GOLD analysis project Ga0111539, IMG submission 79667) | Populus rhizosphere microbial communities from Tennessee, USA - Rhizosphere MetaG P. TD hybrid SRZTD1 (version 2) (version 2) | ecosystem: Host-associated > Plants > Roots > Rhizosphere >...
CGTAGACGCCGTTGGCAATCGCGTGCGCACGTTGCGCCGTCCGCCACGCGTCCACCTGCGGCTGTCCCCACTCGGCCTTCTCGGAGGGATGCCAGCCGATAGCGGTGGGGTAGAAGAGCACCTGCGCGCCCATGAGCGCGGTGATGCGCGCCGCTTCGGGGAACCACTGGTCCCAGCAGATCAGCACGCCGATCGTCGCGTACCGCGTGCACCAGACATGGAAACCCGCCCGCGCCGCCTCATCGGGCGACGCGTCCGGGGGCGGCACGTCGCCGGGCGTGAAGTAGAACTTCTCGTTGTAGAGCGGATCGTCGGGGATGTGCATCTTGCGATACGCCCCCATGAGCGTCCCGTCCGCGTCGATGATCGCCGCCGAGTTCCGGTACACGCCCGCCGCCTGCCGCTCGAAGAGCGGCACGATGAGCACCACCTCCAGGTCCTTCGCCAGCGCCTGGAGGCGCGCCGTGGTCCGGCCCGGAATCGACTCGGCCAGATCGAAGCGGTCCTCACGCTGCACCTTGCAGAAGTACGGCGCGTTGAACAGCTCCTTCAGGCAGATGATCTGGGCGCCGCGAGTTGCCGCCTCTGCGATCAGCTTCTCGGCGCGCGCCAGGTTCTCCGCCGCGTTGGCCGTGGCGTGATCCTGTATCAGGCCGATCGTGAATGGTGGACGGGACATCCAGCGGATTGTAGCAACTTCGAACTTCGACACATCAAAAGCCTTTCACCACGTAGGGCACGTTGGGCAGTAGACACGCCTGCAACGGGTCTGCGCGCAGGTGCGCCTACGTGTTCGACGTGCTCAACGTGGTGTAAAGCTTTTGGACGATCGCTGCGGTGCAAACAGATCCGGATAGGCCTTGACGCGGCCGCTGGTGACGCCGTCGAGGCAGTCCTGGATCGGCGCGACAAACGTCCACCAGCGGGTCGGGCGATCCGGCAGTGCAATCCCGAGTCGTCCGCTGATGTCGCGCGTGACCGATCGGACGAAGACGGCCGATCGATCGAGCGGCATCGCGGCGACGTTGGCGTAGAACTGTCTGAACTTGCCGCCAGGATCGAAGAGGTAACGCTCCACATTCGACACGTAGAAGACGCTGACGGGCGCTCGCTGTTCGGTGAGGTAGCGCGCGACCGACGCGAGCGCCTTCTCGCCGCCGAAGTCGCCGACGATCGGGACGACGTGGTTCTGGCGCTCGAGATCGCGGACGGTGCGGTAGGCCGTCTCGGAGACGAGGAATCCCTGTTGCCGGCCGGTGAGATCGGCCGCCGCCATGAGCTGCGCATAGCTGCGGCTGTCCATATCGCCGAAGCCCTTGAGGCCTTGCGGTCCGGCGGCGCTGAACGTCCCGAGCATGCGTGTGATCGTGGCCTGGTCCTCGGACGGCAGCGGCCATCGGTGCGTCCTGGTCAGGATCCCCGTCACGGCGTCGGAGTTCTGCTGCAGCAGCGCCGCGTCGGCGGCCACGCCGTCAAAGGCGGCAAACAGCTCGTCGACGGTCGACGTGGCGGCAAGCGCGGCCGGGCGTTTGCGCGAGAAAAGATGCGACACGAAGTCCGCGCGGTCGTTCGACAGCTCGAACACGGCCTGATACATCAGCATCTCGAGCATGTTCTCGCGCCGGATGTCTACGACGAACGCGAGACGAGGCTTGACGGCCGCGATGTACGTGAAGTTCTGCTCGGCGCCGACGCCAAGGTAGATGCCGCCGGCCGTGACCCTGCCGGCCAGTTCGGGCATCACGAACTGCGCCGAATCCTCGTTGGACATCAGTTGTTGCGGAAACCGCCCGGAGGATTCGGACAGCTCGGTGACGAGACGCCAGAACTCGCGATCCTCGATCGGCGCCGCAGCCACCTGCGCGTGGCCGGGCGTGTCGAGTAGCAGGACGCTCGCGGCGAGCGCGATTGTCAGCGTGAACGGCCGAAGCGCGAGCAGGCGCACAGGACGGTTTCGCGTAGCGTCGATCCCTACTTGCCGCGGCCGATGCCGTCGGCGGCGTCCATTTTCGGCTTCAGGGTCGCCAGGTTCGCTTTGGCGAACGCGACGTTCGCCGGCGACGCGATGATGTTCGGCGCTGTGAGCCCTTGCGCGGCCATCAGCGCCATTCGCAGCGCCGGCACGCCCACCAGATAGTCCTGCGTGGTGAGGTTGTGCTGTTTCAGGATCGCCATCGCTTTCGGATCGCCTTCGAGCTGCGCCTTCCGCTCCGCCGGCGTCATCTTCATCGTCTTGGCCATGCGCTCCTGGAAGTTCGGCAGGGACACGACGTACTTCGTCATCTCCTCCATCGCGGCGATCAACTCATTGGCGCGCGGAAGCGTGAGGGAGTAGTTCTGGATCTCCTGCTGCGCCTGCGGTGACAACGCCGATGTTTGCGCAGCCGGGAATGCGACCGTCCATCCGACGAATACAACGATGAATGCCACTGCGATCTTGCGCATAACGCCCTCCCGATCATCCGGATGATACGCGCATCGAACGCAAAAAGGGCGCGAAGAACCGAGTCGGTCCTTCGCGCCCCTCGAACCGCCGCTGAAGCGAACTACTTTCTTTCCATGGCGAAGCCGAACGCGTACACGGTCCCGTCCACGGTGCCCGCGTACACCTGACCCGAACCCGCCCAGAAGCTGCGACCGCTGAGCGGACCGGTGATCGTCCTGCCGCTCGTCCACAGTTCCTTGCCGGTGGAGCCGTTGAACGCGTAGAGCGTGGCCGTCGGTCCCGCTGATGCGGCAAACACGACGCCGTTCACGACGAGCGGCGTAATGGGCGACGCCACGTCGCGCGACGTCCAGCCCGGCGCGAGCGACAGCTTGCCGCCGTCGTTGGTCACCTTCAGCGCAACGATTGCGCCGCTGGTCACCGCGCCGTTGGACGCCGTGACGTCGGCCGCGAGCTTGCCGGCCACGGGCACGAGCAACCAACGCGTGCCGCCCGTCACGAGCTGCGCGGGCGCCGCGCCGGCGCCGGCGGCAGGATCGGGTGGCGGCGCGTTGGCCGGGGTGATGTTGATCGCTTCCTGCCACATCGCCAGCGCGCCGGGCGTCCATGCGCCGCTCGCGATCGGCTTCGACGCAAACATCGGCGTCGAGTGATTCGCGCCGCCGAGCGATCCGACTTCGAGCAGCAACACGCGTCCATCCTTCGTCGCGGCCGCGACGATGTCCTTGTCGCCCTCGCGGAAGACGAGCGGCGACGAGACGAACTCGACGTTCGGCTGCGTGTACCAGTCCTTCAACTGCAGCGTCTTCGGATCGAGCGCGACGATCGCGTTGGCGTATCCGCCGCTGGCCGCCGTTCCCGGACCGACGGCGGCGATGAGCGTGCCGTCGGGCGCGAACGCAACTGAGCCGATCGGACTGCCGCCGTTCGTTTTCCACGACGTGACGGTCCTCGCGTCGCTCGAGACATCCATCGCCCAGATGCCGTTCGGCGCGCCGCCGCAGTTGCCGCTCGTCGCGGCATACACGACGTTGTTGACGCCGATCAGATCGGAGACGCGCGCGTTCGCCGGCACGAAAGTCGCCGGCTTCTGGATGTCCTTGCCGGACGGAAAGCCGAGCGTGTGCAGCACGCCGTCACCGGCGAGCACGTACACCAGACCGGACGAGCGGCCGAAGCCGCCGCCGCCACCACCGCCGCGTGCAGGCGCCGCGCCCGGAGCACCTGGCGCCGCGCCGGGCGCTCCTGCCGCACCGGGCGCACCAGCACCCGCTCCGGCAGCGGCGTTGCCGCCGCGGCCTCGTCCACCTTGCGGTGGCGCACCCGCGGGCGGCGCGCCCGCCGGCGGTGCACCGGCCGGCGGTGCTCCCGCCGCAGGTGGAGCGCCAGCGGCACCCGCGGCTGGCGGCGCGCCTGCGGCACCGGGCGCACCAGGTGCGCCTGGCGCGTTGGCCGCGCCGCGTCCGCCGCCACCGCGGCCGGCCGGCACCGGCGCGCCTTCACCCGGCGCGCCGACGCTGCTCGAGAAACCGCCACCGGCGCGTCCGCCACCGGCGCCGCCGCGTCCACCACCACCCGCAACCAGCGGCGCGGGGGTCAGGTTCGCCATGCGCGTGGCCGCCGCGAGCGTTCCGCCGGGACACGCGGCCGTCGCCGCCGGCAACGTGCCGTCGAAGTGACGCGTCCAGAACGGATTGCCCGTGTCGTTGTCGAGCGCCCACACGTCATTCGACGCGCCCATGATCGCGGAGAGCGGCGTGAAGAGCGTGACGCCGGTCACCGTGACCGCCGGCGAGAGCGACACGCCACCGCGCGCCGCCGTCGTCAGCTTCCGCTTCCACTGCAGCTCGAAGCCGGGCTGAGACATCGACTCGTTCGAGACGTTCGGATCGCTGCGCGTCCAGTACGTGCGCTGCGCGTCGCCGCCGGTCGTCGGCCACTCCGTCGGATTGCCGCGGCCCTGAGCGAAGAGCGCGGCGGCTGTTGCGGCCGCGAGCGCGGCCACCGTGCAGATTGTGATTTTCCGCATGTGTGCCTCTACCTTCCTGCGGTCGCAGGACGCGCGACGCCGAAGCAATACAGCATGCCGTCGAAGGTCGCGATGTACGCGCGGCCGTTCGCAACGGTCAAGCCACTGAAGTGATTCCACGAACTGATTTGGGTGCCGCTCGACCAGAGCGTCTTGCCCGTCTGTGCATCGAGCGCGTAGAGGGTCGCGTGCCGCGATCCGGGAATACGACGGGTCGCCGACGAGTCGAGCCCGCCGCCGTTGCGGCCGCCGCCGGTGTCGTTCCACGCCTTGTCCGGCACCGTCTGCGACGCGTCCTCGCCGCCGCCGTACGCGAACACGACGCCGTTGGCGACCATGACTTCTTCAGCAAGGTCCATGTCGTCAGAGAGCCACGCCGGGTTCAGGCGCCACTTGCCGGCCACCTGCTCCACTTTGTACGCACCGACGCCGCCGCCCTTCGGCCGGCCGTTCTCGATCGGCGCCTTGAAGTCGCGGCTGACCGGGCCCCAGAACGGCACGAGCACCCACTGCGCCCCGCGCGCATCCTGCCACGCGGCCATCGATCCCCACACGCCGCGGCCGTCGAAGGCCTGATCGTCATTGCACAGCAGCGGCGTCGTGTACACCGACGTGCGGTGATCTTCGCCGCCCAGCGCGTCGCGATCGAGCAGCCACATGCGACACTCTTTGCTCGTGCCGACCAGGAACTTCTTGCCGCGGTAGTCGAACGCCATCGGCGAGACGTTGACGTCGAGGTCGCGCGCGCGCATCCAGTTGGCGTTGGGCGGCGCGAACCAATCGACGATCTGCATCTGCGAGTTCGCATCGAGCTTCACGGCGACGATGCCGTTGCCGAGCTGCCGGGTCGTCGGGTTGTACGTCGCGTCGCCCGTGCCCATGTAGACCACGCCCTCGGGCGACACGGCAGCGCCGCGACGACCCCACAGACCGCCGCCGGCCGGCTGGAAGATGCTGGCCTTCTTCGTCTTGAGATCAAAGGAGTAGAACGCGTTCGCCACGCCGCCGCAGCCCTGCGCGCTGGCGGTGTAGATGACGCCGTTCACGAGGTTGAGCGCGTACGGCTTGCCGTTCGACGGCACGAACTTCTCCGGCGCCGCGGTCTCCTTGCCGTCCGCCAGGTTCAGCTGACGAAGCCGGCCATCCCACGAAATGGCGTAGATCGTGTACTGGCCGTTGCCGGCCGGCGCGAGCACCGGCACCGCAGTCTGCCCACCCGGGCACAGCGTGCCACCGCCGCGGCCGCCCGCCGGAGGCGTGTACGTGCTGTCGAATTTTTTCTTCCAGATCAGATCGCCGCTCGCGACGTCGATGCCGAAGAGATCATCGGAGACGCCGGCGACGACGGCCATTTCGCGGGGACCATTGGCGGTGGTGACGTTCTCGGCAATCAGCGGCGAGAACAGGTTGTGCATCTCGCGCGGCGTGCTGTCGAGCTTCACCTTCCACAATAGCTTCATGTCCCTGACGTTGGTCGTGTTGAAGACCTTCTCGTCCTTGAGCCAGCCCGTGCGCGCCGGATCGACGCCTTCGGTCAGGTACTCGGACGCGAGCAACGTCGCGCCAGAGACAACGAGTGCGGCCACAACGAACTTGCGAATGTGCATGGGGGCCTCGCTTGCAGTGAACGTGCGCAGTCGGGCGGATGATGGCACACCCGGTTGGTGCGTCTCCAGATGGCTTGTTTTGCACAGAAAAACGACGGTTACGCATGGCGTAACACAGGCCCAAGTCTGAAGCCGGAAGCCGGAAGCCGGTATCGACCCGGAGGCGGCCACAGGTCGCCTCAATCGAACAAGAACATCCTCCAGTGCTGGTAGGGAGTGTCGTGACCTGCTCGTCGCGCGGGTTGTAGACAACGAAGACGCGCGCCGACGTCACCTTGGAGCTGTGGCAGACTGTCGAAATGTTGCGCCCCTTCGGCGCTCTCATCGCGGTGTCGATCGTCCACGCGATCGGCCAGCAGCCGCAGCTGCCGCCTGCCATCAGCTCCGGGCCGCCGATCACTCTGCACATCAACCAGCCTTGCGATCCGGCGAGCGCATTCGTCGAGGCGGTGTTGCGCGGGCCCGGAGACTGGGACACGGCGAGGGGCGAGCGTGTGACGACGGGCACGGTCCCCGGGCCGCAGGATTTTTCCATCCCGACCAGCGTGCGCCGATCGCAGGCCGCAACCATGGCCGACGTCATCGTCTATTGCCGCGGGTACCGATTCGGCGTCGTGCGCGATATTCCGTTGGGGAGTGAGGCGGCGACCAGGCGCAACGTCGATCTCACGCCGCTCAGTACGGCTCGCATGCACGGTCGCGTGAACCTGCCCCAGCCCCAGCCTGCCGGTTTGACGATTCAACTGAATGTCGAGATCACGGACAGCGTGTTGCGGCTGGTGGGCCACCGTGGTGGCTATCGCGGCCCGGCGCACATGGTCCCGATTGTCGAAATGACGGTGAGCGCTGACGGTGCGTTCGAGGCGCAGGTGCCTGACTTCAAACAGGATCCGCTGGTGGCGTCCGCCGTCTGGATGTTCTCCGCCGCAGGCAAGGTACCGTTTCTGATCCAGCCTGCATGGCCGATCGCCTCGTCGTATCCGAACGAGGTCATCCTCACGGCGAGGCCAGTTTCACGCTGATTGCAGCGCCGCTGCTGATTCTGCAACGTGGTCTTAGTTGCAGCCTGTCTTCATCGGCACGATGACACCAATCTGGTAGGTGCCGATGCGGGGCGTGGCGGCCGCAGGCGGCGCCACCGCGAATCCGGACGCTTGAAGATTGTTGATGTTGCCCGGCCGGATGAACACGCTCGCGTCGTCCATCGGCAGCGTGGCGACGTTTGCGCAGAACGCCTCGAACGTGCCCGCGCGCTTGAGGTACGGCTCCACGGTCGAGACGTAGAACGCCGACACGATCGCGCTGCGGCTCTTGAGGTACGCGCCGATGCCGCGAATCGCCTTCGGTCCCGAGAAGTTCCCGACGAGCGGCACGATCAGATTCCGCGTCTCGAGATCTTTCACGTACGCGAACTTCTCCTCGGACCCGAGATACGTCAGGAACTGGCCGTTCGCGTCGGTCTGCGTCATCAGATCGCGGTACGTGGCGGCACTGCCGATCGACGACAACGACGTGCGCGACAGGCTCGCGGAGTAGTTCATGGCCGGGCCGTACCAGTAGAACGCGCGATACGCCTCCTCGATGCCAGCGAGATCGGTTGCGGGCAGCGGCAGCGCATCTTTCTTCGTCAGCTGTTGCTGGATCGCCTGCAGGTTCGCGGTGTAGGCGGCCTCGTCAGAGGTCGGGACCAGCCAGTATGCGTTCAGGATGTCCGAAATGCTCGACGCTGCGGACAACCCGGCGGGTCTCGGCTTGGTGAAGAGCCGCGAGATGAAATCCGCGCGGTCGCGCGACAGCTCGAACAGCGCCTTGTACATCAGCAGCACGTGCAGATTCTCGCGCCGGATGTCGGTGATGAACGCGATCCGGGATTTCAGCACCGAGATGTACGTGAAGTTCTGCTCGGGCCCGACACCCAGGTACACGCCGCCCGGCCTGGTCGCCGCGAGCAGGTCAGGCAGCATCCGCGAAAACACCATCTCGTTCGAGAGCAGGTTGTCCGAACGGAACGTGCCGTCGGGCTCGGAAATGCTCTCGGAGAGCCGCCAGAATTCTTCGCCCGAGAGCCGCGACGGCGTTTCTGGCGCAGCGCTGCCGGCGATGCGCGCCGGCGACGCCCCGATCAGGAGCCCCAGGAGGAACGGAACGAGGATCACGATTCGAGACGGACGCATATGGGCTCACCCCGCCAGGTCGTACGCCTGGCGCAACCACGTTCGCAGATCGGGATCGACATCGACCGGACGGCTCAGCGGGATCTCCCAGATGCCGTTCGTGTCAGCCGGCGTGCACGTCGGCTGCGTGTCGTACCCGACATAGTAGTAGGAGTGCCACAGGCGCGGACTCCGCAGCGGTTCGCCGGCCCAGAGCGTCAGGTGGAGCCCTTCCATCGAGGCACAGCTTCGAACGCGAACGTTGCGCGCAGGGTTTCCGATTCGAAGCGCGACGACGTCGCCCGCGCGGGCGATCTCGCCACGGCCGACCACGGCGATGGCCGGTTCGGAAGGCGCTCGCCCGCCGGATTCCACCTCGAGTGCGTAGAACGGACCGGTCATCGCGTGTTTTTTCGTCGCGTCGGAGTCCGGCACTGACCTCGCGATCGAGGCGCGCCACACCTGCTGCGGCGAATCGATCCCGACGAGCGTGATGGCCGTGCCCGCCGGCACTGGCGCGCCGTCGATGGCGGCGACCGGTCCGTCGGGCGAGGTGATCATCACGCCCGCCCGAACGGCGTCGGGCGGCGTCTGCGTGAGGCGGAACGGCGGCCGGCCATCGCGCGGCTGCACCACGAGATTCCTGGCGCCGGTCACGCACACGCGGCGCAGGTGACCCGGCGTGTCCGGCTCCACCGGGCAGATGTCGAAGTCTCCGAAGACGTCGCTGTGGTCGGGCGAGGTCATGTCGAGGTACTTGCGGAGCGTCGTCGGCAGCGACGCTTCATCGTTGTCGAGGCCAACGACCCTGTTCGTGCCGATGAGCCAGATTCTGAGCGCGATCCCGTTCTGACTCGACAGGCGGCCATGACGCGTCGCGCATGCCTCGACAAGCCTGGCCGCGCACGTCCACGGCGCGGGTTCCGCAGCAGGGACGCGAATCGTCGACAGCGTCAGCCCGAGCAATACGACGGCAACGCGCATGATCAGGCCTGGCTCACGCGTCGCAGTTGATCGTCCACGGAGTGCCGAAGCGATCGACGACCATGCCGAACTTCGCGGCCCAGAACGTCTTCTCGAGCGGGAGCACGATACGGCCGTCGCCGGCGAGCGCGTTGAAGATCCGCTCGGCCTCGGCCGTGTCGTTCATGTGGAGCGACAGCGTGAATCCCTTGGACTCTTCGTACCGCTCGGGTGTGACGTCGGCGCCCATCAGCAGGACGCCGCCGACCGTGACGCTGCCGTGCATGATCTTGTCCGCCCAGTCGGCAGGCGCCTCGCCCTCCATCAGCGACCCGCCGTAGCGGAACAACTCGCCCACCTTGCCGCCGAGCGTCTGCGCATAGAAGGTGAACGCGGCTTCGCAGGTGCCCTTGAAGCTCAGGTACGGACTCATCTTCAGCATGTCAACCCTCCGGCGAAGCGAACAGACGCGTTCATGGAACCTTACCGGGCAACCTGCTCCATCGTCCGCTTGATCACGGCCAGTCCCTGCTCGATCATCGCGGCAACCGCTGGGGCGAGTTCGTGGGGCAGCAGGTCCGCGATCCAGACGAAGCGCGTGGCGCCGCCGTCGGCGATCACCTGCGCCGACGCATTGTGATGCGTCATGCTCCCGCCGGTTGCCGACCAGACCACACGACGCCGCTCCTCGTCGACGTCCACGATCACCTCGCGCGCGACCATGCCGTTGCCGAACGTGACGACGCGGGCGCCGTCCTCCATCTTGACGTCGGTGACGAAGCCCGGCACCAGCCGTGTGTGCAGCGCGCCAAGATCGCGGAGTGCGTCCCAGACAACCGCCGGATCCGCAGCAATCTGAATTTCGCGGTGGACCGAAGCCCTGGTGATACTATCCATCATGCAGGGTGCGAGCGAGTCGCACAATCGACTGGAATCGGTATGGCTCGTCGGCTCTCAAGGCGCCGCGTCATCCGCCGGCACAAACCGGCGCCACGCCTCTGACTCCGCCATTTTCTTGAGCTCGGCGTTGCGCGCTTCGAGAAACCGCTGGAAGTGGCGTCGCAGCACCAGGCCTTCTACCAGCCTTCCGATGCCGGGCACGGGCGCACTGAACGTGAAGACATCACGGACCGTCGTCACACCGTTGCCGGCGTCGTCGAAGTAGTGGTCGTGCACCAAGCTCTTCAGTGGCCCGCGGACCATTGAATCCTGGAAGTACTCGGGGCGCCGGAACGACGTGATGCGGCTCTGCAGCGACAGTCGCACACCGAAGTGCCGGGCCTGCCACGTGACGTCCTCGTTCAACGCCAGCATCCCGGACGTGCGACCCGCTACGACCGTCTCCGACGTCGTGGAGGCCGATTGCATGTGAGCGTCCACGCTTCGAGCGAGGTCGAAGCACCGCGTGCGCGGCGCGTTCACGTGCGTGACGACCTCAACGACGGTCATTGGCCATGGCTCTGCGCTACCCGAGATGCAAAACACGAAGAGCGCGAAGAACCGTCTGGTCCTTCGCGCCCTCAGTTTAGTCGGCGGACAGTGTTCTTCTACGTGCCCTTCGTTAAGCCTTCGTGATCTACGTGGGTCTACTCGTCGTCCTTCATGTTGAAGTCGATGTCCGCGTAGTCGTCCATATCGCGCTGCACCTCGAGCTCTTCCGGCGACGGCGGCGGCGGTGGCGGCGGCTCGTCCGCGGGAATCGCCACGTGCTTGTAGAACTCGAAGCCCGTGCCCGCCGGAATCAGCCGGCCCATCGTCACGTTCTCCTTGAGGCCGCGGAGGTAATCGACCTTGCCGGAGATCGACGCCTCGGTCAGCACGCGCGTGGTCTCCTGGAAGGACGCCGCGGAGATGAACGAGTCGGTCGAGAGCGACGCCTTCGTGATGCCGAGCAGCAGCGGCCGGCCCTTCGCCGGCATGCCGCCGCTGGCGAGCACGCGCTCGTTCTCTTCCTGGAAGCGGAACTTGTCCACCTGCTCCTCGATCAGGAACTCGGTGTCGCCCACCTCCTCGATCTTCACCCACCGCATCATCTGGCGGACGATCACCTCGATGTGCTTGTCGTTGATGCCGACGCCCTGCAGCCGGTAGACCTCCTGGATCTCGTTCACCAGGTAGCCCTGCAGCTCCTTCTCGCCGAGCACCGCGAGGATGTCGTGCGGGTTGCGCGGACCGTCCATGAGCGGCTCGCCCGCGCGGACGCGGTCGCCTTCCTGGACGTTCACGTGCACGCCGCGCGGCAGTGAGTACTCGC
>Ga0111539_10010881_pt1 | contig 11450 bp, 8 predicted proteins | sample RhiMethybrSRZTD1_FD_79667 | JGI IMG/M metagenome (GOLD analysis project Ga0111539, IMG submission 79667) | Populus rhizosphere microbial communities from Tennessee, USA - Rhizosphere MetaG P. TD hybrid SRZTD1 (version 2) (version 2) | ecosystem: Host-associated > Plants > Roots > Rhizosphere >...
AGTTGACGCGATTGGCCTTTTCGCCTTCAACGTCGAGGCCTTTTCCGCGATGCTGGTCGTACTTAAATACAGGGCCAGCAGCAAAGTTGCCGAACCAATAATGACTCTGTAAGGTCTCATTGTCTTTTCCTCTTGGTGTACTCCGAAATTTTCCTGCCGATAGCTACTTTTTCTTCGCCGCCTTTTTCCCCGATTTCTTCTGCGAAGTCTTTTTGGCTGGCTTTGAGGCGGCTTTTTTTGCAGCACGCTTCGTAGTTTTCCTGGCAGTTTTGCGGGCGGGTTTCTTTGCTGGTTTCCTGGGTCTTTTCTTTGCTCCTGTCGCCACCATCGACACTCCCGGTGTGTCAGCTTGGAGGCCTGCATCCAGGACGAAAAGAAGTGGCGGAGTCGTGCCAGCGTCTGGCGTAACGAAAATAAAATCGCCGTCTGTCAGTCCTCGTTCGTTCTGAAGAAAGCGGGTAGCATTGGCCAATAAGTTACCCGGGCCGTGTCGGGCAAGACGGCGTCCATCCAGTGACGAGATGTTTGTATTGAAGTCAATGCCTAAAAGTCCTGTGGGCATGGGGAAGTTCTCCTTTCAAATTAGACGAAGCGAAAGATAAAAAGATTTCGTAATACTGTCAGCGGTCCGGAAACCGTAACTTGACAACACCCCATCGGGCGTTTGCTACAATGAGCCCGAGGGTATATAAATGCCGCGATCTTGGCTGCGAATGCTGGGCGAGGGACTCGGCCATGCCGGATAAGTTGTTTTCCTTTTCACCAGTCGGGTAACTCCCATCAACTAACGCACCGAATCAAGTCGCTAGCTATCAGTTGATCGGCTAAATATCTGCCGATGAAGTCGATAACTTTCCAAGAGGTTTTTCAGATCATTGAACCTCTTTCCCCCGGAGTTTCATGACAACTGAGTCTGCCAATGAAATAACCAGTCTTCTGATTGATTGGAGTAATGGTGACAAGTCAGCGCTCGATCGGCTCTTTCCGATCGTTGAACACGAATTGCATCGCCTTGCCCATAGTTACATGCGCAGGGAGAATCCGGATCACACCCTCCAAACTACTGCTCTCGTAAATGAGGCGTACCTGCGGCTGGTCGATCAAAAGAAGACTCGGTGGCAAAACCGTGCCCACTTCTTTGCGATCGCAGCACAGATCATGAGAAGGATTCTGTTGAACTACGCCCGCGATAGAAATAGGAAAAAGCGCTCTCCCGGTCACATTCAAGTTTCTCTCTCGGATGTGGCCGTCTTGAGTGATGCTCAAACACTGGAACTGCTACGTTTAAACGAGGCACTGGAACGTCTGGAAGAGATCGATCAGCGGAAGTGCCGCGTCATAGAGCTCCGATACTTTGGTGGACTCAGCGTTGAAGAAACTGCCGAAGTTCTGGGTGTCTCGTCAATTACTATCATGCGCGATTGGAAATTGGCAAGGGCATGGCTATCAAGGGAAATCAGAGATGCCGGATAGTCAGTGGCAAGTCATCGAAGAGCTCTTTCACGAGGCTCTTCCGCTCGCACCGAAAGCTCGCGAAGAGTATTTGGATCAAAGGTGCTCCGGCGATCCGAAACTGCTGGAAGAGGTCAGGTCGCTGCTTGAGGAATCAGACAGAGAGAAAACTTTTATTGAAGAACCGATCCTTGATCTCGGACTGAAAGTTATTCTCGACCGAAAGCCTCACGCGCTGGTTGGACAAGTAATAGGTCACTTCAAGATTCTTCGACTTCTAGGCTCCGGAGGAATGGGGGACGTTTATCTTGCTGAAGATCTAACGCTCGAGCGACAGGTAGCTTTAAAATTCTTGTCCACTGGCTTTGGAGATAACGGCTGGGCCAAAGCACAACTGGGCCGAGAAGCTAAAACGATCGCTCAACTTGAAAATCCTAACATCTGCGGGATTCACGGGATTGAGGAAATCGATGGTTACAACTTCATCGAGATGCAATACATCGAAGGCCAGACAATCCAGAGTTTGCTCAGGTCAAATGTGCTGGATCTCGATCGTGCGCTCAACTTTGCCGAGCAAATTGCCAGTGCCTTAGCTGCGGCCCACCTTCGTGGAATCACTCACCGCGATATCAAGACCCAGAATATTATGATAACGACCGAAGATCAGATTAAGGTTCTGGACTTTGGTTTAGCTGAATTAGTTGGTCCTCTCCAACCGGCAAACGAATCCACTCAAGTCGCTCCGGGCATTGGCGCCGGCGTTGTAATCGGCACCGTGGCGTACATGTCACCTGAACAGACGAGAGGCGAAGAGATTGGCCCCCAAAGTGACGTATTCAGTTTGGGTATTGTGCTCAACGAGCTGGTAAGCGGGGTCAATCCTTTTCTAAGAGCGACAAAAGAAGAAACGGTATCGGCAATCCGGGGCGACGAACCGCAACTTGATGAGCAACTGCCACCCACACTGTTGGCAATTATCAGAAAGTGTTTGGTCAAAGAACGCGAAGGTCGATTTGAGAACGCCGAGCAGGTCAGAGTTGAACTTAACGCTTTCAACAAGAGTCGCCGGCCAAAAGAATTACCAAAGTGGTTAGGGAAGCGTTATGTGAAGTACTACGCCGCAACTGTCGCCGTTTTGCTCCTCGCGGCGCTGGCCGGCTTCGGTTTTGTCTATCGAAAAATGTCAGCCGTTCACAGCTTGGCGTTGGTTCAAATCAATAACCAAAGTGGAGACCCAAATCTTGCCTACTTAAGTAAGGGCCTCACTCGTAATCTGTTTGATAAGTTCTCCTACCTTCCGAGGTTCAAAGTAAGGCTTCCATCCGAGGTGCCGTCGAACTCAGCGGTTGATTATGTTCGGTTGGGTCGCGATCTCAATGTGGAATCCGTTCTGACAGGCGAGGTCTTCAAGAATGATCAGTCTGCGCAGCTCCGTATTCGACTTTCAAGCACAAAAGATGGCGCTGTATTATGGGAACAAACTTTCGATGCGGACCATGAAAATCTGTTCAAGCTCCAGGATGAAGTCACGTCTAAGGTAGTTGAAAACCTTGGTGTTTGGTTGTTGGGCAATGATCATAAGCGACTAAGTAAACATCAAACTGATAACGAAGAAGCATTGCGGAATTACATGTTAGGCCGGCAGTATTGGTCGCTGAAGCGTGATCGTGACAACATTAGAAAAGCAGTAGAGCATTTTGAAAAGGCTACGACTCTTGATCCGACTTTCGCAGAAGCCTACTCGGGACTGTCAGACTGCTTTGCCTTGATGAATAGTGTTGCTTACGGCCCGATTTCCGCTGCCGAAGCCATGGAAAAAGGTCGCTGGAACGCACAACAAGCACTTTCTCTCAATGATTCTCTCGCTGAAGCGCACACCTCAATGGGGATTATTGGGCTCAGATACCAATGGGACTGGCAAGCAGCAGAGAAGTCATTCAGGCGCGCGATAGAAATCGACCCGAGCTACGCTCCGGCCTATTTTTGGTATGCAAACCTTTTGGCGGCACTAGGTCGTAACGACGAAGCAATTCGCCAAAGTGATACGGCCAGGCAACTTGATCCTTATTCAGCACTTTCAAGAATGAATTACGGTCGAGCACTCTATTACGCTCGGAGATCGAATGAGGCATTGATTCAGTTTAATGGCTTGCTCCGCGAGAATCCGAATTTTCCGCAGTATCTGCATTTGAAGGGTTTAGTGCAGATTCAGTTGGGCAAGTACGATGATGCGATCTCTACACTTGAAACACTTCATCAGATCAGGCGGCTCCATGCCGCAGCCGCGCTGGGGTACGCTTATGGAAAAGTGGGAAATCGTGAGAAGGCTCTCGAGATCCTACGGGAGTTGGCCGCAGACACAGACCCGGTGCCGCCTCACGAATCGGCGCTTGTATATCTTGGATTGGGCGATAAAGATGAGGTTTTTAGACTTCTCAATCAAAGTCTTGAACAACGGTTTGCGGCAATGGCTTTTCTAAATGCTGACTCGCTATATGACGAGCTACGTAACGATCCTCGGTTCGATGAGCTCATTCAAAGAGTCGGACTACCTGTTGGATGAAGTGGCTTTGTGCTTCACCATCACAAGCTGTTAGTCAATAAGAAATTCGGTTGTACTGTAGGGGCGGCCCTCCGTGGCCGCCCGTGGCTTTGATAAGGATTCGGGGACCAACGGCCTCGAATTTCGTGAACTCGATCAAAGCCACGGGCGGCCACGGAGGGCCGCCCCTACAGTTACGATGCAATATGTTTATAGTGAGGAATAATTTTGATTCAATGCCGGATGAAGTATTTTCTTCAGCCGCTGAACGACTTGTTCTGCACCTGGTCGCCTCTGTGGGTCAGCGCACATCAGGTTCTGCACAATTTTCAACACACCTTTGGGCACATCGCGGCGCAACTGTGCCAGACGGCAGGCGCCGTCCGGATCCGGAAGTCGACCAGCAAAAACTAAGTAAAAAACTACGCCCAGTGCATAGAGATCCTCTGGTAGTCGCGATTGACCGCGGAAAAGATCATTCCATTCAGGCGGTAGATACGAAGATGTACCGTAGGGGATGGGATCGGGTTCGTGGATCCGACAAGCGCCTTCAAAATCAATCGGTCGAACTTCGCCTTTCGGCGTACGAATGAGATTCCGCGGTTTGCAGTCGCGCCAAACCCAGCCGGAACGATGAATGTCGGCCATTAGTTGCGCATACTGGATGCACACGCGAAGAGCTATAGCAATGGACAATCGCTTTGTTTTCTTTGTAAGCCATTCCTCAACAGTTTCACCTTCAATGTGCTCAGTAGCAAGGTAGTGATTGGAATTTGCTTCAAACGATGCATAGACAAGCGATGCCTTTACTCCATGCGAACGCAAATCTGTCAGCACCTCGGCTTCATGTTTAATTCGCCATGAACCGTCTCGTCCATCCCATTCAACTTCACCGTTCTTGCGTCCCTCTTTGAGAATGCAAAAGCGTGGCGGCATGACGCTGAGGTCCAGGGCCTGATAGACACCGCCCTTTCCTCTTTGTGTAAGTGCATGAAAAGCTTTGAACGTCGTCTGCAGGAGAGTAGGTGTTGTGGCTTTAAATTGCTTTTCACGTTTAGAACGAAATGGATCCCCGGCCCACTCGGGCTGCGTCGCGCTGTTACGGTCGTCCGGAATAAAATTTCCTTCGGGATCACGAATTACGTGTTCGACCTGTTCGCCAGACTGTTCCAGAGTCCGAAAAGCGCCATAACGATAATAAACGCTGCTTCCTGTTCTGTATCGAGAATCAAATGGAATTAACGGAACTGACATTTGCCTCGTGAGGTGGTTCAGTTTTTTTGCGAGTGAAACTGCTTGCGTGGTCGTGTTGGGATAGATCGTAATAAACTTTCCGACCTGGCTATACCCATAAAAGATTCCGCTGTTGAGTCGCTCCAGGTGATCCAGAGAGGACGGGGCCTTAAAAAGTACGTGAGCATTCCTGAGGACCGGCGCAACGGTTTCGAAAATGTCAACTGCATTGAGAATCGTGGCTGAGATGTGCAGTTTCCAACCTTGCTCCGGATCATCATTTCGAAGCGTTCGACTGTAACGCCACAATGAATCGCCGGCGAAGATAGGAAGGTATTGAGTGCAGAGCTGGGACCAGCGTGTCTTCAACGACCTGTACACCAGATGCGCAGTTTGTGAAGTAGCGACAACTTGTTGGTAATCCATTGATAGTGGAATCAGGAGGTTTTCGAGAATAAGGTTGAGTTAAATATGGAATGATGAGACCGGACCAATGCCGATCAGATCTCATCTATTCCGTTTGCGAATCGCTATTCCGGATCCGGAATTTCGATAGGTTTCGTAACCGTCCCGTCAGGCTGGTCGTCTTGTATGAGCTCGTCGATACGTTCGTCAACGCGAAATCCGGTTTTGGTATCAGTGGAAGCATCACACATAGCATTGGTGACGATGTACGCCCTGAACTGCTTAAGATAGTCCTTATTGTTTCCATCTGTTCCTCGCAAACGCGCGAGCTGGACTGCGTTGTCGGCAAAAAGTGACATGTAGTCTTTCCACTCGTCACTTCCTATACCGCCTTCAACCGCAGTGAGTGCCAGCTTCATTATGCGATCCCCAAGTCTCAAGGGGGCACCCTTGAAAGTGTCAACCACAACTGCTGTATGAACCTTTTGAAGATTTTTCAATATTGTCATGTCCGTCCTCCTAGAGTTGAACTGCAGAATTCGAAATACGTCGTCACTCGAAACGCAGATAGTTCATGAATTCTCACGACACTGTATCGACGGGATTCACAACATTCGCTAAATGGAGCAAATCGATCATCTGAAACTTCGCTTCTGAAGGTTCCGGTAGAACCTGCGCCACTTTGGGCAACTCCGAACTTCTGAATATCGAGTAACGACTACGGTTGATAAGCCCGACAAGCGTTTCGGCAACTATGCGGCTACCGACGGGTCCCAGTTGTTCGCCATCATTAAGTTCTGCCTCTTTAATTATGTAATACCAGAGTGGTGTGTTGTCCTTGAACGCCGGATTTGAGAGCACAGCCTTCACGTTGTCGTAAGGACCACTTAACAATTCGTCGGGTGTCAGGACACGTTCCTTTAACCGTCTGGCTACTTGTTCGCCGCTCGGAAGACGAAGGGCAAATCCTCTGAGGAGGTTGCGAACTGTGATCAGTTGTTTGTCGCCCTGAAGCCCGTAATGTTTGAAATAAGGCATCGCCTCAAGATGAAGGTTAAATACCCGATCAATTTTGCCGGCTTTGTTAATTTTGTTCGCCTCCAAAATGTATTCTTTGGGGAGGTGGTCAGACGATGAGAAATCGAAGAATCGGCGCCAGTCGATTACCCAATCACTGGAAACGGCCCGTACGTTTGGTGCCTTTCCTATTCGTCCGCTGAATGCAGTTTGTTCGAGGAGTTGATCGAGTAGTGCGGGCACGCCGCCAGTCGCGCCGTCAGTTGAGTGAAAACTATTCCACTCATAATCGCGACGGACCATGCTGTGGCCAAACCGGAAGGCGGCGGCCGAGAATTCCAATGGCATGAAGACTTCGTGTCTGGTCCGTTTGGTGAAATACCACGCCTTCTTTTCTTTTACTCTTTCAAGTACCTCCTCATCCAGAATCCTCGGGAGAAGGTCATTGAGAATGATCGATTGAAAATGACGAACAACATGTGTTCGCGCAAACCTCAATAAGGAGTCCGCCGGACAGTTGTTCTCGCGAAGCAGTTTTACGACGTGGTTATGAAACTTAATGAAGGCGACATGGATTTGCGCGACCCCAAGATTCTCATCGTTACGTTCATCACCTATCAATGCTCGAAACGTCGTCGGATCGCGAGGCACATCGTTCTTAAGTAATACCGGCTTTTTACTAACAAATTGTGTCTCTCCGATCTTCAATTCACCCGGATTATTGGGGTTATACAACTCGGCACTCTGAGTACTTTGAGGTCCCTGGCCATACACGCTATCAAGATCGATTTGCGGTGACCGCAATCCCTTCGGCCAGAAATTCGAATCAGGTGGTACGGTGTGATTGTCGAAGGTGATTTCATGCGCCAGGAATTGGGCCAAATAAGTGTAACCTGAAGGAATGTTTGAATCAGAAGGCGAAGGATAAGTCGCTGCTGCCGGACCACTGGGAGGTATCGGGAGTCCATTTGGTGTCAGATCACTCATTGCCCGTCCCAACTGAGTCAGGAGAGCAATCATTTGCGTTCTTTCATCCCCTTTTAAGTCTTTCGCTCTCCTGAACAATCGTCCAAACTTGAACGGCGGCGCGAGTCTTCGTTGTTCGATAAGTGGCAATAAATGTCCCGGCTGTTCCGGTGTTTCCAAATCGGAAATTCCGAACACATCCGCGGGCTCAGTCAGTAAATCCTCACCAACTACGTAATAAGCTCTTCGATTGAAGTGTTGGTTATATTCTCTCATGGTTTGTGCTCTCGCTTCGCGGATCAGTCGAGCAAACGGTCCATCTGCGAATAACGACCTTTATGAAGAGAAAAACTATCAGTCGATCGCGGATTATGTAGGTAAATCTCAGAATGCTGGGATAATTCGTTTCGGCGGAACCAACCGGAACTTCACGTCACCACGCGCGCTCGAACGTGTTGAACTCCTGCTCGAGCTGCCACTGAAGCCTGCTCTTCTCATTGCCCGATAAAAACTGCCGGCAACTGTTTGAGCTGAGCTTCATTTCCTCGACGTCACGCGCGCACTGCGCAACGGGAACAAACTTTCGACCGTCGCTCCACAAACTCTCTCCCGCAATAAACGCATACTGAAGACTGTTGCGGGCCATAGTCTTCAGTTGAAGATATCCAAGACCCTGGTCCTCGGCGGCTTTGAGGTACTCCATCGAGATCTCCGAACGCGCGACGCCCTCATCGTCCGTGGCCAGTGCGACGGGTACGCCATATTCGATATAAGTCGCGAGCGGATGGCGAGGGCCAGAAATTCCGAGAATCAGATCGTTGCTCGACAGGCAGATCTCGATCATCACATTGCGGCGTGCCATTTCTTTCAAAAGTTCATATGGATCGGTTTCGTGCATGACGTCCACACCGTGCCCGATGCGTTCTGCTCGAGCAACCATGACAGAGTCGCGAATGTGAAACATCAAGCCGTCAGGCGTAACCAGACCGGGAGCCAGTTCACCTGCATGCAACGCGACTTTGGCTCGTGGATAAAGCGGCCGCAGAAACTGCAACATCTGCATGTGGAGCGCAAAATATTGCATCGAATTAAGACCGTCCTCACCCTGCACCAAATTCGTTGCCACGACCTTTGATTGTGGATCGTTCGCGAGGGCAAGACCTGTAACCATCTGCGCGTAGACCTGACCCAGCGAGCTGTTTCGTGATACCTGGGCGACATAGCGAGTAGTAACCAGGCAGCCCACGTCCGCTTGCGGCGTGCCACACTTCAGGATCTGATTCTTCTGGGCCTCCATGTCCTGGATGTTCTTGATGCCAACTACGGCGGCATTGTCGATTCCATTTGCTTTCAGCTTGTTCAGCGTGCTTTCGAAGTTTCCATCCCACCCGACCTTTTCTCCGATTTGACTTGAAACCACACCCGTCGGCGTACCGTCCGGAGTTAACATCAGCTCCATGTAAAAAACTCTTCCGCGAGCAGCACTCTTCACAGCCTCGGCCAGCATCTTGCCGCTGTTGTCGTACGTAGCCGCGCCAAACTTGCCGAAAGCATCGAAGAAATGATCGTGCCCGCTTTGCCCGGAGAGCTGCCAGTTGCGCATGGACCATGCATCGACCATCTGACGGTAGAGCACTGAGTTTGTCAGCGCAGTATTCGCCGGTGTTTGTCCGGTGTTGCACGTGGATGGCGAGGCCGGGACGGCGAGTGCCATAGTACCGTTATTGACGCACAATCCTTTTTGTGCCGCCCATTCAATGTAATGCTCGGCGTAAACCGCACCGGAAAGGTGATTGTGTAGATCTCCGCCTTTCGGCATCTTCAGCAGAAAGGCCATTTGCTTCGGCGGTGACTTTCGGATCGATTCGAAGTAGCTGGCTGTTTTTTGTTCGGGCGCCCGGGATCTGACGTTGGTCTGTGCTGACAACGTCAAACCGGTTGACAGGAGAACTACTAAAGTCCATGCGATCTTGCGTCGAAGTACCGTTACTGAAGAGAACATTGGTGAGTTCCTTCTAGAGGTTTAAGAGAACAACAGAGACTTATACTACGGAGCAGTGTGACGAAAGAAGCAATTGAAGCTAAAATTTGAATACCCCTAAACAATTATTTCAGCGGCATGGAAAGGCAGGAAACTGTGATGGTCCACGAAACGATCGATGGCACATACCGGCAAACCAATCTAACGAATGAGTCGTCCCAATACCTGGCTAAGCGTGAAGAGTTACGTCTCGCGGAAATTGAATTGATGCGACAGCGTGAACGTGTAGCCGAGCTGCGCCGCGGTCTTCCACAGGGCGCGCCGCTTCAGGACTACGAGTTTCTTGAAGGTCCGGCATCGCTGAATGCCGGCGACGAACCGGTCACGAAAGTTCGTTTGAGCGAATTGTTCACGGTGCCGGATCGTCCCCTCGTGATCTATCAGTTCATGTTTGGAAAAAAACAGACCAAAGCTTGTCCGATGTGCACCGCCTGGATCGACGGTTTCAATGGCGTTGCGCATCATCTGGCTCAGAATGTTGACCTCGCGATCGTCGCCGCGGCCGACCCGTCGACGTTACGTTCCTTTGCACGGGATCGGGGTTGGGACCGGTTGCGTCTGCTAAGCGCCGGCGAAAGCACTTTCAAATACGATCTGGGCAGCGAAGATCGCGAAGGGAATCAAGACTCGACGTTTTCGGTTTTCACTCGCGACAGTGACGGCACGTTGCGTCACTACTACAGCGCTCACCCATGGTTGGGTCACGACATTAAAGAGCGCGGCATCGACGAGCTGAGCCCAATTTGGAATGTGCTGGATTTGACGCCGCAGGGTAGGGGAACGTTCTATGCGTCGCTCGGCTACGGCACGAAGGTTCAAGTGGCGAAGCCGTAGCGAACTTTACAGGATTGACAGGATTTACTCGATTGACAAGATGATCTTGTAAATCCTGTTAATCGTGCAAATCCTGTCCAAAAAAACAGCCAGGCACCTTTGCCACTCCAGACTGACATGAGACCGTCGCCCCCTACTCGGTTAGTATTTTTATTATTCGCCACCACGATCTTTCTCAGCGCGCTCCTGCTGTTCTGGGTCCAACTGATAATCGCGAAGATGCTTTTACCACGACTCGGTGGAACTCCGGCGGTTTGGACCACCTGCATGCTCTTCTTTCAGGTCCTCCTCCTCGCGGGCTATTCCTACGTGGTGGCTACGACCGCGTGGATAGGACCACGCAAGCAGGCAGTGCTGCACGTCGTCGTCCTGGTTCTTTCAGCTCTTTACTTGCCATTGACACTCGTTGGAAGTTTTGGCTCCGTATCCGAACAAAAGTATCCGGCTCTCTGGCTCTTCGCTTACCTCCTAACCGCCGTCGGCTTGCCGGTTTTCCTCATTTCGACGACCAGTCCTCTATTGCAAAAGTGGTTCACGCGAACAAGTCACGTTTCCGCGAGTGATCCTTACTTCCTTTTTGCTGTTAGCAATGCAGGCAGTCTGCTGGCGTTGATCAGCTATCCGTTACTGCTGGAACCTAATCTTAAACTGTCTCGCCAGAGCCAACTCTGGGTTGTGGGCTTTCTGGTCTTCCTCGTGTTGAGCTTGGGTTGTGTGGTGCTGTTGTGGAAGTCGTCGCGAACTGAGACTGTGGATTTAACCGTTCAGAAGTCTCCACTACCCTATAAGCGACGACTCTATTGGATTCTCCTGGCCTTTATTCCGTCGAGCTTGCTGTTTGGTGTCACGAGTTACATCACGACTGAAATCGCTCCAACGCCTCTGTTATGGACCATCCCGTTGGCGCTTTACCTGGTGACGTTCGTGGTCGCGTTCGCCCGCAGAACTCTACTGTCCGAG
>Ga0111539_10010882_pt1 | contig 11450 bp, 7 predicted proteins | sample RhiMethybrSRZTD1_FD_79667 | JGI IMG/M metagenome (GOLD analysis project Ga0111539, IMG submission 79667) | Populus rhizosphere microbial communities from Tennessee, USA - Rhizosphere MetaG P. TD hybrid SRZTD1 (version 2) (version 2) | ecosystem: Host-associated > Plants > Roots > Rhizosphere >...
GCGGGTAATCCGGAGTTCTCTTTAGCCGGGATGGAGTTTCGTTTACGCACACCTGAATCCGAGATCGATTTCCATTCCCCACTGGTTGGGCCGCCTCACGTCTACAACACGCTGGCTGCCGTCGCCAGCGGGTTAGCGCTCGGCTACAGCCTTGAGGTGATTACCAAAGCGCTGGAGAAATGCACCGGGGCGCCGGGCAGATTCGAACGTGTACCGCATCAGGGTGACTTTGCCGTAGTTGTTGACTACGCGCACAGCGACGACGCTCTGCTGAACGTGTTGCGCTCGGCCCGCGAGGTGACGAAAGGAAGAATCATTACACTTTTCGGTTGCGGTGGGGCTCGAGACCGGTCGAAACGTGCGCCGATGGGTGAAGCCGCCGGCTCGTTGAGCGACGTGGTGATTCTCACCTCAGATAATCCGCGTACAGAAGATCCAGATCAGATTCTCGGCGACGCAGAAGAAGGAATTAAGAAGACTGGGAAGCCTTACGAGAAGATCGCCGATCGGCGCGAAGCCATTCATCACGCCATCGCCCAAGCTCGCACTGACGATCTGGTTCTAATCGCCGGCAAAGGCCACGAGGATTATCAAATCATCGGCCGCGAGGTTTTTCATTTCGACGACAAGGAAGTCGCTCGAGAAGCTCTTGATGGTCGGCCCTAGCCGACTACTGAAAAACGATTTGGAGTGCGGCGACTCGTCGCCGCTTTTGCGTTAGCACAGAAGCAAGTATTGAAATTAGTAGCAACTCTAACGTGCGGCCAAAGCGGCAACGAGTTGCCGCACTCCAAAATTACCGACTCCAGCAATTTGAATTTAGGTTTTGCAGCGGCCTGCTAGAGATTAGTGATAGTATCTGCCCCCGGTAACGCAGACAGTCTGGGTTTTGATGGAAGAGTGCGACCGGACTGTCTGCATTACAAGGCAAACGGTTCAGTCTTAGTCTCTTGTTAGTGCTTGCTCTGAGTCTTTCGAGTAATAAGCGAAACAGTGTCGAAAACTTCATCCGAAGGCCTGGTCCGCGGCATCCGCAAATGGGACCTTGTGGCCGTCGCTATCAACGCAGTTATTGGCGCGGGAATCTTCGGTCTCCCGGCCAAGGCCTATGACCTGATTGGGTCGTATAGCCTGTTTGCTTTCATAGCTTGCGCTCTGGTGGTAATGCTGATCGTTTTCTGTTTTGCAGAGGTCGGCAGCCGCTTTGACGCGACCGGCGGGCCTTATCTTTACGCGCGAGAGGCTTTTGGGCCGACGGTCGCGTTCGAAGTCGGATGGCTGATTTGGTTGGCGAGACTGACGGCGTTTGCGGCGAACTGCAATCTGATGGTGAGTTATATTGGCCACTTCTGGCCGGCCGCCAACTCGACACTTCCGCGGGCGTTGATAATTATTACAGTTGTGGTTGCCTTGACCGCGCTCAACATCACGGGCGTGCGTCAAGCGGCGATTGCCAGCGACATCTTTAGCGTCGGCAAGTTGGTTCCGATGCTGGTCTTCATTGCCGTCGGACTTTTCTTTTTGAATCCGCAGGCTTTCCACCTTGGCGCCCCACCTTCGAGCGGCGCGTTCTCGCAATCGGTGCTGCTGCTGATTTACGCATTTACCGGTTTTGAAATGGCGGCCATTCCCGCGGGTGAAACCGAGAACCCACGTCGAAACCTTCCGCGCGCCTTACTCATAGCGATTGGTGTGGTAGCGGTTGTCTACGTGCTCGTCCAGGTGGTTTGCATTGGCACGCTGCCGGGGTTGGGGAAGTCAGCCAAGCCCCTGGCCGACGCCGGGCAGCAGTTCATGGGCAATGCGGGCGGATCCCTGATTGCCGCGGGTGCAATCATCTCAATTGCGGGTAATTTGAATATTGTTCTGCTTTCAGGCTCTCGCGTTCCGTTTGCGATTGCTGAGCAGAATCAATTGCCGCCGTTTCTCGCACGGGTGCACCGGCGTTTCTTCACTCCGCATGTGGCCATTGTAATTACGGCGACGTTGATGTTGGTCCTGACCCTGAAAAGTTCATTCGTGCAGGCCTTAACCATCAGCACAATTGCCCGGCTGGTGATGTATGCAGCAACGTGTCTCGCGTTGCCGGTGCTGCGACATCGCAAAACTGCGCCGCCGATGCAGTTTCGTGTCCGCGGTGGAATCGTGATCGCCATTGCCTCACTGTTGCTGGCGGCGTGGCTTTTGACCAGCAACGTAATGACCGACTGGAGTGCCGGCAAAAAGTGGTGGGCTTTTGAAACCGTTCAAGCTGCCCTGGCAGGCGCCGTAGGTTTGGCGATCTATTTTGCTTATCGGCTTTATCGCGGACGTGCCTCGTAAACGACCCGACCGTCCATGATCGTCATGACGACCTTTGCCTTCTCAATTTCCTTCGGATCGATTTTGAAAATGTCCTGCGACACGATGACGATATCGGCGAGTTTGCCCGGCGCAATTATTCCTTTCTCGTTTTCCTGAAACTCTGCATAAGCTGAACCGACGGTGTATGCGCGCACAGCTTCTTCAACGGAAATCTTTTGCTCGGGAACCCAGCCAGCCGGCCGCTGGCCGTCGAGTGTGCGTCGGGTCACGGCCGCATAAATTGACAGCATTGGGTTTAGCGGCGCGACTGTCCAGTCGGTTCCAAACGCCAGCGTGACGTCCGCATCAAGCAGCGAGCGAAAGGCGTAAGTCGTCTGCGCGCGTTGCGGCCCGATTCGTTTCTCAGCCCAACGGCCATCGTCAATTGCGTGGTAGGGCTGCATCGAGGCAATCACCTGATTGCGGGCAAACCGGGCAATGTCCTGCGCTCTGAGGTGCTGCGCATGTTCAATGCGAAAGCGCCGGTCGCGTTCACCGTCTTCCCTGGCAACCTGCTCGTAGATTGAAAGGACCTGGTCGTTGGCGCGATCGCCAATAGCATGAATCAGCACCTGCAAGCCGGCCTGATCAGCGCCACGCACGCGCTCGAGCATCGCGCCGTCGGGAAACATTTCGTCACTGGGAATCCCGCTGGTATTTGGCGCGTCCAGATAAGGATCGAAGAAAAGGGCGGTCGTCGATCCCAAACTGCCATCGGCGAATCCTTTTAAGCCGCCGGTGCGGAGCATGGCGCTGCCGAAGTGTGCGCGGACGCCCGTGCGGGCCAGACGATCCCAATTCGGCAAAGGCCAGACCGCGTAGATTCGTGTCTTCAGCTCTCCTCGATCTAAAAGCGTTTGATAAACGCCGACATCAACGCCTGCCGACATGTCCTGCACGCTGGTCACTCCAAGGCTCGCCGCGTGATTAGTGGCGGCGCGGGCGGCCGAGAGCTTCTCTGCAAAACTGGGCGTGGGGATCACTTTCCAGACAAAACTCTGCGCTGCATCTTTCAGTACCCCGGTCGGCTCGCCAGTCGTTGGATCGCGGACGATAACGCCGCCATCAGGATCTTTCGTTGCCCTGGTAACCCCTGCAAGTTTCAAGGCGACGCTGTTCGCGAGAGCCATGTGTATGTCGAGCCGATTCACAAACACCGGCGTATTCGGCGTGTAGCGATCGATCAATTCTTTTGTCGGCAGATTGGCTTCAACCCAGCTCTCGTGATCCCAATCACCACCGGTTATCCAACGCCCTGGCGGGACCTTTGCCGCAAAATCGCGAACCCGTTGAGCGAACTCGTCCGGCGATTTGGCGTCGCGCAAGTCCACGCTCGAAAGTTGAAAGCCGCCGGACATGAAATGAACATGCGCATCGTTGAAACCTGGCAGCACGAGCCGGCCCTGCGCGTCGATCGTCCGGGTGTTGGTTCCGCTGAGCTTTTTGATCTCATCGTCCGCACCCACGGCGATGATGCGTCTGCCGAGAATTGCAATCGCTTCGGCGGCTGGTTGAGGCGCAGTCATCGTACGAACGTTGGCATTGACGATAATCAGGTCTGCAGCCGGCGCAGGTTTGGCACCATGGGTGACGAGATTGGTTGACATGACAGGAATCAAGAGAAACGGGTAAAGAAGAAGTTTTCTACTTTTGGAGACGCGGCACCCAATACCGGGAGCGCGGGCGCCCTCGCCCGCAAAACGCAGCATGCGACGCAAGCTCGATTCTCAAAAGGGTCCTTTGCACTCCAAACGGTTCGCGCTGCGCGCTCATTGCGGGCGAGGGCGCCCGCGCTCCCAGTATTGCGGCTCGATCCATCGTTATCACACCGGGTTCTGACGCGCGGTGGCGTAGTGTATCATCGCGTTAATAACTGTGACAGATCGGTGATGGCAACCAGCGAGCAACAAATCGAAACACATGACGAGCTAATCGATGAACTGCGAGAGATCGTCGGCGATGAAGGCGTCCTCTCAGAGCCCGACGAGCTTCTGGTTTACGAGTGCGATGGCCTGCCGCAGCACAAGCACCCGCCGCGCGCAGTAGTCTTTCCGACTTCGACCGAGGAAGTCTCTGAAGTTCTAAAACTGCTTTCGGAGGAAGGCGTCAGCTTTGCGCCGCGCGGCGCCGGCACCGGCTTGTCCGGCGGAGCTCTGGCGATCAATCGCGGAGTGGTTATCGAATTAGCGCGCATGCGCGGAATTTTGAAGATCGACCCTGACAATCGAATCGCGGTGGTCCAGACTGGTTTGGTAAACGCACAGCTTTCGCGAGCAGTGGCTCCGTACGGCCTCTATTACGTTCCCGATCCATCGAGTCAGCCGTCATGCACGATCGGGGGAAATATTGCTGAGAACGCCGGCGGCATTCATTGTCTGAAGTATGGGACGACGACCGATCATGTCCTCGGCGCGCGAGTAGTTTTGTCTGACGGATCGATCGTTGACCTTGAGGCGAATATGCCGGGCCTCGATCTTCTGGGAGTATTTGTCGGGTCAGAAGGAACGTTCGGCATTGCGACTGAAGCCACCTTGAGGTTGCTGCCAATTCCGCCCGCGATCCGTACGCTGCTGGCTGATTTCGCTGACGTTGACGATGCCAGCCGCGCGGTTTCGGCAATCATTGCGGCGGGTATGCTGCCGGCGGCGCTGGAAATGATGGACAACGAAATTATTCGGGCCGTCGAGGCCAGCGTCTTCACTGCCGGATTACCCGTTGATGCGCAGGCCGTCTTGCTGGTTGAGCTCGATGGCATCGAAGCCGGCATCGACGATGACGCTGAGAAGGCCGAAGCAATCCTGCTCGAACATGGCGCGCGTTCGGTGCGCCGCGCGGCCGACGAAAATGAAAGAAAGAAATTGTGGGCCGCGCGCAAAGGCGCGTTTGGCGCCGTCGGCCGGTTAAGCCCGGACATCATGATTCAGGATGCCGTCGTGCCGCGCTCGCGTCTGCCTGAGGTCCTCGCGGAAACCTATCGCATTAGCGCTCGATACAAAATCAAACTTGCCAACGTGTTCCACGCGGGTGACGGCAATCTGCATCCGTTAATTTGTTTTGACCTTCGCCGCGGCGATGATCTCGAACGCGTGCGTCAGGCTGGCCGCGAGATTATGGAAACGTGTGTTCGCGCCGGTGGGTCGATCACTGGTGAGCACGGAGTTGGCTTGGATAAGAGCGGTTATCTGCCGTTGATTTTTTCTGACGACGACATGGAAACCATGTTGCGTGTACGGGCCGCGTTCGATCCTTCAGGTCTTTGCAATCCGGGCAAGATTATTCCGATGCCGCGGGGTTGTGGCGAGGGAAGAGCCGTGGCCACGCAGCAAGTGTCAGAAGCGGGAGCGGTAGCGACGGCGTCACCTCAGAGTAACGGCGACAAGAACGGTTTACCCCGGCCGGTGGATTCCCGCGCCAGAACATCACCGAAACTTCGCGTGGCCGAACGGCTTAACGAAGTCCGCATGTTGAATGAACTGAAGGGAATCGTGGGCGCGGCAAATGTTAAGAGGCTCTTCGATAACGACGCGATCGCCAAGAGGGAATTTGCTTCGGACAACTCCGCAGCGCTGGTCGTAACTCCAGAAGCCGCGGCTGACGTTTCAGAGGTGCTGAAATTGGCGCGGCGCGAAGGGCTCTCTGTGGTGCCCGCCGGAAATTTGTCCTGGATCGACGTTGGCAACCGGGTTGCCGAAGTTGATCTGATTCTGAGCACCCGACGAATGGCGCATATGATTCGGCACGAACCTGCCGATCTGGTGGCCACGGCTGAAGCAGGAATGACTCTGACTGAGTTTCAAAAGCGACTTGGCGAGCGGGGGCAATGGTTGCCGGTAGATCCTCCTGACGATGGGACAGCCACGCTCGGCGGAATTGTAGCCACTGGTTTGACTGGTCCACTGACGGCCGGTTTCGGTGCGTTGCGCTCGTTTGTTATTGGTTTACGAGCAGTGCTCGCCGACGGTCGATCCATCAAAGCGGGCGGCAACGTCGTGAAGAATGTCGCCGGTTACGATCTCTGCAAACTATTTACCGGAAGTTGCGGCAGCCTGGGCGTGATCACGGAACTTACTTTCAAGCTGCGGCCTTTACCCGGTGAGAGCCGAACGATTGTGGCGTCCGGAAAGCTGGATTCGGTAATCCAGTCGGGCCGTCTGATTGCAAATCAATTCTCGCCCGTCGCGATTGAAGTGGTTTCCTCCGGCCTTGCCGCGCAACTGGCGGATGCTACGAAACCGGGCGGCTTCGGATTGTTAGTGAGATTTGCTGGTTCGGCGCGCGCCACCGTGACGCAAACTGCGCAGGCGTTAAAGCTCTTGCGAGATGCCGGCTTGCATTGCGAAACCTTTGACGATGATCTGCCGCTTTGGCGGGGTGTGAGGTCGGCGGGCTCAGAGGCTTCGCGCGACATTAGTTGGCGCGTGACAGTGCGACCGGCGGATTTGCCGGCGTTGACGAGTGACCTTTCGGAACTTGAGGAGGACGAAGCGTCGCACGTCCAACTTCAATGGCATGCAGGTTTGAGCGACGGGCGATTGCGAGCGAGCGCGCGAGCTCCGGTCTATCCGGGCGAAACTACGCGCGCGCTTGAACGGTTACGACAAAGAGCGGAAAATCTCGGCGGAAAGCTGCTGATCGAAAGAGCGCCCATCGAAATCAAGAACGAAATCGATAGCTGGGGAAGTTTTGGCTCAGCGGCGGAGTTGACGAAACGCGTGAAGTATCAACTCGATCCGGAAAATGTCTTATCGCCGGGAAGATTTTGAGGATGAGTTTTACAAGTTATTCAAAACAGTTCGCTCAGCCAGGATCGAATTGCCGGGCTTTGATTCAAAGGCTGTTATTCACACCGGGCTTCAGCCCGGTGAGCGAGGGCCACGAATGATAAAAAAACCGTTTTCAACGGTTTTTGGTCTGGCTGTTGGCGTAACTTCTTCGAGCTCAACCGTTCAAGCGGGCGGTGAAGAATACGAAACCGTTAAAACGGTTTCATGGATCTATCCTCGCTGGTCACCGGGCTAAAGCCCGGTGTGAATGAGAGGAAACTATTCGGACTTTTGAGGCACGCCGGATTGCCGGCGTCGACGCATTGAGGCGCGGTTCTCTTTGTTTATTGCATATTGAGGAAAATCTCATGAAAACGTTAGCTTGGTGGCATCTTCGGCTGATCTCAACGACCCTTCTGTGTGCGGCCGTAATGACTCCCGTACTCTTCCGGACGCCACTTCAAATCAACACCACGCTCGCCGCGTCCCGCGAACCGGTACGTGCGCGTCACGCCATCGTCGCTTCGACCAATGAAGTCGCTTCAAAAGTGGGGGTGGACATCATGAAGCGGGGCGGCAATGCGGTCGATGCTGCGATAGCCGTGGCGTTCGCGCTGGCGGTGACGCACCCGGCCGCAGGCAACCTCGGTGGGGGCGGTTTCATGATGATTCGTCTGAAAAACGGCCGCACGACCGCAATCGATTACCGCGAGATGGCCCCGGCGGCGGCGACGCGAAATATTTATCTCGACAAGAACGGCAACGTGATTCAAGGCGAAGGTGGTTCGATTGAAGGCTATCGCGCGGCCGGTGTTCCGGGAACAGTCCGAGGAATGGAACTGGCGCTGAAGAAGTACGGTTCAGGAAAACTCTCGTGGGCGCAATTGGTTGAACCGGCCCGCCGGCTGGCCGCAAATGGATTTACCGTGACTCGATCATTAGCGCGGTCGCTACGTACCAAGCGAGACATTCCTCGGGGTGACGAAGTGATAGAGGAAGATCATTATTACCTCGGGAAGTATCCCGAGACGAAGCGAATCTATCTCCGGAACGGCAACTTCTATAACGAGGGCGACATTTTCCGGCAACCAGACCTCGCAGCTACATTCGCGCGCCTGCAGCGAGGCGGACCAAACGAATTCTACGAAGGTCAGACGGCGCGGCTGATCGCCGCGGACATGAAACGCAACAATGGTTTGATGACCCTCGATGATCTGCGGGGTTACGTCGCGAAGGAGCGCGAACCGTTACGGGGCAACTATCGCGGTTACGAGATCGTGTCCATGCCGCCACCGTCGTCGGGCGGCGCCGTTCTCATCGAAATGCTGAACATCCTGGAAGGTTACGATCTGAAAAAAATTGATTGGGCTTCGTCCGAGCGTTATCACCTGATGACCGAAGCCATGCGCCGCGCCTTCGCCGATCGGGCTGAGTACATGGGCGATACGGACTTCGTCAAAGTTCCGATTGCCGGTCTGATCGATAAGAAGTACGCGGAGCAACTTCGCAGCACCATAAATCGGGACAGAGCTTCAACCAGCGAGCAGGTGAAGGCCGGGAAGCCGCTCGGCTATGAGTCTGAAGAGACGACTCACTTCACCGTGGTTGATGCGGAAGGAAACGCGGTCGCTAACACTTATACCCTGAATAATTCGTATGGTTCGGCGGTCGTGGCGAAGGGCACCGGCATCATCATGAACGATGAAATGGACGACTTCGCCGCCAAGCCAGGCACGGCTAATCTTTATGGCTTAATCCAGGGCGAGCGCAACGCCGTTGCGCCGCGCAAGCGCCCGCTGTCAGCGATGACGCCAACGTTTGTTTTGCGCAAGGATGGCAGCCTCTGGTTTACCGTTGGCAGTCCGGGTGGTCCAACAATCATCAACACGGTACTCGACGTGATCACTAACGTGATTGACTACAACATGAACATCCAGCAGGCGATTGACGCGCCGCGCATTCATCATCAATGGCTGCCGGACGAGTTGGTTTATGAGCCTTACGGCTTGTCAGGGGACACGCAGCGCGCGCTGGTCGGGCGCGGACATAAACTGGCTAAGAAGCCGCGTTACCTCGGCGATTGCGAAGGGATCATGATTGAAGAGAAGACCGGCATGCGGTTGGGGGCGACCGATCCGCGCCGGAGTGATGGGTTGGCGGTGGGGTATTGACGAGTGTTCTTTACCGGTAAGAAGACTCGAGCCAGGAAGAGCCCCGAGAAGGTTGAGCGCGGTCACTGGCCTGCCGTACTTATGGGCCTCGGCCTTCTTGCTGTCTTCTGCTTATTGTTCTTCTATATCTGGGGTGGTCGCGCGACCAGTTCAGACTATGAGGGCAAGATTGTCGATCGGTGGGCGGACCATTCAAACACGGAGCAAGGTGGACGGCCTTTTTTCCGCTTGCTCGTCGAATCGAATGATGGGAAGCGCTTTACGGTAAGAGTTGAGCCAACTGTTTATGAAGCGGCAAGGGTGGGGATGAGAATCAAAAGCCGATCGGGACAAGTGGTCCTGATAGATACTGATCAGAATCAATCCGGCAACAGGTGACCTCAATACCGACGTCATGAAATTTAGCGAACTGATTAGGCTGCTTGAAAAAAACGGATTTCAACTCCTGAAGGAAAAAGGTTCGATCCGTTACTATTCAAAGCTGGGGTACCCTCGCCTAATAAGAGTTGATTTTCATGGTGCAAAGGAAGTCCCTAAGGGCACATGTCATGCTATTCTTAAGGCAGCGGGGATTAAGGAAGGTAATTACGGGAAATGATTGATCTGAAGTACTCGCTAATAGTCGAAGCCACCGCAGATCCGAACTTTTTTGGATTCTATTCACCAGATCTTGAGGGGTTCACCGGAGTGGGACACTCAATAGAAGATTGTCTCTACAAAGCTAAATGGGGAATGGAAGAGCATGTCGCACTGCTTAATGAACAGAGACTACCCGTACCCGATATCAATCCAAATCCTACTGTAATTGTGCAAAACGAAGCAGAGCTAGCCCCGGCCGCTTAGCTTCATCCAGAAGCATGGCTGCCGACTTATCAAATCTCTCAACGGTTCTTTCCACCGAAGAAGAAAAACTCCTCGCCTGCGTTCACTGCGGTCTTTGTCTCGAGGCCTGTCCTACTTACGTCATCACCGGCGATGAGAACGATAGTCCGCGCGGTCGCATTTACTTAATGCGTGCCGTGAAGGAGAAGCGGCTCGCGGTTGATTCGGTGGCCTTTGAAACACACATTGACCGCTGCCTCGGGTGTCGCGCGTGCGAATCGGCCTGTCCGGCAGGCGTTGAGTACGGGCATTTACTCGAGGCGGCACGTTCAGAGATTGCCCGAGGGAAAACCAAACCAACCGGCGTCTACCGTTTGTTCTATTTCGGTTTAAAGCACGTCTGGTCCCGGCCCGGAAGATTACGAGCAGCGTTTACTCTCGGGCGGCTGATGCGCGATTCGGGAATTGCCCGCCTGCTGATGAGGACCGGGTTTGCCGGTAGCATCTCGAAGAAGTTTGAGTTTGGGCTGGCCTTGCTTGTTGGGTCGGCGGAGGCCCTGGGTCATGACACAGGGACGAACCGTTCTAAGGATACGGCCGCTCCGACAGAGGGCGTTCCGGTCATGCTCTTCAAGGGCTGCGTCACCGAGGCTCTTTTCAAAAGAGTAAACGACGCGACCAGCAGGGTCCTGAAGGTAAATAGTTGTGGTGTCAGAGCGCCCGACGCACAGGTCTGCTGCGGCGCTCTGCATGCACACGCCGGTGATCTGGAAGGCGCTCGCAAGTTAGCGCGCCAAAATATTGACGCCTTCAATGAAAACGATGCGCCGGTAGTAACCAATGCCGGCGGCTGCGGCGCGATGTTGGCATCGTACGGGCATCTGCTCGCAGATGACGAAGCTTATGCCCAAAAGGCAAAGAGATTTAGCGAGCGGGTACGGGACATCGGTCAGCAACTCGAATCTATTGGTTTCCGCAATGGCGCTTATTCCGGATCGGAGCGCACCACCTATGATGCTTCCTGTCATCTTTTGCACGGACAGCATGCATCGGTTTCGTCCATGAAGATGCTTTGGGCGATTCCTGATTTGAATTTCGCACCGCTGAAAGACAGCGAGGTCTGTTGCGGTGGAGCTGGTGTTTACAACTTATTGGAACCGGAACTGTCTGAGCAGATCCTGGCTGACAAAATTCGAAACCTCGAGCAGTCAGGTGCGACCATCCTGGCGACTGGAAATCCGGGATGTCATATGCAAATCGCTGCGGGCGCAAAAATGGCGGGATTGAATTTACAGGTTTGCCATCCGGTTGAGTTGCTGGATGAATCGTACCGGCGCGCTGGATTTTATGA
>Ga0111539_10010885_pt1 | contig 11448 bp, 8 predicted proteins | sample RhiMethybrSRZTD1_FD_79667 | JGI IMG/M metagenome (GOLD analysis project Ga0111539, IMG submission 79667) | Populus rhizosphere microbial communities from Tennessee, USA - Rhizosphere MetaG P. TD hybrid SRZTD1 (version 2) (version 2) | ecosystem: Host-associated > Plants > Roots > Rhizosphere >...
CAACGAGGAATGAGGAATGAGCACAATCAAACCCTGAAGGGATTTACTATTAGCCCCGGTGAATCCGGAGAAGAGGATCGATAAACGCCTCGATCGCGCCACGACAAACAATAATCGACGGAAAAATCATGTTGTGGCGCGAAATCGAAGGCGTTCCATTTCGGGTCAGAGAACGATAGGAAACATCATTTTCTGTAATCGACGATCAATGGAGTCATCCCATCCAACGCAAAGGGACTTTCTTAATTTATTTGCACATTTATTTATATGGACAAAACCGGGTGAGGGATAGAAGCGAAAACCCTCCGATGACCTGTGCGAGAGCCTCGCGCGTATTGGTAGGGTTGTAGCGAATAGCCCCTCCTACGCGAGACGCTTGCGCCACCGCTAAAGCCCCGATAATTATCGGGGCACACGCGGTCGGCGGGCGGGCCGTCCCGATAATTATTGGGACGGGGACACGCCGAAAATGTTTATCACTGTTCAGCTAAACATCACCTATTTCGAAATTCCTATGTAAGCAATTCAATTAATTCCTTGTCCTCTTCATCCAGGAGCTGGATGGGTTTGTATCCTTCAAAGTTCGGAATGCTTCGGTCAGCGCCGGCTTCCAATAACATCCTGACACACTCGATCTGATGATGAAGGTTTTGTCCTTCGCCAAACTTATATCCATGAATTGCCCAGAACAGTGGTGTGGAATGAAAATCTATACAAAGCTTGTTGATGTCGGCGCCTTGTTCAATGAGCCTCTTTACCAAAACGTCCCTGCCACACCATGCAGCCCAATGAACCGCCGTGCCACCATGACAACCAGCGTGATGAATATTGGCGCCATGATCGATATAAAGTAATCCAACCTTGTCCGCGCTGAGGCTTGATGCTGCTATTAATGGTGTATCTTTTTTTTCAATGAGCATTCCCCCGTCCCGATGGCCATCGGGATCGGCGCCGTACTCCAGGAATATCTTTGCCATTTCAACGGCCTCGAGGTCGGTGTATTTTTTTTCAAAGACGCCGTCGCATATTCTATGTAGTGGATGAGCTTTCGTGGAGTTTGCGTCATCGTAAGGAATACCTTCGTTCGCGAAATGGGGTTGCTCGTTCAGTAAACTACGCAATCCAGCCAGATCCTTGTTGTTGATGAGTATTCTCAATTGCGAAGGCATAGTGCAAATATAATCTTGATTGTTGAGGTTAACGTTGATTAACGGTTGTTGTTTGCAATTCGAGAGCTACGTTCTATTCATTTCACCCGAAATTATTTGACCTCCGATTTCGCGCCACAAGACAATATTCCTTCGATCATAATTCGGTGTGGCGCGACTCTGCCCGCGATTCCATTATCCCCGGGTTGCACCCGGGGCTATTAAGCTTTAGCCCCTTCAGGCCTTTATCCCCGCCTTCGCCGCTCCTTCTCTGGGCTCCAGCAAGTCTCATCTCCTCACTATTTATCTCCTTACCTTCTCAACATCCGTCTCATCTTTTTATCTTCTCATATTCTATCTTCTATCTTCTATCTTCTCCTCGTCTCCACATTCTCAATTATATTTGGCTTCTCATTTTCAACAACGAAAAACTCACACCATGGAATACAGACAACTAGGAGGCTCCGGACTTCGTGTCCCAGTCCTGAGTTTTGGAACAGCAACTTTTGGGGGAGGCAGCGAATTTTTTAAAGCATGGGGTTCAACGCAAGTCTCTGAAGCTACACGACTTGTAGACCTTTGTCTCGATCACGGCATCAATTTGTTCGACTCGGCAAACGTTTACTCGACTGGATTATCCGAACAGATCTTTGGAAAGGCTATAAAAGAGAAACGCAATAAGATGCTTATCTCAACAAAGGCCACGTTTCCTATGAGCAAGGATGTCAACGACTTCGGATCATCGCGACTTAATCTGATCAAAGCGTGCGACGAAAGTCTCAAGCGGCTGGAGATAGACCACATCGACATCTACCATATGCACGGGTTTGATGCCAACACACCAGTAGAAGAAACGTTGAGCGCGCTTAACGATCTGGTCAGGAGCGGCAAGGTCCGATACATTGCATGTTCAAACTTTTCAGGGTGGCATTTGATGAAATCGCTTTCAATCTCGGAGCGTTACGGTTGGTCGAAGTATATCGCGCACCAGGCATATTATTCTTTAGTTAACCGCGACTTTGAATGGGAACTCATGGGCCTTGGTATGGATCAAAATGTTGGGACTATCGTATGGAGTCCGTTAGCAGGTGGTCTGCTGACTGGGAAATACCGTCGCAATATGCCGCCCCCTGACGCAAGGATATCACAGGGTGGAAGTCCCATACCAAGCCAGGTGATTTCACAGGAGTTATTGTTCAAAATAGCGGACGCACTGGACGAAGTCTCAAAAGAAACTGGAAAAACGATCGCACAGGTTGCCTTGAATTGGCTGCTTCAACGACCAACTGTCGACAGTATTCTTTTTGGAGCAAGAAACGAGGAGCAGCTCAAACAAAATCTTGGCTCAATTGGATGGAATCTGACCGTCGACCAGGTGAAAAAACTCGACGCGGCAAGTGATGTTCCAGCGGCCTATCCGTACTGGCATCAGCGGCAATATGCGATCTTAAATGCTGCGCCAAAACTGTATTCAACGTTTACTCCTGAATAGTTATGAAGGTATTGGTTTGTGAGGATGATATGATCGCCCAAAAAGTAATACAGGTGTCGCTGGAAAAACAAAATGCTGAGGTAATTAGCGTTGCCGACGGTCGCAAGGCATTTCAGTTTCTGAAGGAAAATACCGTGGATCTTATAATTACTGACATTCATATGCCTTACTTCAACGGCGATGATATCCTGCGACTTGTTAGAGAGGAACAACGTAAAGCTACACCTATCATCATGATATCTTCAGACACAGAGGAGGAGGTTATCGCTCTTGCCCTCCGCCAGGGTGTGAATGACTTCATCAAAAAGCCCATCGATGCAATAAGCCTTGAAAAAAGATTGAAAAAGTTCTTTAAGTAGAGACTTTTCCACATTAATCAATTATTACCCTCCATTTGAACTCATTCCCAGTTCGTTGTCGGAATAACTACGTGTTGCAGTAACCATTTGTGAAAATGGAAGTATCCCTTACGAAGTTTTTTCTATGAAAAAACACGGCGACTAAAAACCGCCGATTCAACACAAAATACTGACAGCCTGTGACCGTTTGCTACAATGGGCAAACGTCGAATTCGATATTGGCCACTTAGAATATTTTCACTTTAGACATAAATACCATGATAAAGAATTTTTTTACGCTGGCTATCCGGAATCTGTTGAAGAGGAAAGTGTATTCGTTCATAAACATCTTTGGCCTTGCCATTGGTGTGGCCGTCTGTCTGGTCATCTTGAAATATGTGGATTTCGAATTGAGCTACGATTCATTCCACGAAAAAGCACCTCAAATACATCGTACCACCACGACAAACTATCGCAATGGCGAGCTTAGAGGGACCGGAATATTATCGGGTTATGCACAAGGTCCGGCAATGGTTGCAGATTTGCCGGAGGTAAAATCATATGTACGGACGCATCCGATGTATGGTGGAGCTGTTTTCACGTTCAAAAGAGAAGTGGGTGACCCATCTTCATTTCATGAAGACAATAATACACTATGGGCGGATTCGACCTTCTTTGACGTTTTCACCTTCAAGGCTGTTGAAGGCGATCTGAAGGCGGCGCTGGACAGGCCAAACACAATCGTTCTCACGAAGAAGGCGGCTAGTCGTTACTTCAAGCCCGATGAAGACCCGTTGGGTAAAATTATTGAAGTAGCGGGAGGCTGGTCCGATGGAAGCTTTGAGGTTACGGCGATAATCGAGGATGTGCCCGGAAATTCCCATTTTAATTTCCAATTCGTATTACCCATGCACAACTTGTTGAAAAACGGACAATATGCAGAAGACGAAGACAGTGGCTGGGGATGGAATAACTTCATAACCTACGTCGAACTGCATCCAGGCTCTGATGCAAAAAAAGTCGAAGAAAAACTGCCCGCATTCGTCGATAAATATCAGGGAAAAGACCTGGCTGAATCAAACAGCAAGAATGTGATTTCTTTGCAGCCGATCCTTTCCATTCACCTTAATCCAGGATTGAGACATGAATCTACCCCGACCGTTAGTTCCAGCACGATTTATTTTTTCGTTATAATCTCCATATTTATCCTTGCGATCGCCTGGGTAAACTATATCAATCTTTCTACAGCGCGTGCTATGGAGCGTGCAAGAGAGGTTGGAATTAAAAAAGCAGTAGGCGCATATCGAAGCCAGCTTATTTCGCAGTTTGCTCTCGAGTCCCTGTTAGTTAATTTCCTGGGGGTGACTATTGCTGTAGTCATCGCAATAGGGCTGTTGCCGGTGCTCGGAGAAATTGTCGGAAAGAATTTTTCCTTTGATTTTACCGACTGGCGATTCTGGTCGATACTCGTTGTTTTGTTTCTTACGGGGTCGTTGATATCGGGTGCATATCCTGCGTTTGTTTTATCCTCCTTCAATACCACGGAGGTTCTTAAGGGAAAATCGGAAAGGATCGCAAGGGGTTTTTCGCTCCGTAAAGCACTTGTCGTATTTCAATTCGCATCATCACTTATTCTTATCGCCGGAACGTTCGCGATCTATCGTCAGCTGATGTACATGCGCGATCAGCCGAAGGGTTTGACTATGGAACAGATGCTGATCATTAACGGGCCAAGCGTATTGGATCAAACCATTGCCAAGGAAAGGTTGACGTCGATGAAGAATGAGCTAAAGAAGATACCTGGAGTTATTAACGTAGCGACGTCTGCGGCAATTCCAGGTGGTGGTTATAACTGGGGTACAGGTATTCGTCGCGACGGCACGGAGAGAGAAGAAAGCAAGAGTGGAAGTATCGTCTGGGTTGATCCTGATTTTATAGAGACATACGGAATAACTGTTCTCGCAGGACGTCAATTCAATCCTGAGATCAAAAGCGACATGGAGTCAGTTTTGATCAACGAAGCAGCGATAGCTGCATTTGGCCTCGGCGATCCGGACAATGCGTTGAAAGAACATCTGATCCTCGGCGGGGACACAGTCGCAATATTAGGAGTACTAAAGAATTTTCATTGGACTTCGCTAAAGAGCGAACACACACCGTTCCTTTTTAAAGCGGATACAGTTTCCCGAAGGAATTACTCCATTCATCTCAGTAGTAATAACATGAATGAGATGATCAAAAAAGTGGAGGCAAAGTATAGTGAAATATTTCCCGGAAATCCTTTCGACTATTATTTCCTGGATGATTTTTTCAATAATCAGTACAAGACTGATCAACAGTTTGGGAAGATCTTTAGCTTATTTGCATTGCTCGCGATTATTATTGCGTGCCTGGGTCTCTGGGGCCTGGCCTCCTTTACAACAGCTCAGAAGCTGAAGGAAATTGGGATCCGTAAGGTGCTGGGTGCATCTGTTCAAAGTATCATGTCACAATTATCGTGGCAATTCCTAAAGCTCGTGCTTATCGCCAGCGTGGTAGCCTTGCCATTGGCATGGTATGGTGTGAATACATGGCTGGATAACTTTGCATTCAGGATTGGTCTGCAGTGGGATCTGTTGGTTGTCCCATTGGCGATCTTAACAGTGATTGCACTAGGTACCGTTAGCTTGCAGATACTACGAGGTGCCAGTATTAATCCTGCGAAAATATTACGCACAGAGTAGATCAAATCAGCACTATACCGGCCGCGAATCGACCCGCATCACCTTTTCGTGCAGAAAAGAAATTAGTATTGTTCTTAACGGTGCACAAGTTTGATACTTCTATTCGGGCCGGATTTACTCCGAAATCAAGAAGCTGAAACTCATTTGCCTTCCAGAGGTCGAGCTTTGCTTTGTTGTTAGGCTGTGGGATCATTAACTGATGACTGTTGTCAAACACGTTAATAACAGCCTCGACCACTTCTTCGCCAACTTCATAGGAATCCTGGCTTACAGAAGGTCCAATTCCAGCAACGATGTCTTCCCCCGTCGTTCCATAAGCTGTCTTCATCTCCTGTAGAGTGAGATCAAGGATCCGAGCAACGGTGCCACGCCATCCTGCGTGAACCGCTGCGATAACTTTATTTTTCCTGTCAAACAAAAGAATGGGAACACAATCTGCAGACATTACCGCAACACAGATACCGCGCTCTTTTGTTATCAATGCATCGGTGTTCATCAATTCGTCCTTTGTTGTTTGTCTTGAAACATGAACAATTCGCGTCTTATGTACCTGAGATGGCAAAAAAAGAGCGTGTTCCTCTACGCCCATGGCCGACGCTAGAAGTCTTCGATTTTCTTTTACTTCATTTTTATCGGGCGAGCTGGAATAGCTAAGTGTAAAACCTTTGCCCGTGTTAACGGTATTTCTATCGGTGACAAAATGTTTTATTGAGCCTTCGTTACCAAGCCCCTCAAACTGCCAAAGATGGAGATCATTTATTAGCGCTCTTTTCATCGTTCAATCGCTGTTCAATTTTTTCACTATTGCTTAATTGATCGGGAAATGCCAAGTTCCAGCCCTCTCAGCTCGGCAAGGCCGCGTAATCGTCCGATGGCCGAGTATCCTGGGTATGTCGTCTTTTTAAGGTCATCAAGCATTTGATGGCCGTGATCAGGCCTCATAGGTATTGAAACTCCCCGCCTGCGCATCATCAATACTATTTCTTTCACTACATCTGGCATATTAGCGTTGCCTTCGAGGTGGTTCGCTTCGTAAAAATTTCCTTCATCGTCGCGCTGAGTGCTGCGAAGGTGTAGGAAGTGAATATTATCGCCCATTCGCCGGATCATTCCCGTGAGATCATTGTCCGGACGAGCACCATATGAACCTGTACAGAAACAAAGACCGTTAGCTGGAGATTCACATGCCTTTAGCAACTCCATCGCATCTTTCTCTGAACTAACAATTCTTGGCAGACCAAGGATCGAATAGGGTGGATCGTCTGGATGAATTGCCATCTTAACACCTGCTTCCTCAGCTACCGGAACAATTTGTTTTAGAAAATAAAACAGGTGTGACTTAAGTTTATTGGCATCAATTCCTGCGTATTTCTTAAGTGCGTTGAGAATTTCGTCTGGTGTGAAAGGTATATCGCTACCAGGTAATCCCAATAGACAATTGCGATAGAGCTTTTTCTTTTCATCTTCGGTCATGCTTTTAAACCGGCTTGTAGCTTTCTCAATTTCTTCCTTCCTATAATCCTTTTCAGCGCCTGGCCTCTTCAGAAGGAACAGATCGAATGCTACAAAGGCCGCACGCTCAAAATATAATGCTCTGCTGCCGTCCGGCATGAGATATGAAATATCAGTCCGCATCCAATCAAGTATTGGCATGAAATTATAAGTCACGACTTTTAAACCGCATCGGCCTACGTTTCGCAAACTCTGTTTATAGTTTTCGATATGCTTCAGATAGTCACCGGTTTGTCTCTTGATATCCTCAGACACCGGAAGGCTTTCGATCACTGTCCACGTCATTCCCGCTTTTTCAATGACAGCCTTTCGCTTTTCAATCTCCTCCACCATCCAGATATCACCTACGGGAACGTGATGCAATGCTGTAACCACACCAGTACATCCAGACTGGCGGATATCAGACAAGCTTACCGCGTCATTTGGCCCGTACCAGCGCATTGTTTGTTCCATTAACATATTCGATATCTTTATTTGAATGATAAATCCGGCCCCAAATTATTCAATTTGAAGTAATAGGGGTTATGAATTTGTATTTACGTCTTATAATAATAGTATCTAGAATTATTATGTAAAATGTCGCACCCACACCTCACGATTAACCCACCTTCGCTGAAACAGCTTCGGCGGGCAGGCGGATTTCGACCATTCAAGTAAAACAGAGAGATTAAAGGCAAATTCTTTGCGCAATCGGTTGCTTACCAGGGGTTTATTTACAAAATTTAATTGGGCTGGCCTTCTTTGCAGAGCCAGGACAAAGCTATTTCTGAACGAACAATTTAAAATGCTCACATGAAAAAGATAAAAGGCTCATCGATTACCAGAAGAAAATTTATTGAATCTTCCGCAAAGGCTGCAGCGCTCACATCATTAACTCTCGGGTTTCCCTCGATTGTACCGGCGAGCGTGTTTGGAAAAAATTCCCCCAGCAACCGGATAAATATTGGTGCGATAGGAACTGGCCGCATTTCCCGTGACCACGACCTGCCTGGGGTGTGGAAGTTCGATCAGGCGCAGGTGATGGCCGTGTGTGACCTTGATAAGAAACGCGCCAATGATGCTAAAGTCCTTGTAAATAATTTTTATACTAAAAAAACTGGCAAACCTTTCGATGGAGTTGCTGTCTATAACGAGTACCGCCAGTTGTTGCAAAACAAAGATGTTGACGCCGTGATCATAAGTACTCCGGACCACTGGCATTCACTCATTGCCATAGATGCAATCAATGCGAAGAAAGATGTATATCTGCAAAAGCCTACATCATTAACCATTGCGGAAGGAAGAGCACTCAGCGACACCGTTAAGAAAAGCAAACAAATATTTCAGATTGGTAGTCAGCAGCGTTCATCTACTCAATTCAGATACGCGGCAGAGCTGGTACGCAACGGAAGGATTGGTGATCTCAAGACTGTACTTGTTGGACTGCCAGGAGATCCCTCAGGTGATGAAGAAGCGGAAATGCCAGTACCTCAAAACCTAAACTACGATATGTGGCTGGGTTCAACACCACAAGTATATTATACCGAGAAACGAGTTCATCCCCAAAATGATTATAGCCGACCCGGATGGCTTCGCTGCGAGCAGTTTGGAGCTGGGATGATCACTGGTTGGGGGTCACATCATATCGACTCGGCGCATTGGGGTATGGGCACTGAGCTGACAGGACCCGTAGAAGTTTGGGGTCATGCAGAATTCCCAAAGAGTGGATTGTGGGACGTTCACGGAATATTCAAAACGGAAGCACTATATGCCAATGGTGTGAAAATGGTCGTGAGCAATGAGCTTCCTAATGGTATACGCTTTGAAGGATCCAAGGGCTGGATCTTTGTAACACGCGGTAATTACCAGGCTACTGCGAGCGATCCAGTGGCGAATTCTGAGGGCGTAAAACCCCTCGAGGCGAGTGATCCTTCAATTATTAAATCTGTTATCGGACCTAATGAAATTCACCTTTATGAGAGTAAGGATCATCACGGCAACTGGCTTGAATGCATTAAATCACGGAAAGAAACAATTGCGCCGGTCGAGGTTGCGCATAGATCATGCTCCGCATGTCTAGTTCATCATATTGTAATGAAGCTGGATAGAAAAGTATACTGGGATCCGGTAAAAGAACAATTTAAGAATGATGACGAAGCAAATAAAATGCTTTCTCGTCCACAGCGCTCACCCTATACGCTAAAGACATAAGCAGTTAAAATATTCTTTTATTTAAGTAACGAATTATCGAATAAATGAAAAGTAATCATAAACTTTCAGACGCTTCAACTATGTCCTGGATGAGCGTTTTGTCGGCCTGTTCAGTATTATTTCTAGTAGTATCCTGTCAATCCAAAAAACCTGCAGAAGAAATGAGCCGTCGACCAGTTCGTTTAATAACCGTAGATCCAGGCCATTTTCATGCCGCGTTGGTTCAAAAATCAATGTATGAGGACGTGGATTCGGTAGTTCACGTATATGCGCCGGGTGGTAAGGATGTGGAGCTTCACCTTGGAAGGATAAATAATTTTAACACGCGTGCAGAGGATCCGACAACCTGGAAAGAAGAAGTATACACAGGTGACGATTTTTTTGAAAAGATGCTGGCCGACACCGTGGGAAATGTTGTAGTCCTTTCCGGAAACAACCGTAAGAAAACAGAATACATCTCACGATCCCTTGACGCGGGCCTTAATGTCCTGGCGGATAAGCCTATGGTTATCAACAGTGCCGGTTTTGAAATGTTAAAGACAGCGTTCGAAACAGCCAAAGAGAAGGACCTTCTGTTATATGATATTATGACTGAACGTTTCGAGATCACGACGATTCTTCAAAAAGAGTTGGCAACGATCAGCGACGTTTTTGGGACGCTTGAGACCGGATCTCCAGATAACCCTTCCGTGACGAAAGAAAGCGTGCATCATTTTTATAAATACGTCTCTGGTAGTGTGCTTACAAGGCCCGCATGGTTTATGGATGTAACTCAGGCCGGCGAAGGGGTCGTAGATGTAACGACACATCTCGTGGATCTGGTGCAATGGGAATGTTTCCCAGAGCAGTCATTAACCTATAACGATATCGAAATAATTTCAGCCAAGAGATGGCCAACGAAGATGACACGAAGTGAATTCGCAGCGATCACCAAAGTAAAGGAGTTTCCCGAGTACCTTAAGCCATATGTCGTCAATGACTCAGTACTAAATATTTATTGCAATGGAGAGATCAACTATAAGATCAAAGGTGTACATGCAAAAGTGTCTGTGACGTGGGCATACCGCTCCCCTGGCGATGGTGGCGACACACATTACTCGATTATGCGGGGAACAAAATCTGACCTGGTGATCAGGCAAGGTGCGGATCAACAATTCAAGCCCACATTATATATTGAGCCAAAAGGCAAGGATGCAAAATTTGAAGCGGTGTTGACGGAGAAAATGAAAAGTGTGGAAGCAAAATATCCTGGTGTTTCAATTAAGAAGATCGCAAAGGGTTGGGAGGTGGATATTCCTGCAAATTACAAGGAAGGTCATGAAGCGCATTTTTCCCGTGTAATGGAAAAGTACCTTGAGTATCTCAAGAACAAAAATATGCCTGCATGGGAAGTTCCCAATATGTTAACCAAGTATTACACTACAACAAAAGCGCTTGAAGTGGCGAATTCAACAAAGTGAAAATGAAGGTATCACCGTTTTTTATTCTATTTTTTGTCGTTAACTTGTGCTTTGGTCAATCTCATAAGATTCAATCGGGAGTTTATGTTTGGAAACCTTCGAGAGCATCTACCGAACAAGTTTTGAACGGCAACACCACTTTCCTCGAGCCATTTCAAGTTTCTGTTGAGACATTGAAACCAGGAGAGAATCAAATTCCCACCAAAGAGAGTACGCGTTATGAACAATTGCTGATAATTAAGCAGGGGAGTCTGACCTTCAATTGGGATGGCACGGAGCGGTCGTTAGGTCCAGGAAGCATTGTGTTCTTGATACCTAATGAAAAAAAAGGACTTGAAAATAGGGGATCTACCGAATTGGTCTTTTACAGGTTAAAGTACACAGCAAAAACGGCTCCCGACATCGCCAGAGGGAAGGACAATGGAGGATCCTTTATTGTGAATTGGGATGAGTTGCCGTTTAAGTCAACAAATGTGGGAGGGCGTCGCGATTATTTCAACAGACCTACCGCCACGACTACACGTTTCGAGATGCATGTAACGACTCTAAATGAAGGCGTCCCCAGCCATGCGCCTCACGAGCATG
>Ga0111539_10010886_pt1 | contig 11448 bp, 11 predicted proteins | sample RhiMethybrSRZTD1_FD_79667 | JGI IMG/M metagenome (GOLD analysis project Ga0111539, IMG submission 79667) | Populus rhizosphere microbial communities from Tennessee, USA - Rhizosphere MetaG P. TD hybrid SRZTD1 (version 2) (version 2) | ecosystem: Host-associated > Plants > Roots > Rhizosphere >...
CTTCGAGGTGAAACAGTGACACCTCGAGTCCACCGGCATTGGCAACGAGGCGGCAGGGGCTTTGGATGAGAAAGGCTTTGCACAAAAAGTCTCAAATCCCGCCCACGGCAGTGGGCGGATTTGTTCAAGTCCTTTCTACAAACCGATCCTAAAAACCGAAATTCTAATCCCGCCAACGGAAGTTGGCGGATACTTCAACTCAAAACTATTAATAAATAGACCCGACTTGAACCATCCGCCAACTTCCGTTGGCGGGATTGGTATCCCTTTGGTTGGTGAGTGTTTTAGAAAGGACTTGAACAAATCCGCCCACTGCCCGTGGGCGGGATTTGAGACTTTTTGTGCAAAGCCATTACGACCAATCCACACCTTTGTGATCACAATCTGTGATCTTGGGGCGGCCTTGAACAGCCGCCTTTCTTCTTATAACGTCACGCGCTGCTGGATCAGGTTACTGGATGGTTTGTCGCACAGGGGATGAGGTCGTTCTGATTCTTCACAGGATCTGTTCTACTCCACGGACTGTGCTGCTTTATACAGTTCGAACTGTGCCAGCCGGGTTTTCATGATGAGCCATTATCAAAACAGGATAGTGTGAGGCACCCAAAACGTAACGCTAACAGCAGACCTTCATTTTACTCCTTGTTCAACCCTTTCCAAGTACTTCGTGACGTGTTCTTCAGAGAAGCGCAACGTTCGACGTGCGCGATAACAGGCCAAGCGCTTTCGTCGAATCTCACGCATCACTGTGGAGCGGGAGATGCCACCACAAAGCTGCCTCACATCCTCAACGGTGTACTTCGCTCGCTTGCGCTCCAGCGTCGGGCTAGTTTCCACTTTCTTCGATACCTTCTCTTCCATATTTCTTTCGCGTGCAAATATGACGAGTCTCTTTCAACTTTTGACACTCCAGCCGAGGGAGACGTATCGATAGATCTGATCAATCTACAGAAATACCTCCAGTTCCCTTACATTCAGCATTGCAATGTCTGTCGGTCCAACAGCATCGAATTTCTTCTTTCCGTCGCCGCTCATATCAAACCCTTAGTTGCTGTTGTGCAACATAAGTGCCATTCGCTTTCGACTTACTGAAGTAATGAAGGCCCGAGAGCGGCACCACCCTTGCACCACTACGAGACGAAGTTTTTATGGAGTATGCACGACTGAAAGCAATGAATCGTCGACGTTTTCGCCGGGCAACCGTTTCTTGCATAGGAACAAAGGCCACCGATGTGGATACTCGAATGGCACCAGTGAAATGCTGACGGTGCGTCGGCAGTTCAAATACGAATCACTGATTCGAATACGAATCACTTGGTTCAAATACGAATCATCGTCAGAGTGATGTGTTGTCGCAGCTGAGGTCACCAATGAAACGCACGGCACCTAACCAGGACTAGAATGCCCTCTGTTCAAGAAAGAACGTCTAACTCTCTCCAATTGCCACGATCTCGAATCCGTGGCGTAAAAGTATTACGACCAGGAGATGTTGGAAGCACTGACGATCGATTAGCAGAGTTGGACGGAAAAATAATCGGCGAATCACCAGTCATGCAGGCTCTCAAGAAGTTGATTCTTACCGCTGCGAGCTGTAGCTCGACCGTATTAATTACAGGGGAATCTGGCACAGGCAAAGAATTGATTGCGCGATCAATCCACGAGCTTAGCGCGCGTCGAAGTCAGCCTTTCCTCGCAATCAACTGCGGCGCTTTGACGGAATCGCTCCTCGAGTCTGAACTGTTCGGCCACGTCAAAGGGGCTTTCACGGGTGCGACATCCTACAAGAAAGGAATGTTTGAATCAGCTTCTGGTGGAACCATCTTCTTGGATGAATTCGCAGAAATGTCCTCAGCGATGCAGGTTAAACTATTGCGGGTTCTTCAGGAACGTCAGGTGCGTCCTGTTGGCTCGGCAGATTCGAAAGAAATCAAATTGGAAGCGCGAGTTGCAGTCGCAACGAATTGTGACCTACGGCGTGAAGTTGCAGAGGGAAGATTCCGTCAGGATTTATATTACCGAGTCAATGTGTTCCCGATCCGGTCTCCAGCGTTGCGTGATCGGATAGACGACCTGCCGCTCCTGATCAATATGCTACTTAGCAGACTCCCAGATGAACCGAGGCGAGCATGCGCACTCCGGTTTGACTTGGAGGCGCTAAAATTATTGCGGAATTACGGTTGGCCAGGAAACGTTCGAGAGCTTGAAAACATTATAGAAAGATTGGCATTCACGCTTGGGGGAAAGGAAATCATATCCGGTGCTGACGTGCGCTCTGATCTTGAATTCAATGGCCTTGCTGGCCCCAATAGTAGCCAAGAATCGAAATCATTAGCAGCGAACGAACTTGAAGAGGTCATAATTTCCAGACGGTTCAAATCTTTCACTGGGAACGTCCCGTCTGTCGATCAATGTAAACGTCAAGAACTGGAGATGTATCTGCGACGAGTTTCGGAGGTTGGCGGCAATCTCGCGGAGGCTGCGCGACAACTACAGATTAAGAGAACCACACTCCACATGCGAATCAAGAAACTTCGCAGAATGGCTGACTAAGAGCGCACTCAAAGATAGGTGATTGTCGGGTGCACCCAATTATCATGTCGAAGGACCCGGGCATAACTTGCTTTGACGCGGTAGTTTGAACCCTGGAAACCAGGTACCATCCGTTTGCTGCCAAGCGGCGAGATAAGCAAAGCCATCCTGGGCGCCAAGCCCAATGATTTGAAGACGGCCGCCGTCGCCATTCCCGACCGCCAGTGCGGAAAAGGGCATGTTTTGTCCCGGTAGGTCTATGCCAGGGTGCCATGTGCCATTCGTATCCTGCCAGGCTGCGAGATAGGCGAAGCCATCTACTGTGCCGAGCCCAATGACTTGAAGTCGGCCGCCGTCGCCATTCCCGACCATCAAAGCGGAAAAGGGTCGGCGCTGTCGTGGTAGCCGAAAGCCGGAGTGCCAAGTGCCATCCGTTTCCTGGATGGCGGCGAGATAGGCGAAGCCATCCTGGGCGCCAAGCCCAATGACTTGCAGTCGGCCGCCGTCGCCGTTACCGACCGCCAGCGCAGAAAAGGGAAGGCGCTGTCCCGGTAAATTTATGCCAGGGTTCCACACGCCATCCGTTTGCTGCCAGGCGGCGAGATAGGCCAAGCCATCGTTGAGACCGAGCCCAATGACTTGAAGACGGCGGCCGTCGCCATTCCCGACGGCCAGCGCGGAAAAGGCCCTGTTCTGTCCCGGCAGGTTTATGCCAGGGTTCCACACGCCATTCGTTTGCTGCCAGGCGGCGAGATAGGCCAAGCCATCGTCGGCTCCAAGCCCAACAACTTGAAGACGGCGGCCGTCGCCATTCCCGACCGCCAGCGCGGAAAAGGCCCTGTACTGTCCCGGCAGGTTTATGCCGGGGTTCCACGTGCCATCTGTTTGCTGCCAGGCAGCAAGATAGGCCAAGCCATCTTGGGCACCGAGCCCAACAACTTGAAGACGGCCGCCGTCACCGTTCCCAGTCGCGAGAGCAGAAAAGGGCGTATTCTGTCCCGGAAGGATTTCACCCCGGTGCCAATCGCCCTCCGAATCCTGCGAGGCTGCCAAATACGCAAGTGCATTTCCCGGACAAAGTCGTGTCACTTGTAGTGCCTTAGGTGCTCCTCGCGAAGCGACCAATGTGGGTCTTGGCAGGTAAGCTGCCAGAGCGGACAACACAATCGTCTGCCATACTTTAGGGAGGTCGGCTCGGTAAAACCAAAACAGGTTACAGGTCTCGCTGTTGTAGCCGATCTTGCCGTCCACATTAAAAGGATACTTACAGGAAAAGCCGATAAAGCTGTCAGTGGGTTGGTTTAGCAACTCACACATTTGCCGGTGCGCTGTGTTGCGGCTGCCAGGTTCGACAGTTATTGGAGCATGCGCCTTGCAATTGATCCGGGCTATTCCTTGGTAGGGTTGTGGGTCAGACTTGATGTAGATTCCGGGAAACAGGAATATGGTTCCGGATGAAATGGTGCCATAACATTGGTTCTCCCATTCTGCGACGGACATCAGGCCTGTTATCCCATATCCGTTTTGGCTGTTCAGCGCGAGAGTGGCGTAGTTTTGGATCGCATCGGGCGCCACCAGTGTTGAAGCCGGTATCCGGGGCGCCGAAGGTGATGGCGTAAATGGTGGTGGCGGTGGCGGTTCTAGTAGGAATCCCTCCAGGAAGTCGATGGGCCCTTCCTCGAATCCCTGCGAAGAGTCTTTAACTACCATAAATTCCTCCTAATGATGTTGAGGTTCGGAAGGGAAACAGACCATGTTGCTCCGATGTAGGCTGTAAGCCTTTCTACGAGGGAACGGTGTTTGACCTGTGCGAGGTAGGTCGATCAATTGTCGGACAGTACAATCTCTAGACCAATGTTGTAGGAATCTAAAAGCTACTCTGGACTCGTCCAAAACTCGTTTCGATTCTCAATTCATGAACTGATCGAATTACGGACGCATCAGTTGTGGCAGAGCACCTTGCACAAGGCTTCGTCAATCTGTGCAGCCGTGAGTTCTGACTTTCATCAGGGAGGGAAGCCTCCGTGGGAGAAAGGCTCTGAGAACAACGGGCTTGTATTCGATTCCTAAGGGAAAGTCAATGCGCGCTGTAGAGAGTCCTTCTGGCGTTCTTAAGCTGGGCGGCGTAGGGCTCGCCTCAGCAAATTGTTTATGGAAACTGAACCAAAGAAGCATCCTGAGAATGTACCCGGCAGATTCTATGTCACGGAGGACTGCCTTGCTTGCGAGGCTTGTCAAAGTGTCGCCCCAAAAAGCTTTCGTTATGGGAATGACGGCTTGAGCTACGTCTTTAAGCAGCCAAGTGATCCAGAGAAGTGAAGCAATGCGAGGAAGCTGTATTGGGCTGTCCGATGGAAGCAGTTCGAAATGACGGAGCATCAATAACTCAAGAATAGGAATGATCACGGAAACGCTAATCACCATTAAAAGGTAAAGCCCTGACCAACTGTCCAACGTTAGTCAGTTAGTCAGGGCTTTGCCTCAAACTCTCAAATTGACAGTCCTTTTGAGGCAAACGGGCAAGCTATTACGACCCTCACCTTCTGAAAGAGACAGCACCGGCCCACTAAGCAGGTGACAGTGCTCTGCCAGGAATGAGTTCGGCTCAGTGCCGTATAGGTAATCACGGTTGGCGTAACGCTTGTTCCAAAACGACTCGTCATACATATGGCGTGAAAAGATGGGAGAAAGTGGAGCTCAACCGAACTGCGTTAAGGATAAGACATTTCCATCGGGATCTTTGAACCAGCAGACCTGGGCGCCACTGGGGGAGGCCCAGATGCCGAGATCGTCTTGATTCATTCCCTCGAAACGTTCGAAGTTGACTCCCTTGTCGATGAGTTGTTGTGCGGTTGCGCGGATGTCGTTAACAGTCCATCCGAGACTGGTGAAGGGCAACGGCGTAAACGATTGAACTTTCTGAATCCGCAACGTTGCATTTGCGGCCCGGACCACGAGTGCGAATGGGCTGTCTTCCTCGAAGCTCAAGCCGAGAACGTCACAGTAAAAAGCACGCGCCTGCTCCGGCTGCGTTGTCGCCACAAACGCCATGACATCACAGTTCGCGAGTGTATCCTTCACGCGATGAAAATAACGTAAATCACTTCCAGCACCAAGTGCTATTGACTTCCGATCCGCCTTGCACTAGGTTGCAGTCGCTTTATCGTAAGCTTTCTCACGAAGCCATAAACCATGCCAACCACCAAAAAGAAATCCAACACTAAACGCGCCGCAAAAAAAGCAAAGCCGAAGACCAGCACTCTCGCTGACATCATCGACATACCCACGCCCGAGACACGTCCCATCAAATGCTATGCATTCGACCCAAGCCACGGGAAGTTCTTTGGCAACGAGATGACGCTCGGCGTTAAATACGAAAAGCTGCTGCCTGGTCCAATGGGCGATCGAATCGCAGTCATCGATTACGACGGGGCCAATAAGAAATTCTACAAGCCCGTCGATCTCAACGATCCGAGCCTGCTTATCTCGTCCGGTCTGAACCCAACGGAATCCGATCCGCGTTTTCATCAGCAGATGGTCTATGCAGTCGCGATGGAGACGATTCAAAACTTTGAAGCAGCACTCGGAAGGCGTATTCGCTGGCGACTCGAGGAGCGAAAACCCGATGAATACGGCAAAATTCCCCGAGGCGCGCGTAAAGGCGACATCTATCGTCTCAACTTATACCCGCACGCGATGGTCTCGGCCAACGCCGCGTATTCACCTTCGGCAAAGGGAATTCTGTTTGGTTATTTTCGCGCGAGCGCAGTGGATCCGGGACGAAATCTTCCTGGGCAAACCGTCTTCACCTGTCTCTCGCACGACATCATCGTTCACGAGATGACGCACGCGATTCTCGACGGTATTCGAACTTACTTCTCGGAACGCACTAATCCTGATGTCGCTGCATTTCACGAAGCGTTCGCGGATATCGTCGCGCTGTTTCGACACTTCTCACACAAGGAAGCACTGGTGGATACGATTCAGCGAACCGGTGGGAAGCTGTATCAGTTTCACCTCGAACCGGAAGCGGGTCTGTCTGATGGTAGGGCAACGATTCAGGCGCAGAAACCACCAGACAATCCACTAGTTGGTCTGGCGCAGCAATTCGGTGAGGCGCGTGGAACGGGACGGGCGCTGCGTTCAGCGCTCAGTGAGTTGCCCGATCCAAAGAAGATCAAGGATCCGAGTCTTGAACCACACGAACGCGGCGCGATCCTCGTGGCTGCGATATTCGATGCGTACTTCACTGTTTACCTGCGGAAGACGTCGGACCTGTTTCGTCTGTTTTTGGCCGGCGGCGGCAATTTACAATCGCGCGAGATCTCCGGCCCGATGGCTAACCAACTCACACAAGCGGCAAGCAAGACCGCGAACATACTCTTCAAGATCTGCGTGCGTGCGATCGACTACTGTCCGGCGGTCGACATCACTTTCGGCGATTACCTGCGAGCACTGATCACCGCAGATCGTGATAATCATCCGTCGGATCCTTTGGGAGTGCGCGATGCGTTGATGCAGGCGTTTCGACTGCGAGGCATACTCCCTGAAGACGCACAATACTTCGCCGAAGAGTCGCTCTGCTGGTCGCCTGTGCCAAAAGGTGAATTACCAGATTTACCGAATCTGATTTTCGGCGATCCAAACGGTCTAACAAGAACGGAAAAAGATGAGAACGGCGAAATCCTCCGGGAGTATGCTAAAGCCAATGCGATAAAACTCGGGTTCAATCCGGCAAAGCCCATTTCGGTCCCGTCTTTTCATCCCGCTTTTCGTCTCACTCCCGACGGCAGCATGCGTGTCGATATGGTTGTCGAGATGGCTCAGACTGCCGACATTCCGTACGATCCGAATAGACTGGGCCTGGGCACTTTTCCGATGCGCAGCGGTTCCAATTTGCTGATTTCGAAGCCCCCGATGAAAGATGGGACTTATGGACCGGGATACCTTCGCTATCTCATTCGAAAACGACTCACCGGTCCCTACGGCGAGAAGCGACAACGCCGGCAGCGGAGCTTCAATCTGCGCGAGGGACTTCTCGAGGGTAACGATCCGAAACGGTTCGAACTGGACTTCAACATGCTGCATTCGGGGTTCTGAAAAATGACTACGAGTAAAAAGACTAAAACAACTAAGAAAACAAGCAAGAAGTCGAAGAGCGGCGGGGGTCTGAGAGTGCGAATGTACCGCGTTGGTTTTGGCGACTTCTTCCTCGTCATCGTTCCCACACAGAAGGGCGATCAATACATCCTGATCGATTGCGGCGTGTTCAAAGGAACGTCGGGCACAGGCGATATCGGCTCGATTGTTGACGCCGTCGAAGACATGTTCAAGACGACAAACGGCCACCTGGCTCTCGTCATCATGACGCATCGTCATGCCGATCACATTGCCGGGTTCAGCAAGGCCGGACGTTTCAAAGACTTCACTGCCAGCATGGTGTGGATGCCGTACTGGGAACAGTTCAATGAAGATAATACGAAAGATTCGGCCAACAGCCTGCAGCTTGATATTCATGAGTTGGCCGAGAATCTGGCAATGCAGTTTCGGGGCAGATCCGATGACGATGCGAAAGAAGCGCTGGCTCAGCTCGGCAATGCCACCGGCATCGAAGACTTCAGTGCTGCCGCAACTGGTAAGAAAAAAGGTGGCGGCAATGCGGTCGCGCTCGATCTGCTGAAGAATCATCTCGGTTCGGACGGCAAGAACGTTCGCTACTACGCGGCTGGTGATAAAGCTGAGTTGCCGGACGAGCTGGAAGGTCTGAAGGCCACGATTCTTGGTCCACCTCCGGAGAAAGCCAGAGCGTTTCTCGCGTTGATGGATCTGAAAAAGGGTGTCGGGCAATACCTGGATTCGATCAACGATACGGAAGATGGTCCGGCGCCGGTTCAGCCGTTTCCGAGAGAGTGGAGCGCTGAGCTCGCGGATCTCTATCCGAAACTTGATGTCCGAAACAAACCCATCGACTACGCTCAGTGTATTCAGGACGTAAACGTCGCGCAGCCCGACATGCTTGCCGCGGCGGCCTCAAAAATAGAGAACTTTCTGAACAATCAGAGTCTGGTAGTTCTGTTTGAATTTGACGGCAAGAAGCTGTTGTTTGCGGGTGATGCACAGGGCGGCAATTGGGAATACTGGCTTTTCAAAACGGAAGCTCCGCAAAAAGACCCTACCAAGGCAGGCGACATCATCGAGACAAGTAAAGAACTGTTGCAGACGATCGACTTCTACAAAGTCGGGCATCACGGAAGCACGAATGCGACGCCGATCCAGGCAGTCGAGGCGGCGATCGCGCGACCCAAATCCAGCAAGGGCTTTATCTCGATGTGTTCGACCGAACATGGGGTTTACGGCAATCCTAAAAAGGAGACGGAAGTACCCCGCACGAAGTTGATGGAAGTATTGGAGGCGGATTCCTGTCTGGTTCGTAGCGACGCAATTGCGATCACGATCACCGATACAGAAACCAACAAGAAGAAGACCGTCGCCGCAAGGAAGGGAGTGGAGTTGCCGAAACCCAAAGTCGGAAAGTTGCGCTCCGCTGATCTCTATCTCGAATACGCCTTTTGACCCCATCCACAGATTACGCAGATCCTTCATTGAATCTGTGTAATCTGTGGATGTAAAATCTCCAGACTGATGACGACGGCAGAGCCATTAACGGAAGAACAGGAAGTTTTTCTTAAACACATCCAGAAGAAGGGTCTGAAGCGCACGTCTCAGCGGGACCTGATTCTGGATGTTTTTCTGCGTACCGAACAGCACCTCTCAAACGAAGATCTGTACCAGCTCGTCAAAAAAGAAGATCCGACCGTCGGGCAAACGACCGTTTATCGCACCCTGAAACTGCTCACCGAAGCGGGACTGGCGCGCGAGGTCCGTTTTGGCGATGGGCGCGCGCATTACGAACACAATTACAAACACCAGCATCACGATCACATGATCTGTTCGGAGTGCGGCAAGATTATCGAGTTTTTTTCAGCCGAGCTCGAAGCGATTCAGGATGCCATGGCCGCGAGGCATAAATTCGAAATCACGCAGCATTTGTTGCGCATGATCGGTATCTGTTACGAATGCCGGACGGCACAAAATGAGGCTGACAAATCCCTCCCTGCCGGTTCTTAGTTTTGCAGAAGTCTCCCTCGGATTTACACTAATCAAACAATCACATCGGTTTTGGAGGTTGGTATGAGTGTCTCGATTACGTTTGAGCCTTCAGGTATCAGTGGCGTCGTTGCGCAGGGAACTTATCTTATCGATGCAGCCCGTCGCATGGGCGCGCCACTCGGAGCGGGATGTACGGCAGGTAAGGGCGAATGCCCGGAATGTGTGGTTTCGGTGAAAGCCGGTGCCAACCTGCTTTCGGCGCCAAGTCAGGTCGAAGAAAAGCAACTCGGGAACGAGCAGCTCGACCAGTCGCTCCGTCTGGCTTGCCAGGTGAAGATCGAGAATCACGGCGACGTAGTGGTCATGGCGGCGGCGCGACCGCAAGGTCGACCCGTAGACGACATCGAAGCCGAACTACTAAAGAAGTTTGGCGGGTTGTCACTCGCTAAAAAAGTGGCGACGCTCGCGCAGTTTGAAGTGATTACGATGTCTGAAGCTTTCGACACGGCGATCGAGAAGCCACTCGCGTTCGGTTCCAAAACGTTCGATAAGTTTATGAATCGCAAACGCGCGGCGCAGCAGGCACAAGAAGAATAAAAATCACGATGACCAGACCGGGCACTATGAGTCGCAGAGTCCTCGCGGCGATTGTCTTGGCGATGCCGCTGGTTTTTGCTGCCTGCCCGAAAGAGGAGCTCCCGCCCAGACCACGCGCCAGCGCGTCCACTGCCGGTTCGCGTCCCGTGCCTTCGAAGCCAACCGTGGCGGCGTTCAGTGGTGAACGTGCGATGGACCACGTGCGCAAACAGATCGACTTTGGACCGCGCCCTCCTGACACGCAGCAACTCGCAAAGACTCGTGCTTACATCACGAACGAATTGAAGTCTTACGGATTGAATGTCTCACTCGACGAATTCAACGCCACGACGCCGCAGGGCGAAAAGAAAATGGCAAACATCGTGGCGGAGATTCCGGGTGAGACGAAGTCGTTGATTCTGATCACGAGCCATTACGATACGAAGTACTACAAAGACATGTATTTTGTCGGCGCAAACGATCCGGCGTCATCGGTGGCGACGTTGCTGGAGATTGGGCGAGTTCTCGGGAGTCGCACGGAAAAACCGAAGGCGACGTACCGCCTTGTGTTTTTCGATGGCGAAGAAGCTTTCTGCGAAGGCTGGTCAGACTGTGGCGACCAGGAGAATCCGGATAACACGTACGGCAGCCGGCACTATGTTTCGCAGTTGCGCGCCAGGAATGAACTGGCCGATACCAAAGCCATGATCCTGCTCGACATGATGGGTTATAAGAATCTCGAATTGGGTCGCGACCCGATGAGCACGAGGTGGCTTCAGGACATCATTTGGAAAACCGGACGCGAGCTGGGATACGGCAAGGTTTTTGTCGATCGTGAAGAGGGTGTGGGTGGCGACGATCACGAACCTTTTCTGGGAGCCGGTGTTGCTTCAGTTGATCTGATTCAGCTTTCGTCGTATCCGCATTGGCACAAGGCTGACGACACGGCTGACAAGATCTCGGCGCAAAGCATGAAGATCGTCGGCGAGGCGATTCTCGCTAGCCTTCCGAAGATTGCTGAACAAGCCGGTAAACAGCAGCCACAAAAAGGCACAAAAGATATTCAAGGCATTGAGAGGGAGTGATGCTGAAATCACCTGAGATACTCGTTCCGATGGATTTTTCGCCTTGCTCGGTGAATGCACTCAGAGTTGCCGTCGGCATGGCGTCGCCGGATGGCGATCTTACGTTGCTGCACGTGGTTGACGAGGATTTTGTACACGCAGCGGTTGC
>Ga0111539_10010888_pt1 | contig 11448 bp, 7 predicted proteins | sample RhiMethybrSRZTD1_FD_79667 | JGI IMG/M metagenome (GOLD analysis project Ga0111539, IMG submission 79667) | Populus rhizosphere microbial communities from Tennessee, USA - Rhizosphere MetaG P. TD hybrid SRZTD1 (version 2) (version 2) | ecosystem: Host-associated > Plants > Roots > Rhizosphere >...
CTACGCCATCGGCGGCAACGAGGAAGCGACGCGGTTGTCCGGCGTCGCGATCCGCTTCCACAAGACGATGATCTACGGCGTGTCGGGGCTGATGAGCGCGGTTGCGGCGATCATCCTGACGGCGCGCCTCAACTCGGCGCAGCCGATTGCCGGGATGATGTACGAGCTCGATGCGATTGCGGCGACGGTCATCGGCGGCACCAGTCTCATGGGCGGCGAAGGATCGCTCGGCGGCACGCTGGTCGGCGCGCTGATCATGGGCGTGCTGCGAAACGGCCTGAATCTGCTGGGGGTGTCGTCGTTCCTCCAGCAGATTGTCATCGGCGGCGTGATTGTCGTCGCCGTGCTTCTGGATACGATATTGAAGCGGAGAAAGAGTACGTAGGGCGGCCCTTCAGGGCCGCCGCCTCCTGGAGCGATATGAAAAGATCATTCGTCCTCATCCTTGCGCTCGCAGCGTGTTCGCTGTCCTGCAACCGCGAGGCGCCAGACGCCACGAAGAGCAGCAAGCCCACCGTGGCGCTGGTCCTGAAAACCCTCAATCACCCCTTCTTCGTCGACATGCGCCGCGGCGCGCAGGAGGCGGCGGATCGGCTCGGCGTGAACCTGCAGGTGCAGGCGGCGGAGCGCGAGATCGACGTCGAGAAGCAGATGCAGATCGTCGAGAACCTGATCCAGACCGGCATCCAGGCGCTCGCGATCACCCCGAGCGGCTCGCGCGAGATCGTGTCGGCGCTGGTCAAGGCGCGCGACGCCAAGGTGCCGATCGTGGTCGTCGATACGCGCGTCGACGAGAAGGCCGCGGCCGACGCCGGGGTGCACACCGAGACCTTCGTCGGCTCCGACAACTACGAGGGGGGCAAGCTCGCCGGCGACTACCTGCTGAAAGTCAGCGGCGGCAAGGCGCGCGTCGGCATCCTCGAAGGCATTCCCGGCCACGAGACCGGCGACTCGCGGCTGCGCGGCTTCCGCGACGCGGTCAAGGCGGCGCCCGGCGTCTCGATCGTCGCGTCGCAGCCGGCGAACTGGGAGCGCGACCAGGGGTTCAACGTCTTCCAGAACATGCTGCAGGCGCACCCCGAGATCGACAGCGTCTTTGCCTGCAGCGACCTGATGGCGCTCGGCGCGATCGAGGCGATTGCCGCAGCCGGCAGGACCGGCAAGATCCGCGTGATCGGCTTCGACGCGCTCGACGATGCGAAGAAGGCGATCGGGGAAGGCACCATGGCGGCCTCGGTGGCGCAGTTCCCATCGGAAATGGGGCGCGTGGCGATAGAGAGCGCGGTGAAGGTGATTCGCGGCGAGACCGTGCCGGCGCAGATCAAGGTGCGCCTCGAGCTGGTGACGAAGGAAAACCTGCAATGAGGGGACGTCTTGCCGTCGGTCTGGTCGGGCTCGGCCGCCTCGGCCGCGTCTACGCGCGCGATCTGTCGGGGCGCATCCCGGAGACGCGGCTGGTGGCCGTGGCGGATCCCGCCGGCTCGCTGGCCGAAGAAGTCGCGGCGGAGTTCGACGTGCCGCGCCACTACCAGGATCCGCTGGCGCTCATCGACGACTCGACGGTCGACGCGATCGTGATCGTGACGCCGACGCACACGCACCGCGAGCTGGTGGTCGCCGCCGCCGCGCGCCGCAAGCCGACCTTCTGCGAGAAGCCGCCGGCGCTGTCGCTCGACGAGGTGGCGGCGATGCAGAAGGAGATCGACCGCTCGGGCATGTTCTTCCAGATGGGCTTCATGCGGCGCTTCGACGCCGGCTACGCCGCGGGCAAGAAGGCGATCGACGAGGGGCGCATCGGCACGCCGCTGGTCTTCAAGTCGACGTCGCGCGATCCGTTCCGGCCCAGCCTCGAGTACGCCAACCCGAAGAGCAGCGGCGGCATGCTGATCGACATGGGGATCCACGACTTCGATCTCGCCCGCTGGTTCATGGGCGACGCGGAGCGCGTGTCGACGATCGGCGCCACCATCGCCTACCCCGAGCTGAAGACGGTCGGCGACATCGACAACGCGGTGGCCAGCCTGGTGTTCGCCAGCGGCAAGCTCGGCGTGGTCGATCTCAGCCGCAGCGGCATCTACGGCTACGACATCTCGACCGAGATCCTCGGCTCCGAGGGCACGGTGCGCATCGGCTACCTGCGCGAGACGCCGGTGATGATGCTGACGAAGAACTCCGTCGCCCACGACACCGTTCCCTACTTCATGGAACGGTTCCGCGACGCCTACACGACGCAGCTGCAGAACTTCGCGCAGAACGTGCAGCAGCAGAAAGCGCCGCCGATCACGATCGCCGACGGCCTCGAGGCGCTGCGGTTGGGGGTCGCGGCGACGCGCGCGCAGGAGACCGGCAAGTCGGTTGTCGTTGCTGACGTCGCCGGGTAGTTGGCGTCACGCTGCGATCGGGATCTTGGATTAACCACAAAGACTCAGAGACTCAGAGACTGACCATGTGTCAGCGCGCTTCTGCGTTCTGTTTTCTCCGAGCCTCTGAGCGTCTCCGTGGTTACAAACCGTTGACGTGGTTACAACTGGTTGACGATCTCGATCGTTTGGATCTGATGCGGTTTGAGGCGAATCGCGACGGTGCCATTGGCCACCGCAATCGGGCTCTGCCTCTCTTCGAGCAGGTTCACCGCGAACGCTTCGACGATCGGCGCGTCGGCGCGCAGCGTCCCGCGCGCCTCATCGTCGCCGGGGTTGAACACCCGCACGACGACGCTGGCGCGGTCGTCGGCGCGTTTCAGCGCGCTCAGGACGACGCCGCCGGCCTGGCAATCGACGCGATAGAACGATTGCGCTCCCGGCGCCTCGCCGCCCGGCTTCATCGCGATCGCCACGCGTGGCGTGACGAGGTGTGCGCGCGCGCTCGCGACCATCTCGCCGGCTGCCGGCGCGCCGCCGCGCGGCTCGAACGCCATCTCGAAGACGTGCGGGCCGATGCACTGCGCCGCCGGGGTTGCCACCGGCGGGCCGGCATGGCCTGAGGGCCGCGTCGCCAGGTCGTTGCGCGACAGATCGCCGACCGCCCGCAGCAGCGTCAGCGCAATCGCCGGCGGCTCGCCGGCAATCTCGTATTCCATCAGCCCGCGGCCGATCACGGTCGCGCCCACCTCAGTGTCGCCGGCATCGACCACCGAGATCATCGGCGCGCTGCTGACCGGCGACTCGTTGCGGATCTGCGCCGGCACCGCCTGCCGCGCCGGCCGGGAGACGACGTCGAAGGCGGTGTCGGCGCGCGCTGTCTCGACGCGCGCGGCGCCGCACGGAAACAGGATGCGCAGGCGGTGATCGGCGGCGCGGTTGTCGAGCGAGACGCGGAACCCGACGCGCGGCGAGCCGGCCTCGAGCGTCGCCTCGATCGACACCGGCACCGTCACCATCTCGTCCGATCGCCTGCGGCGATCCGGGCTGGCGGCCGAGGGCAGCGACAGCTCCAGATCGACGCGGAACGCCGCCCGCAACGGACCGCTCGACAGGCGCGTCGTCGCGGTGACGCGCGCATCCGCGTTGGTGACGCGGCGGTCGGCAGCCGGCGGGCAGTAGTTGTACTCGTCGCCGACGTCGCCAACGTCCTCCAGCGCAGCAACACGCGAGTAGGTCGTTCCGCTCGCCTTGTCTGTCACCGCGAACGTCCCATCGTCGTTCACCGAGATCTTGAGCCGCTCGTTCTCGGCCCAGCCTTCGCCGGCAGTGACGAGACGCCGTCCGTACGCCGATGCGTATGCCGGGGTCTGTGGCGAAGCGGGCGGGGCGGGACGCGGCGCGAGGCGCAGATCGAATGCGGCGTAGCCGCACGGCGGCAGCGCCTGGGCCCACCACAACACGTGGAGCCGCCGCACGTTCAGCGCCCACGGCGTTTCGAAGCGGCTCATCACGTGGCTCACGACCCGCTCCTCGCCGAGGACCTGGAACTCGACCGGACGCCCGTCCGGTGTTGAGACCTCGTCGATCGCCGAGTCGGTTGCGAAGAACGCCACCGGCCGATCCAGCGCCTGCGGGTCGACGTGCCGCCACGGTTCGGCGCTGTCGACCGGCAGATCGACGAACGCGTCGACCACCTGCGCGCGTTCGGCGGCGTCCGGGTTGACGACGACCGCGCGGAGCGAGCCCTGTGGTGCGGCGGGCACCGCATCGGCGATGGTGTTCAGCGCGCTCTCGACCATCGCGCTGCCGACCTGGCGGGCGCGCGCGAAACGGGTCATGTTCTCTTCGTGGACGGCGTCGATGCTGCAGCCGCAGATGCTGTCGTGCGGATGGTTCTGCAGCAGCGTCTTCCACGCGTAGCGCAGCTCGCCGTCCGGATACCGCGCCCCGAGTCGCGCCGCCAGCACGGACAGCGGCTCCGCGTACGATTCGAGCAGCGTCTGCACTTGGGCGTTCTGCTGTTTCAGGTAGACGCGTGCCGAGAGAACGCCGGGCAGCAGGTTCGCGTAGTCGGTCCCGGCGCGGAGCTCGCCGGTGACCGTTTCGAGCGGCGGCCGATCGCGCTCGACCGCGCCGCGGACGGCGGCGACGTAATCGGGCAGCGTCGAGTGGAGCGCGCGCTGGCCGGCCACCGCCGACAGCCGATCGACGAGCATCGGGATCGTGGTCTGCGGCTCGACGTGATCGACGCCGTTCATCAGCAGCGCCTGGCCGGTGCGGGTGCGGGCGCGCTCGTAGCCGATCTTCTCGGCCGCGCGCGCCATCATCGCGTCCGGGTCGAAGACGATGCGGGTGGCGTTGCAGTAGCCCTCCGGCGGGAGGTGCATCATCAGCACGCGCGAGCCGTCCGGCGCGTCCCACCAGTACTCGGCGTCGGGCCCGCCGAAGCCGCGCCACAGGATGGTGTTGTCGAGGCCGAACTGCCGCCAGATCTGCGGCATCTGGCCGACGTGGCCGAAAAGATCCGGCAAGTAGCCGACCGGCATCGGCCCTCCGAACTGGCGCGAGATGCGATGGCCGCGCACGAGGTTTCGCACCAGCGATTCGCCGCTGACCAGGAACTCGTCGGGCATCACGTACCACGGCCCGATGAGGATGCGTCCCTGCTCGATGGCGCGGCGCAGCCGCGGTTCCTGCTCCGGGCGGATCTCGAGGTAGTCCTCGAGCACGATGGTCTGGCCGTCGAGGTGAAAGAACTTGTACGAGGGATCCGCGTCGAGCAGATCGAGCAGCCGGTCGATCAGCGCAACCAGCCGCAGGCGGAACTGCTCGTGGGTGAGATACCACTCCCGATCCCAGTGCGTGTGTGAAACAACATGAACAGTCAGCATGAGTAGAGCCGATGAATCAGTCGTCAGTTGCCAGTCGATGAATCAGTCGCCAGTGGCCGCACTGGTAGCGTCAGGGCTGCCTCCTGCCGCTGCCGCTGGGGAGGCTTGGCAGCCCCGACTCCTCACCCCTTCACAGCGCCGGCCGTCAGTCCCGAGACGAACAGCCGCTGCAGCAACACGAACGCTGCCATCACCGGCACCAGCGCGATGAAGCTGGCGGCGGCGAGCAGCTGCCAGTCGGTCTCGTACGCGCTCTGGAAGCTGAACAAGCCGAGCGGCATCGTGTAGCGCTCCTGCGAGTCGAGCAGCACCAGCGCCAGCGAGAACTCCGACCAGTAGGCGGCGAGGTTGAAGATCGCCGCCGCGCCGAGGCCGGGAATGACGACCGGCAGCACGATCGTCCACAGCGTCCGCGCCCGCGACGCGCCATCGAGGCGCGCCGCTTCGAACATCGATTTCGGCACCGCATCGAAGAAGTTCTTCAACACCCAGACGGTGAACGGCACCTGCATCGCCGCGTAGACGAGCACGAGGCCGGCGCGCGTATCGATCAGGCCCAGCCGCTCGACCACGCCGTAGATCGGCACCAGCAGGATCACCGGCGAGACCATCTGCACCGCCAGCAGCGCCGCCATCAGCGGCCTCCGGCCGGCAAAGCGCTCGCGCGACAGGACGTACGCAGCGGGAATCGCCGCGGCCATCGTCGCCGCCGCCGCGGCGAGCGCGACGACGGCGCTGTTCCACAGATACCACGGCACCTGCGTGCGCGTCAGCGCGAACGCGTAGTTGCCGAGCGACCCGTCGTCGGGCAGCCAGCGCGGCGGGTACTCGTAGACGCCCGCCTTGCTCTTCAGCGACAGCGAGAACAGCCAGAGCTGCGGCAGCAGGAAGACGGCGGCAGCAACTGCCATCGCCGCGGTAATGCTCGTCCTTCGCCTCGGCCCCATCAAAATGACACACCTCGCTTCATTCGAGGCGACCGTGGAACCGCAGAGCGCGCAGAGACCGCGGAGATCATCGGTACTCTGCTGCTTGGAGAAGCGTACGGGTGGCTTGCCGCGCTGGCGGCAATGAAAACACAACGGCAATAGGAACCATGGAGCCTCTGAGGCTCAGAGTCTTTGTGGTTCATTTGGTTTTTCCTGGCGGGCGCGTCTGAACGGAACCCCATCACAACATGGTCCATGTCGTGTTCCGTGGTCTTCGTGTTCAAGGGTACAAATTCCCAAATCAAAATGACACACCTCGCTTCATTCGCGGCGACCGTGGAACCGCGGAGAAGAAAAAGTACAAGACATTCTCTGCGCTCTCTGCGTGCTCTGCGGTTTCACAGGCGCTCCGAAGAGATCAGTCGCCCGGCGATCGCGGCCAGCGACAGGTTGACGATCAGCATCACCACCGCCACTGCCGCGGCGCGGCCGGCCTCGAGATCGAAGAAGCCGAGCCGGTACATGAACAGCGAGATCACCTCCGTGCCGCGCGCGGGGCCGCCGCCGGTCAGCGGGATGATGAGATCGAAGGTGTTGAACGACGCGATCGTGATCAACACCAGGTTGAGGGCAATCACCGGCGCGAGCTGCGGCACCAGCAGCCAGCGCAGCCGCTGCCACGCGGTCACGCCCTCGAGGTCGGCGGCCTCGTGCAGCTCCTGCGGGATCCGCTGCATCCCGGCATAGAGCAGGATCATGCTGAACGCGCAGCCTCTCCAGACGTTCGCCGCGACCACCGACACCAGCGCCAGCTGCGGCGAGGAGATGAGCGGCAGCGGTCCGGCGCCGAGCCGCGACAGGTAGTAGGTGACGATGCCGGAGCGGTTTTCGATCAGCAGGATCTTCCAGAGCACGCCGGCCAGCACGCCCGGGATCACCCAGGCGCTGACCACCGCCATCCGCGCCCCCAGCGTGCCCGGCGCGCGCCGGCGCCGGCCGGCATCGATCAGCCACGCGATCGCGAACCCGGCGGTGAGCTGCAGCGCCACCGAGGCGCCGACGAAAATCGCCGTGATCGCGACCATGCCGTAGAAGGCGCCATCGGTCACCAGCGCGCGATAGCTGTCGAGCGTGTACGCGTAGTGCGAGCCGGCGACCGTCGCGTCGCTGAGCGACAGGCGCAGCAGGTCGAGCATCGGGTAGACGAGGATCAGCGTCACCAGCGCGAGCGCCGGCAGCAGCCAGCGTCCGACGCCCGCGCGCTGGCCTCGGCGCAATACGACCAGGGGCACGGCGACGGCGATCGCAACCGGCAGCCACGCCAGCCAATCGATGCCGGAGCGTCGTGCCGCCGATCGCGATGACTGCTGCCGGGCGTGCTCGGCGTTCACCGCGCGCCACGCTTCGTCGAGAGCCGCCTCGGGCGTCTTGTCGCCGGAGACGACGGAGCCAATCGCCAGCTGCAGGCGTTCCGAGATCGCTGGATAGATTGGCACCGTCGGCCGCGCGTGACCGTCGACGAGCATCTCGCCGAAGCGGCGGTACCACACGTCCTGGCTGAAGATCGGGAAGTCGCGATAGACGCTCCGGCGGACCGGCAGGTGGCCGGTGGCCTCGCTGATCCGGGCGGCGTGCGCCGGCGCCTCGACGTCGCGGATGAAGTCGATGGCCGCGCGCCGGCGTTCCGGATCTCGCGCGAACACGACCCACACCCAGCCGCCAGTACCGGTCGAGCGCGTGCCGGCCCGGGCCTGCGGAATCGGCGCGATGTCCCAGCGCGCGAAGTCGGCCGGCGAGAGCCCGGCCTGCAGATCCTTGAGCTGCCAGTTGCCGCCGAGGAACATCGCCACGTCGCCGGCCACGGCGGCGCCGGTGAGCTGCTGGTAGTCGTTGTTGGCCAGCACCGATCGCGGCGATGCGCCGCGCTGGATGGTATCGCGCAGGAACTCCAGCAACCGCAGCATCGCCTCGCGGTTCGCTCCTTCGCCGAAGATCGGCCGCCCGTTCGAATCGACCAGTTCACCGCCCTGCGCCCAGAACATCGCCAGGTGATCGAAGACCGTCGCCTCCCAGCGGCCGGCGTTGTAGAGATAGCCGGCGATCTTCTGCTCGCGCGCGATGCGGCTGGCCTCGTCGAGCAGCTCCTCCCAGGTGCCCGGTGGCGATGGCACGAGGTCCTTGCGATAGAACAGCACCCGGCAATCGGTCTCGTGCCACAGGCCGTAGACGTGGCCTGCGTCGGAGAGCGTCGAGATCGTGAACGGCAGAAAATCGCGGCGATCGGCCTCGGGCCAGTCGGCTTCGAGCGGCTGCACGTGATCCTTCAGCAGCGGCAGCCAGAAGCTGTCGATCGAGGCGACGTCGGGTAAGCGGCCGGCGGCCGCCGCCAGCTGCAGCTTGGCCTTGTGCAGCTCCAGCGCCGGCATTACTGACACGCGCAGCTGCACGCCGGGGTGCGCGCGCGCCCAGTCGTCGAACACCATCGTGAACGCCGTCGCAATCGCCGGACGGGCCGCGAGGTGCGAGTAGTCCTGCTGCGCCCACACCTGCAGCGTCAACGGCGCGCCCGCACGGCCGACGCGGACCGGCGTGACGAGCGCCTGCGCGTGGGCCGTCCCCGCAGAGAGGGCCAGCAGCATGAACGTAGCGCAGCCCTTCAGGGCTGCCCGGCGGCCGTTGGCAGGCCTGAAGGCCTGCGCTACGTTCGGCCGCCGCTGATTCCGCAACGTCCTCTTAACGGAGAGCCACATATATCGGATTCGTGATTGCCAGCACGCTGCCGGTCGCGGTGTGCACGTGGACGCGCAGATAGCCATCTGCCGCGGGCAGGTCGAAGTCGACGCGGCCGCTCTCCGGGCCGTGCCGGCCGATTTGCTTCGAGCCGCGCTTCTCGCCATTCCAGAACAGATCGACGCGCTCTGCTTCAGACGATGCGGCGCCGACGCGAACGGCGACGCGTTCCCCGGATCGGCAGATGAGAGTGGCGCCGATGGACGCGTGCGCGGCGCCGCAGCCGGCCTCGACGACCGGCGGCTCGAGGTGCGTATCGCGGACGACGATCACGCGACCCTGCCGGATCGCGTCGAGGATGGCTGCCTGCGTGAGGCGCTCGGCGAGCACGCGAACGGCCGGCGTCTCGATCGGCGCCGGCCCGCGGTGCCAGTCGCTCGCGCCGACGGCGGTGACACGCCGGCCGCCGCGCAGCAGCCGATCCCACATCGCGATCGCCGGCTCGGACGGTTCGCGGCTGCCGTTCCAGATCTCGATCGCGTCGAGCGCTGACGGCACGACCTGCTCCCAGGAGCAGCCGGCGCAAACGTCGACCGGATGATTGATCGAGAACAGCGCGCCCGCGCGGCCGGCTTCGGCCACCAGCGCGTCGATCGCCTGGTCGGCGTTCGCGTCGCCCGGGCGGACGCGGAAGTCGATCCAGGCGTCGCGGGGCAGCCCCCACACGCTCGCATGTCCCGCCGCCGTCGTCACCTCTTCGCCGACGATGTGGAGGGGAGACGCGGGGAGCGGCTCGCGCGCGTGGGTCGAATTGTTGTGGTCGGTGATGGCGAAGAAATCGAATCCCGCCGCGGCGGCAGCGTCCGCCAGCGCCCGTGCACCGAGCGCGCCGTCGCTGTGCGTGGTGTGCAGGTGCAGGGCGCCGCTGTACCACCTCCCTTCGACCTGGCTCAGGGCAGGCCCTTCGACGTGGCTCAGGGCAGGCGGGGACGGCGTCGCCGGCGTTGGCATCGCGCTCGTGGGCGGCGCCGCATCTTCTGCCCGGTACGATTCCCTTGCCGCGCCAACCTCGATCGTGACGTCGACGCCGCCGGCCGCCACCTTGTACAGCCCGAGCAGCACGTGCCAGCGTCCCGGCGGCAGCGGCCCGGTTCGATAGCCTGGCGATGAGGTGGTCCGGCCGACCGAGATCGTCCGCTGCGCGCCGCCGCTGTAGCCGCGGAAGGCAGGCGTGCCCAGCGCCAGCGATCCCGGCTCGAAGAGACCCAGGTCGATGACATTCGCGCCGTTGTCGCCGGTGTAGCGGTAGCTGATGGTCAGCGATTCGGTGGGCTCGGCGACGTCGAAGGCGACGTAGTGATAGCGGCTGGCCTCGCGATCGGCCGGCTCGAAGTGACGCCGGAGGATCTGGATCGCCTGCTGCGACGCCGGCATCGGCCTCACGGCGACGAGCGACAGCAGCCCACAGGCAGCGGCGAGGAGGCGCACCGGCGAAAATTATATGTTTTCAGTTGCGGCTTGCGCAGAGCGCACGGCTCTGCTACATCACGCACCCATGAAAACATTCAGACCCTGCCTCGCCGAGTTCCTCGGCACCTTCTATCTGTGCTTCGCCGGGATCGCGGCGATTCTCTGCAACACGCCGGAGGTCGGCGGCATGTCGGGGCTGCTCGGCATCGCGCTGGCGCACGGCCTGGCGCTCTCGATCGCCGTCAACGTGTTCGGCGGCGAATCGGGCGCGCATTTCAACCCGGCGGTCACCGCCGGGTTTCTCGTGACCGGCCGCATCGCGCCGCCGCTCGCCGCGGCCTACGTCGTCGCGCAGCTGGCCGGGGCGACCACCGCCGCCGGCATCTGCCGCGCGATCTTTCCGGTTGCCTCCGTCAACGCCACGACCCTCGGCCTGCCGCTGCCGGCCGCGTGGGCGACCACCGGCGTGGTGCTGCTGGCGGAATTCGTCATGACCTACCTGCTCATGACGTCGATCTTCGGCACCGCGGTCGACGAGCGTGGACGCACGGTGAAGATCGGCGGCTTCGGCATCGGCCTCACCGTCGCGTTCGACATCCTGGCCGGCGGCGCGGTGACCGGCGCCTCGATGAATCCGGCGCGCTCGTTCGGCCCGGCGCTCGAGATGATGCACTGGCAGTATCACTGGATGTACTGGGTGGCGCCGATCGCCGGCGCGTGCGCCGCGGCGCTCGTCTACGAGCTCGTGCTGCTGCGGCCGATGCGGCCGGCGGTCGACGAGCCGCGCGCGATGAAGCGGTAACGGCGTCGCAGAACGGTGTGGTGTCCGGCTTCAGCCGGACTGACGAGGTCCGCCTCAAGGCGGACACTACGGGAGTCTAGCCGTAGGTGCGCCAGCCGCGCGTCAGGTAGTCGCCCATCGTCAGCGCCAGCATGATGCCGAGCCAGAACACGCTGCCGACGACGACCGCCCAGGTCAGGCGGGGGCTGTACTTCACGTGCATGAAGAAGAGCACGACCAACACCGCCTTGAACACCGCAATCGACAGCGCGACGACCGTGTTC